>Ga0302322_100000056_pt1 | contig 63459 bp, 44 predicted proteins | sample Fen_T0_2_FD_203757 | JGI IMG/M metagenome (GOLD analysis project Ga0302322, IMG submission 203757) | Peat permafrost microbial communities from Stordalen Mire near Abisko, Sweden - Fen_T0_2 | ecosystem: Environmental > Terrestrial > Soil > Wetlands > Permafrost | place: Sweden: Abisko...
CGGCTCCCAGCCACCGCGCGCGCCGAGCTCGGCGACCGCCGTGGGGTCATAGGACGTGCGCAAGGCGTCGGTGAGGGCCGCGGCGAGCGCGTCGGGCTGATGGGGAGCCGTCAGGGTCCCGAGCGTCGGGCCGGTGATCAAGTCCGGGACGCCGCCCACGGCGGTCGCGACGACGCGGCGGCCGCACGCCAGCGCCTCGAGCACGACGTTGGGGGTGCCCTCGGCGTGGCTCGGCAAGACCAGGAGATCGCACGCGGCCATCCAGGTCGGGATCGCGGCCAGCGGCTGCGGGCCGACCAGGGTGGTGCGCGGTGGCAGCTGCGCCTCGAGCGCGCCGCGCGCGGGACCACCGCCGACGATCGCGAGCTGGGCGTCGGGGACGTCACGGGCGACCTGGCGCCACGCCGCCGCGAGGTCGAGCACGCCCTTGTCGGTCTTGAGGTTGCCGACGTAGAGCGCGAGCGGGCCGGGCGGCACGCCGAGCTCGGCCCGCGCGGCGGCGCGGTCGCGGGGGTGGAACAGCGCGCCGTCGACCCCGTTCATCACGATCGCGACACGATCGCGCGCCACGCCGAGCGCGACGACCTCCTCGGCCAGCGCCCGGCTCACCGCGACCACGCGCTCGGTGCGCGTCAACGCCCACGCGGTGAGCGCCCGTGGCCCGGGCAGCTTCGCGATCACGTTGATATCCGAGCCATGCAGCTTCACGACGCACGGCACCCCTAGCAAACGCGCGGCCACGACCGCGGCGAACCCATCGGGGTAGGCCCACGAGCCGAGCACGACATCTACTTTGCCGCGGTAGCGCCCCAGCGCCGGGGCGATCGATGCGGCGTAGAGCGGCCCCCATGCGACATGTGCGAGCCGTGGAACGAACAAGGTGCGCGGGTGTGTGACCGAAATGCCGGCGATCGCTTCACGGCGCGGCACCGTGGCCAGCTTGCCGGCGCTCGACCACCGGGACAGGAGGCTCGCTCCCGGGAACCACGGGATCGTGGCCATCACCTCGAGCTCGCAGCGCTTCGCGAGCGCGGCGAACTGCTGACGGTTGAACGGCGCCGACAGCGGCTCGGCGGCGTTGGGAAAGATCTTGGTGATCGCGAGGACGCGCAAAACGGCTCGTTACCGCGCTCCGAACAGCATCGAGCGGCGCCGAGTTGCGCTCACAGGTTGAAGACCTTATCCATCCGCAGCAGCTTGAAGATCGCGAGCGGCTGGTCGCGCGCCCCGGCGATCGCGATCGCCCCGCCGGCGCTGCGCACGCCCTTGTAGAGCTTGACCAGCGCCGCGACTCCAGAGCTGTCGATCAGATCGAGCGAGCTGAGGTCGACGGTGACGGTGGTTGGCCGCGTCGCGACGATCTTGTCGATCTCCTCGGCGAGCGCGGGGGCGCTGTTGATGTCGAGCGAGCCACGGATGGTCAGCCGGGTCTCGTCGTTGATGTGCTGCACGTCAAACGGTACGGGCATATCAGCTCCTCCCGACGGAAATTTGGGTCGCCGGCAATCGCTTGCACAGCCGCCACAAGTTGGGCGGCCCGGGTGCGTAGGTCATTTCGTCGAGCATCGTCTTGGCTATGTGAATCCCCATGCCCCCCTCCGGTAGCGTCTCTTCATCGAGCTCGGTCGGTAGCGGCGCGACGTCGTCGATATCGAACGGCCTGCCATCGTCCTTCACTTCGATGACGATTGCATCCTTCGACGGCGTAATCTCGATCTCGATCGTGCCGCCGCCCTTGCGCTGGTACGCGTGAATCGCGATGTTGTTGAAGATCTCCATGAACGCCGAAACCACGGCCGTGTCGAACGGGTGGCGAACGTCGTGCGCGAGCGGATCGATGGTCGGGTTCTTGGGGTCCCGCGGGCTGGAGGCCGACACCAGGCGGGCCGCCTCCGCGACCGCCCGCACCGCGATCGGGCGGTAGCGGAGCGTCCCCGGCACGCTGATCCGGATCGTGGCGGCCATGTAGTTCCAGAATAGCTAGCCTGCAGGACTTGCGAAAGTGTGCGGAGCCGCCTCATGGAATAAACGTAAGGGAATGGCAAGGCGGCGGTTCGCGTCGGTCGTGGGCGCCCAGCCGTGTTACGCTGCGCCCCGTGTTGCGTAGCGTTCGCCTCGCCAAGCGGGCGATCGACCTGGCCGGAGCTGCGCTCGGCCTGGCGATCACCGCCCCGCTCATCCCGGTGATCGCCGCGGCGATCTATATCGATTCGCCCGGCCCGGTGTTCTTCCGCCAGCGGCGGGCGGGCAGCCTCAAGTCGATCAAGAACGAGAACGGCAAGAAGCAGCTCCAGTTCGACGAGTTCGAGATGCACAAGTTCCGGACGATGGTCCCCAACGCCGAGGCCAAGACCGGCGTCATCGTCGCGGGCGCCAACGACTCCCGGGTCACCCGGGTCGGCAAGTTCCTGCGCAAATCGCGGCTCGACGAGCTGCCGCAGTTCTGGGACGTGCTGCGCGGCAAGATGAGCCTGGTCGGGCCACGCCCCGAGCGGCCCGAGCTGCTGCAGGATCTGTCGTATGCGATCCCCCTGTTCGAGGAGCGCATGCGCGACGTCAAGCCGGGGATCACCGGCCTCGCGCAGATCTCACTGGGCTACACGGGCTCAATCCCGGAGGGCAGTGAGATTGCCAAGCTCGCTTCAACGTTGCAGAATCCGTGGCAGCTGGACGAGACCAAGGGATCGCTGGCCGACGATATGCGGATCAAGCTGCTGTACGACCTGGCCTACACCGCGTCGCTCGAGCGGTTCGATACATTCCTGCGCACCGAGCTCGGGATCATCTTCAAGACCCCGCTCGTGATGTTGAAGATGACCCAGGGCCGGTAACGGGCTGGTGCGGGGTGAGGTGACCGGAGGTGCCCCGAGGTGACCCCAGGTGCCCCGCGTGATCAGTTGATCGTGACGGTGCTGCGCATCCACGGGTGGATGCAGCACTGGACCTTGAACGTGCCCTTGGTCTTGATCGTGCCGGCCGCGCCGGTGGTCACCGTGATGCCGGTCGCCGAGGCGATATCGACGTTGGCGGGGTTCGCGCCGGCGACGCACTCCGGAGCGACCACGGGGTTGCCCGACGCCGTGTTGAGGCCGGGGACGCGGCCTCCGCCGTAGTTGGCGACCACCGAGAACGTGTGGGTCTCTCCGCCCTTGTTGTCGACCGTGAAGCTGTCGCCGGCGCTGACGCGGATATCGCCGCCGCCGTACTCCCATGCGGCGACGCGCATGGTGGCCGTGAGCTCGGCCGTGAACGCGGCGCGCGTGGTGGTGCCGTGGAAGTTCGGGTTGCACAGCGCGCCGAAGGTCACCGGGTCACAGTTGTCCTCGGTATGGATCTCCGTGTGGCCCTTGGAGTCCTGCTCGATCGCGGTCTGGGAGCTGTCGTCGCCGGCGTCGGTGGCGCAGCCACCGAGCGCGAGGACGGCGGTGCACGCGATGTAGAGAATCGAGACCGACTTGATCACTTGAGACATGCCATTTCTCCTCTTGAGCCTGCGACTGGGAGCCAATCGCGCGTGCCCAGAGAAATCGATTTGAGCATGAAGTGCAAGATCCGTATTAATTGTGAGCTTGCTGGGGATCGCGGCGCCCGCCGATCGTGCCTGTGAGGTGGGCTTTCTCCGACGAGCTGTCCGGAAAGTTCACGATCGGGCGGCGCGCGCGTGACAGCGCGGACATTGGCTCTCAGATACCGTGCAAAAATGCCACCCACCGCGATGCGTCAGCGGCGACTCCTGCTCGATTGTACGAGCCTTGCACATCCGGATTCGGGTGTTGCCGGTGTGGCCACGATCGGGCGTCGACCCTCGTGATGCCCACGGGGACCTCGTCGAGCGCGTTGCCGGAACGCGGGCCCAGGTCGAGGTCAAGGACGGGGGCAACCTCTACGTCCGTGAGCCGAGCCGGCGTTGCGCCCGCAGATCAGTTATCGAGCGCTCCCTGGCAGATCCACGACTCGAGCGTCGCCATGTCCGCGGCGCCGAGCGGAGCGCCGATCATCGGCATCCGAACGCCGCTGCACAGGTTCACCCCGGCCAGCTTCTGGATCAGGTAGCTGGCCTGGGGGGCTCCGGGCTTCACGATCAGCCGGGCATCGCTGCACTCGTACGCCGTGACGTTGACCAGCGTCGAGTACGGCCACGATCCGCTGGCCAGGCCCCCGTGGCACAGCTCGCCACCGCAGCTGCCGATCAGCGGCCTCACGTCGCGGCTGAACGAGACCACCGCGGCGCCGCACATCGCGGCGCTGCCATCGCCCGACGCCGCGTCGGCGGCGCCGCCGTCGACCTCGCCACGGCTCGTTGCGGCGCTGCTGCATGCGACGAACGCGACGGCGATCCAGCCGCAGCTCGCCAGGCCGCGAGCTCCGGCGGTGCGGGCACCCAGGGTCTTCGGCCAACGCTTCATCGCCGCGATGATGACACCTCGCGCCGGGCTCGTACGAGGCGACTTTGCGACCGGCTCTCCGATCGCCACGACCTGCCGGCTGGCGCGAACCGTGTTACAGTCCCGTCCATCCCACGCGGTACGCTGATGTGATCAGCGCGGCTGCTGTGGTGGAGGTGTCGCCGATCTTGGTGCGCGGCCGCTGCCGCCGCTCCTGACTCGTCAGGGCCGGGACTGCAACCTGTTGTACGCAATCGATGTCGTGCGGCGTGCGAGGTCGCTGCCACTTTCTGCCACCTGCGTCCGCAGCAACGAAGACCTGGGCAAAGCTCGATACCCGAGGTCTCCGAGCGCTATGCTCGCCGGCCATGAAGCGCCGTGAGTTTCTTCGTCATACCGGCTGGTTTGTAGCGGGAGCGACCCTCGTCGGGATCCCGGCTTGTAGCGATGACAAGCCGCCCGAGGGCGGCCCAGGTCCCGGTGGCAGTGAGCCCGATCCTGCTGGCACGTACGCGTTCCCGCAGGGCGTCGCCTCGGGCGACCCGCGCGAGACCTCGGTCGTGGTGTGGACCCGCGTCGTGCGGACCGCGGCGACCAGCGACAAGTTCGACGACGTGACCGTACGCGTCAAGATCTCGACCGATCCGGCGTTCGCCACCCTGCTCGTCGACGAGGCGGTGCTGGCGGTGCAGGACAGCGATCACACCGTGCGCGTGCTGATCACCAACCTCAGCGCCAAGACCACCTATTACTATCGGTTCGTCGCCGGCCAGGAGATGATCAGCGGCCAGACCCGCACGGCCCCCGCCGCCAATGACGAGGCCCAGGTCAACCTCGCGTGGGTCTCGTGCCAGGACTACACCGCCGGTTACTACGGTGCGTATCGCCAGATGCTGGTCGACGACGCCGCCCGCGCGCCGGCCGACCAGCTCCACGCGGTCGTCCACCTGGGCGACATGATCTACGAGACCCGCGGCGAGGCGTCTCAGACCGCGCTCGATGAGACGTTCCAGCCGATCACGCTGACCAACAGCGACGGCACGCCGCGCCAGGTCGCCGCGTTCCCGTCGGGCGGCGGCAAGCGGGCCGGTCTCAACTTCGCCGAGAAGGTCGACGACTACCGCCATCTCTACAAGACGTTCCTGTCGGACCCCGATATCCAGGCGGCGCGCGCGCGCTGGCCGTTCATCTCGATCTGGGACGATCACGAGTTCACCGACGATTGCTGGCAGAGCCAGGCCAACTACACCAACGAGGCGACGCTCGACGAGGGCGATCAGTCGCGCCGGCTGGCGGCGAGCCAGGCGTGGTTCGAGTACGTGCCGGTCCAGCTGACCGGCGCCACCGGGGTCCCGGGCGTGGCCAGCCATGCCAAGGATTTCAAGGCCGCGACCGTGGTCGACGCCGTGTTCACCGACCCCGACGCCGATAACTTCGTCGAGGAGGCCAACAACGTCGCGGCGATCGACGCGATCACGATCTATCGCTCGCTCCGGTTCGGCCAGCACGTCGAGCTGGTGATGACCGACGAGCGCAGCTACCGCAGCGACCACGCCGTGCCCGAGGATCTGTTCACGGCCATCGGCGCGCCGCTGTTCTTCACGCCGCGCAACGTGCTGCCGCTCGAGCTGGTCAATACGTTCGATGCGGGCAAGACCGCCAACGGCGGGAGCCCGCCTGACCTGGTGTTTGGCCAGATCCCCAACCTGCGCATCGCGAGCCCGGCCGGCACGATCCTGGGCAAGCAGCAGAAGCAGTGGTGGAAGGACACCATGAAGGCCTCGGACGCGACGTGGAAGCTGTGGGGCAACGAGGTCACGCTGATGCGTCTCAAGATCGAGAAGCTCGGCGCCACCGATCCGTCCGACCGCGTGGTGACCGCCGACTCGTGGGACGGCTATCCCACCGAGCGCAACGAGCTGATGGCGTACCTGCGCGACGAGGACATCAAGAACGTCGTCGTCTTGACCGGCGATATCCACGCGGCGTTCGCCGGCACGGTCATGGACGACTTCGACGCGGCCGCGCAGGTGCCGGTCGCCAGCGAGCTGGTCGGCCCGGGGATCACCTCGAACTCGCTGTACGCGTTCGTCGAGGCGGCGACCCGGTCGTTCGTCGATCCGGGGCCGGCCCCGGACCAGATCGGCCTGCATAGCCTGGTCGCGACCGACGCGACCGGGCAGGGTGGGTCTGCGTTCACCGAGAACCTCAACCTGCTGCTGCGCGAAGGCACGGCCGCGGCGGGGACGTTCGCCGGCGCGATCAAGCAAGGCGCGCCGGTCGATCAAGCGCTCGCCGCGGCCCACGGCGCCGCCACCACGCCGAACCCTCACCTTGCGTACGTCGATACCAACGCGCAGGGCTACGGATATATCAAGGTCACCGGCGAGCAGGTCGCCGCGTCGATCGTGACGATCAACCGGCCGATCACGGCGCCCGGCGCCGCGGGGCCTGGCGCCAAGCGGGTCGCGAGCTTCACGATCCAGAAGGACGCCCCGGGCAGCCTGGAGCTGACGGGCGTGACCGGCACCAAGCCGTTCCCGATCTGATTCGCGCCGCGGCGCCCCGCCCGCAGCGGGGCCGCGGGTTGGGCCCGGGCGATAGGTTGTCATGGAGCCTGCCGCGCCGCGCGCCACTCCCGCGCACCACCTGCAGATCTGCATTCGATGATCCGTGTGGAGGGGGATACGGGAGGGTGAGCGTGAGGTGACATGCAGTCATCCGGACTGGCAATCGCCGGCGAGGAGGCTCCATCGCGCCGTGTCATTCGTGGTCAGGATCCGGAGGGGGTCTGGGCCGTCGCTATTCCAGGTGCGACGCGCTAGGTTCGGCGCATGGTCGGGAGTCGTGGTGGCGCGACATGTCTCACCGACGATACGCTCGGTGCGCTGGTGCATGGCGCGCTGGATGCCGGCGCGGCGCGTCGCGTGGCCGTGCACCTCGATGGCTGTCCCGCGTGCCGCCAGCTCGCCGTCGTGGCCGTGCGGAATTATACACGGCCGGGCGAGACGCGGACCGATTGCTTCGGGGCGCGGACGAGCATCCTGATGCATGCCCCCGCGGGGACCCGGGTCGGACGCTACGAGCTGCGCGCGTTGATCGGCTTTGGCGGCATGGGCGCGGTGTACAACGCGCACGATACCGAGCTCGATCGCGCGGTGGCGGTCAAGGTGCTCCGGCCGGAGCTCAGCGAGGCACCGGGGCTGACCGAGCGCCTGGTCTACGAGTCGCGCCTGATGGCCAAGATCGCGCACCCGTCGGTGATCACGGTGTACGACGTCGGCCACGAGGGCGACGCGACGTTCATCGCGATGGAGTTGATCCGCGGCTCGACGCTGACGGCGTGGCTCGCGGCGCACGAGCGCGACTGGTGCGCGATCGTCTCGGTGTTCGAGCGCGCCGGGCAGGGGCTGGCCGCGGCGCACGGCGCGGGCATCGTGCACCGCGACTTCAAGCCCGACAACGTGCTGGTGTCGTACTCGGCCGACCGGGTCGTCGTCACCGATTTCGGGATCGCGCGCGAAGCCGTGGAGGGCCTGCCGGTCGGCGCGCCGGCGGAGCCGGGGAGGGCGAAGCTGGCCGATCTGCCGCTGACGATGAACGGCGCGGTGATCGGCACGCCGGCGTACATGGCGCCCGAGCAAGCCGTCGGGAGGCGGGCCGATCAGCGCGCCGATGTGTTCGCGTTCTCGGTCTCGCTGTGGCAGGCGCTGTTCGGTACCCGTCCGTTCCGCGGCACGAACCTCCTCGAGATCTACACGGCGATGCAACAGCGGCCGGTGCCGCCGCCGGGCGCGCGGCGGGTCCCGAGCCGGCTCGTCCGCGCGTTGCGCAAGGGGCTGGCTCTCAACCCCGGCGATCGCTGGCTCGACATGGCCCGGCTGGTCGACGAGCTGGCGGCGATCCGGGCGGTGCGCCAGCGAACCTCGATCGCGGTGGGCCTGACCGGCCTCGCGGCGATCGCGGCGGTCACCGCGCTGGTGTTCGCGCGGCCCAGCGATCCCGTGGATCGCTGCGCGGCGTCCGCGGCCGCGCTGGACGGCGCCTACAATCGCGAGCGCGTGGCATCGCTCGGCCAGGCGCTCGCGTCCGATCCGGCGATCCAGCGCGAGGTGCTGGCCACGGTGGCCCGCGCCGTCACGGCCTGGCGCGAGACCCAGCGCGCGACCTGTCACGCCGATCGACCGGTGATCCAGGATCCGGAGACCTCGGCGTGTCTCGACGCGCGCCGGGTCGAGATCGCCGGAACGGTCGACGATCTGATCGCCAATGGCGCGGGCGGGACGCGCGACGCGCGGTGGTTCAGCGAGCTGATCGGCCGGCCATCGCTGTGCGCCGCGCCGATGCCCGGGCTTGCGTTCGCCCGCGTGCCGGCCGATCGCGTGCTGCGCCGCCAGGTGGCGGTGCTGCGCGAGCACCTGGCCGAGGCGCGCGCGAGCCGCGGCCGCCACGAGTTCGCCGCGGCGATCGAGCAGGCCAGCCAGGTCGCGACCGCGGCGACCGCGCTGTGGCCGCCGCTCTACGCCGAGGCCCAGCTCGTCCGCGGCATGGCGCAGCGCTGCGGCGGCGACGTCAAGCTCGCGATCAGCACGCTGCTCGACGCGGCCGCCGCCGCGGGCCGGGTTCGCGACGACGACACCGCGGCGAGGAGCTGGGCCGAGCTCGCCGAGGCGGCGGCGATCGACCAGGACGACACGGCGCACGGCCTCGAGTACGCGAGGTTCGCCGAGGCGGCCGCGGATCGGATCGGCCGACCGGTCTCGATCATGGCGCACCTCGAGTACGTCCAGGGCGCGCTGCTCGGCCAGGCGCACCGCTGGGAGGAAGCCGAGGTCACGCTGCGCAAGGCGCTGGCGCTGACCGAGACCAGCGGCATGATCTCGGAGCTCGGCGCGATCTACCAAGGGCTCGGGCGGCTGTACGTCGCGCAGGAGCGCTACGCCGACGCGGTGGGGATGTTCCGCCGGGCGATCGACAGCGCGTCGGCGTCGCAGCAGACCGGTGGTGCCGGCGGCGCGCGCTACCTCGAGGAGCTCGCGCGCGTGCTCGCGCTCACCGGCGCGCCCCAGGACGCCGAGACCATCGTGCGTCGCGCGGTCGAGCTCGGCGATCACGCGTTCGCCGAGACCAGCTCCGCGCGGCCGTTCATCCACCTGAGCTTCGCCGAGATCTTGCTGGACGCCGGCCGGCCGGGCGAGGCGCTCGCCGAGGCGACCGCCGCCGTCGCCGCGGTGGCGCGGACGCAGGGCCAGCGCAGCCAGCGCTACGGCGAGGCGGTCATGCGGCGGGGCGATCTGCTGGCCCGGATGGGGCGGTACCGCGAAGCCGCGCCGAGGCTCGATCGCGCGTGTGAGATCCTCGCGTTCGCCCGCGGCGATGACGACGCCGATCAGGTGGCCGCGTGCCAGGTGTCGCGGGCGGCGGTGCTCGGAGGCCTGCACCGCGACGCGCAGGCGGTCGCCGCGATCAACCAGGTGGTGCCGGTGCTGACCCAGGCCTATGGTGAGACGCATCTGAGGGTGGCCGAGGCGTTGCTGGTGCGCGGTGGCGCGCAGGTCGGCCGCGGCAACCGCGACGCGGCGCTCGCCGACCTGGCTCGCGTCATTGCCGTGCTGGCGAACAAGCAGGTCGAGTCAGGCTATCTCGCCACGGCCCGGTGGCGGCACGGCGCGGCGCTGTGGCCCGAGCAGCCGGTGGCGGCGCGCGCGGAGGTCACCCAGGCGCTGACGCTGTTCGACACCGCCAACGGTCGGTGGTCGCGCGAGCGCGACGACGCCCGGCGGTGGCTGTTGCGCCACGGCGGCCCGCAGCGACCGTGAGCCGGCTCAGGCGACGTAGACGATCGGCGGCAGCGCGGGCATCAGCCCCTGCCCAGTGAAGAACGGGCCCATCGGGTCGAACAGCTTGCGCAGCGGCCGGGCTTGCTGCAGCGCTTCGCGGCGCGAGCCATGGCCGGCGACCAGCGCGGTGCGAAACGGCCGATCGCCGTCGTCGGCCCAGTCGAGCGCGACCAGCGCGATCCACTGGTCCGGAAACCGCTCGCAGATCTCGCTCCAGGTCATGGGCTCGGAGACGTGCGGCGCTTCGCTCATCGCCCCAAGCCTTGCCGAAGCCGGGCCGCGCGGGCAAGTTTTGGGCGGTCGCGGGCGCGCAGGGCGCGGTTGCGTCCGCCGGGACCGCCCACGCGCCGTACAGGTCGATGACGACGCCGTGACAGCGATCGAATACGTTGACGACGCGGCGTCGGTATACAGCGCCGCGTGCACCGGGCAGGGTGGGCGATCTCGATCGTGGCGGCCGGTGCCGCGATGCGTCTTGCGAACACCGGGCCTGATTGCAATTCGCGTCACGCGTGTATGTGATTCTGGACACTGGTGGTCTTGATACCGGTTTTTGAAAGGCCGACGCGCGTGACAACGTAGCCGCGAGGTGTAGTATCCGGCCGCCGGTGAGTCGTTGCGCGCTGTCGGCGCAGGCCTGCCACGCGCGACTGGCCGGTGCCAGTACCTCGAACTCTCGAGAAAGGTGTAGTCATGTCCATGTACGTCCTTCGCTCCTCTTGCCTCACGGTCACCGGGGCGTTGCTCGCGCTCGCGAGCGGCGCGTGCGTCGCGCACGATGGCGATTCGCGCGCCGATGGCCCGATCTCGGCTGAGCCCACGGCGGCCGCGGCCTGGACCGCGCCCCCGGTGAATGGCCAGTTCGATTACCAGCTCGGCGGCGCGTACACGCCGGCGGCGAGCGTGCAGATCGTCGATCGTGATCGGACTGCCTCTCCGGTCACGGGAAAGTACAATATCTGTTACCTCAATGCCATGCAGACTCAGCCGGATGAACCGGGCCAGTCGAAGACCAATCCTCCGTATGGCACCACCCAGTGGTGGATCCTGAATCACCCCACGTTGCTGGTCCACGATGCCAGCGGCGCGATCGTGGTGGACAGCGACTGGAACGAGGCGATCTTCGACGTCTCGACCGCGGCCAACCGCGACGCGCTCCTGGCGATCCAGAAGCCGTGGATCGCCGGCTGCGCCAGCGCCGGGTTCCAGGCGGTCGAGCCCGACAACCTGGACTCCTATGCCCGCTCCGGCGGCGCGTTCGCGTTCGGTGCGGACAGCGCGTACATGTCACAGTTCGTGGCGTACGCCCACGGCCAGGGGCTCGCGGTGGCGCAGAAGAACGCCGGTGAGGAGTTCGGTGCGACCGGCAAGACCATCGGCTTTGACTTCGCGATCGCCGAGGAGTGCGAGTACAATAATGAATGTGACACGTACACCAACGTGTACGGCGCGGCGGTGATCGAGATCGAGTACACCTACTACGCGGCGTCGGTGTACAACAACGCCTGCACCAAGCGCGGCGCCAAGATCTCGATCATCCGGCGCGATCGCGACGTCGTGCCTTCCGGTACGTCGGGCTACAGCTACACGTCCTGCTGAAGCCAGGCTAGTCGATGATGCGCGCGACGACGTAGGTGCGATCGCGCGGTATCCGGTGGCGATCTTCGACGTCGGGCACGATGAAGAACGCGCCGTCGAGCGAGGCGATGCCCTCGCCGTGGAGCTGGACCATCGCGGGGGCGAGGCCGGCCGGGTGCGCGGCGTCGCTGCGCGCCTTGAGGTCGGGCAGGTCGTAGACCGCGTAGGTATTCGAGGTCGCGAACGCCAGCAGCCTGGTGCCCGTGGGAGACACGATGAGATGGTGCACGTTGCGCGGCGCCGCGACCTGCTTGTCGATCCGCCCGGCGGCGAGGTCGATCCGCGAGATCGTGCCGCGCTGCGCGCTGGCGAGGTAGGCGAAGCGATCGTCGGCCGAGAACGCCACGCCGTACACCGTGGGCGGCGCCGGCACGCCGAACGTCGCGCCGGTCACGGGGTCGACGACGATGACCTTGCCGGGCGGCATCGCCACGCCATCCTCGGCGTACTCGACGATCGCGAACTTCGAGAAGTCGGCGGCGGCGTGCACGTCGACGGCGTGCTCGCGTCCGCCGCGCTCGGCGCGCGTGGTGAGCTCGACCCGCTGGGCGTCGCGCACCTCGAGCGAGCCGAGGTCGAGCCGGCGCAGCACCACGCCGCGGCCCCGGGCGGAGACCTTGGTGAGCGCGAACCACGCGGCGCCACCCACCGAGTCGGTGCCGACGACCTGGAGCTGCTCGCCTTCGCCGACCGTGGCGAGCCCGGCGGCGCGCGTGATCTTTCCCGAGCCGTTGACCTCGATGTACCAGGTGCGGTGGGACTTGCCGCCGGTCGCCTCCGAGAGCGCCACGCCGGCGATGCCGTCGCGGTACATGACCACCTCGCCCTGGGGCACCGCGACCACGCCGTCGTTGGCGTGGCCGAACCGCCGCTCGAGCAACGCGCGCTTCACCGCGACCTGGATGACGGACCGGGTCTCGAGGTCGAGCACCTCGATGACGCCCGTGCGGTCCTGATAGAACAGGTCGGAGATCGCGATGTACCGCGGCTCGCCGACCCGGCGCTGCGACAGCACCGTGCGCGACGCGGTCACGCGCCCGGCGAGCTCGACGCGCTGCGCGGCGGCAGGCGACGACAGCGCGAACAGGGCGAACACCGCGAACCGTGCGATCAGGGTGAGGCGCATGACTCGGGCGCTCGATCCGCGAGGCGACGCCATGGATGACATGCGCGGGTGGTCGCTCGTGGCGAGCCGTTTCATCCGGGACAAAACTCGGGGCGGGCACGCGGGGTTAAACACCTACACCTGCCACGGTCTGGAAGCCTCGCGGAGGTCGCCCCCACATCTGGTTCTCGAGCTCGCGCATCACCTGGGGGAGATATCGACCGGGTCGGCCTGAACTTGTCGGGTTTCGGGGGAACTTGCAGCATCGGCGCGGCCTCATCTCGGCGGGGCCGCCGATCCGGAACCTACCAGCGATCGGCTTCACACCGCACGCCGCCGGCCGGCACCCTCCCCGATCATCCGGGCAGGTAAGTGGAAACTACGCGCGCGGGGGCTTTGCATCCGGCGCCGTGCCGGCACCACAGTAGGCCGTCATGCTGGATCCGGCGTCGATCGTCACCATCACCGGGCTCAGCAAGACCTACGCGAGCGGGTTCGAGGCGCTCAAGCACGTCGATCTGACGATCAAGCGCGGCGAGATCTTCGCGCTGCTCGGCCCCAATGGCGCCGGCAAGACCACGCTGATCAGCATCATCTGCGGCATCGTCACCCCGAGCACCGGCACGGTCGTCGCCGACGGCCACGACATCCGCCGCGAGTTTCGCGCCGCGCGCAGCAAGATCGGCCTGGTCCCCCAGGAGCTCTCGACCGACGCGTTCGAGACCGTGTGGTCGACGGTCACGTTCAGCCGCGGGTTGTTCGGCAAGCGGCCGAACCCGGCGCACATCGAGAAGGTGCTGCGCGCGCTGTCGCTGTGGGACAAGCGCAGCTCGAAGATCATGACGCTCTCGGGCGGCATGAAGCGCCGCGTGCTGATCGCCAAGGCGCTGTCGCACGAGCCGACGATCCTGTTCCTCGACGAGCCGACCGCCGGGGTCGATGTCGAGCTGCGCCACGACATGTGGAAGATGGTGCGCGAGCTGCGCGGGGGCGGCGTGACGATCATCTTGACCACGCACTACATCGAGGAGGCGCAGGAGATGGCCGACCGGGTCGGCGTCATCAACAAAGGCGAGCTGATCATCGTCGAGGACAAGGACGTGCTGATGCGCAAGCTCGGCAAGCGCCAGCTGACGCTGCAGCTCCAGCGCCCGCTCGATCGGCTGCCCGGCGCGCTGGCGGACCTGGCGCTCGCGCTGTCGGGCGATGGGAGCGTGCTGACCTACACCTTCGATATCCAGGGCGAACACACCGGCATCGCGCAGCTGCTCAAACGGCTCGGCGAGCACGGCATCGACTTCAAAGATCTGCACTCGAGCGAGAGCTCGCTCGAGGATATCTTCGTCAGCCTGGTGAAAGGTCAGCGATGAACGTCAACGCGATCCGCGCGATCTATCGCTTCGAGATGGCGCGCACCTTCCGCACCGTCCTGCAGAGCATCGCCTCGCCGGTGCTCTCCACCTCGCTCTACTTCGTGGTGTTCGGCTCGGCGATCGGCTCGCGGATGGGCGAGGTCGATCACGTCGACTACGGCTCGTTCATCGTGCCCGGCCTCGTCATGCTGGCGCTGCTCGGCGAGAGCATCTCCAATGCCTCGTTCGGCATCTACCTGCCGAAGTGGTCGGGCACGATCTACGAGCTGCTCTCGGCGCCGGTGTCGTCCGTCGAGGTCGTGCTCGGCTACGTCGGCGCGGCGGCGAGCAAGTCGGTCATGCTCGGCACGCTGATCCTGGTCACCGCGCGTTGCTTCGTGCCCTACCACGTCGTGCACCCGGTCTGGATGGTGAGCTTCCTCGTGCTGACCGCGGTCACCTTCAGCATGTTCGGCTTCATCATCGGCCTGTGGGCCGATAGCTTCCAGAAGCTGCAGGCGATCCCGCTCATGATCGTCACGCCGCTGACCTTCCTGGGCGGCGCGTTCTATTCGATCACCATGCTGCCGCCGTTCTGGCAGAAGCTCACGTTGTTCAATCCGGTGGTCTATCTGATCAGCGGGATGCGGTGGGCGTTCTACGGCACCTCCGACGTCAACGTCGCGCTCAGCTTCGGCGTGACGCTCGGCTTTCTTGCGGCCTGCCTCGGCTTCATCGGCTGGATCTTCAAGACCGGCTACAAGCTCAAGGCGTAGCGCGAAAGCGCCGCCTTCGATCGCGGCGCTGTGGGCAGGGGGGGGGACGTGGACCGCGGCCGCGTCCGCGAGACGGAGCCCCCGGGCGTCCGGATCGGACGCGGCACGGAGGCCCGGGGAGCCGGGGCGACGCGAACGCGGCGCGCACGGAGAGAGGTTGATCTCCGCGCGCGCGCCGCCCGACCGCGAAACTGCCAGTCATGTCGATCGATGGATTGATTGTCGATTATCTCATGGTTGCATTGTTCGGTATTATTACGATCGCGAGATTGACAATGTCAAACGTTCTCCATTACGGTCCATTGCGTGTCGGGGGCCGTGGCGCTGCGTTCGCATGTGGCCGGACGCAGCCCCGCACCCGCGTGGGACCCGAAACTAGGAGCATGTGAATGAAATCGCTCATGACCGCATCTCTGCTATTGCCGACCTCGTGGCTGCTCGCCTCGTGCTCGCTGCCGGGCGAAGGCGCCGGGCCCGAGCCCTCTGCCGATCCCGCGGTCGGCGTCGTGATCAGCGCCGAGGCCACCGGGCCGCGCGTCAATCCGATCACGGAGGCGCCGACCGGATTCGACAATCTGACCAACGGGTTCAATCCCAACAACCTGTCGCACGCCGATCTGCAAGCCGCGATGGACGCCGCGCGCGATACGTTCTCCGAGGTCGAGGCCTTCGAGGACGGGATCGGCCCGGTGTTCAACAATACCTCGTGCATCAGCTGCCATGAGAGCCCGCGCAGCGCCGCGGGCACCGCCAGTCAGATCACCGAGCTGCGGGCCGGCCACTTCGATGGCATCCGGTTCATCGATCCCCCCGGCGGTTCGCTGATCCACGACCGCGCGAACGACCGCTCGATCCAGGAGCACGTGCTCGCCGGCAACGAGATCCAGGCGTTGCGGCTCACGCTGAGCCTCGCGGGCGATGGCTACGTCGAGGCGATCGACAACGACACGTTGATCGCGATCGCCGGCGGCCAGCCGCTGGCGCAGCGCGGCGCGCTGATCCAGGTCGCGGTCATCGAGGCCGGCGGCGCGCTGCGCGGTGGTCGGTTCGGCTGGAAGGACCAGCACGCCAGCCTGCTGTCGTTCGCGGGGGATGCCTATGTGAACGAGATGGGCGTGACCAACAGACTGTTCCCCACGGAGGACACCTCCAATGGCGTGGTGGTCCAGGGCGGCCCGTTCGATGGCAAGGCCGACCCCGAGGATACTGCCAATGATATCGATGCGTTCACGTTCTTGATGCGCTCGCTGAAGGCGCCGCCGCGCGGCCCGATCACCGCGGCGGTGAACGCCGGCCAGACGGCGTTCGTCAACGCCGGCTGCGCGGTCTGCCACGTCGCCTCGATCGCGACCGCGCCGGCGGGCACGGTCGTCAACGGCGGAGCGTTCACCGTACCGGCGGCGCTCGGCGACAAGAACATTCATCCGTGGGGCGACTTTCTGCTGCACGACGTCGGCACGGGCGATGGCATCGTGCAGAATGGTGGCCAGAACACGCGCAACCAGCTGCGGACCGCGCCGTTGTGGGGCATCGGCACGCGCACGCGGTTCATGCACGATGGCGCGAGCTTGACGATCGGCAACGCGATCGCGCGCCACGGCAATCAGGCGGCGACGGCGAAGGCCAACTTCAACGCACTCAGCGTGGCGGATCAGGCCAACGTCGAGGCGTTCATCCTGTCGTTGTGAGCCGGGCAGCGCCGGGCGCCGGGTGCGCCGGGTGAGTGGGACCTGTAAGGCTCGGTAATTCAACCCGGCCGTTCGACGCGTCGATCGCGTGTCAGTGACGCGTCGCCGGCGTGTCATCGTGTGGCCGGGTGTCATTGATGTGTAGTATCTGCATCGTCGATCTGTGTGATTGCCGGCGCCGCCGCAAATCGCTGCGGCACGCGGCTGCGTAGCAAATCGCGGCACCATATACGATCTCGTCTGGATGGTAGTTAGTTTCGGCCACACGTCACAACCGCGGTTGACAGGTATGCGTTGATATGAATAGGATGGCGGCCGCAGCGAGGAGCTCGGGAACAGGCTTCGCGGGCGTGGGTTGTGATTGCTGGACCGGTCGCGCGGGGTGATCTGCGCAGGAGGAGATGAGGCGTATGCGGAATGTCGATCGTCGCGCGGGCTGGGCGGTGGTGGTCGTGGTGGTGGTGGTGGCCGTCGTCGTCCTGGTCTATCTGCGTGGGGCTTCGCCGGGCGAGGATCCGGCGCAGGCGCCAGCGCCGAGCCGCCCCGCGGTCGCTGCCGGCACCGAGCCTGGCAAGCGCGCCGCGGCCGCGCCGGACCTCGCGGTGGCGCCGCAGCGCCCCGCGTTCTCCGCGGCGCGGTTGCCGCCGGCGATGCAGCGGGTGCTCGATGACAATCCGGATCTGGCGCAGTACTACGGACTCGAGCAGAAGGTCATCCCGACCGCGGAGGAGCGCAGTAACCTCCACGCGATGCTGTCCGACCCGGAGCTCATCCAGACGATCAGGGACTACTTGCTCGCGGCCGAGACCGCGTACGCGAAGGACGCGGAGGCCAAGCGGATGGTGGCGGTCGAGTTCCTCGCCGACGCCATCAACTGGGCCGACAACCCGTCGCGCGGGGCGGTGATGGACGCGATCGAGAGCGTCGTGTTCGCGGACAACATCACCTCCGGCGCTCCCGAGGATCTGGCCCAGTCACTCGCCGGCGACAAGGTGGAGCTGTACATGCAGATGCTCCACCGGTCGCCGGATCGCGCGGCGGTGGTCGCGGACCACGCGAAGGGGAGCACCGTGGAGCCGCTGCTGGCGTATGCCAAGGAGACCTACGATCGAGAGATGGCCGCGCGGTCGGCCGACGAGCTTCACTGATCGGCGCGCGCGGCGCCTACCTGCGCTCGGCTACGTGGATCGCCAGGAGGTTCGCGCGGAGGGCCATCCCGGGCGGGGGCGCGCGGGCAAGGCCCCGCCCGAGCGAGCGCAAGACAAGCTCGGTTGACGACCGGTCAACGCGTGCTTGTGCGTCCTTTGTGTAGTTGCGGGAAGTCCACGACGACATGCAGTTCCAAGAACCATCGAGAAAAGGGAGATACGCATGAAGAGGTTTGCAATTGTGGCGTTGGGTTTATTGGGGGCATCGGCAGGCGAGTCGCGCGCCGACGTCTTCAATCCTACATACTTCCGCTGCGCCGCGGATCAGCTGTTCGGTCACCCGTCGGATCAAGCCGCGAACCCGCAGGGCCGAACGGGATACGGCCGGTTCGAGTGGGCGGAGAGCGCGTTCGCGTACTGGGCGTACGGCGCCGGCAATCTCCCGAACGCGCGGCGATTCTGGCTGAGCACGTTCAACACCGACGTCGAGACGTACGCCACGCAGTTCGATACCGATCTGTATCCGGTGTACGCGACCGCCGCCGGCGACATCTGGGTGGGGCCGGGGCCCAACAACGCGACCTGGCACGCGACCACGGCGACCGGGATCGCGACGCTCGGGTACACGAACCTGCTCGAGTTGCCGGCCGGGATCTCCGTCGCCGCGCTGTGCGAGGCTGGGTGCTATAGCCCGGAGCAGGAGATCCTGATGGGGGACAAGCTGGTCCCGGTCGCCAAGGCGCAAGCATCGGCCGAGCGCACGCTCACCACGCTCGCGCCGGACGCGACCTTCGACTCGCTGAAGTTCATGGCGAACCAGGTCGGCCGCTGGACGGTGGATATCGCGCCGGCGAACCAGCAGATCCTCACGCTTCGCATGAAGTCGGGGGGCTCGCTGCGCGTGACCAACGAGCACCCGCTGGTGACGAGCGCAGGCGTGATCAAGCAGGCGCAGGACCTGATCGTGGGCGAATCGCTCGTGCGCGATAGCGGCAAGCGGGATCCGATCGTGTCGATCGCGAAGGCCGATGAGTTCACGAAGGTGTACAACCTGCGACCGGCGACGACCGACCTGACCTCGAACATCCTCGTCGCGCAGGGCTACCTGAGCGGGTCGGCGGCGTACCAGAACGAATATATCAAGTACCTGAATCGCGTGCTGCTCCGGACCAAGATCCCGTCGCAGGTGATCGTGCGGGCCCCGGCTGCCCGGACCCCCGCTGTGCAGACCGCAGCCAAGTAGCGCCGCGCTCGCGCCGCGCTCGTGTCACGGACGATCTCGATGCTTGCGTCGCGGCAGCGCCGCATTGTGCGGCACTGGCAACCGCGGGACCGCGACGCCTGATCGTGGTATTGCGTGCGAGGCACGGAGATCGTGACAACGTGCACGGGCCGAGCGGCCGATCGGAGGGCGGCACGCCGCTCGGTTCATGCGAGACCCGCCACGGGCGGGGGAAAGCCGGGTTTCCAGCAGTGCGAAACGTGTGGACAGGGCTTGGCGCGTACCTCGTCGTCGCGGGGGTGGCGTCGTGCGACGCACCGCGGCTGTCACCTGGTGCCGACGGCGGCAGCGTCGATGGCGACGGCGCGCTGACCGACGGCGCGATCATCGACGGCGCACCGCAGCCGCGGCTCGAGCTCGAGCTGCTGGCCGGCGATCTCGGGGGCCCCGGCAACGTCGATGGCGTCGGACCGGCCGCGGCGTTCAGCGGTCCGACGGGGGTGGCCGTCGATCGCCTCGGCAACGTGTACGTGGCCGATCAGGTCAACGACTTCATTCGCAAGGTCAGCCCCGCAGGGGCGGTCACGGCGTTCGCCGGCGCCGCGGGCGTGTTCGGCGCCGCCGATGGCAGCGCGGCGGAGGCCCGGTTCAGCTTTCCGGCGGGCGTGGCGGTCGACGCCGCCGGCAACGTGTACGTGGTGGACACCAATAACTCCACGATCCGCGAGATCACCAGCGACGGCGTGGTCACGACGCTCGCGGGCGCCGCTGGTGTCACGGGCAGCGCGGACGGCGCGGGCAGCGCGGCGCGGTTCCGGTTTCCGACCGGCGCGGCGGTCGATCGGGAGGGCAATGTCTACGTCGCTGACCGCACGAACTCCATCCTCCGCAAGGTCACCGCGGCCGGCGTCGTGACCACGCTGGCCGGCACGCCCGGCGCCGCCGGCGCCGCGGATGGCACGGGGGCCGCGGCGCGGTTCAACTTGCCGTTCGGTGTGACCGTCGACCAGGACGGCAATGTCTACGTCGCCGATCAGGGCAATCACACCCTCCGCAAGGTCACGCCGGCCGGGGTGACGACGACCTTGGCCGGTACCGCGGGCGTGACCGGCAGCGCCGACGGAGTGGGCGAGGCGGCGCGGTTCGACGCCCCGGCGGGTGTGGCGGTCGACCAGGACGGCAATGTCTACGTCGCGGACCAGAACAACCACGTCATCCGCACGATCACGCCGGCCGGCGCGACGGCGACCTTGGCCGGTACCGCCGGGCTCGCCGGCGCTGCCGACGGCACGGGCGCGGCGGCGCGGTTCAACAGCCCGGCGGGCGTGGCGGTCGATGGCGACGGCAATCTCTATGTCGCGGACATGAATAATAGCGTCCTGCGCAAGATCACCCGCGCCGGCGTCGTCACCACGCTGGCGGGTGCGCCGGGGCTCACCGGCGGCACCGATGGCGCGGGCGCCCAGGCGCGGTTCGACCGGCCCTCGGGGGTGGCGGTCGACCGCGCCGGCATCACCTACGTCGCCGATACCGAGAACTTCACGATTCGCAAGATCACCGCCGCCGGGGACACGGTCACGCTCGCGGGCACGGCGGAGCTGCCTGGCGCGGCGGATGGCGTGGGCCCGGCCGCGCGGTTCAGCGATCCCGGCGGCGTCGCGGTGGACGGCGCCGGCAATGTCTACGTGGCGGACACCGAGAACGACACGATCCGCAAGATCACGCCAGACGGACTCGTGACGACCATCGCGGGGGTCGCCGGGCGGGCCGGTCGCACGGACGGCCTCGGCAGCGCCGCGCGCTTCGACGCGCCGGCCGGGATCGCCGCAGATCGCGCCGGCAACCTCTATGTCACTGACCAGAATAACCATTCGATCCGCAAGATCGCCCCGGATGGCGGGGTCACCACGCTGGCCGGCACCGCCGGCATGATGGGCAGCGCGGATGGCACGGGGGCCGCGGCGCGGTTCTACTTTCCCGGCAGCGTGGCGATCGACGGCGCGGACAACCTCTACGTGGCCGACGAGAACAACTACACGATTCGCAAGGTCACCGCCGCTGGCGTGGTGACGACCTTGGCCGGCACCGCGGGCCTGACCGGCCGCGCGGACGGCGCGGGCCCGGCGGCGCGGTTCACGGCGCCCGCCGGGCTGGCGGTCGATGGCGCCGGCAACGTCTACGTCGCCGAGAGTCACGAATCGACGATCCGCAAGATCACGCCTTCCGGCGTCACGACGACCCTGGCGGGGACCGCCGGCGTGACCGGGATCCTGCTCGGCCGCGCACCCCGGCTCGGCCACCCGCGCGGGCTCGCGATCACCGGCGACCGGCTCGTGATCTGCGACGCCAATGCCATCCTGCTGCTGCGCCAGGAGCCGCCGTGACGCGCGCGTTCGCCCCTCGTGCTCTCTTCAGGTGTGCGCGGCCGGCTCGGGATCGCGCGGTGGCGCGGCCCGGTCGATCTGGACCCGCCGGGTGACCAGCGTGCGCAGCGCGACGTAGAACACCGGCGTCAGGACCAGCCCCGAGAGCGTCACGCCGATCATGCCGGCGAACACCGTGACGCCCATGGCGCGGCGGATCTCCGCGCCCGCGCCGACCGAGATCATCAGCGGCACGACGCCGGCGATGAACGCGAGCGACGTCATGACGATCGGGCGCAGGCGGAGCCGCGCCGCCTCGATGGCGGCCTCGACGATCGTGCGGCCCTGGTGCTCGAGCTCGCGAGCGAACTCGACGATCAGGATCGCGTTCTTGGTCGCCAGGCCCATGAGCACGACCAGGCCGATCTGGACGAACACGTTGCGGTCGCCGCCGGTCAGCTTGACGCCGATGAGCGCGGCCAGCAGGCACAGCGGAACGATCAAGAGGATCGCCAGCGGGAGGATCCAGCTCTCGTAGAGCGCCGCGAGCACCAGGAAGACCAGCAGCAGGGCGATCGGAAACACGACCAGGTTGGCGCTGCCCTCGCTGACCTGCTGGTAGCTGAGGTCGGTCCACTGGATGCTGAAGCCCGAGGGCAGCACGCCCGGGGCGATCCGCTCGATCGCGGCGATCGCCTCGGCCGACGACAGCTTGGACGGATCGGCAGCGCCGACCAGATCGGCCGCCGGGAAGCCGTTGTAGCGCACCACCGGATCGGGGCCGTAGGATTGGTCGACATCGACCACGCTGCCGATCGGCACCATCTGGCCATCGGTGTTGCGGGTCTTCATGTCGGAGATCTGCTCGACGTGGGTGCGGAAGCCGCCGTCGGCCTGCGCGATCACCTGGTAGGTGCGACCGAACCGGTTGAAGTCGTTGACGTAGGCCGAGCCGAGATACACCTGGAGGGTCTCGAACAGATCGCTCAGGGCGACGCCCTGCATCTTGGCCTTGGTCCGGTCGATCTTCAGATCGAGCTGCGGCACGTTGGGCTGGAACGACGTGAACGCCGGGAGGAACCCGGGGGTCTTGGCGAGCGCCCCGGCGAGCCCCATCACCGCGCCGCCGAGCTCGGCCGAGCCGCGGTCGGCGCGGTCCTGGACGTAGACCGAGAACCCGGCGCCCGTGCCGATGCCGAGGATCGGCGGCGGCATGATCGCGAACGCGAAGGCGTCCTTGATGGTCGAGAACTTGCCCGAGAGCTCACCGGCGATCTGCGGCGCGGTGTGCTCGCGCTCCTCCGCGCCATCGAGCGTGATGAACACCGTCGCGGTGTTGGGCGTGTTGGTGAAGTGCACCGCGTTGAGCCCGGGGAACTCGATCGCGTGGGTGACGCCCTTGGTCGAGAGCGCCAGCTGCGTCATCTCGCGGACCACGGTCTCGGTGCGATCGAGCGAGGCGCCCTCGGGCAGCCGCGCGATGCCGATCAGGTACATCTTGTCCTGGGTCGGGACGAACCCGCCGGGCACCGCGCGGAACGCGAGCACCGCGAGGCCGATCGCGATCGCGTAGACCACGAACGCGCCGCGGCGGTGGCGGACCGACGAGCCGACGGCCCGCGCGTAGCCCGAGGTGCCGCGCTTGAACACGTAGTTGAACGCCCGGAACAGCCAGCCGAACAGCCGATCGATGATCCGGGTCAGCAGATCGCGCGGCGCGCCGTGGCCGCGGAGCAAGCGGGCGGCGAGCGCGGGCGACAGCGTGAGCGAGTTGATCGCCGAGATCACCGTGGAGATCGCGATCGTCGCGGCGAACTGGCGGAAGAACTGGCCGGTCAGCCCGGCCATGAACGTCATCGGCACGAACACCGCGCACAGCACGAGCGCCACGGCGATGATCGGGCCGGACACCTCGCGCATGGCCTGGCGTGCGGCGGCGTGGGGTTCGAGCCCGGCCTCGATGCTGCGCTCGACGTTCTCGACCACGACGATCGCGTCGTCGACGACGATGCCGATCGCGAGCACCAGCCCGAACAGCGTGAGCGTGTTGATCGTGAAGCCGAGCGCCATCAGCACCGCGAACGTGCCGATGATCGAGACCGGCACGGCGAGCAGCGGGATCACCGACGCGCGCCAGGTCTGGAGGAACAGGATCACGACGATGACGACCAGGAGCGCGGCCTCGAACAGGGTCTCGACCACCGAGTGGATCGACTCCTGGACGAACACCGTGGGGTCATAGACCGCCGACCACGCCATGCCCTCGGGGAACGCCTTGGCGAGCTCGGCCATCTTGCCGCGGATCCGGTGGGATAGATCGACGACGTTGGAGCCTGGCGCCTGGAACACGCCGAGGCCGACCGCCTGCTGGTTATCGAGCAGCGCGCGCAGCGAGTAGCTCGACGCGCCGAGCTCGAGCCGGGCGACGTCGCCCAGCCGCGTGATCTCGCCGTTGGCGCCGGTGCGGATCACGATGTCGGCGAACTCGGCCTCGGTGATGAGCCGGCCCGACGCGTTGATCGAGAGCAGAAAGTCGGACTTGACCGGCGTCGGCGGTGCGCCGAGCTGGCCGGCCGAGACCTGGACGTTCTGCTCGCGGATGGCGCGGACGACGTCGCCCGGGATCAGCCCGCGCGCGGCGAGCTTGCTCGGGTCGAGCCAGATCCGCATCGCGTAGTCGCCGGAGCCGAAGATGTTGACGTCGCCGACCCCGCTCAGCCGGTTCAGCTCGTCGCGGACGTGCAGCGTGGCGTAGTTGCGAAGGTAGGTCGAGTCGTAGCGGCCGTCGGGCGACAGCAGGTGGACCACCATCGTGAGGTTGGGCGCCTGCTTCTGGGTCACCACGCCCTGGGCGCGCACGGCGTCGGGGAGCCGCGGCAGCGCCTGGGACACGCGGTTTTGCACCGCGACCTGCGCGATGTCGATGTTGGTGCCGGCCTCGAACGAGATCGTCATGACGACCTGGCCGTCGCTGCTCGCGACCGACTTCATGTACATCATGTGCTCGACGCCGTTGATCGCGTCCTCGAGCGGCGCGGCGACGGTCTCGGACAGGATCTTGGGGTTCGCGCCCGGGTACGACGCGCGGACCTGCACGGTCGGCGGCACCACCTCGGGGTACTCGCTCACCGGCAAGAGCGGGATCGCGATCAGGCCCGCGACGAAGATGACGATCGAGAGCACCGCCGCGAAGATCGGGCGGTCGATGAAGAATCGGGAGATGTTCATATCGGCGCTCCGGCCGGGGGCGCCTCGACGGTGACCTTCATGCCCGGCATGAGCTTTTGCATGCCGCGGACGATCACGCGATCCTCGGCGCGGAGGCCGTCCTTGATGACGCGCAGGCCGTCGACGATGCGGCCGAGCTTGACGTCGCGGCGCACGGCGACGTCGCCCTTGTCGAGCGCGTAGACGAACTTGCGGTCCTGATCGGTCAGGATCGCCTTGTCGTCGATCAGGATCGCGCGGACCGCGGCGTCGGTGTTGACCCGGACCCGGGCGTAGAGCCCCGGGGTGAACCGGCGGTCGGGGTTGGCGAGCACGGCGCGGACGCGGATCGTGCCGGTCGCCGGATCGATGCGGTTGTCGACGAAGTCGATCTTGGCCTCGTGGGGGTAGCCCGGCTCGTCGGCGAGCCCGACCATCGCGCGGGCCGCCTGGGCGCGCGCGCCGAACCGCAGGAACGCCTGCTCGTCGCCGGTGAAGTAGACGTAGATCGGATCGACCGACATCACCGTGGTGAGGGCGCTCGGCGACGGCGCGGCGGCCACATAGCCACCGCGGGTCACCAGCGCCTGGCCGGCCCGGCCGGCGACCGGCGAGCGGACCTGGGTAAACTCGACGTCGAGCTTCGCCAGATCGACCGCGGCCAGCGCGCCCTGGACGTCGGCATCGGCCTGCGCCGCGAGCGAGGCCGCGGTGTCGCGCTCGGCGCGCGGGATCGCCGACGTGGCGACCAGCCGCTCGGCGCGGATCGCGTCGTCGTGGGTCTGGACGGCGCGGGCGCGGGCGCGGGCGAGCTCGGCGTTCGCGCGGGCGAGCGCCGCCTGGTACGGCCGCGCGTCGATCGTGAACAGCACGTCGCCGGCCTTGACGTCGCTGCCCTCGCGGTAGCGGACCGCGGTGACGTAGCCCGCGACGCGCGCGCGGATCTCGACGTTGTCGACCGCGGCGACCCGGCCGGTGAATTCATCCCAGGGTTCGACGTCGCGCGCGACCACGGGCGCCGCGACCACCGCGGGTGGAGGAGGCGCGTTCATCGGGGCGGCCTGGGTGGTGCATGCGCTCGCGAAGACCGCGAGAGCCAGGCGTACGGTACCAAACGGAGTAGTCCTCCACTTCATGATCGATCCTTTACGGAGGTAGCCTTCGTTTTGCAATCAAGATCTTCCTGCCAGAACGGTCAGGCAGGTCGTTCCGCGCGCGCAGGCGCGGCGCGTGCGGGGGTTACCGAGGCGCCTGGAAGCCGCGCCGCGGGTTTCACATCTCTTCGAGACTTCCAGGAGTTACATGCGCAATACGAGTCAACGCGCGCACCGGTTCGCGGTGCGCGCGCGGCTCGTCATTCGCGGGGCGAGTGCGACTAGCGGTTGCCGCCGAGGTCGAACCGGCCCGCCACGCCGGCGAACCCGGACAGGTTGAGCTTTTTGTCGTGGATCTCGTCGTAGTTCGTGGTCATCGGCGAATCCTGGCTCACGAACATCGTGAGGCTGCCGCCGATCACCGGGGCGATCGCGACGTCCTTGGTGATCCGGTAATCGGCGCCGACCTGGAGCCGCGCGAGCTGGAGGCCCTGGAGCGAGGTGGTCTTGGCATTCGACGGGTCGAGCCAGAGCCCCTCCCAGCCAGAGCCAAGGCTCACCCAGGGATCGATCGAGCGGTCGGGACGGAGGTGATACGTCGCCTGGATGCCGGCGGTCGCGCCCAGCACGTTGGTATCGCCGACCAGGTGATCGCCGCGCTGATAGGTCGCGAACGTGCCGTAGGCGCCCACGCTCAGCGCGGGAATGATGCGGTAGCCGAGGTCGACCTCGACGGTGGCGCCGGCGCTCGCCGCGTCCTCGCGGTTGCCGAGGGTGCCGCCGAGCTTGCCGCCGCCCTGGGTGTAGCCGGCGCCGACGCCGATCTCGAACGCATTGCTCACGGGCGCCACCGCGTGATCGAAGCCGGCGTTGCTGGCGTCGACCGCCTCGGGCTGGGCCGACGCGATCGCAGGAATCAGCAACGAGATAGCAGGAACGAGTTTCATGGCCTTCATGACACAGTCACTTCATCTGGAGCGAAGGAGAAACGACGTCGTGCGCTCCGTACGCGACGCTCAAGTTCTGACGAGCGATTGAGCAACGCGCGCGCCAAGTCCTGTGTCCAAGCAGATGCGTTGTGATCGAGCGCCGAACGCGCGTGGCGCCGCGTGGCGACGAGTCGCGCCGGTTGCCTGACGAGGTCCCTTACAGTCTCGGCCGACACGTCCGTCGTGCGTACAGACACCCAAATGACGGGGCCCGCGTCCACCCAGCCCGATCGACCAGGGAGCGCTGGTGGCGCCGCGCCCAGCGCGCGGCTCCCACGGCGCGCGCCGCTGGCGTGGCAGCAACCCGCCGCTGCGCCGGGCGCGGTGGCCGCGGTGGGCGCGGTGATCTGGGCTAGGGTCTTGCTCATGACCGGATATCGTCTCATCGTCTTCGATCTCTACGGCACGCTGCTCGACGTCTCCGGCATGGCCGCGAAGCTGTCCCAGCTGCTCGGCAAGGATGCGACCGCGCTGCTCGCGGCCTGGCGCACCGCGCAGCTCGAGCGCAGCTGGGAGCTCAACGGCCTTGCGACCTACGAGCCGTTCGATCGGGTCACCGCGTGGGCGCTGGACAAGGTCGCGCCTGCTTTCGTGGGCACGCTCGATGCGGAGCTGCGCGCGAGCCTGACCGAGGCATGGTGGACCGTGCCGGCGCACGCGGACGCCGCGGCGGCGCTGCGGCAGCTGTCGGCGGCCGGGCTGCGCACGGCGATCCTGTCCAACGGCACGCGACCGATGATCGAGCGCGCGCTGAAGTCCGCGCAGCTGTCGGTCGATGAGGTGCGCAGCGTGGAGGAGGTCCGGGTGTACAAGCCGGATCCGCGCGTCTACCGCATCCTGGACGCGCTGGCGCCGATCGAGGCCACGCTGTTCGTCAGCTCCAACGCGTTCGATGCCGACGGCGCCAAGCGCAACGGCCGCAAGGTCGCGTTCATCGACCGCGGCGGCGCGCGGCCCAGCGAGCCGCCCGATCTCGACGTGCGCTCCCTGGCCGAGCTCGCGGCCCACGTCGCGACCTGAACGCCGTCCCCGTGACGCGGTGGCGACGGGCCGGGGCGACCGCGCGCAGGGCGCGGGTCAGCGCGCTGTGAAGCGGACGCCTCAGCTGCGACGCGGGAGCGCGACCTCCGCGGTGACCGCCGGCAAACCTGGTGGCTCGCGCACCGATCGCGCGACGCGCGCGCAACACTGTGACTGGCAGTTTGCGGCAGACGAGCCTGACTGTCGCATCCGCGCCACAGACCACGATGGTCGTGTGGCCGTGGGCGCGACGCGCGCGCGGCGGTGCGCGTCGCAGTACGCGTGTGCGACAGCAAGCGCCACGGTCACTCGACCGCGAGGTGCGACATGGCCTGGCAGACTCCGTATCACTGCGGCGCGCATTGTAAGCGTGGGTTTCTCTGGCAGCTCGTCGACATTGCTTGCGATTGGCCATGTGATCGGCGATCACAGTCGAGCGGCCGGGCGCGTTCGTGTGCAATGGACGCGCAGGTCCGATCAACGTGTTTGGGAGGCAATGACCATGATGGGGCGATCGCAGAAGGAGTCACCATGAGGGAGCGAATCATTCACGCGGTGCTGTCGATCGGCGTGCTCGGGACCGCGCTGGTGATCCCCGAGACCTCCGCGCGCGCGCAGGCGTCCGGCGCGGGCAGCATCCGCGGTCAGCTCCGCGACAAGGCGGATGGCAACGCCGCCGTCGGCGCCACGGTGGTCGCGACCTCGCCGCAGCTGCTGGGCGAGCAGATCGTGCTCGCCGATGACACCGGCCTGTACTTCCTGACCGCGCTGCCGCCCGGGACCTACACGCTCACCGTGTATTACAACGACGGCACGTTCACCCGCGGCAACGTGGTCGTCCAGGTCGGCAAGGAGGCCGTCGTCAACATCATGGTCGACTCGAGCTCCAAGGGCGAGACGATCGAGATCACCGGCACGCCGCCGATCATCGACCAGGGCTCGACCAAGACCGGCCAGACGATCACGACGGAGTTCACCAACAACGTGCCGGGCGGCCGCACGTTCGGCGCCGTGATCGGCGCGATGTCGGGCTCCCAGCAGGACTTCTACGGCACCTCGGTCGCCGGCGCGACCTCGGCCGAGAACGTCTACGTCGTCGATGGCATCAACACCACGGATACGGCGCGCGGCGGGCTGTCGTCGAACCTGCCCAACGAGTTCGTGCAGGAGACCGAGGTGATCGCCGGCGGCTACAACGCCGAGTACGGCCGCGCCACCGGCGGCATCGTCAACGTCGTCACCAAGCAGGGCTCGAACCAGTTCCACGGCTCGGTGTTCGCGCACTACACGCCCGGCCAGCTGAGCGCGGCCTCGCGGACGATCCAGCGCGCCGGCAACTCGATCGACAGCGCCAACAACCTCGACTACAACTACGATCTCGGCGGCGAGCTCGGCGGTCCGATCATCAAGGACAAGCTGTGGTTCCACATCGGGTTCAACCCGACGCGCGTCCGCAACGTGACGACCCGGCTGGTCCAGAGCCAGGTCGACGATAACCAGGACGGCGTGCCCGACGTCGATCCTTCGACCGGGTTCGCGATCCACAAGCGGGTGAGCAGCAGCGAGATCCCCGACGCGACCACGACGTACTACTTCTCCAGCAAGCTCAGCGGTGAGATCGATCAGAATCACCAGTTCCAGATCTCGGTGTTCGGCAACCCGTCGACCGGCGATACCCGCAGCGCGATCGCCGTCGGCGCGCCGGACAACGGGCTGGTCGACGTCAAGGACGGCGTCTATGACTTCGCCGGCAAGTACACGTCGAAGTTCAACAACGGCCAGACCCAGATCGACGCGGTGGCCGGCTACCACAAGGAGACGATCACTCAGTCGCCGCACAACGCGCTCGGCGCCGCCGCCGGGGTTCGCTACAACTACACGCGGTCGCTGTTCGACTTCGCGGATCTCGAGGGTCCCAGCATCGCGGCGTGCCAGGATGGCGGATCGACCGACCGGTATCCGAAGATCCGGAACTGCCCGGTCAACCGCTACGTCTCGCAGGGCCAGGGCCTGCTCGAGGACCAGAGCGACAACCGGACCTCGGGCCTCTTGTCGATCACCCAGCGCGTCAAGGCGCTCGGATACCACGTGCTGAAGGCGGGCGGCGATGTCCAGTTCGCCACGTACGATTCACATTCGTTCTACACGGGCGACGAGTTCTTGCTGCGCAGCTGCAACACCGACGAGAATGGCAACAACGCCGCCGACTGCAACGATCCGAGGGCGCTGCCGGGGGCGTGGCAGATCCTGAAGTACGCCACGGTCGTGCGGAACCTGCGGCCGGACGAGATCGCCGACCCAGGCAGCGTGATGCTCCAGCCCGGCCAGCAGATCGATGGCTGCGCGGGGGGGCTGGCGATCTGCGGCGCGGTCGGACAGCGCGCGGTCCAGACGACGAACCGGAGCATCGGCGCGTACGTCCAGGACTCGTGGCAGATCCGTCCCAACGTCACGCTGAACGCGGGCCTGCGCTTCGAGCAGCAGGTGCTGTACAACGCCAGCAACGTCCAGGGGCAGATCACGCCGACCAACGAGGTGATCCCCAAGGCGGCGTTCACGCTCGACAACTGGGCGCCGCGCGTCGGCGCGATCTACGATCCGACGTCGGAGGGCAAGTCGCGCGTGTTCGCGCACTGGGGCCGGTTCTACGAGAACGTCCCCAACGACATCAACGTGCGCTCGTTCGGCGCGGAGATCGACGATAGCCAGATCACCAACGCGCACCAGCTCACGGCGCTGCAGCCCGGCTACAACTCCGCGTGCAACGTCAACCATCAGCCGGGGATCGACGCGGCCAAGATCCTGTCGGGCTGCACCGACCTCGCGCCGGCGGCGCTGTCGGGCGGCGGCACCGAGTTCGTCGCGCCGGGCATCCACGGCCAGTACACCGACGAGCTCGTCGCGGGAGTCGAGTACGAGTTCTTGCCTGACTTGAAGATCGGCGCGACGTACACCCACCGTACGCTGCCGAGCGTCATCGAGGACATGTCGAGCAATAACACCAACAGCTACCTGATCGCCAACCCGGGCGCGAACTACGACGGCGAGGCGGCCAAGCTCGAGGCCCAGGCGATGGCGATGATGAGCTCGAACAAGCTGCTCGCCGATGCGCTGCTCGAGCGCGCGCAGTCGCTGCGGTTCGTCAAGAACTTCGACGCGCCGAGCCGCAACTATGACTCGTTCGCGGTGCGCGTCGAGCAGCGGCCGTCGCGTCGCTCGCTGCTGGTGGCCTCGTACACCTACTCGGTCGAGCGCGGCAACTACCCGGGGCTGTTCTCGACCGAGACCAACCAGCTCGACCCCAACATCACGTCGCAGTACGACCTGCCCGAGTTGATGGCCAACCGGTTCGGCCCGCTCGGGCTCGATCGGCCGCACAACATCAAGCTCGATGGCTTCTACCAGTTCGATCTGAAGAACCTCGGGATCATCACCCTCGGATCCAGCGTCCGCGCCCAGTCCGGCATCGCGCACAACGCGCTCGGCTCGCACCGGTTCTACGGCCCCGGCGAGTCCTACCTCTTGCCGCGCGGTGCGGTCAGCCGCTCGCCGATGACCGGCAACGTCGATCTCCACGTGTCGTATGGCCGCCGGCTCGACAAGGACGTCACGCTCGAGGCGTTCGTGCGCGTGTTCAACCTGGTCAACTCGCAAGACGAGCTCAACGTCGACGAGAACTACACGTTCAGCAACGCCAATCCGGTGATCGGCGGTGACATGAACGACCTGCGGCACCTGAAGACGGTGAACGCCGATGGCTCGGTCCGCAATCAGAGCCCGGTGCTGAACTCGAACTTCGACCACCTCAACGCGCTGACCGTGCCGCGCAGCTTCCAGTTCGGCATGCGGCTCACGTTCTGACGTAACCGGCGCGCCAGGCTCGTCGCCGCGGTCGCGACGCGTCCCGGTGAGCAGGGCGGTCGGGTCCTGACTTCGAACGTCCGCGCGCGGGGTCAGTCGTCGTCGAGCGCGAACCCGTCGTCGCGGCTCCACGCCTCGCGCGCGCCGTCGATGAAGCCTTCGACGATCTCGGCCGCCGGGCGAACCCGCCGCACGGCATAGATGCTGGTCGCGCCGGCAGGCATATCCATCTGCTCGAGATCGCCCGTGGTATCGCGCGTCGGTACGAACGCGCTGTACTTGGGCATGGTGTACGGCACGTCGAGCACGCCGGGGAACAACACGGTCGTGCCGATCGTGACCGGCTCGGTCGTCGGTGGTTCGGTGGTCGCGCGGTTGCGCAGCACGCGCTGCTGCTGGCCGGGCCACTCGGGGCCGAACACGGTGGTGAACTGCGTGGCCAGCGGCGTGTGGGTGGCGGCCAGGCGGGCCTTGTACGCCGGGTGCGCGTACGACTCCTCGGCCGCCACGAACACGGTGCCGGCCCAGCCGCCATCGGCGCCCGCGCGGATCGCGCGCACCAGGCTCGCGCCGTCGGCGATGCCGCCCGAGGCCACGATGAAGACGCGCGGCGGCAGCGCGCCGCGCAGGCGCTCGACCACGCGCAGCGTCGGGGTGGTCGCGTTGCGGTTGTGGCCGCCGGCCGACCGGCCCTGTGCGACGATGCCATCGGCGCCCGCGGCCACCGCGCGCTGCGCGACCTCGAGCTCGCCGGTCTGGACCCAGACCTGGGTTCCGGCGGCGTGGAGCTGGCGGACCCACGCGGCGCCGGGAACATCCCAGTGGAACACGACGAGCGGTACGCCGGCGCGCGCCGCAATATCGATATGGTCCTGCGTGGTGAACGGCCCCATGGCCGACGTCGCGAGCAGCAGATCGACGCCGAACGCCGCGCGGGTCTGCGCCTGGATCGCGGCGATCCGCGCCGCGAACACCGGGGGCGGATCGCCTCCGACGCCATAGACGCCGAGCGCGCCGGCGTTGCTGACCGCCGCCGCGAGATCCGACAGCCCGACGAACGCCATGCCGGCGCTGGCCAGCGGGACGCGCAGGCCGAACGCACGCGAGAGCCGCGTCTCCACGTGGGGGTCTGGCCGGCCGGCGCGGGCCATCCGTGGCAGGACCGACGCACCGGCCGCTGCCGCAGCGAGCTGCAAGGCGGCCCTGCGATTCAGCTTCGACTTCGACTCGTGAGAGGACATAGACAACCTTCCGAAGGTATTCGAGGACGACGGCGATCTCGTGGCTCGGCCTGCAGCTGCCGGTTACGCCTCGGGTATCGGCGCGAGCGGTGTGGATGCGCGCTCACCATTGAATCTGATCGTGACACTCCGATCGCCGGGGCGCCGCGAAAGCACACTGGCACATTCCGGTAAGCGAGCTCGCATCGCGCGGGGTGCGCGCCCAGCGCGATCTCGATCGATCAGCCGTGCTGTGGCGTCTTGACGTCCGCGCGGTACTGGCTGAGGCCTTCGCCGGTCGCCGGATCGAGCGTGCCAGAGAGCCAGATCATGCCGGTCGCGCCGGCAAACACGCCGGTTCCCGCGGACACGATGTAGAGATCGACATACGCGCCGGTCTCCATGTCCCAGACCCCGTGGTCCTGGCCGATCAGCGTGCCCTGGGCGGTCTCGAGCACGAGATCGCCATGAAACCGGCTGATCTTCGCGTTCGACGTGCGGGCCTCCTCGAGCGCGATCAGCGTGAAGCTCGACGTGCCTTCGAGCGGCCCATCCCACGCGCTCTCGGTGCGCAGCGAGGTGCTCGGCACGACCCTGGTGGTCAGCGTCCCCGAGATCATCCGGCCTCCTGCGCGCGAGGCGCCACGATGAAGTCCGACAACGCTGCTACCACGCCGACTGCACTGGATGCCTGCGCATACCTCATAGTCGCCACCTCGCACGTGGCAGCATGCGTTGGCGATCTGTTTTCTGCAACACCGAAATGCGAGTGCCAGTGGCAATCGCCAGCGAATCCCGATCAGATCCCGCCCGCCGCGCATGCGAGCCGTGGTGATCCCTGCGGCGGTACTTGAAGTGCAATCCTCGACGCGAGGGTGCCGGATCCCGCCCGGCCGCGACGGGCCGCAAGCCGCGAGCGGCCACGAACACGATCGGCCGGTGCATCGGCAGCCGAACCCGCGACCGCGCCGCGATCACGCCGAAATCGCCGTCTCGGCGATCGACGGTCGGCGATCTTCCCAGGACTTCTGAACCGCTCGGGATGCTCCTCATCGCGCGCGGGTTCCGGCCGATAACTCCCAGGTGGCGCCGCTCCGCGCACCCCCCCATTCGGCCATACACAAGCAGATCTATCAGACCAACGTGCTCGCGGCGACCCTGTTGTGGTTCGCGACGGCGGCGTCGGTCTGGGGGCGCTGGACCCACGTCGCGATCGTCCTTGTGCTGCAGGTCGTCGCGGTCGCGGGCAACGTCGGGATCAGCCACCTCGCGCTGCGGTTCGGTCCGCGCGTCGAGCTGGCGCGGGCGTTGTTCAACGCGATCGCGGCGACGCTGACCTCGGTGCTGGTCGGCTGGCCGGCCCCGGTCTGGTTGTGGCCGCTGTTCAACGCGCTCGCGTTCGACCGCACGGATCGTCGCTACGCGCTCGCCATGGTCATGATGTCGCTGAGCCTGCAGAACGCGGCCGCGCTGCTCGACGGCGCCGCGGGGATCCGCTCCCTGGTCTCCATCATCACCACGATCTACGCCTGGCGGATCAGTGAATACCGCCTGCGGGTCGTGCGCGAGGAGCTGGTTCGCAGCGATCAGCAGCGCGTGGAGATCGAGCGCGCGCACGTCACGACCCACGCCTCCCACGAGCTGCTCAAGGCCGAGATCGCCGTGCGCGAACGCGTCGAGCTCGAGCTGCGCGCGGCCCAGAAGCTCGAGGCGCTGGGGCGGATCGCCTCGGGCGTGGCGCACGAGATCAACACGCCGATCCAGTTCGTCGGCGATAGCGTCCGGTTCGTCCAGGCCGGCGTCGCCGACATGCTCTCGCTGTGCAAGCTCAACGGCGAGGTCCGGGGCGCCCGCGACGACGTCGCTCGCACCCGCGCGATCACCGCCGCCACGCTCGCCGAGCAAGAGGCCGATCTGCCGTATCTGCTCGAGCATCTGCCCCAGGCGCTCGCCCGCGCGTCCGATGGCATCGATCGCGTCGCGCTGATCGTCCGCTCGATGAAGCAATTCGCCCGCCGCGACGCGACCGGGCGCACCGAGACCGATCTCAACCAGGCGATCGAGGCCACCCTCGCGATCTCGCGGCACGAGTACAAGCTGGTCGCCGACATCGAGACCGAGCTCGGCGATCTGCCACGGGTCAAGTGCAACCCGGGCGAGATCAATCAGGTGCTGCTCAACATCGTGGTCAACGCCGCGCACGCGATCGCCAGCGTGGTGGGCAGCTCGAACCAGCGCGGCACGATCCGGATCCGCACCCTGCGCGTCGGCGACCACGTCGATATCGCGATCGCCGATACCGGCACCGGGATCCCACCGGCGATTCGCCACCAGATCTTCGACCCGTTCTTCACGACCAAGGAGGTCGGCCGCGGCACCGGCCAGGGCCTCGCGATCGCGCGGGCGCTCATCGAGAACCACCACGGCAAGCTGAGCTTCGAGACCGAGCTTGGCCATGGCACGACCTTCCACATCCGGCTGCCGATCGAGCCGCCGGTCGCGCTGCAAGCCGCCGGCTAACGAACCGCGACCCATCGCGTGTCGCACGCGAGAGCTGGCGTTCTCCATCTCGCGCCCGGCCTGCCGCAGTTCGCCCGGCCGCGAGCGGCCGCGGTGCTGTACGCGACGTGGCGGGCTCTGCGATGCTCGTCGATCATGCGCACTACCGTGTTGACGACACTGCTGCTGCTCGCGGCCTCGGACGCCCTCGCCGAGCCGCAAGAGATCCCCCGCGTCCTTCCGGTCGGCAAGCTGATGGCGCCCGCGGGGATGCCCGAGGTCCGCACGGTCGGACCGACCGGTTCGATCGGCGCGGACGTCTACCGCCGCCGCCGCAAGGCGCTGATGGACAAGCTGAAGACCGGCGCGACGCTCGTCGTCAACGAGGGTCGATTCGGCAGCCTGCGCGAGGGCATGGACTTCTACTACCTCACCGGCATCGACGAGCCGGGCGCCGCGCTGCTGCTCGATCCGGGCGGGCCGCACACCGAGACCCTGTTCCTGCGGCCGCTCGACGTCGAGCCCGAGCGCTGGGATGGCGAACGCGCCATGCTGCCGTCCCAGAAGCTCGAAGCGGCCAGCGGGATCGCGCGGATCCAGCGGACGTCGCGCCTCGCGCGCGCGCTGATCGCCGCCTGTGCGCACGGCGGCCTCAACTTCGTGGGCGACTTCGTGCCGGTCCCCGATCCCAAGCCCAAGGTCATGCTGGCCTACGCCGACGCGGTCGACCGGGCCTACGGCTGCAAGATCAACGACAAGCACGGGGCCCTGGGCCAGCTCCGCGAGGTCAAGGACGCCGACGAGCTCAAGGTCATGCGGCGCGCCATCGAGCACACGGCGGCCGGCCACGCGCGCATCCTCGAGGTGCTGAGGCCCGGGATGCGCGAGTTCGAGCTGAAGGACGCGATCGAGGACGCGTTCCACCGCTCGGGGGCGCGCCACGTCGCCTACGACTCGATCGTCGGCTCGGGCCCCAACGGCGCGATCCTGCACTACCCCAAGGACGATCGCACGATGCAGAGCGGCGAGCTGGTCGTCGTCGATGCGGGCGCCGAGGAGCAGTACTACGCGACCGACGTGACGCGCACCTACCCGGTCAGCGGCAAGTTCACCCCGGAACAGCGCGAGATCTACGACGTCGTGCTGCGCGCCCAGGCGGCCGGGATCGCGGCGGCCAAGGCCGGCGTGACCGCGCGGTTCCTCGAGGACACGATCCGCAAGGTCATCGACGACGCGGGCTATCACGACGCGTTCATCCACGGCTGCTGCCACTACGTCGGCCTCGAGGTCCACGACGTCGGCGACTACGAAGCGCCGATCCCGGCGGGCGCCGTGATCACCGTCGAGCCCGGCATCTATCTGTCGCAGCGCGGCTTCGGCGTCCGCATCGAGGACGAGATCCTCATCACCGCCAGCTCCGCCGAGGTCATCACCCGCGCCGTGCCGAAGGATCCGGCCGAGATCGAGCGCCGGATGCAGAACCGCACGGCGCCGACCCGGTAGGCGTCAACGCGCGGCGCGGGCCGCCACATACGCCCGGAGCCGGGGCGCCACCACCGGCCATTCCCGATCGAGGACGCGAAACCACGCGGTGTCGCGATTGCGCTGCTTGATGATGTAGTGCGCCTGCTGCACGCCTTCATACGAGAACCCATACGCGAGCGCGGCGCGGCGCGACGGCTCGTTCTGCGTATCGCACTTCCACTCGACGCGGCGATACCCGAGCCCGAACGCATGCTCGAGCATCAAGTACGTGGCCTGGGCCGACGCGCCGGTGCCCTGCGCGATCGGCCCGTACCAGATCGACCCGAGCTCGAGCTTCAGGTGGGCCGGCTGATTCGCGATGAAGCACGCCACGCCGACCAGCGCGCCGCTCATCCGCACCGCCATCGGTAGGCCATCCGCGGCCGCGACCTGCGGCGCCAGCCAGCGGCGGAGCGCCTCGGGGTCGCGGAACGGCCCGTCGAACATATACCGCCACACCCGCTCGTCGGCGTCGTACGCATCGACGCTGCGCCCGTCGAGCGTCGACGGTGCCCCGGACGAGACCTCCCACAGCTCGTCGACATCCACCGCGAGCTCGAGCGGCCTCAGCTCGACGAGCGATCCCTGGAGGACGACCGGCGCCGGCTTGATCGGCAGCGCCGCTCGACGAGCGAGCACGGCCTCGGGCAAGGGTTCCATCGACATGCCTCACGTATAACCGGCCGACCGCGGTCGCACGGCCGGCCTCACCGACGAAATACCATCACCTGGCCGCCGTCGCGTACGGCACAGCGCGCGGCGCCGGTCTGGGCCCGCCATCACGCGGGGCCTGCCACGATCGGACGTGGCCCTCCCCACCGCGGGATCGCGCCACACGCCTCGCGTGCTTGCGCCGTGTCACAACACTGCGCTCGCAGGCGATCACCCGTGTGCCAGACTGCGCTCGTGACACGCACTCCGCTGGCCACCGGCGTCCTGCTCGCTGCGCTCGCGGCGCTTGCGTTCGGCGTGACGACGCCGATCGTGGCCTGGGCGGGCCAGGGCCTCGGTCCGCTGTCGACGGCGGCGCTGCTCTACCTCGGCGCCGCGCTGACCGCCGGGCTGGTCCTCGCGGTCGCGCCACGCGCCGCACCGCGCCTGCGCCGCGGCGACGCGCCGCGCCTGATCGCGATCGCCATCGTCGGTGCGGCCGTCGCCCCGGCGCTGCTTGCCTGGGGCCTGCAGCGCACCGGCGCGACCACCGGCGCGCTCCTGCTCAACCTGGAGGCGGTCGCCACGGTGATCCTGGCGCGCATCTTCTATCGCGAGCCGATCGGCGGGCGCGTCGTCGTCGCGGTCGCGTGCATGGCTACCGGCGGCGCGGTCCTCGCGGCCGGCGCGGCGTTCAGCGAGGTTCACCTGCTCGGCGTGTTCGCGGTCGGCGGCGCGACGGTGGCGTGGGCGCTGGACAACACGTGGACCCGACCGCTCGCGGAGCGCGATCCGTTCCAGGTCATCCTGGGCAAGGCAGCGCTGGGCGCGGCCCTGACCACCGCCGTGGCCGTCTGGCGCGGCGAACCCGCGCCGACCGCGGGCCACGCTGCCGCGCTGCTCGCCTGCGGCGCCTCGGGCTACGGCGCGAGCCTCTACCTCTATTTGCTGGCCCAGCGCCGCGTCGGCGCGGCCCGCACGGGCTCGGTGTTCGCGCTCGCGCCGTTCATCGGCGCCGCGATCGCGTGGACGCTCGGCGACCGCGGCGACGGCGCGCTCGCCCTGCTGGCCCTGGGCCTGTTCGCCCTCGGCGCCTACCTCCATCTGACCGAGCACCACGCCCATCGCCACGCGCACGCGGCGGTCGAGCACGACCACGTGCATCGCCACGACGACGATCACCACGCGCACCGTCACGAGCCTGCGTTCCACGGCGAGCACGCGCACGGCCATCGCCACGAACCCACGGAGCACGACCACGCGCACGCGCCTGATCTCCATCACGAACACGATCACGGTTGACCGCACGATCGCGCCGCTGACCTCGGCCGCACGATCGCTGGCTCGCTACACCCGGTGGTCGCGTTCATCGGGCTCGAGCTCAGCGGATCGATTCGCGAAGCTCGCGAGCCGGTCAGCGGATCACCCAGACCCGCGCGCGGGTATCGCCGGTCGGCAGCTCGGTGACGGTGAGCTGGTGCGACGCGGCGAACGCCGGGCCGTCGAACGGCGCGTACGGCGTCGAGGCCAGGTAGCGGTCGTGGCCCGACGCGGGCGCCAGGGCGGCCGCGGTGTCGGCCAGCGCCCCGCCGCAGCGCGTGTACCACATGAGCTGCGGCAGCTTGGGCGCGATCACCGTGCACGGCCCGGCGTGGTGGTCGGCGCGGATCGCCGCGGCGGCCGCGAGGATCGCGCCGCGCGAGTGCGCGATCGCCCGGTCGAGCGGGATCGCGGCGATGGCGACGCCGAGCCAGGCGGCGGCGGCGGCGGCGAGCGCCAGGCGCGGCCGGGCCAGCGGGCGCAGCGCCTCGACGCCGAGCACGACCATCAGCGCCACGGCGATGAACACGTAGCGCGGCTGGGCGTGGATCTGCAGGCCGATCGCGAGCAGCTGGCCAAACCCGATGATCGCGAGGAACCACGGACCGCGGCCGGTGACCGTGCGCGCGAGGCCCAGGATCGCCGCGATCATCACCGGCGCGACGAGCGCGCCGTAGTAGGCAAACGGATTCGCGGTCACGTAGCCGATGAGGCCGGCGCCCCAGAACGGCCGGTAGGGCACGTGCGCGCTCAGCGTCAGCACGCCGAGCAGGGTGCCGGTCTCGTGCAGCGAGTACACCGCGTGGGGCACCAGGAGCGCCACGAAGCCGGCGGCGGTCGCGACGACCGGGCCCGGCCGCACGGCGATGGTCCGCCACCACAGCGCCAGCGCGGCCAGGCCAGCGATCGCGATCACGGGCGCGCTGCCGTAGCGCATGTACAGCGCCGCCGCGAACGCAGGCGCGGCGAGCACGAGGCGCCAGCGCGGGCCCGCCGGGCGCCCGAGCTCCGCCGCGATCACGGCCACGCCCGCGAGCACGCCCGCGGTGGCCGGCAGGTCGCCGAGCAGCTCGGCATTGCGGATCACCATCGGATGCGCGCCGGCGATCACCACCGCCGCCCACGCGCCGGTGACCGCGCCGAACACGGCGCGGCCGACCGCGTAGACCGCGAGCACGACGCCGAGCCCGACGACCGCGCTCGCGAGCCGCATCTGCCAGTCGGCGCCGCCGAGCATGAGGCCGAGCTCGGCGAGGCAGGCGACGCCACGCGAGCGGTAGAGCCAGCTGTCAGCGCCACCGCGCGCGACGAGCGCGAACGCCGCCTCGTCATGCCCGAGCGGCGGGCCGGCGATGAGGTTCATCACCGCCAGAGCGGCCCAGCCAACGAGGGCCGCGCCGAGCAGCCGGCGGCTGGGGGCGTGCGTGGATAACACGTCTTGCGCTCGTACCACGCGGGCGTGCCGGGGCGCCCGCCCTCCACCGTTCTTCACACGCTGGCAACAATCGCCCGCGGCCGGGGTGCGTGCTACGAACCTCGACCAGCATGAGAGAAGGTGAGGACGTGCAGCCCCAGCGCAAGGCCACGCTCAAGGAACGGCTGTCGGCCCTGTTCCGCCAGTACGGCCAGATCGCCGTCTACACGTACTTCGTGCTCTCGATCCTGACGATCATCGGGTTTTCTCTCGCGTTCGCGGTCGGCACCGCCCCGGAGAGCGCCACCGGCGTGTTCGGCGTGATCCTGGCCGGCTGGGTGGCCGCAAAGGCCACGCTGCCGGTGCGTATCCTGATCACGCTGGCACTGACTCCCGGGATCTCGGTCGTGGTCAACCGGCTGCGGCGTCGCGGTCCTGCCGCGCCGGCGGAGCCGGCTGCGCCGCGCGCCACCGACGAACCCTAGGGACCGCGCCCCCGCGCGCTGTACCAGCCCGCGGGGGCGAGAGCGAGGCCCCAGCGGCGCTGCGCGGGCGCACCGGGGGCGAACCGGGTGGGCGCCTGCGACCGGATCCATCGGGGGTGGCGGGCACACACTGCATGCCGCCGGCACCGTAGTGCATACAACGGGAAGCCCGGAGCCGGGCTGATCGGCGCCGGCGGGCGTCCGTGCCTGGCGGGGGGCGTTGGTGCCTGGCGCGGATCGACCGAAAAATGACAACGCCGCGAGGCGCTGGGCACTCGCGGCGGTTGCGGGGAGGCCCGCGGACTCGCTTACTCGATCGTGGAGAGGTAGTAGAACAGGTTGTCGACGTCGTCGGCGGTCAGGTCCTTGGTCGCGCCGTGGACGTTGAAGTTGCCGAGCGCGTCGACCGCGAAGCCGGTCTCGCCTTCCTGCAGGGCCGGGTGACCCGGCGCCAGCACGGCCTCGCGGAGCGAGTGGGCCAGGCCGTGGCGCAGGTAGTTGGTCTGCATCCAGATGCCACGCAGCGACGGGGTGTTGGCCATCGGCGAGCCCGGCAGGTTGCCGGGGACGAAGCCGCGGTCTGCGTTCTGGAGGTTGACCACGAGCAGCGCGTCGAGCCGATCGCTCTCGGCGGCGCTGCCGCGCACGACCAACGGGTCATCGAACTTGAGGCAGTGGTCGAGCGTGAAGCAGAACGGCTCGAAGAAGTCGATCGGATCGACGTGGACGTTGATCTCGCGGCCGGGCGCGGTGGGCACGTTGGCGTTCAGCATGCCCTGCGGGATGCCGGCGGGGAGCGCGGCGAGCAGGCGCGGGTCCTTGGCGTAGGTCGCGATGAAGTTCGACGTCCACATCGTGCCCGCGCCGTGGTTGGCGCCGTCGGTGAACGGGTGGCGCTGGTTGTTCGGATCGTGGCAGCCACCGCAGCCCGCGGTCGTGAACACCTTCTGGCCCGCGGTGATCTTGTCCATCGTGGCCGACGACAGCTGGCCCTTCGCCGCGACGTAGGTCAGCGGGTTCGCCATCAGCCGCAGCTCGGCGACCGAGTAGAAGTCGACGAGCCGCGACACGTCCTGGAAGCCGAGCGCGATGCCGACCTGCGAGGCCTGGGTCTCCTGCTTGACCAGGCCGTCGCGGATGATCTTGTCCGCGGCGATGACCTGCACGATGTCGGTCTTGAAGTTGGTCGGCAGGATCGTGTTGCCGATGACCGGCCGGCACTTGACGTCGTCGTTGCTGCGGACCTTGTTGCCGGGGTCGCCGATCCGGGTCGTCGGGTCGGAGTCCATGCCTTCGACCTCGCCGAACGCGATCAGCTCGCAGTTGCTGCGGCTCTGGGCGTCCGACGCGAGCGAGCCGTACTCGCCGTTGCCGAACGAGCCGTTCCAGAAGTAGTTGTCCGTGGTGAGCAGGTTCCAGTTCGACGGGACCTTGTGGGTTCCGGTCGGCGCCTGCGCGCCGTTGGCGTACGGGATGCCGTCGACCAGGAGCTCCTGCCAGTGGCACTGACCGCACGACTTGCGGCCGTTGTTCGACCAGCTGGTGTTGTAGAACAGGTACTCGCCGCGCTCGATGTTGGTCGCCGGGTACTTCACGTTGGCGTAGCCCAGGTTGATGGTCGCGGTGGGGGTGGCGGTGCCGACGCCGCTGGCGTTGGTCGAGAAGATCTGGAGCGAGTCACCACCCCAGTTGGCGGCCAAGAGCTGGTTGTTGGTCTCGTCGAGCGCGAGCTCGAACGGGCGGGCCGCGGTCTTGAACACCGTCGCGCCGGGCGCCTTGGTGAGGCGGAACTGGCCGGCGCCGATCGCCAGCACCTCGATCTGATCCGACCCCGAGTCTGCGAGGAACGCGCGGCTGCGGGCCTTGTTGAGCGCCATCGTCTGGGGCAGCGAGCCGGACAGGATCTTCTGGGCGGCGAGGTAGTGCCGCTCGGGCGAGATGTCGTCGGTGAAGTACTGCAGGTCGTTGCCCGACGTCAGCTGGGCGTTGACCGTGAACACGCCGTTGCGCAGATCCTCGAAGTTGTACGCCGAGGTGCCGTCGAACAGCGCGCCCGGGTGGGCGACGTGCTTGTTGCCGTCGAGGCCGGTCACGTGGACCGGGGCCGCGGCGACCTGCGGGGGCAGCGCGTCGCCGCGCGCCGGCAGGCCGCGATCGATCGTCGTGGTGAGGCCGATCACCTGGTCGTTGACCTGGGCGATCATCGGCACCGGGCCGTTGATGCTGATCGTGTGGACCGCGTTGCCGCCGAGGTCGACGCGCGCGATCTGGCCGCCGCGGAACCCGGCGATGAACAGCGAGTGCTGGTCCTGGCCGATCGTGATCCGGTACGGGTTATGACCGACGCCGCGGATCTCGTCAGTCGGGGCGCCCTCCGCGGTGTCGCCGGACACCGAGGGCGCGACCGTGACGCCGGTGATGTTGTTCAGGGCGTCGCGGACGATCGTCGTGCTGTACTTGAGGATGCTGCCGTGCCAGCTGTTGGAGACGTAGAGGTCCTGCTTGTCGTTGTCGGCGCCCTGCAGGCTCTGCGGGAGGAACACCATGTCCGAGCAGTAGTAGTCGGTCTTGAGCTCGACGTTCTTGCCGTCGGCGCCGACCAGCTGCAGGTTGGTGGTCGGATCGATCACCGAGATGTAGTTCGACAGCTCGTTGCAGACGAACACCAGGCCGGCCGGGTGGATCGCCACGCGCTGTGGGCGGACGCCGACCTTGACGCGGGTGATGAGCTTGGCGGCGGCGACGTCGACGACGGCGACCTCGTTGCCCGGCTTCATCACGTCGCCACCGAGCGGGACGTAGGCGAGCCGCTGGCCGTTGATGCTGAGCAGCTTGACGTCCGACGGGTGGCCGCGGAACGGGATCTGCTGGGCGCGCTGGCGATCTTCGCCGTTGACGACGCCCTTGCCGTCATCGAGCAGGTCGAGCGACGGCAGCCCCTGGTCGCGGGCGATCGTGGCCGCGACGTCGTCCATCTTCTGGGCCGCGGTGACGAACCCGCCGGCGGCGTTCGCGAGGTCGGCGTCCTGAAACTGCACGCCCTGCTCGGTGAGCCGGCCGTACTCGGTGCGCGGCAGCAGCTTGTAGATCGGCTTGAGCGAGCCGCGCACGTACTTGGCAGGCGTGGGCTGCGCCGGATCGCCGGGAGGAGGCGTCTGGACTGGATCGGACGCGCCCGCGTCGATGGGAGGTTGCTGGCCGGAGCCGCCTCCGCCCTGGGTGGAGCCGAGCGTGCAACCGCCGGCGGTGACGACCAACCCCACTGAAACAAGCCAATTAGAGCGTAGGAGCGACATCAGAGGCCTCCGTTGGGAGCGAGGGTGAAGATCAGGCCGCCGACCTTGTCCGTGAGGACGTTGCCTTGGTTGTCGGTGGTCTGGGCGGTGAATGCGAACTGCGCGTCGTTTTCGCGCTGCTGGAGCTTGATGAGGATGTGAACAGGCTTGTTGGTCGGCAGCGTGGTGATCGCCATCGTGCCGCCGCTCGCGTTGTTCTGCGCGGTCAGCTTGCCGTCGACGTAGACCTGGATCGGGTTGTTGGTGGCGATGTTGAAGTTGACGCTCTGCGTGCGGCCCAGGCTGTTGATCACGTTGGCCGAGGCGTAGACCACGCGGTTGATGCCGGTGCCCGGGAACGGGATGGAGAGGTCGACGTTGGCGCTGGCCGAGAAGAAGCCGTCCCACTGGCCCTGGTTCACGCCGCCGCCGCCGAGGTCGAAGATCCGCGGGTTGACCGTGGTCTCGTCGATCGTCGTCTGGTCGGTGATCAGGTTGACCGGGAAGTCGCCCTCGACGAGCCAGTTGCGCACGAAGCCCTGCGCGTCCGGCCGCAGCCCCGAGACCCAGGTCAGGATCGTCTGGGCGAGCGCGGAGTTGTCCGGGAAATCCGGGCCGCCCGGGTGATCGATCCCGGTGGCGAGCGGGTGATTCACGCGGTCGGCGATGTCGTTGGTCGGGTACAGCACCAGCGAGCTCTCGGTCGGCAGCAGGAAGTTGGCGAACCCGGTCGCCGCGACGAAGTTGTAGGTCAGCCGCGCGTCATCACCGGCGTTGCCGATGATTCCGAAGTCCGAGCCGTTGGGCGGCAGCTGGCCGGCCACCGTGACGCCGTGGCACTGCGTGTTGTCTGCGCAGGTCAGGCCGAGCGCGCCGTTCTCGACCGCGTTGACGTCGTTGAAGATCGGGTTGACCTGCCGGACGAAGAACGCGTAGTCGAGCGGCGAGACGTTGAGCTTGCTGCCGTAGATGTACGACAGCACGCGCTGGTAGTTGAGGTCGGTCGCGCCGTTGAAGAACGTGTCGCCCGGGTGCGGCTGCTTGCGGCAACCCGCGCTGTTGCTCGGGCACAGGATGATCTCGGAGGCCTGCGGGTTGGTGACGTCCACGAAGCACGCGAAGTTCTGGAGCAGCGTCGCGGGGTCGGTGCCGTTGATCAGCACGAGGGTGCCGGCGCCGCGATCCGTGCCGTGGCAACCGGCCTTCATGCAGCCGCCGCCGTGACCCACGCTGCCCGCGACGTTGAGGTCGACCTGACCGGCGAGGATCGGCAGGATCTCGCTGGTGAACACGCCCTGGTTGAAGCCGGCGATCGGCGGGCAGTTGTTCGCCTCGTTGCCGGCGCCGCCCGCGGCGGTCTTCGCGTCGGTCAGCCACTTGAGGACCGCCGCGCGCGTCGCCTCGGCGATCTGGCTCGAGGCACCGCCGGAGTGCGGCGTGGTGGCCTGGACGTAGAAGATGCCCTTCGCGGGGTCGCCCGTGAGCTCGCCGCGCGCGGTCACCGCCGTGAAGTTGGCTTGCATGTCGGCGCTGTTGGCGGCCGGCGTGGCCTTGAGCGCGAAGCCGTCCTGGCCGGCGCCGCCGTGGCAGCCCGACCGCGCGCAGTTGGCCTTGTCGATCGCGGGCTCGACGGTCGACTGGAACACGGCGTAGTCGAACGGGCTCGCGGTCGGGGGAGCCGCGGTCCCACCACCGCCTGCGGCGGCGAGCGTGGTGGCGGCGTCGGTCGCGAACGCCTTCAGCGCGACCAGCGTCGCGTCGGTCGCGGGGAGCTTGATCGGGTGCGCTGCGTCGCCGCCGCTGATGGCCGCGATCAGCTGGCTGTTGCCCGGGTTGCTCGGATCGATCAACGCGGTGATGCTGTTGAAGCTCTGGGCGAGGTCGCAGCTACCTGCCGTGACGCTCGGCCAGATGCTCAGGTTCCCGTTCCCGTTCGGAGAAGCATGACAACCGGCGGAGCCGCACGACGTCTTGGCGGCTGGCAGGATGCTCGATGTAAAGGTTGCGACGTTGAACGGGAATCCTGGTGTCTGCTCCGCCTTGGAGTTGAGCTGGCACTTGGGGTCGTTCGTCGGGGGGGGATCGCCTGTCGATTGTGAGCCTGCGCAGCCGTACGCGAGCTGCATACCGCACACCGCAAGCAATGAAAGCAACTCTCTATTCATGCTCTTCACGATGCTGGCGTCCAAGTGCAACGGCCGTACCGTCGAGCCGATCGAGTAAAATCAACGATGCCCGGCTGTGGGAAGCGGTTAGCCTGGGACCCCGACTCACCGCAGCGCCGACGACAGCCCCCACTCTGCTCGGGGGGCGAATCGCCTCGGCCCGCGGGAAGGTTTCTCGATGTGGCGCGCGGAGTTCACGGCGTTTCGCGGTCAACGTCCTTCACGCGCAGCGCCGTGCGCAGCGCCGGCTGGCCGCGCCCGGCGCCGGCTATCAGGCGCTGTCATCGCACCACTTCGTCGTGATTTCGGTCGTCACGAGGGGAATTTGACGAGGTCCCTCCATGTTCGTCAGCGCCGCGCGAGCGGGGCGGTGACCGCGGTCGCGTGCGGCGCATCACCGAGCCGGGCGATCACGAACGCGTAGAGCCCGGCCGCGTCGAAGGTGTGACGTACCGCAACCCGCCAGCCGATCTGCGCGAAGTGGTCGGCCTCGATCTCGGCGAGGGTTTCCCCCCAGTACTGGGAGGCTACAGGCACCAGGCCATCGTTGGGTCCCGCGACGCGGCGCAGGTACGCGTGGGCCGGCGCGAGGGCGAGCGGCACCGCGCTGGCGGTGCCGTGCAGGCCGCCGACGACGCAGGCGTAGCGGACCCCGGGGACGTCGAGCACCTGCGCGTTGAACGTGGCGAGCGCGTCGGTGCCGAGCCACTCGAGCGCGGTCAGCGGGATGCCGAGCGCGCGGACCACCCGGCGGGCCCAGACCAGGGGACCCTTCAGCGCGAGATCGGCCAGCGGGGTCCCGCGGTGGGGGGTGCCCACCGTGACCAGCGATCGAACCCGCTGCGCGAGCCCGAGGTGGGTCAAGGCGTAGCGGGCATCGAGGCCCCCCAGGCTGTGCGCGATCAGATCGATCCGGGGGTAGGGCAGCGCTTCGATCGCCAGGACCAGCTCGCGCGCGCGCTCCGGCACCGATGCCGAAGCCGGCAGCCGGACGGCGTGCGCCACGCAGCCGAGCGACTCGAGGTGCTTGGCGATGCCGCGAAAATAGTCGAACCGGGCACCCGGCACGCCGATCCGATCGAAGCCGAACAGGCCGTGGACCAGGACGACCGGTAGTGGCGCGACGTGGAGCGGGGCCCCAGGAGGGACGGGCCGTGGGACGACGCCTTCGATCCGGGGGACCGGGCTCGTGGTGCCGGGCCCCCCGATGGCGGTGGGCCCGGCCGCGTCCGCGGAGACGTCAGGCGCGGCGGGTTGGCCACGGCCCGGCGCCCCGATCGAGCCGGTGCGGCGGCGCCACCAGACGACGCCAGCGAGCGCGACGATCAAGAGCCCGACGACAACTGCGATCGCGAGGCTCATCGCCAACGTCCGAGCAGGGTGGCACGTCTCACTGGCCGAGCGAACGTCATGTTCGCCTCATGGAGGCGCGACTCGAGGCGCGCTGCGGCAATCTGACGCGGAGGTCAGAAGGCGTCAGGCGCGATCTCTTGTCGCAGCGTTTTGCCCTCGAGAACTGCCATAAGGGAACCGAATATCTGAACCGAACCACGCATCTGCGACGACACGCCGCTGCGAAGTCTCACCTCCTCAGCTTGCTAGATCCGCTCAGGATGTGGTGCATAGGCCACGCGCCTACCGACCTGGCGTGACTGTGCATCCAACGCAGGAACCCCCATGCCGCGTTTCATATTTCCCGAATGGACCGAGACACTTCGAAGGTGGATCTTCCTCCTGGTGCTCGGCGCGCCGGTGTACCTGGTCGCGCTCATCGCGTACGCCGTGACTCCGGAGGCGATCCGCATCGGCTATCAGCCCGACCAGCCGGTGCCGTACAGCCACGCGCTGCACGCCGGTGAGCTCGGCCTCGACTGCCGCTACTGTCACTCCACGGTCGAGCGCGCCGGCAAGGCCGCGGTGCCGCCGGCGGCGACGTGCATGAACTGCCACTCGGTGGTGAAGAAGGACTCCGACCTCCTCCTGCCGATCCGCCAAGCGTACGCCGAGAACGAGCCGTTGCGCTGGACGCGCGTCCACGACCTGCCGGATTACGTCTACTTCAACCACAGCGCACACGTGAACGCGGCGGTCGGCTGCGAGGCGTGCCACGGCCGCATCGATCAGATGGTCAAGGTGTTCCAGGCCAAGCCGCTGACGATGGAGTGGTGCCTCGCGTGCCACCGCAACCCGGCGCCGTTCCTGCGCAACCCAGACAACGTCACCAAGATGGGCTACCAGCCGCAGCCGGGCGAAGGCGACGAGATCATGAAGCGCAACAACGTCCACCCTCCCATCAACTGCTCGACCTGCCATCGCTAGGAGCCCGACGATGTCGCAAGAAGACCAGCTCCACGTCGTCGATGGCCCCGGCGCGCACGATCACGGCGCGCACGATCACGACGAGCATGATCACGAGCACGGCGACGACGAGCACCACGACGAGGCCCCGCTCGCCGATCTGCCGCCGACGCCGGTCCACGGCTACTGGAAGTCGCTGCGCGAGCTCGATGGCAGCGCGTCGTTCCAGGTCGGCCGCACCGGCCACGAGTTCCCCCCCGAGGCGGACCAGCCGAACAAGGATCCGCTGTCGCGCCGCAACTTCTTCCACCTGATGGGCGCGTCGATGGCGCTCGCCGGCGTCGGCGCGTGCCAGCGCTACGAGAAGGAAGAGATCGTCCCGCTGTCGCGCCGCCCCGAGGATCAGACCCCCGGCGTCACGCAGCAGTACGCGACCGCGTTCGAGCTCGGCGGCGTGGGCCACGGCCTGCTCGCCACCTCGTTCGAAGGCCGCCCGATCAAGCTCGACGGCAACCCCGAGCACCCGTTCGCCAGCGGCGGCGTCGTCACCGGCACCGAGCGCCACGCCGGCAGCTCGACGTTCGTGCAGGCGGCCGTCCTGCACCTCTACGATCCGGATCGCTCGCAGGGCCCGACCCAGGACCGGGGCGCGCCGTCGTCGATGGACGCGGTCCGTGCCCAGCTCGGCCAGCTGCGCGGCCAGCTCGGGCAGACCTTCGTGCTCAGCGAGGCCACGTCGTCTCCGGCGGTCCGCGCGCTGCGCGCCAAGCTGGTCGGCCAGGGCGTCCGCTGGTTCGAGTACGAGCCGCTGTCGTGGGACAACGAGCGCGCCGGCACCCGGCTGGCGTTCGGCGATCGCTCGCTGCGGCCGATCGCCAAGCTCGACCGCGCCCAGACGATCGTCACGCTCGACTGCGACATCTTCACCGACCACCCGGCGTCGATGAAGTACAGCCGCGACTTCGCGAGGTCGCGGCGCCAGAACGGCTCGCTCGGCATCGGTGTGATCAACCGCCTGTGGACGATCGAGAGCGTGTTCAGCAACACCGGCGCGATGGCGGACCACCGCCTGGCGCTGCGCTCGGAGCTCGGCCTGCCGTTCGCGCTGGCGCTCGACGCCGCGCTGCGCGGCGGCCCGGCGCCGGCCGCCGACTTCCTGAAGGAGCCCAAGGTCGAGAAGTACCTGAAGGTCCTCGTCGAGGAGCTCAAGCAGAACCAGGGAAAGTCGGTCGTGATCGCCGGGCGCCGCCAGCCGCCCGAGGTCCACGCACTGGTCGCGCGAATCAACCAGGCGATCGGCGCCCCCGGTGCCACGCTCGACTACGTCGAGGATCCCGATGGCGATCGCCCCACGCACCTGCGCGCGATCAGCGACCTGACCCGCCAGATGACCGCCGGCCAGGTCGGCGCGCTGATCATGCTCGGCGGCAACCCGGTCTACGACGCGCCGGCGGATCTCGAGTTCGCGAACGCGCTCAAGGCCGTCAAGACCTCGCTCCACCTCCACGAGTACCGCAACGAGACCTCGCTGCTCGCGTCGTGGCACGTACCGCGCGCGCACTTCCTCGAGGCGTGGGGCGACGCGCGCACGTGGGACGGCACGGTCACGCTGGCCCAGCCGCTGGTCGCGCCGCTCTACGGTGGGATCTCGGCGATCGAGCTGCTCTCGCTGCTCGCGGGCGACGAGAAGTCCGGAGACGCCCTGGTCCAGGCCGCGCACAAGGATCTCGGGCTCGACGTCAACAACTGGAAGCAGCACGTCCACGATGGCTTCGTCGCCGGCACCGCGGCGGCCGTCGTGTCGGCCACCGTCGGCGAGTTCCAGCTGCCCGCGCTCGGCGCCGGCCACAGTGGCGGCACGGCGCGCGTCAACGGCGAGCTCGAGGTGGTGTTCTACCCGTCGAGCTTCACCTACGACGGCCGGTTCGCCAACAACGCGTGGCTGTGGGAGACCCCGGACTTCCTCACCAAGGTCACGTGGGATAACTACGCGCTGGTCGGCGCGGGCACCGCCACCGGGCTGCAGCTCGAGAACGACACCTTCATCAAGGTGAAGATCGGCGACCGCGAGATCGAGCTGCCCTGCTACACGATCCCCGGCCAGGCGCCGGGCACCATCGGGCTCGTGCTCGGCGCCGGGCGCACCGCGGCCGGCCGCGTCGGCGGTACGGCCACCCGCAGCGTCGGCTGGGATACCTACAAGGTCCGCACGACCAAGGGCTGGGACTTCGCCACCAAGGCGACGGTCACGCCGACGACCCGGAGCTACCAGCTCGCCAATATCCAGGAGCACTGGGATATCCGCACCGGCATCGGCAACCAGGCCCAGATCGCGCGCGCGGCCGGCAAGGTCAACGCCGAGGGCATCGCCGCGCGGCTGCCGGAGCTGATCCGCGAGGTCACCAACAAGACGCTCGCCGAGAACAAGAAGTGGGCCGCCGAGGAGCCCGAGGGCTTCTTCGCCGATCCGCAGAACGCGGGCAACACGGATCGCCCCAACGAGGGCGGCCTGTCGCTGTTCAAGGAGAAGGACTACCACGGCCACCGCTGGGCGATGGCGATCGACCTCTCGACGTGCACCGGCTGCAACGCCTGCATGGTCGCGTGCCAGGCCGAGAACAACATCCCGGTCGTCGGCCGCAAGGAGGTCATCAACAACCGCGAGATGTCGTGGATCCGGATCGACCGCTACTTCAGCGGTTCGGTCGAGGACCCGCAGGTCGTGCACCAGCCGATCGGCTGCCAGCAGTGCGAGCAGGCGCCGTGCGAGCAGGTCTGCCCGGTCGGCGCGACGCAGCACTCCGAGGAGGGCCTGAACGACATGGCCTACAACCGCTGCATCGGCACGCGGTACTGCGCCAACAACTGCCCGTACAAGGTCCGCCGGTTCAACTTCCTCGACTGGAACAAGGAGTGGCGCGACGCCCGCAACAAGGTCCGCCGCCTGCTGTTCAACCCCGACGTCACGGTCCGCATGCGCGGCGTGATGGAGAAGTGCACGTTCTGCGTGCAGCGGATCCAGAACGCCAAGATCCGGACCAAGGCGCAGATCCGGTCCGGCCAGCTGGCCGGCTCGATCGACGGCCCGATGCCGGACGGCACGGTCGAGTCGGCCTGCCAGCAGGCGTGCCCGACCGAGGCGATCGTGTTCGGCGACCTCAGCGACAAGGACAGCCGCGTGTCCCGGCTCCACGAGGATCGCCGGAGCTACGCGCTGCTCCCCGAGACCTACACCAAGCCGCGCAACCGGTTCCTCGCGCGCGTGCGTAACCCCAACCCGAAACTCGTCGCCGGCGGAGCGCAAGGTGGTCACGAATGAGCACCGCAGACGCAACTGCAGAATCTCACCCCGAAGCGGCCGGTAAGGCCCGCGAGGCGTTCCGCGCCATCACGCGCGACGTCGCGTGGGTCGCCGAGGCGCCCAAGCCGCACAAGGCGTGGGTCGCCGTGCTCGGCATCGCGCTGGCGCTGTTCGCGGTCGGCATCTACTCGATCTACGTCCTGGTCACGACCGGCATCGGCGTGTGGGGCAACTCCAACACCGTCGACTGGGCGTGGGACATCACCAACTTCGTTTGGTGGATCGGCATCGGCCACGCCGGCACGCTGATCTCCGCCGTGCTGTTCCTGACGCGGCAGACCTGGCGCGTCAGCATCAACCGGTCGGCCGAGGCGATGACGATCTTCGCCGTCATGTGCGCCGGCCTGTTCCCGCTGCTCCACACCGGCCGTCCGTGGTTCGCGTGGTGGATGATCCCGCACCCCAACGACATGCAGATGTGGCCGCAGTTCCGCAGCCCGCTCATGTGGGACGTGTTCGCGGTCTCGACCTACGCCACCACGTCGATCCTGTTCTGGTTCATGGGCCTGGTGCCCGACCTGGCGACGTTCCGCGATCGCAGCGCCGCCCGCGGCGACACGATCCGCGCGATCATCTACGGCGCGCTATCGCTCGGCTGGCGCGGCTCGGCCCGCCAGTGGCACCGCTACGAGCGCGCGTATCTGATCCTCGCCGGGTTGGCCACGCCGCTGGTGTTCTCGGTCCACTCGGTCGTGTCGTTCGACTTCGCGACCTCGCAGCTGCCCGGCTGGCACACGACGATCTTCCCGCCGTACTTCGTCGCCGGCGCGATCTTCTCGGGGTTCGCCATGGTGTTCACGCTGCTGATCCCGGCGCGCCACCTGTTCAACCTCAAGCACATCATCAAGGACGAGCACGTCGAGGCCGCCTGCAAGATCATGCTGGGCACCGGCATGATGGTCGGGCTGGCCTACGCGACCGAGTTCTTCATCGCGTGGTACTCGGGCAACCTGTTCGAGGGCTTCGCCTTCATCAACCGCGCGTTCGGCCCGTTCTGGTGGGCGTACTTCCTGATGGTCGGGTGCAACGTCATCGTGCCGCAGGCGTTCTGGTTCAAGAAGGTGCGGCGCGCCCCGGTGATCATCTTCGTGCTCTGCATCCTGATCAACGTCGGCATGTGGTTCGAGCGGTTCGTGATCATCGCGACCTCGCTGGCCCGGACGTTCCTGCCGGCGCAGTGGAGCTACTACTCGCCGACGCGCTACGACATCGGGCTGTTCGTCGGAACGATCGGCCTGTTCTTCACGCTATTCCTTCTGTTCTTCCGGTACGCCCCGGTGATCGCGATCTCCGAGGTCAAGGGCGCGATGCCCGAGGCCCACGCGGGGAAGAAGCACTAGCCATGACGGATACAACCCACGAACCCGTCCACCCCGACGGCAACGGCAACGGCAACGGGCACTCGGACGCCGGCGAGCTCTACGGCCTGCTCGCCGAGTACGATACGCCGGGCGAGCTGGTCGAGGCCGCGCGCAAGGTCCGCGACGCCGGATACACCGAGTTCGATTGTTACAGCCCGTTCCCGGTGCACGGCATCGACGAGGCGATGGGCATCAAGCGGACGATCCTGCCGGTGCTCGTGTTCTGCGGCGGCGCCGCCGGTACCGTCGGCGGCGTGCTGCTCCAGTGGTGGTGCAACGCCTACAACTGGCCGTGGAACATCTCCGGCAAGCCGACGTGGTCGCAGCCGGCCAACCTGCCGATCGCGTTCGAGACCACGATCTTGCTCGCGGTGTTCACCAGCTTCTTCGGGATGTGGATCCTGAACAAGCTGCCGCAGGTCTGGCACCCGTTCTTCCGCAACGACCGGTTCAACCAGGTCACCGACGACGCGTTCCTGCTCGGCATCGAGGCCCGCGACCGCCGGTTCGACGCCGAGGCCACGCCCAGGCTCTTGAAGGACGCCGGCGCGCTGCGCGTCGATGATGTCCACTACGATCCCGATCCGTCGACCGCGCGGATGCCGAAGTGGATCACCGCCTTCATCGTCGCCAGCACGGCGTTCGCGCTGATCCCGTTTGCGATCGCGGCCAAGGCGCGGACCTCGCACTCGAGCGAGCCGCACTTCCACATCTTCCCGGACATGGACTTCCAGCCCAAGATCAAGTCGGACCAGGCGCTGGACCTGTTCGACGACGGCCGCGCGAACCGCGGCGAGATCGGGGGCACCGTGGCGCGCGGCTCGCTCAACGCCGACGATGTGTTCTACCGCGGCCTCGACAACGGTCAGTGGACCACGGGGTACCCCAAGCAGCTGCCGCTGACCGACCAGCTCATGAAGCGCGGCCGCAACCGGTTCGAGATCTACTGCTCGCCTTGCCACGGCTACGATGGCCGCGGCGCGGGTGCGATCCCACAGCGGGTGGCGGCCGGCGGCGGTGCCTGGCAGGCCCGCAACCTGGTCGATGCTTCGAACCCGGTCGCGATCAGCATGCCGAACGGCCAGCTCTTCAACACGATCTCGAACGGCTACAACACGATGATGGGCTACGCGGCCCAGATCCCCTACGCCGACCGCTGGGCGATCGTCCTGTACGTGCGCGCCCTGCAGCGCAGCCAGAACGCCTCGCTCGACGACATCCCGGCCGATCACCGCAGTGGCATGCAGATGCCGGAGGCGCCGACCAAATGAGCGCTCTACAGAAGACCCTTCATCCTGAAGAGAAGTACAAGGCCGGCAAGATGGGCGCCGGGCTGATGAAGATCGGCGGCGGCATCGCCGCGCTGTTCCTCGTGCTCTCGGTGATCCTCAGCGTCATCCGCGACGATCACTGGAAGCGGTTCCTGTACTCCTACGTCATCGCGTGGTCGTACATCTTCAGCATCTGCGTCGGCGTGTTCTGGCTGGTGCTGCTCCACCACCTGGTGCGCGGCCGGTGGGCCACGGTGGTCCGCCGGATCTGCGAAGCGATGAGCATGGCGTTCCCGGTCGTGTTCGCCGCCGGCCTGGTGTTCGTGATCCCGCTGCTCGCGGGCTACCAGGATCTGTACTACTGGGCGCACCCCGACGCGGCGGCCTGCCTCCACAAGGTGGCGGGGGTCTGCGAGAAGGCCCTGCACCCGACGCTGGTCCACAAGCTCGGCTGGCTGTCGCCCGGGTTCTTCGCGGTCCGCTACGTCGTCTACGGCGTGGCGTTCACGGTGATGGCGAGCTACTTCCACAAGAAGTCACGCGAGCAGGACGACAGCGGCGACCCGAAGATCTCCGAGCAGCTGCGCGTCGCGTCGGGCCCGGCGATGATCGCCTACTCGCTGGTGACCTGCTTCGCGGCGTTCGACGTCCTCATGTCGATGGCGCCCCAGTGGTACTCGACGATCTACGGCGTCAACTTCTGGGGCAGCGCGTGCGTCGGCGGGTTCTCGGCGCTCGCGCTCATGGTGCTCGGCATCCAGCGCACCGGCCGGCTGACCCACTCGGTCAACCCCGAGCACTACCACGACATCGGCAAGTGGATGTTCGCGTTCACGTTCTTCTGGGCCTACACCGCGTTCTCGCAGTTCATGCTGCAGTGGTACGGCAACATCCCCGAGGAGACGGTCTGGTACAAGTACCGCCTGTTCGGTGAGTGGCAGTGGGTCAGCATCGCGATCTTGATCGGGTTCTGGGCGTTCCCGTTCGTGTTCCTCATGTCGCGCTGGACCAAGCGGATCGTGCCGTCGCTGGTGCTGTTCGCGGTGTGGCAGCTGGTGTTCCACTGGCTCGACCTCTACTGGAACGTGATGCCGTCGTACGACTGGCAGCCGGCGTTCCACGAGGGCACCCAGCTCGTCGCGGGCCCGCTCACGGGGAACCCGCTCTATCACCACGTCGGGTTCTCTGCGCTCGACATCACCGTGTGGATCGGCCTGATCGGCGTCTTGCTCGCCGCGTTCGGTCGCAACCTTCAGGGCAACTTGATCCCGGTCAAGGATCCCACGCTGGGCCTGTCGTTGGCCCACGAGAACATGTAGGAGCCAGCCATGTCGGGACCCAAGCGAAATCCAGATCGGCTCAACACGATCGGCATCGTCGTCGTCGGTCTGTGCGGCGCGGTGCTGGTGTACGTGACGATCGTCGCCCTGCAGGCGTTCTACGTGAACGACACCTCCGAGGTCCAGACGATCGCCGACTATGGCGGTCAGGACACCATCTCGAAGTCCCTGCGGTCCGAGCAGCTGAGCCGGATCGGCGAGTACGCCTCGAACCCGCGGCCGGCGTTGCCCAAGCCCAACGAGACCGCCAAGCTGCAGAGCTACCGCGTGCCGATCGACGTCGCGATGAAGCTCGTCGTGGAGGCCGCCAAGGCAGACCCGAGCCAGCTGGTCCCGGCGGTCGGTCGCTCGGACAAGGCCACGGTGCTGCCGATCTTCGGTCGCCCGAAGCCGCTCCCGGCTGCCCCGGCGCCCGCCCCCGCGGCCGCGACGGACGCCGCCCCGGCGACGCCCGCGGCCGCTTCGGCCACGCTGCCGGCGGCGCCCCAGGCTCCGACGGGCAGCGGCACGGGATCTGCTCCCGTCGGTGGCGCCGGCGCGCTCGACAAGCCGGCGACGCCGGGCACACCGGCACGCCCCGCGGGCCCGGCCCCCAAGGCCCCCAGCGCGGCTGGCACGACGACCAACGCAGGTCCGACCGCCCGGCCGGCGGTGGCCCCCAAGGTCCCCAAGCCCCCCGCTCCGAAAGGCAATGGCAAATAACCCCGCCATCGTGGTCGCCGGCGCGTTCGTGCTCGCAATCGCGGGCGCGGCCGCGCAGGCGCATCCGGGGCCGGACGGGTCGGCAGCTGCACCGGCTCCGGCATCGGCCGCGCGCGGTTCCGCCGCGGGGGACGAGGAGATCCTCGCGCCGCCGCCGACCTATCAGGCCAGCGACGTCACCGTCGATGAGCACCTCGGCGCGCGGATCCCGCTCGACGCGGCGTTTCGCACCCAGGACGGCAAGCGGGTGACGCTCGGCGAGGTGATGCACGGCGAGCTGCCGGCGATCCTCACGTTCAATTACTCCGATTGTCCGATGCTGTGCAGCGTGCAGCTCAACGGCCTCACCGCGGCGCTGCCCAAGGTCGGCGAGCTCGGCCCCGCGCCCGAGGCGGGCAAGCCCGACATGGTGTTTCGGGTCGGCGCGCAGTTCCGGATCGTGACGATCGATCTCGAGCCGAACGAGACGCTCGAGAAGGCGCAGCAGATGCGCGAGCGCTACCTGGCGAGAATCCCCGAGCCGCAGCGCGCCATGGCACGCGCCGGCTGGACCTTCCTGATCGCGGCGACCCCCGGCGACGCAGCGGCGATTCACCGCGTGGCTCAGGCGGTCGGGTTTCGGTATGCCTACATCAAGGACCGCGCCGAGTGGGCGCACCCCGCGGCGCTGATCCTGCTCAGCGCCGCCGGCGCTGTGACCCGCTACCTCTACGGCATCGAGTTCGATCCCACCGTGATGCGCGAATCGATCTACAAGGCAGGGCTCGCCGAGCCTTCCACGGCCGTGGGCTTCATGATTCGCTGTTACCACTACGATCCCGGCGCCAACAGCCACGCGCAAGCTGGGGTCACCGCGCTGCGGGTCGGAGCCGCAGGCTTTGTCGTGCTGCTGGCTGGCTTGCTCGGTGCGATGCATCGCGTGCGGCGCGTGCGGCGGCTTGCGCCGGCTGCACCTAACGGAGTCCCATGAAACCCATGATTCGCTACACGGGCACGATCGCAGTGACAGCGATCCTCGCTTTTGCGGCCGCTTCACGGCTGGTCGATTCGCCGTCGGCCTCGGCGCAGACCGCCGCGCAGCCCACGCAGCCGACAGGCTCGACGGCGGCTCCCGCCCCCGCCGTTTCACCGGCCGACCCGGCCGCTGCGCCAGCGAGCGCACCGGGCTCTGCCGCGACGCCCGCGCCTGCGGCTGCGCCGGCCGCTCCCGCGCCAGGCGGCGCCGCGCCGGCCGCTCCCGCGGCGCCCGCCGCCCCGGCGGCCGTCAAGCCGACGATCGTCGAGGTCTCGTGCGACACCGCGCCGGCGAGCAAGACCTTCACCGGCGTCGTCGATGGCGAGGTCGCGGTCGGCGCCGTGGTGAAGTTCGCGCTGCCGGCCGGCGTCGACGCGATCCCCGACAGCCAGGCCAGCGCCGGGCTCGAGGTCCCCGCGGGCAAGACCAAGTGCCTGCGGTTCGACAAGGACGGCGTGTTCCTGTTCCACTCGGCGAACAAGCAGCGCGCCGCGGTCACCGCGCGCCAGTGGTACGACATCCTGGTCAATCGCGAGGTCGACGATCTCAAGGGCGGCAACTTCTGGATGCCCAAGGCGGTGAACCTCCCCGCCAGTGACTCCGACTTCATGTACTACGCGGTGCTCGGGCTGTCGTTCTTCTTCTTCTTCGCGATCACCGGCGCCGTCGTCTACTTCGTCATCAAGTACCGCCACCGCCCGGGCCACAAGGCCGAGCCGTCGGCGGCGCACAACGATGCGCTCGAGGTCACCTGGACGGTGATCCCGACGATCATCTGTGTGTTCCTGTTCTATTACGGCTGGAACACCTACATTCGCGTCGTCACGCCGCCGGCCAAGGCGGTCGAGATCAACGTGCTGGCGTGGCGGTGGAACTGGCAGTTCACCCACTCCAACGGCGTGCAGGACTCCGATCTGCACGTCCCGGTCAACACGCCCGTCCGCCTGGTCATGACGTCGAAGGACGTGCTCCACAGCTTCTACGCGCCGGTGATGCGCGTGAAGCAGGACATCATCCCGCGGCGCTACACCTACGCGTGGTTCTACCCGACCAAGCCAGGTACCTACCGGCTGACCTGCGCCGAGTACTGCGGCACGAACCACTCGCAGATGGGCATCACCAACGAGGGCCGGCGCGCGGTGGTGGTCGTCCACGAGCCCGGGGGATACGAGCGCTACCTGGCTGACAAGGCGGCGTCGTCGACCAGCCTGCCCCCCGAGGAGCTCGGCAAGCTGCTCTACGAGAAGAAGGGCTGCAACGCCTGCCACACGATCGACGGCTCGGCGCGCGTCGGCCCGAGCTTCTTCCACGACTTCGGCACGATGGTGCCGCTGAACGACGGCACGCAGGTCAAGATGGACGAGAACTACATCCGCGAGTCCATCTTGTATCCGCAGGCCAAGGCGCGTCCCGGCTACCCGCCGTCGATGCCGTCGTTCGAGGGCCAGCTCAAAGAAAAAGAACTCGAAGGCATCATCGCCTACATCAAGTCGCTGAAGTAGCGAGAGGCACCATGGCGACCCAACCAGCTACCGCACAAGCAAAAGTCGATTACGGGTACCCCGACGGCCCGACGTCGGAGCTCGATTACCTGCACGCCGAGAAGGGCCTCCGCAGCTGGCTGCTCACGCTCGATCACAAGCGGATCGGCCTGATGTACCTGTTCGGCATCCTCGGCTCGCTGATCGTCGGCGGCGCGTTCGCGCTGCTGGTGCGCACCGAGCTGTGGGCGCCGGGCAAGACGATCGTCTCGCAGGACACCTACAACCAGTTCTTCACGCTGCACGGCGCGGTGATGGTGTTTCTGGTGATCATCCCGGGCATCCCGGCCGCGCTCGGCAACATCATCCTGCCGATCCAGCTGGGCGCGCCCGACGTGGCGTTCCCGCGGCTCAACCTGTCGTCGTTCTACCTGTGGTCGGCGGGCGCGCTGCTGCTCGTCGGGGCGATCCCGTTCGGCGGCCTCGACACCGGCTGGACGCTCTACACGCCGTACTCGCTCGAGACCAAGACCCCGGTCCTGATCGCGGTGTCCGGCGTGTTCCTGCTCGGGTTCTCGTCGATCTTCACCGGCCTCAACATGCTGGTGACGATCCACAAGTTCCGGCCGCAAGGCATGGGCTGGTTCCAGCTGCCGCTCAACGTCTGGGCGATCTACGCCACCGCGATCATGCAGGTGCTGGCGACCCCGGTGCTCGGCATCACGGTGCTGCTGCTCGCGGTCGAGCGGTTCGCGCACATCGGCATCTTCGACCCCACGCTCGGCGGCGATCCGGTGCTGTTCCAGCACTTCTTCTGGTTCTACTCGCACCCGGCGGTCTACATCATGATCATCCCGGCGATGGGCGTGATCAGCGAGATGATCTCGACGTTCTCGCGCAAGCCCGTGTTCGGCTACCGGTTCGTCGCGTACTCGTCGGTCTCGCTCGCGCTGCTGTCGTTCCTGGTGTGGGGCCACCACATGTTCGTGTCGGGCCAGTCGCGGCTCGCCAACATGGTGTTCTCGGCGCTGACCTTCACCGTGGGCATCCCCTCGGCGATCAAGGTCTTCAACTGGGTGTCCACGCTCTACAAGGGCGACATCCGGCTGAAGACGCCGATGCTCTACACGCTGTCGTTCCTGCTGCTGTTCACGATCGGCGGCCTCACGGGGCTGTTCCTCGGCATCCTCGCCGTCGACGTCCACCTCCACGACACCTACTTCGTCGTCGCCCACTTCCACTACGTCATGATGGGCTCGACGCTGGTCGCGTTCCTCGGCGCGCTGCACTACTGGTGGCCGAAGTTCACCGGCCGGATGTACTCGGAGTCGGTCGGCCGCGCCTGCGCGATCGGCGTGTTCTTCGGGTTCAACCTGACGTTCTTGCCGCAGTTCGTGATGGGCGCGCGCGGCATGCCGAGGCGCTACTGGGACTACGATCCCCAGTACCAGATCTATCACCAGCTCTCGACGATCGGCGCCTTCGTGCTCGGCGTCGCGATCCTCATCACCGTGATCTCGCTGGTGTCGTCGTTCTGGACCGGCAAGAAGGCGTTCCGCAACCCCTGGGGCGCGAGCTCGCTCGAGTGGCAGGCGCCGAGCCCACCGCCGACGTTCAACTTCGAGAAGCCGCCGGTGTTGCACGAGCTGTACAACTACGATGACCTGGTCGAGATCGGCGAGGATCGCTGGGAGCGCCAAGCGCCGACCGAGGTCGATCCCGCCTCCGGCTCGTCCACCGTCACGCCGGGAGACGCCCACCAATGAGCGACCAGCTACACCCCCCGCACGACGATCGCGGCGCCGAGCATGGCCATGGCGATGACCACGGCCACGGCCACGCCTCGCCGTTCATCCAGCACCACTACGACGACGCGAAGCACCAGTTCGACGCCGGCAAGCTCGGCATCTGGCTGTTCCTGGCGCAGGAGGTGCTGTTCTTCTCGGCGCTGTTCGTCGCGTACATCCTCTACCGGTACCACCACCCGGAGATCTACTCGTACGCGCACAAGTACCTCGACGTGAAGTTCGGCGCGATCAACACCGCGGTGCTGATCTTCTCCAGCTTGACCGCGGCCTGGGCGGTGCGCTGCGCGCAGCTGAACCAGCGCCGCGGTCTGATCCTCTGCCTGGCGGCGACGATCGTCTGCGCGTGCACGTTCCTCGGCATCAAGTACGTCGAGTACTCGCACAAGGTGCACGAGCACATCCTGTTCGGCCGCTACTTCGACCCGTGCGTCAGCTCGGGTGGGCGCGAGCTGCTCACCAAGGGCAACAACTGCGCCGGCACCAAGTCCACCGTGGTGTGGGACGCGGGGTCGCAGGCCGCGACCTACGGCTGCTACACCGACATCGACCAGGACCCGCGCAAGCCGGGCGTCCAGGCGTCGTGCCAGGTCACCGAGTACGCGGTCTCGGAGGCCAAGGGCGCCGAGGGCAAGCCGGCCGCCAAGCCGACCGAGACCCTCAAGGCGGCGATCACCGAGCGCTGCGTCGAGGAGCCGCTGCCCGGCGAGGAGCCCGAGCCGGTGACCGGCCACGAGGCCGGGCACAAGCAGGCGGGGGAAGCCGCTCCGCACGCCCAGAAGTTCCCGTGCTGGCGCCCCGCGTTCCAGCCCGCGGTCTGCAAGAAGGGCGTCGGCATCCTCGTCGAGTACGGCGATCACGCCGAGCGCGAGGACATCCGGATCAAGGCGGAGTGCAAGGCCGCTCCCAAGGCGCCGGACCCAGGCGATCTGCTCGCCGATCGCCAGCAGCAGCTCGCGCTGGGCAAGCCCGCGATCCAGCCGCGCCACGAGCTCACGGTCCACGAAGCGCACGAGCTCGAGGCCGCCGGCGCGCCGCCCGAGCACACCAACATGTTCTTCACGATCTACTTCGCGATGACCGGCCTGCACGGCATCCACGTGCTGTTCGGTATCGGCGTGTTCACCTGGCTCTTGATCCGCGCCATCAAGGGCCAGTTCACGCCGGACTACTTCGGCCCCGTCGACTTCGCCGCGCTGTACTGGCACATCGTCGACCTGATCTGGATCTTCCTGTTCCCGTTGCTCTATTTGATCCACTAGGCGGACCCACCAGGCCCCTTCACCAGGCTCATCGCCTGGCCGCCAAGCCACCCCGAGGCACCTCATGTCCGCAGCCGAGACCCACGACGATCATCACGACGACGACGATCATCACGACGACGATCACATCTCGCACGTCGCCTCGATCAAGGTGCTGGCCGGTACCGGCGGCGCGCTGCTGGTCCTGACGATCGTCACGGTGCTCGCGACCAAGGTCGATTTCGGCGCCAACATCAACCTGGGGATCGCGATGGCGATCGCCACGTTGAAGGCGACCCTGGTCGTGCTGTTCTTCATGCACCTCAAGTACGACCGGCTGTTCCACTCGGTCGTGTTTGTCGGCGCCCTGCTGGCGGCCGCGCTGTTCGTCAGCTTCACCCTGATGGACTCGAACCAGTACCAGCAGACCAACATCTGGAACCCGGATGCGCCGCCGGCCGCGCCGATCGGCCCGCGCCCGACCTCGGGCTGACCCGGGGCTTGCCCCGCGCAGTCGCCTGCGCCTAGCACGATTGCACAGCGACTCGACGCGCGGGCCGATCCGGCACGGCGATCTCGGAGCGCGAGCGAGCGGAGCAGGCCGCCAAGGCGCAGCACGATGAGTTTCTGCGCTGTGACCAGGTCTGGGCGGTGTTCGACATTGACGATCATCCGAAGCTCGCCGTGGCAAGCCGCATCGAGCTGGCGGTGTCGAATCCGTGCTTCGAGCTATGGGGTCTATTGCAGTTGCAATGCACGGCGGCTACGACGATGCAGTGCTGCGAGCCCAGCAACTCGACAGCGCCGCCGCACGAGCCGGTCGGCAGGGCGGCAACCCGACGACGGGGGGGCACCGGCTGACCGAGGCGATCGGCGGGGGCTGAGGGCGGCTACCTTGCTGGCGGTGACGTCCCGCGTGCCTCTCGGTCGCGAGCTGCGCCGAGACAGCTGGCGAAGCGCCGTCGTTCGCGGCACCCGCGCGATCGACAGCTGGGGGAGCATCGGAGATGATGGGCGTTCGATGGTCGCGCGCGCGCTCGAGGTCTCGTGTCGGTAGGCAAGCGCGCCGCGCGGGGCGCGATCTGGAACGTCGCCGCGAGCACCGGCACGCGCGTGATCGGCCTGATCGGCACGCTGTTCATGACCCGCCTGCTCCACCCCGAGGTGATCGGCGAGGTGAGCTCGGCGCTGGTGATCGGCCAGACCGCCAACTGGCTGTCGAACTGGGGGTTCAACCAGTACATGATCGTCCACGGCGGCCGGGGCGACGACCAGACCTACCACGTCGCGGTCGTCAACCTCGTGCTCGGCTTCGTCGGCCTGTGCGCGGTCGCCGGCACCGG
>Ga0302322_100000057_pt1 | contig 63268 bp, 51 predicted proteins | sample Fen_T0_2_FD_203757 | JGI IMG/M metagenome (GOLD analysis project Ga0302322, IMG submission 203757) | Peat permafrost microbial communities from Stordalen Mire near Abisko, Sweden - Fen_T0_2 | ecosystem: Environmental > Terrestrial > Soil > Wetlands > Permafrost | place: Sweden: Abisko...
TACTTCAATGGCTCGAAACCGCCCTTCGGCTTTCGCGTCGAGAAGATTGCTACATCCGCAGGACCGAAGAACAAGCTCGTCATCGAGCCGGCAGAAGCAGAGCTCGTGCGCGAGGTCTTCCGTCAGTACCTGGCGGGCAGCGGCGCGAAATCCACCGCCCGCCACATGAACCAACGCGGCCTGCTCTATCGCAAGCACCTCTGGACTCGCGATCTGGTGCTGAGGGTGATTAGCGATCCAGGCGTTGTCGGAACCTACAACTGGGGCCGGCTCGATTCCCGCGGCAAGTGTATTCGGCCTGAAAGCGAATGGATCCCTATGGCGGTCGAGCGCATCGTGGACGACGAGATTTTTCAAATGGTCCAAGAGCTGCGGTTGCGGCGCGACCCAGGCCGGAATTCCGGGCGCCTGCCATCGAGCCCGCTCTTCCTGGCGGGTCTGCTGCGCTGTTCGCGCTGCGGCGATACCTGCCAGCTCGAAAGCTCGGGCAAGCTCGATCCGAACGGCGAGCCCTATCGCTACTACAATTGCCGCCGCTTCTGTCGCAGCGGCAAGGAAGCCTGCACGGGCTACCGAATCGCTGTCGACACGCTGGATAGCGCGATCGCGAGCCACATCGCGGAGCACGTCTTCACCGCAGAACGCTGCCACGAGATCCTGCGCGAATTCGTCGAAGACCAGGGCATCCTGCGACAAAAGACCACCGAACAACGCCGGCTCCTCGAACGCGAGCGCGACGAACTCGGCAAGCGCCTCGAGCGCTGGTACGAGCGCATCGAAACGGATTCCGAGCTCGGTGACGTCGGCGCGGAGCGCCTCCGTGAGCTAAAGACAAAGCGCGACGAAGTCGTGCGTACGCTGGCCAAGCTCAAGCCCATGCACTCGGTGCCGCCGTACCTGTACAAACCCGAGACCATCCAGCGCTTCCAGGGCCGGCTACGCGAGGCGTTCCTCGGAGGTGACCGGGCAACTGCACGGGTCTACCTGCAAAATCTCGTCGACCACATCGTCGTCGGTGAAGACGAAATCATCATCGAAGCGCGCGCGGGCGCGGCGCTTGCCATGATGTCGGCGTCCAGTACGACTCCACCCGAAGCCACCAAGGGAGAAGTTCTTGCAGACGTCGTAGATTGGCGCCCCCAGCAAGAATCGAACTTGCGACCTTGGCTTTAGGAAAGCCCCGCTCACGTCCCGCGCCCCGCCCCGACCCTGGCCGCTCCCGCCCATCCCCACTAAGCTCCCCCTCCCCGCACCATGCGCCCCACCCGCCTCGCTCTCCCCCTCCTCGCCGCCGTCGCGTTCGGCTCAATCCCGCACACCGCCAACGCGTTCACCCACGTGGTCGTCCAAGGTGACACGCTCGCGTCGATCGCCGAGAAGTACTACGGCAAGATTCAATACGAGAAATTCCTAGTCGACGCGAACCTGCTCGCGGTCGAAGGCGGCTCGCCGATCGTCAAAGGCATGCGCCTGGAAGTGCCCGCGGTCGGCCACCGCACGGTGAAGAAGGGCGACACTTGGGAGATCCTCGTGGCCCAACTGCTAGGCGCGGCGAATCGTTCCGATGTGCTGTCGATGGCCAATGGCTCCAATCCTTGGCTCACGCCGGTGGAGGGCGCCGAGCTGATCGTGCCCTACAATCTCCGGGTGTTGGTTTCGGGCAGCAACGAGACGGTGGTCACGATCGCGTTCAAGTATTACGGCGACATGAACAAGGCCTGGGTGCTGGACCGTTACAACGGCTTCAATGGGCACAAGATCCAGCCGCATGACGTGGTGCTCGTGCCGCTCACCGATCTGCCGCTCACCGATCTGGGTAAGAAGGCCGCGCAGGATTCGGCGGGCAGCACGTGCTCGGAAGCGCTGGGCAGCATGCGCGACGCGCAGCGCAAGATTTCGCAGGAAATTCCCGCGCTGATCGCGGACGTGAAAGGTGGACGCTACGTGGATGCCGCGGCGCGCGGCAGCCGTTTTCTAGCTTCTGGCGCACTCACCGAGCCCGAACAAGCGATCGTCAATCGCCAGCTGCTCGAGGCCTACGTAGCGCTCGACGCCACCGGGCTCGCCACTCAAGCGTGTACTGAATGGCGCAAGCGCGACAAGACCGCGGCGCTCGATCCGGTCGAGCTGAGTCCTAAGATTATCTCGGCGTGCGCGCGCGGTGGCAATTGACCGAACCGGCCAGGGCACTTCGGAAGGCGCTGGATTGGGGCAAGCTTGCGCCGCTGCGTTTGCGCGCGAAGACCGTGGCGGACGGCGTGTATGCCGGTGGGCACCGCAGCCGTCGACGCGGAGCAGGCATCGAGTTCGGCGGGCAGCGCAGTTACGTTCCTGGCGATGATTTGCGATTCATCGATCGGCATGCGTTGCTCCGCCATGGCACGTTGCTCGTCCGACAGTTCGAGACCGAGACGGATCGCACCTTGTGCTTGCTGGTCGATGCCAGTCTGTCGATGAGCTATCGCAGCGAGCAAGCTCCCGGCCCCAAATACGCCTATGCGGCGTTGATAGCAGCCGCCCTGTGTAAGATTGCGGTGGGCGCAGGCGATCGCGTGTCGCTCGATTGGTTCGGCGGTGAGCGCACGGTCGAACTCGCCACGGCCGGCGGTCGCGAGGCCTTCGAGCGCGTCGTAGGCGCACTCGAAACTGCCCAGCCCAGCGCTGATCTGAAATCAGACTTACCCGCGTTGGAGCGCGCAGTCGCGCGCGTTGAACGCCGCGCCGGCCGCGGGTCGACCGTGGTGGTCCTCAGTGATCTGCTCGATCTGCCGGAAGGCGCAGAGGCCGCGATCGGCACGCTCGGCGTACGCGGCAAGACACTCACCGTCGCGAGGGTGCTCGATCCGAGCGAAGTCACTTTCCCATTTACGGGCCCGCTGCATCTGCGCGCGCTCGAAGGGGACACCCGAGTCGAAACCGACGCGGCGGCGGCCCGACCGCAGTATCTCGCGGCCCTCGAAGCAGAAGCCAGTCGCTGGTCTGCCCGTCTGCTCAGTCGCGGCGGATCGTTGATACTTCTCGACAGCGCCGATGATCCGGTGAAGGCCGTGCGAAAAATTCTCGATTCGGTGGGAGGCTTGGCTTGAGCTTCCTGGTTGCGGCGGCGCTCGGCGTCGGCCTGTTCGTGGCAATTCCGATCGCTGCGCATCTCTTGCGCCGTGGCCGCGCACGCGAGCGGGATTTTCCGCCGACTGCGTTGGTGCCTGCGGCGCGCTCCGTGGCGCGTGAACGGGCCACGCTCGAAGATCGTTTGCTGCTCGCGATTCGCGCGTTGCTGATTGCCTGCTTAGCCGTGATTGGCGCAACTCCGTTCGTGCAATGCTCGAGGCTCTCTTTGAATCGCAGTGCCGGCGCTTCGGTGGCGTTCGCGTTGGTCGTGGATGATTCGCACAGCATGCGGGCACTAGGCACCGATGGTGTGCGTTTCGAGCGCGCATTGCGCGCTGCCCGCGAGCTGTTGGCATCAGCGCGTGAGGGTGATGCCATCGCGATCGTCCTCGCTGGCAAACCGGCGCGTTTGGCGCTGGCTGCGACCACGGACTTGAATGCGGCTCGACGGGCGCTCAGCGATCTCGGCGAGAGTGATCGCAGCACCGATCTCGAGGCTGCGGTGAGTTTGGCGCGTACGAGTATTGCGAGTCTGCCGCATCACGATAAGCGCGTCGTGTTGCTCAGTGACTTGGCGGCTGGGGCGTTGTCCGACGGGGCGGAGGGACAAGCGCCGCTTTGGGCGCCTGTGCCCGAACTGGCGACGCCGCTCGAGAATTGTGCGATTTTCGGGGCTGAACGCCGGGGACGACGGATTGCAGCGCATGTGGCTTGTACTTCGCCGGCCGCGGCGGCCGGAAGGGCGGTTTCGCTAGTCGGGGACAAGAGCGGCAAGCCGGTGCCGTTGGCTTCGCGCGGGGGAATTCAGGAGTTGGGGCTCGATTTCGAGCCGAAGCTCGAGCGACCGGAGTTGGAGCTGAATGGCGGCGACGCGCTGAAGGGCGATGACCGTTGTCCGTTGGCGGCTGAGTCGGCCGCGCTCGGGGTAATGGTGGCGGCGGACGTGAGTAATGCTTCCGCCAAGACGGGCGGGCCGCCGGTTCTCGAGCAAGCGGTGGCCGCGCTCGAGAGCAGCGCGGCGCTGCACCCGATCGCGCTCTTGCCCGACGATGCCAACGAGTATCGCAACAATGCGCTGCTGCTGCTGGACGATCCGGGCGGCATCACGCCGGAGGCGCGCAGTGCGCTGGTGAGTTTCGTCGAGCGCGGCGGCGTCGCGGTGGCGTTTCTTGGACCGCGCGTGGAGCAGACGCCGCTCGGTGCCACGCTCGAGCCGTTCGTGCATGGTGCGGTGCACTGGGAGGCGAAGGCCATCGGCGAGCTGAATCAGGCGTCGCTCGCGTGGCTCGGGCCCGAGGCCAGCAGTGTGCGTGATTTGAAGTTGGCTGGGCGTGCGGGGTTGAGCACGAGCGATCTGTTTGGCGCCCGGGTTTTGGCCACTTTTGCCGATGGACAACCGTTTTTGACCGAGCGTGAGTTGGGCCGTGGTGCGTTGTTTACGGTAGCTCTACCGACCTCGGTGGAGCACGGCAATTTCCCGCTGCGGCCCGCGTTCTTGGCACTGCTGGATCACTTTTTGGACGAAGCGCGCGATCACCGCGGCGCGACGCAGAGTGTGGCGGGCGGTGAATGGACGTTCCCGCTCGGCGCGAGCATCGCGATCGACGGGCCGCGCGGGCCGCTCGCGGTGCATGAGCGCGCCCGCGCGGCGGGCGGCAGCGCGCTGAAGGCAGCCACGCCCACGCTGACCGGCCGCTACACGGTGCGCATCGACGATAAAGCAGAGGAGCGCGTGGTCACTGTCGATCCGGGCGAGATCACCACCTTGCCGCAAAAGGTGCCGGAGAGCGCAGCGCAGAAGCGCGCGAGTGCCCATGCGGGGAGTGTGGATGCTTCGCCGGAGCTGGGATTCGTGGCTTTGGCGCTGTTGGCGCTGGAACTCGGCCTGCGCGTGTTTCGACGGGTCACGCGGGAGCGGGCGCTCAGCGACACCAAAACTGCGCACCATCCGGCATTGTAGGCGGCGCTGCGCCCGACAACGAGTCGGTCTGGCCGGCCAGTTCGAGCGAGCCTTGGCTCATGCCGCCGGTCTGGGGAATGGGATACGAAAACGAATAGGCCAACGTCGCCGAACCCGACTCGGTCTCGAACCTCACGGCGCTCGCTCCGCCGAGGCTGTGCCCACGGTTGAAAGACACGATCGCGTATTGGCGGAGATCGCTCAGCGGCCCCCAAAACAAGCGAAATTCGTCATAGTTCGCGAAATGATCGGGGGCCATCACGACGATTACCCGACCGTCACTGCGCGTGCCCTGGTAGTCCACGGAAAAGTTCTGTGTACTCGTCGCCGGCAAGGCGGCGGCTTCAGAAGCCGGCAGGGAGATCAGCAACTCTCCCAGATCGAGATCCCAGGTTTTGCTGCTCTTCGGTCCTTTCAACACACCCATTCGCAGGCCCGCCGAATCCTGCACGACCTGCACGGACACTGCTGTTCCATCCGCATCCGCGTAGTCGAAAAGCCACGTCGCCGAGTCGCTCTCGTGCACTTCGCCGGTCCCTGCAGCGGGGCGCTCGGCGACGCCCTCGCCATCGGCGCCCGACACGAACAGCTGCAACTTCGAGTCGGTCTGCGTGACCACGTAGACCGTGCCATCTGCACTGCGACCGGCGGCTAAAATGCTGCCCGCGTCGAGCTTCAGATTCGACGTCACCGGCTCGAGCGGCGAACACGCATGCAGTATCACGGCACTGGCATTGGCATCCGCGTCGTCAGTCGACGAGCAACCAAGGCTCGTGGCCAGCATTCCCCAAACGAGCCATCGCCCAACCAGCATGCCGTAGCCTAGAGCCGCTGCGCTCTCCGCGCAAACGACGATGGCCGAGCGGTCGCCCGAGACGCCAGCGCTCGGACGGAGAAGGTCGGAGTAGGTAACCAGAGACGGAACGCCCGGAGCCGACGATCGCTCCCGGTCCTGGTCCCGCGTATGCCAAGCCTTCCTCGACCCAGAAATCGTCGTTCGGAGTTCAAACTACGATTTTCCAGATTCTCGATGCCCTAGCATCCAAAAGCGCACTTGGAATTCCCCAATGATTCGTCAGATCGTTCTGCGGGGACCTTGGCAGGATCGGCTCGTCCGACGGAGCGCGCGTTCGAGGTGGTTCAGCACCGTGCCTTGCTTGTGACCAGCTCGCCGGGCAGAAATTATCATGTGTTCGCACAGTATGAGCGAGCGGGGCCGCCGGAGCGCGATTGGGTTCTTTGCCGTCGTCGCCGGGGATGTGCTCCACCGCACGGCCCCGAGCGGCGTCCGGGCGAGGGGGTTTTTGATGGTCACCCATTCCGTCACTGGCAGGCTTTGCCTTCGGCGTCCCGGTGCGGCACCCAGCGAGATGCGAGCTGCGAGGCGGGATCGCACCCATTCGGATGTCACGAAGCGTGTCGATCGCCTAGCTGCTCACGCTTCCGGCCGAGAAAGTTAGCAAGATGCGCGCCGAGCTCACGCGCATCATCTTCGGCACCGTGGATGAAGCTCGACTTTCGACGGCGGAGATAGGGCAGCCCGAGGACGTACAGGCCGGGCGCGTCGACCACGCCGCGATCGTGCTTCAGCTGGCCCTTGGGGTCGAGCACCGGGACGCGCAGCCAAGAGTAGTCCGGACGGAAGCCGGTCGCCCAGAGCACGGTGCGCACTTCTTCGCGCAGATCGAGGCTGAGCCGCGCGGCGTCGTCGGTGACGGTCGGTTCGTAGCGCTCGGCAGGGGCAATGCCGAGCGATCGTCCGCGGCCGTCCAGCCATTCGTCGATCGCGCTGAGCAGGCGGTTCAGCTTGAGATCAGCCAACATGCAGATGTTGCGCAGCGAGCCGGAAAACTGCGCTTTGCCGTCGCGAATGCCTGCCAGCCGGCCCACGACTTCTACGTCTTGGTTTCGAAGTCGATTGAGGTCGAGCGTGAGTCCGGGTGTACTTGCGAGTTGCGGCGACGGCACACGCCGGGCGCGTTCGGGGTCGTCCTCCTCTTCGATGCGACGATCGAGCAGGCCTGATGCGAGCAGCCACCACTGGACGTCGCGACCGCGGTAGGTGCGCGGCATGCGCACATGCTCGCCGACCGCCAGCGTGACGGATCGACCGCTGTTTTGGATTTCGTGCGCGAGTTGCACGCCCGTGGCGGAGGCGCCCACGATCAGCACGCGGCCGGGGTGGAGTTGCTCCGGGTTGCGATAGGCTTGTGCATGCAGCTGATGCACTCCGGAAGGGACGCCCTGAGCGATATGCGGCACCACGGGTTGGTTAAAAGCGCCGGTGGCAAGCACGACCGCGCGGCACAGCCAATCGCCCCGCGTGGTCGCCACGCGGTAGCCGACGCCGCTTTGAGTGACGCTGGTGACGGTCGTATCCGAGACCACGGGCGCACCCGCCCATCTGGCGTAATTTTCGAGGAATGCGGCGACCTGGACGCTGTTCATGTAGCCGTCGGGATCATCGCCTGGGTAGGCGTAGCCGGGTAACCGGCTCAGCCAGTTGGGCGTGAGCAGGCGCAGGGAATCCCAGCGCTCGGTGCGCCAGGTATTGGCGATCTGTCCACGCTCGAGCACAACGTGCTCGATGCCGCGCTCGCTGAGCAGACGGCTCATGGCCAGACCGGAATGGCCGGCGCCCATGACGACCACGTCAATGATGCCGGCCCGCCGCTCCGCCATTAGGCCTTGCTCGTGGTGACCGCCACGTCCGTCGGATTGGTGATCACGTCGAACACGGCCGAGCGCTTCTGCGATTGTGCAACGATTGCCGCGATGTCCTCGGCGCTGGCGTCGGCGTCGATCTCGTAGTGCACCTTGATCCGATCGAAGCCGTTGCGCACGTTCGGGTCGATACCGAGGATCCCCTGAAGATCCATGGGCGCCTCAATCGTCGCCTGCACGGACTTGAGCTGGATATTGCGCTTTTGGGCGACCGAGGCGACGCCCGCAGTCAGGCAGCCGACCAGCGCGACCAGGACGAGCTCCACGGGCACCGCGCCGTTGTCCTCGGACGCGAAGATCTCTGGGTGATCCGAGTCGAACTGGTACGCTTGGCGATGCATTTGTTCGCCACCGAGGCCGAAGAAGCCCTCTACCGTCGCGCGACTGTGAGTGCCTTTCAACCATTTGCTGGTCGCGCGCCACTTGAAGCGAGCCGCTTCCGGCGCTTTGCTCAGCGCCTCGCGCGCGCCGAGAAGTGCCGCTACGTTTACGCCGTTCTCGGCAGTCCTTGTTTGGATCGTCATTGCTGGAGCTCCTAGTGCAGGGGATGGGTACGGCTCAATCACCGGACACGAGCCAACCTGCCTGGCGTGCGTTGGAGCCAGCGTGGCAATCACCGTGGTAATTGCAGAGCTGTCAGCAAATGGCTCAGGGATGGAACTGACGAAACGCCCAGACTCGTTCGACCGGCCACTTGGCGTCACGCAAGGCAAGGCGTACCGATTCGGCGTCGGGCGCGAGACACAGGTAGATCACGCGCCGGCCGTCGCTCGAAACGAACGTGCGCAGGAAGCGCACGCGGTGACTCTGCAGGCACACCGCGCCAGCGTCCCCCTGCGCCCGAAGTTCCTCCAGGGCTACGGGCTGGTCGAAGCTCCAGCTGGCGAAGACATTGGCGCGTGCCAGCTCGTCGTTGGTGACGCCCGGCAGATCTCTTACCGTGCACGACCATACCCGCGCGTGCAGCGCGCCCTGGGCCTTGATTACGAAGCGCACCGACTCCAGATCGGCCGCCAAAAAGTGACAAATCAGCTCGCGGCGGTCGGACGACAGCAGGCTGCGGTTCCAAGTGACCCGATGAATGTCGAGGCAACCGCTGGCGGCCTCGCCCATTCTGGCAATCTCCGTATCGGTCAGCGGCACCTCCGAATAGCGTTCAACGAGCACTTCGGTCATTGGGCCTCCTGACGCAGCGGGCGTTGTCTACGGTTGGTCAATTTGTCGGCGAGGTCGTGCGTCCAGGCGGATGCGCCGTTGACACGGATGCGTTCGACCTCCCGGCGAAAGCTCGCGGCGCGAGCGCTGTTACCGAGCGCGCCATGCTCGTGCGAGAGCACCGCGTTGGCGATCAACATCTCCGTCGCGCGTTCCAATACCGTTGCATAGCCGAGCGCCTCGGTCGCGCGCGCAGTCGCGGCGTCGATCCGGCCACGCTCGGAGTCGATCAGGGCGGCGCGGGTCAAGATGTAAGCGAGGCGGTGTTTCGCGTCCGCGACGCGCAGATCGGCGAGCGCCGCGTCGAGCCCCGCGGCATCGTCGTCCATCGCGTAGCTGCACAGGCCCGAGATGGCGCGAGCAAAGGGCTCTTCGCTGCCCTCGCGCAGCTTGTCGCCCAGGGCGACGAGCTCGTAACAGCGTTCGCGAGCTTGTGCCAGCTTTCCGCGCTGTAGGTCCAGCATGATCAGATACTCATTCGCCTGGAACTCACTCAGTCGATCGCCGGCTGATTTGCACAAAGCACGCGCCTCGCGGAAGTGTTCCTCGGCTTCGTCCAGCCGGTTCTCGTGAAAGCGCAGCATGCCCAGGCCGGCGGCGATCGCATGGTGGCTGAAACCGCTGCGCTGGGCGAGCGCGCTGGCCTCCATGAGCATCGCGTCGGCCCGGGAGATGTCACGTTCGATCATGACCAGGCACTTCGCGGCTTCGGCCATGCCCACGATCTGCGCCTCTTCCTGCCCGCCGCGGATGACCGTCACCGCTTGCAGCGACTGCTCGCGGGCCGCCTGCCATTGCCCCTGGGTCCAGCGTACGCAGGCCGCCATGTGGTAGCCGAGCCGGGCGTGGCCCAGCGCACCGTGGTCCAGAGCTCGCTCGGCGAGCGCCGTGTAGCTGCGCGCGGCGGTCTCTCGGTCGGCGAGGGGACCCGCGGCGAGCAGGATGTCTTGCAAATCGATCTCCGCACACACGCGCTCAGCGTCCGGCAGCGCGGACGCGAGCTGCAACCCCTTGCGCGCGAGCGACAAAGCATCGTCGTTGGCGAAAAAACGCAGGCAGAGCCGGCCGGCGGAGATCATTGCGCGCGCGCCCAGCCCGGGATCGCCGCTCAGCGTCGCGTGGTGCGCCAAGTCGGCGGCGCGCGCCAGCTCTTGCGCGCTGTCCTTGTGCAGTAGCTCGGCCGTGCGCCGGTGCATGACCTGACGCCGGAGCGGCGAAATATCGTTGTAGACCGCGCGCGCGATCAGCGCGTGGCCAAAGCTCAAGCCACGCTCGGTGGCTTGCAGCATCGCGTGGCGCTCAGCGTGCTCGAGCGCCGCGTCCACGTCGTCGGGGTCGAGCCCGGACACTTTGACCAGCATGCCGACGTCGATGCGCGGGCTCAGTACGGCCGCCCAGCGCAGTACATCGGCACCCACCACACCGAAGCGGGAGAGTCGGTCGCGAATCAGATCATCCAAAGAACCCGCGGCGCTACCTCTCATTTCGGCGTGCGCGAGCTCGATCGCCAAGAGCGGATTGCCCCCGCACTCGAGGCTCAGACGTGCGCTGTCGGCGCCCGGTGCCTGCTCTTCGATGATCCGCACCAGCGCCTCGGGGGCAAGCGGGCCGATTTCAATCTCAGCCAGTACGCCCTCGCGGCGCAGGCCACGCAGCGCTTGCTGCACGGGCGCGTTGTCCCTGAGCTCGCCATCGCGAGCGGCGAGCAGGCCGAGCAACGCTTTGCCGCGGTTCATGCGGGCCACGTAGTGCAGCGCAGCCGCGCTCGACTCGTCGCACCATTGCACGTCGTCGAACAGCAGCACCACGGCGCGCTTTTCGGACTCGCGCGCGACCAAATCACTCAGGCGCGAGAACAGGCGATCGCGATTGCCGATGTCGGCCTCGGCGAACACCTGGTCGTGAAGCGCGGGATCCAAGCCGCGGAGCGCGTCGATCCACAAGGCAAAGGGCCGGATCGCGTCTGTCTCGAAGGCCGCAGCCTGCAGTACGAAGGCGCCATTGGCGCGCGCCAGGGCCAGTGACAGCTCGAGCAGACGAGTTTTCCCGACGCCCGGCGCGCCGTTCAACAGCCGCACGGCGGGTCGCTTCTTGCGCGTGACCTCGACGAGCGCCTCCGAGATCTCGGCCGTCACTGCCTGGCGGCCATACAGGCCGCGGGTGAGCGCACTGGTGGGCGCGATATCGGCGAGCGGAGCGACGAATTCGCGCGAGGGGGGTGGAGCGTCGATCCGCGGCGCGCGGCGCGCGGCCGAAAGCGCGCCCGTGGATCGTGTTCCGGCCTCGTGCAGCATGCGCAAACCGAGTTGGTATTGCTCCTCCGCCTCACCGAACTGAAAAGCTGCATTGAGCAGCCGGATCAGCGTGGCGCGATGCCCTTCCTCGTACGGTGACAAGCCGACCAAAGCGCGCGCGAATGGCGTCGCGCGCTCGGGCTCGTTGCTGAAGCGCGCGACGAGCTCGGTCAACAGCGTCGCTTGGTCGCGCAGCGACTGTTCGCGCTCGGCGACGCACCACGCATGAAAGGTATGGAAACCCGAAAATTCGAGGCCTTCGAGTACGTTTCCGCGGTAGCGGGCGGCCGCAGACAGTAAGTTCTCGGTGGCAACCTTCGTCAAACCAGCCGCGACCAGCCGCCTGAGCTCGCGCGTGTCGATCGAAATGCCTTCGGTATCGATGCCGACGCGGTCGCGATCGGCGAGCACACGCGTGCGTCCGTCGTCGTCGACCAGACGCCTGAGCTTGGACAGGCTCCAGCGCAATGAGCCCCGGGGGTCGTCGGGGATCTCCCACAGCAGTTGGCACAGCTGCTCGCGCCGAAAGTGACGCGACTGCAAGCTCAGGTAGGCGAGCAGGGCGCGGGTCTTCTTCGACGGCGGCAACGGCAGCGCACGGCCGTCTTTGCGGACCTCGAAGTCACCCAGAAATCGGAATTCAAGCCCGGACATCTAGCTCTGCCCATCTCGCTGCTGGTCCAGAGTATCGGGCTCAGCGGGCCAATCACAAGCCCCACGGCCTCGATCGAGCGGGAAGTGAAAAAAACCACGCTGGCTTCCACGCTCGTTCCCTCGCTCCGATCTCAGGCTACCCGTGAGGTTCGGAAGACCTCCAAAGCCAGTACCGAGCAAGGAGCCCGCTATGCCCCGCTACGAGAATATTCTAGAGACCATCGGAAATACGCCGCTTGTCAGGCTCAATCGCCTGGCGCCCGCGGGCGTCAACGTGTTCGTCAAGCTCGAGTCGTTCAACCCGCTCGGCTCGGTCAAGGACCGCATGGCTCGCGCCATCATCGAGGACGCCGAGCGAAAGGGCACGCTCGAGCCGGGCCAAACCGTGATCGAGGCGACCAGCGGCAACACCGGCATCGGCCTGGCCATGGTCTGCGCACAAAAAGGCTACCCGCTGGTGGTAACGATGGCGGAGAGCTTTAGCCTCGAGCGCCGAAAGCTGCTGCGCTTTTTGGGTGCCCGGGTCGTACTCACGCCGGCGGCCGAAAAGGGCTCGGGCATGCTGAACAAGGCGATCGAGCTGGCCAACGAGCACGGCTGGTTTTTGTGCCGCCAATTCGAAAATGAAGCCAACCCGGACGTTCACACGCGCACCACCGCCCGCGAAATCCTTACCGATTTCGCGGGGGAACGGATCTATGCCTTCGTCTCGGGCTTCGGCACCGGCGGCACGCTGCTCGGCGTCGCCCGCGGCCTCAAGGCGGCTGACGCGGAGATCCGCGTGATCGCGGCAGAGCCGGACAACGCCCAGCTCCTGGGCAGCGGCATCGCACAGCCGCGCGACGAAAGCGGCCAGCCACTGGGCAGCCATCCGAGTTTTCGCCCGCATCTGATGCAGGGCTGGAGCCCCGACTTCGTTTCGCGGCTCACCGAGGTCGCCATGAACGAGCAACTGGTCGACGCGATCGTGCCGGTGAATGGCAACGAAGCCCTGCAACGCGCGCGCGAGCTGGCGACGAAAGAAGGCATTTTCGTCGGCACTTCCAGTGGCGCCACGTTGGCTGCCGCACTGCACGTCGCGCGTCAAGCGCCGCTGGGCAGCAATATCGTGTGCATGCTGCCCGATACCGGTGAGCGCTACATGTCGACGCCGTTATTCGACGGCGTCGAGATCGACATGAATGCCGCGGAGCTGGAGCTCTCGCGTTCGACGCCCGGCTATCGCTTCGACGCCGCGGCTCCGCCTCCGCCTCCGCCGCCCACGGCGAACCAGCCCCGGCCTCAGCCCGAGACGGCGCGGGTGCTCGACGCCGAAGCCGAGGTGTTCGTCACCAATGTGATCGAGGACAACGCCGTGGTGCTATTCGCGCTCGAGTGGTGCGAGTTTTGTTGGGCCGTGCGCAAGCTATTCGCGGAGCTCGGCATTGCCTACAAGAGCGTGGATATCGACTCCTTGGCGTTCCAGCAGCGGGAGCTGGGGACCAAGCTCCGAGCTTCCCTGAAAGAGCGCTGCGGTTCGCCGACCATTCCGCAGATCTACATCGGCGGCGTGCACGTAGGCGGCAGCACGGACCTATTCGATGCCATCGCCAACGGCCGAGCCTGGCAGCTGCTTTCCGACGCTGGCGCGGCGTTTCAGCGAAAAGCGGTGGATCCGCACAAGTTCCTGCCGCAGTGGCTCCACCCACGGAAGAGCGCGTAAAGCAGATGGCATTCATCGATACCACGGCGCCCGCAGTAGCTCTCGACGCGGTCCGGGGCATGTACCTTCGGCAGCAGTCCTTCTGGGGCTTCGTGCCAAACTATGCCAAGGTTTTCTGTCACCGCCCGCAGGTCATGACGCGCTGGGCACAACTGCTGGCGGAGCTCAAACGCCCGATGGAGAAGCGGCGCTTCGAGCTCGTCACCTTCGTCGCCGCGCACGAGCTCCGTCACTCAGCGTGCGCGCTCGCGCACGGCCGAGCGCTCGAGGAGTTCTTCAGCGAGGCCCAGATCTTGGCCATCGCCGACGGACGGCTCGATGGGGTGCTCGGCGAAGCCGAACAATCCTTGATCCATTTCGTACGACAGATCGCCCGAGACGCTTCGAGCGTGAGCGCGGCTCAAATCGAGTCGCTCGAGCGGCATGGCTACAGCGGCGCCGAGATCTTCGACATCGCGGCAGCAGCGGCCGGCCGCGCTTTCTTCACGAAGCTCTTGGACGCGCTCGGCGTCGCGCCGGATTCGCCGTTTCTCTCCGAATCCGAAGCGTTCCGGCGCGCGCTGACGGTCGGCCGAGCGATTGACGAAAATGACTGCGTCACCGTCCCGGAGACCCCGCGCGATCAAACCCAATGGGAATCGGGTTAGAGTGGTTCCGATGACGAGGGACGAAGCCGAAACGGGCGATCTGCAACCATTGCTGTCGCAAATCGGTGGCGGGTTGGACCAATACCTGAAGTTCGAGCATCCCGACGCACTGCACCCGAGCCTCCACTGGCGCGAACACTTGAGCCGCGCGCTTCCCCGCGAGGGAATTGGCATTCAAGGCGTCGTAGAGGAGTTGCTGACGCAGGTCATCCCGAACGGCTCCGCAGTGCCCCGACCGGGGTTCTGTTCCTTCATCACCACCGGCGGCAGCAGCGCGTCCACGCTCGCCTCCACCGCGGCAAGCATCGCCTCACCCCAACGCTACGGCCATACGGCGTTCAATTTTCTGGAAGCGCTCTCGCTCGAGTGGCTCGCCGAGATGTTTGGCCTGAAGTCCATGCAAGGCGTCTATAGCAGCGGTGGCTCGGTGGCCAACCTGCTCGCCCTGGGAGCCGCGCGCCAAAGCGCCTTCGAACGAATCGGCCGCGACCCCGCCGCCGACGGCGTCGATCGGCGCGTCGGGATCTATGCCAGCACAGAGACGCATCACACCATTCAGCGCTCGGCGGGCGTGCTCGGCGTTGGCCGGCGCGCCGTGCGGCCGATTGCCTGCGATGCGCGCGGGCGGATGCGAGTGGACGAACTGCAGCGCTCGCTCGACCAAGACGCGCGCTCGGGGCTCCTGCCCCTGGCCATCGTCGCCAATGTCGGCACGACCAACACGGGCGCGATCGATCCACTGCAAGCCATCGCCGAGATCGCCCGAGCCAGAAAGATTTGGTTCCATGTCGACGGCGCGTACGGATTACCCGGCATCCTCGACGAGCGCGTGGCGCCGCTCTACGCGGGCTTGGAGCACGCCGATTCGGTGATCGTCGATCCGCACAAATGGCTGGGCGCCTCGGTCGGTGTGGCCGCCACCTTCGTCCGCGACCGAGAGCTGCTGCGGCGAGCCTTCACGCAAGAGCCGGCCGACTATCTCGAAGGTTCAGTGGAGCACGCAGGCGCGAGCGCGCCGTCCATCGAGCACTCCATGGACGACTTCGGCGTCCCTTATTATGACTTCGGCGTCGAGCTGAGCGCGCCCAGCCGTGGCGTAGTGGTCTGGGCCCTGCTGCGCGAAATCGGCGTCACGGGCATGACCGCGCGGATAAAACGGCACAACGCGATGGCCGCCTACGTCGCCCAGGCAGCGCGCGAGCACCCGAATCTCGAACTCTTGCAGGAGCCCACCCTATCGATTTGCTGCTTTCGCTACGTCGCCCCGAACGTGAGCAACCTCGACCTGCTCAACCAACGCCTCCATCGGCGACTGACACGCGGCAATCAAAGTATGCCCAGCACCACGCGGGCGAACGGTCACTTGGCACTCCGTCCCTGCTTCATCGGCGCCCGCAGCGAGCTCTGCCACGCCCACGCGCTGATCGCAGACGTCCTGCGCATTGGCGACGAACTAGCAGCCGCATGGGACCCAAGGGCCGAGCCGACCTGACGTTGATCCTCGCCCGCGCGTCGGCGATCCGCGCGTCGGCGATCCGCGCATCGGCGATCCGCGCATCGGCGATCCCGTCCCATCCAGAACTCGTTGTTGGACTGTTTCTGATGGTCACCCAGCCGGGCGCGTGCCGGCAAAGCCTTCGGCGTCGAGCTGCGACGCGCCACGCGCTACGCCTCCGACAGTGGGATCGCTGTTTGGCTCGTTCGCGATTCTGAGCAACCACCGCCACGCGAGCTTCGGCACCTGCCGAAAAATGACCATGGCGCGTCGGGGCCTGGCCCTTTGTCCTCCTGCCTGGCGCCGACGCCATTCCCGCTGCAAAAATGCGCTCAGCCGACAGGCGCAAAAGCGCTGGCGAAATGCGGCAGTGTCAATCCTCGCCCCGAGGGGTCGACTCGGGCTTTGAACGTGACAACAGCAAATGAAAGGGTCTAGCCTAAATTGGTGCGCAACGGGCTGTACCAGGAGACACGCTAATGTTGCAGCGCGGGGCGATCCTTTCTGAGAAATATCGGGTCGACAGCGTGCTTGGCGAAGGCGGCATGGCAGTTGTTTATGCGGTCACCCACTTGCGCAACACCGCTCGCCTGGCCGTCAAGGTGCTGCATGAAAGCAGTGGACTCAAGGGCCATGTGCGCGCTCGCTTCGTACGCGAAGGCAAAGTTGCCAACTCGGTGAATCACCCGGGCGCGGTTCAGATGATCGACGACGGTGTGGCCGAGGATGGCTCTCCGTACTTGGTGATGGAGTACCTCAACGGCGTCTGCGTCGACAACATGGGAGCTCGCGGGATCCCCTTGTCCGCCGCGCTGAACATCGCGTATCAGGTCTTGGACGTGCTGCGGGCAGCGCATGGCAATGGCATCATCCACCGTGACATCAAACCAGCTAACCTGTTCGTACTCCGGGATGGGCGAGTCAAGGTATTGGATTTTGGAATCTCCCGGCTGCATGACGGGGCAGAACCATTCGACTCCATAGCCAACGGCTCGGTGATGGGCACGCCCTTCTTCATGGCACCAGAACAAGCCCGCGCCGATACCAGTGAGATTGACACCCGAACGGACTTGTTCGCGGTCGGTGCCACGCTTTTCACGCTCATTTCTGGCAAGTACCTATATACCGGAGATGACTCTCGACAAGTGATGATCCAGGCGGCAACCCAACCGGCTCGCTCGCTGGCCTGTGTCTCACCCGGAACTCCCCAAGCAGTGATCGACCTGGTAGCGAAAGCCGTGGCTTATGACCGCGCGGCACGCTGGGAGTCAGCCGAGGCCATGCAAGATGCCGTGCGCGAGTTGCATGAAAGCTTGTGCGGGCCAATCGGGTTCGAGGCCTTGGGGACGCTGCTACTCGTTCGTGAGTTTCGGCGGAAGAGCCACGCCAAGCTGGCAGGTCCGGTGAGGCTGCGGCCCTGGCCTTCGGATGCTCTCGACCCATCCCCGCTCTCCACGACCCTCCCGGCAATCGCCGACGTGACCCGAAGTCGTGAATCATTCCGAGCCGCGAACGACCCTTCGTCCAATCGCGAAGCGCCCAGCTCGCGGCTCAGCGCCGAGCCGTCGCAGCTTGCGGGTTGGACGGGGGACGTGCCGGTCCAGATCGATTCGCGGGAGGCGGCGGTTGATACCGCGTCGCGCCTCGGACGTTCGCTCAGCAAGGCGCGCGTGGTTCCAATGGGATTGCTGGCGGGAGCGATTAGCGCGCTCTTCGGCTTCGCACATTGCCAAAGTCAGCCGGGTGCAGTCGCTGCAAAGCCCCCCGTCAGCCCCGATATTCGTTCGGCGGCGCTGACTCGCCCTGCAGTTGTTGATCTGGCCACGACGACAACCGCAGAGGTGGTCGCTGCCTTTCCTCCGACTGCGCCGCGCCCGAGTTCACACTCGGCTAGGACTGGCGTACCCTCCAAGCCGATGAGCGCGCCGCCCCCGACCAAGCCGCGGCCGTCGGAGCTCACCGCGGCCGCCGAGCGCTTGAACGTCACTCCGACTTTGATCCCGTCGCTTGACCATTTCGCGCCCTAGCCCGCCCAATTCGCCCAACGCATGCACCCGATTCGTCCGACATCGGTTCTTTTCGCACTCCTCATGGTGCTCGTGTCCTCCGTTGCTCGGCCGGCCAGCGCGGATGAACCCGTCAAACCTTGGAAAGTCCTGTCTGACCGATGTCAGAAGCTGAGCAACGAGGGGGACTACGAGGGCGCTCTGCAAGCCTGCGAGCAAGCCTATGAGATGAACGCTGATCCAGGGATCGTGGCCTACATTGCTCAGATCCAAACGGCCCTCTTGCACCCGGTGCAAGCGCGCGATGCTCTGCTGCGGTACCTCTCAGGGCCGCTCGACGAAGACCACCGAAAGACCGCCGAAGCTCAGCTCCGCTATCTCGAGACCTTGATCGCTACCCTGCAGGTCACCACGCTTCTCGAAGGGGCGGAGATCCGTATCGATGATCAGGGGATTGATCCAAAGGCTCTGGTGCGCGGCGTCCAGTTGCCGGCCGGTGCGCACCGAGTCACGGTCCAGTCCAACGGCTCGACCTTCAGCCGATTTATTTTCGTGCGTGCCGGCGAACCAACCCAAATCGAATTACCCGGCAGCGGCTCAATCGCATTGAGCTGCGCCATCCCGCAGGTACGGTTCTTCGTCGATGATCAAGAAGTAGATCGTACCCAGGCGGCGCGCGGTGTCTCCCTAGGCGCAGGCAGCCATCGCGTTCGTTTCAAGGTGGGGGCAAACTCCTGGCCTGCCCAACCAGTGATGGTCAACCTGGACGAGCGCGTTTCTGTCGTATGTGCACCGCCGCCTGCCAGCCGGACGACGACAGCCGAGTCTCGGTCAGCCAGCAATCCACGCGGATATTGGATCGCCGGGGGGGGGTTGGCTCTGGCTGGCGCTGCGCTGGCCGCTGCCATCTACAATGGCAGCGAATACGACCGTTGGAAGACAGCAAATGACAGCTTGCGACGCGCCATGCTCGCCCAAGAGCTGGCATTGACTGAACAGGCTAGACGAGCAAAAGAGAACAATCAGCTGATGGATAGTATTCAGACCAGACGCAAGGTTGCGATTGGCCTCGGCATCACCGGTGCTCTCGTCACCGCGGGTGGTGTGTTGCTGTTGTTCACGGACTCGGCAGCGGCAGAACGGAATGGTTCTTCGTCTTGGTTTCGGAAAATAGCTGCGGGCATGACCATCGACGGTGCCATGCATTCCGGCGAGATCGCTTGGCACGGCGCGTGGTAAAGGTGGTTAGGAGATACGCACGTTGCGCAATCGTGCTCGGGCTCTTACTGTTTGGCGCCTCTGCGTGCAGCTCGTTCGATCCGGTAGAGGAGACGCGCTTCGAGTTGCTCTACACGGACACCTACGATGCACTAGATATGTCCGGCGCGCACTGGGTCACCTACGACGATCAGCATTCGTCCTTGGCTGCTTGCACGAATGGCGCTGCGGGCGCTCATTTACCCAGCGAGTGCTCTGAGGTGTATGCACCGTGGGACGACCGGCCGGACCCTCAATGTCCGCCAACCGAAGATGAGCTACTCCGAGGTTACCTTGCTGATCCTGGAGCGGATGGCTCCATCTGTATTCAAGGTGTACTCCATCCGTACTTGCCTTGTGTGCACGACGACACCCAATGTTACAAGGCGAACAGTGGAGAACGAGTCGTAGATCAATCCAACATGTGGGGCGCCGGCGTGGGCCTGGCGTTCAGCGCCACCGCCAAGGACTCGTGGGACGCGACCAAACACCGAGTCAGGGGTATAGCGTTCGATTTCAGTGGCCCGGATGAAACCAGGCTCGTCCTACGTGTCGATATCCCGATAGTGCTCGACCCCAATACGCATGTGCCAGACACGCGGCCATTCATCAGAAGTGACGGCTCGGTGCTTGGCAAGGACGGGACGATCCACGACTGCAGATCCAACCAGGTTTTGCAGTCCGGTGTGAAGCGGCGCGACACCAAGCTGAGCGACGCACTCGTAGCTGAAAGGGCGGGCGGTATCGTGACCAGCGAGCTACATCCTTATGGCTCCCCGTTTTGGCAATTACCGCCGACCAACCCGAGCACCCCGAGCTGGGGATTCAGTCCGGTGAAGCTTGGCCACAATGAGGTGGAGTGGGGTGACATCCGACCTCCTCCTGAGGCTCCCCCACCTGACCCAAACAATTATTCGTTCACCAAGACCCAGATCTTGGGTGTTCACTTTCAAGTGGCTCACCAAATGACCGGCAGCCTAAATGACTTGAACTTCGCGTTTTGCATCAAGAATTTGGCAGTGCTCTTCGAGCGATAGCGCTGACGATCCGCAGCGTCACTCCGCGGCATCCGCGGGTTCGAACGGCCCGCCTCACCCTCGATTGGGTGATCGATTTGTCGGATTTCTGCTGCAATTTTTAACTCGCGTGCTCCGCACAAGCGCCCGCAAGTAACCGCGCAGCCTTCCGTCGACCATCGAATTGCGCACTCAGTTCAAACCCAAATTCGCTCTGAAATCTGATGCCCGAAGGCGAGCTGAAGTGCCAACTGTAGCCCAAGCTGTTCAGCTCGACGACGAACAGCTCGCCGGTGTCTGCGTCGCGCAAGATGTCGATGCCCAGCAAGGGCACGTGCGGCAATGCGCTACTCGCGCGTTCGGCGAGCGCGATCACCGCCTCATCGTTCGACAACGACAGTGTGCAGCCCTTGCCGGATGAGACGATGCTTTGGCCGTGAAAGTCGAACCGGTTCGGCAGTGGTCGACGAGCGTGGCTGGCTTCGATGCGCAGGGACCAGAGCGTGCTGCCAAACAGTGTCGTGACGCGGTAGCTGTGCGGCCAAGGGCCGGTGTACACGAACTGTTGAGCCAAGCGCGGATTGAAGGGGCCTCCGAAGGCCTCGGCGAGCTTCGTGCGCGGCGGCGTCCAACGCGCGTCCGCGCGGCGCTCGATGCGCACCTCCGCGCCGCGCGCGCCGAATTCGGGCTTGGTGACCACGTAGGCTGCGAATTGCTCGAGCGCGGGGGTCTCGCCCGGGGGCAGGCGGACCCAACGCGGCACGGGCACGCCGATGGCCGCGAGAGCCCGGTATTCGGCGGACTTGGCGACGCGCCGCCCTTGGAACACCGTGCCGCGGCGTGGGCGCAGGCCGCGCAGTGGGCCGGGCGAGACGGTGAGCGTCGGCAGATCGGGCACATCGGCGGCGAGGTCGGCGCCGCTCACGTCGCTGACCACGTACACGGCAAGCTGTGGGTCGAGCGCGCCGATCCACTCGGCCAATTCTTCGAAATCCGCCTGCGAATTGGCGACTGGGTTCGTCACCAATAGCAGCACACGGTGGGCAGACACCGGGTTACTCTGCGCTCTGCGCGCGCAACCGTGTCGGGCCTGGCCAAGCGTCAATCAGCTCTTGGCAGATTTTCTCGGCCTCGGCATCATCGTAGACGACGACGCCCTCTGACCAACTGAGTACGCGCGCGGGCCGCGCGCGTTCGTCGGTCTCATACACGGGGATCACGTGCACGTGATAGTGCGAGTAGGTTTGCGGCAGTTCCACGGCAGCGCCCAGCGTAGCCGTGAACACGCGCGCGGGTTCGAAGCAGGCATCGATGACGCAAGTCGCATCGAAGACGAGCCGCTGCAGGTCGGCATAAGCCGCCCAGCCCAGCGCACTGGCACGCTCGATGTGCTGCTTGGCGACGACCATCAAATGGCCGTAGCGGCAGCCGAAGCGATCCAGCAAGACGACACCGTGCGTGCTCTCCGCGACCAGCATGGACCCTGCGCCGCCGTTGCCGAGCGCGCACATGACGCAGGCAGTGCGGCCCGCGAGCAACTCGTGCTTGTGCTCGGCCAGCAGAGTCAACGCGGCCTGTTTGCTGATGATCTCCACCGCTAACCACCGAGAAGTCTACGGTGGCCGCCGCCCAACGACAATACCGAGCCACTGGCCGCCGCGAATTTTCAAGCTATTCGGAGGTGAAATGTTCGCTGGCGACCGCAACCGGGTCAATTTGATCGCCGAACGGCAGGTCGAAGTAGCTGTTGCTCAACCACTGCTCGAGCAAGGCAGGGTTCGCCGACGAGAACGGCACGTCACGCTCCGGGCCGGGCAGCTGCATCTTCACGACTGGACTCGCGGGGTCCATGACCGAGAGGTGGCGGACGTTCGCACCGGAGCCAAACGCGAAATTGGCTGCCGTCTGCGAGAGCGAAGGGGTGCCCACGTCGACCGTGAACGCACCGCCGGCTCGCGCGTACGGACCGGCCGAATAGTTCGCCGACACGGGCGCCGCGAGGCTCATGGGCTGCACCGTGTGGACGCGGCCCCAGACCCAATTGCTGGACGCGCCGCGCGCGGCGGTCAGTGCATCGTAGGCGGTAACCAACGCGGTTTCGACCTGCGCCGCGCAAGTGTGTGCGGTGACGAATTGGCCGGTGTGGTTGACGTCATTGCAGAAGGTCGCGCCAGCCATGCCGTCCACGGTATCGCCTTCCAGCAACAGGAGGAACAGCGCTCGCACCGCCTGCAAGTCATCTACGTTCAACCCGGCAACGGCCAGATCATCGACGAACACGTTCGTGATCAAGGTGCGCAGGAATTGATGGAAGAAGAAGCAACCCGAAGAGTTCTGGGCAACGGCGGGTGTGGGATCGACTGCGCTGAGCATCGGATCCTTGCCCAGCAAACCGGTCGGGCAATCCCAGCCGTTCGTTGCCCATTGCGTGAGCGCGGCCTTGGCCGCGACAAGCTTTACCGAATCACTGGCACTGGTCGGCAATGCGGCCACGTATTCGGTCAGTGCCATGCCGGGTCGTGACACGTGATCGGCCTGGATCGAAGCCATGTCCTCGAGCGAGACCGATCCGTTCTTAGCCAGCGCCTGCTCCAGCCGGTCTTCGATCCGCTTCGCGCGAAACCCGGTGGGATCGTCCCAATCGAGGCTCAAATAAGGGGGATGCGCGAGCGGGTGGTTGTCGTCGGACACGCCGCTCGGATCGCCATTGGCCGAGAAGAAATAGCCGCGCGCCGGATTCTTGCCGTGAGGCAGAAGCTCGCTGGCGATCCAGCAACTGTCAGGCACAGGAGTCGTGGATGCAGCGGCGCAGTCCGCCACGCCGTCGCCCCATTCGGCGCTGCCATCGCCGGGCAATGGCAACCAGGGCGGGAGAACGTTCGCACCATGCAGCGTGACATCGGCGAATCGGCGCACGGGCACGAGTGCGTGCGGGTCGAACGCGATCTGCCCTTGATCATCGGCGAGCACGAAGTTCTGGGCGCCGGTCGCATAGTCGGAAAGCGCGGTGACCGCCGAATCGACGTCGACAGCGGTATTCAAGCCCAAGATTGCTCTCAAGTCCTGAGTGTTCCCCTCTTGGCCGGTCCAGCGCACGCTGATTGCGTGCCCGCCAGAGTCCGGGGCCTGGATCAGCGGTCCGTGTTGAGGAATGATCAGCACCGCGGCCGGCAGCGCTTCCGGTAGACCGAGCTCGTTGGCGTTGACCAATCCGGAAATACCCGGGCCGACGCGGACCAAGAACGTCTGCGGCACGATCAGCACCGGACTCGGTGCGCCATTGAAAAGGACGCACGGCGCCTGCGTGCGGCAGTCGCCCGAAGGCAAGAACTGTTCGAGGTACAAATCGGTGACGTCATAACCAACGACCGTGACCCCCCAGCCCACGTGCGCGCCACGACCGATCAGCGCGCCAGGCAGGCCCGGGAAGGTGCCGCCCGCCAGATTCAAGTGATCTGAAGCCGTAGCAGACGTGAGCACGGAGAGATGAAATAACGGTGGGTATTGCAAGCCAATGTGCGGATCGTTTGCCACCATCGCCACGTGGCTGGCCGATTTTGCCGCGGACACGGCCCAATTGTTGGAGCCCACCGCAGCGCCGGCAGGACGCAGCTTTTCACGTAACGCACTGAAGTGCGCGCGGACCGAGGCGAGTGGCGCTTGCCAAGTCGCGAGCTCGATCCGATTGGGCAGTGTGACGGCTGCCTGGGCGGTCAGCGCCAATGGTCCCGCGGACAACGGGTGAGCGCGCTCGTGCGTCGGTGCGGCAGCCCGAATCCAAGCGTTGAGCTTGCCCAGATCTTCGAGCGGACCGCCGGCGCCATAGACCGCGCCAAACTGCGCGTACGCTGACTCGAGCGAGACACCGTCCGACAATTGGAACTGCTGCAAACGCATGATCGCCAGCGAATCTTCGAGCGTCCAATGGGGAATGTCCGCCACGGAGATCGGGGAAGGCAGCTCTGCGTACTCGCCGGGTAGGCTGTCAGGGTCGGCGCGGAGGTGGGTCAAATAGGCGTTGATGCCGCCGACGAAGGCGGTCAGCAGCGCTCTGGTTGGCGCATCCAGGGCGATCGCGAGCTCTTGCTCGAGGCGATGGCCGGCGCGAGTGACGAACAGCGTGCGCAGCTGCACGTCTTGCTCGAGGGCACTCGTACCGATCAACTCGGACAGCGTGCCGCGCGCAGAGTGCCGCAGGTAATCCATCGGAAACAGCCGATCGCGCGCCTGAATGTAACCTTGAACGGCGAGACAATCGGCCATCGTCGTGCATCGAACGTGCGGAATATCCTCAGCGTCGTATTGGACGGTCACCGCTGCGCCGAGACCGGGGATGGTGGTGCCCGTGATCACGACGCCAGAACCACCGTCCGCTGCGCCGGAAGCTCCCGATGCGCCCCCTTGCTGACACTCTTCTCCGGAAGCGCAGCCCGAGTCTGAACCGCCATCGGACGAACCCGACGAGCCGGATGCGCCTGCCTCACCGGCCCGGGCGCACTGATCGCCCGCAACGCAATTCGACCCCGAACCGCCAGCCGCGTGCGGCCTCGTCGCCGAGTCGTCCCCGCAGCCCACCGCCATCAGGCAGACCCAAGCTATCGCAATGATCAACGAACGCATCACGGCCTCCCCGGATACTAGGCCCCCCTATACACCGTCCAAGGACGGCGTGCTTCAAGCCGATCGACTGTTACTGGATCGGTGAAGCGGCCGCGGCGCGTCGTACGCTTGATTCCTTCTCAGCGCATGAGGGGCTTGGCCTGACACTCTTTAACAGCGGTCACGAGTGCCAAAGGTTCGGGCGCGCGCCCCAGGCGGGTACGGAGCTCACCGCATAGCCAGCGCGCGCCTTCGTCGACCCCGCTGAAGATCTCCATCGGATATCGCGTGCGCGACGCGAGCTGCAACACCGACAGCACGGCGCGCATAGCCGCCCCACGAAACCCCGTGCCCTCCACGACTTGGGCCGCGGCGACCATGGATGAGTTCGCGAGCTCGGTGCGGATGTAGGTGCGAGCTTCTTCCGAAGGCGGCTTGCAGTCGCTATTGATGACGAGCAAAGCTCCAGTGCCACCACCACAGTTCTTGGACAGTGCCTCGAGCTCTCGAATGATCGTCCTCATGACGGCGCTTGTCGGCGCCTCGCGAGACAGAATGAGCTGAACGTTCCCGACCCACGCAATGCAATGAGCATCGTCGTGGTATCGCGTATTGATCTGCATCTTGGCCGGCCCGAGCGGGGTGCGATGGGCGGATTGACTCGCTGCGTTGTGCACGGTTGTTCACACGGCGGCATTTTGCAACAGTGAAGGCCTGCCTCACGTCGGCGTGTCGATTGGCAGGAGAACTCCCCACACTCGCCGACCCACACCTACCCGGCTAATCAGGCCTAGCCGACTTTCTGCTCTGGCTTATCCCCCAGGTCGACCGCACGCGCGACGATCATGGAGCTGCGCGAAGGGGGCAACGTACGCGATTGCTGGACGCACTTTTGTCGCCACGCGGTGGCCAGCGAGAGATCGAACTGCTCCGCCATACTCTCGAAGATCGTATCGATGATGGTGCAGCACTCCTGGCGCTGCTCCGCGGATAAAGGCTGAGCCAGAAACAGCGCGCTAATCTCCTGCGGCGTGGCGGAGCCCGGCGGCTCTGCGACGTAGTGGCGGTGCGCCCAATAATCGAGGACCACTTCCGCTTCTGCCTCGACCGTTCGCGCCAGCGGCGCGGTGGCTGCAAACAGCGCCTCCCCGCTATCCTCGAGCGCCTTGATCAGCCAAAAACGCACCAGGGGACTCACGTTTCGGAACGCATGGTGTTTGACCTTGGCCATGTTTCGACGATGCACCTCGGTCTCGTTGCCGAGAAAGTAGAAAGCGATTGTTTCGCCCGCATCCCAGGCCAGCACCTCGTCCATTCCCAGCGCCTGCCAATCGCGAAGAAACAGGCTGCCATGCGTCGCCAGATTCTCGGTCCATTGGTTCAGGGCCTGCTCGAGCAATGTTTGGGGGTCTTCATAGTGCAGGACGAGCTCGTTGAAATCCTTGTAGCCCGCAATGTCGACGCCCCAGAGCGCGACGAAGCCGCGCAGGCGATCGCGCGGCTCTACATCGCCCGGGCCTCGCAACCAGCTGAGCAACGGGTGCTGGCTCAGGCGGGCCACTTTAGCCTGCAGGTGCCGCAGCACGGAAAGCTGACTCAGAGCTGGCGGCGCGGTCACGCCCAACGCTGGCGGGGGTGCGGTTCGGTGCGGGGCCGGCGAAACGGCGTCCAGATACTCGCCGTCCAGACCGAGCAGCATCTTTCGATAGTCCACCGACCGCTGGCCGTAATCCAAAAGCCGATCCAGCACGGCGCAGAACATCGTGAACACGTGATCCACGGCCAGCTGGGCCTCAGCCAATTGCAGCGGAGACAAGCTTGCGCGCAGCAGCGGCGCCTCGTCCGTCTGCAGGTGACCTGTCTCGCGATCGCGGTGGTACTTTCCGTAGTAGTCGTGGGCGACGTGGTGCCTTCGAGAAAGCTCTGCCGCAATCGGAGCGGTGTGCCCGAAGAAAACGTCACCGCAGATCTCGATCGCCTCCATCATCGGAAAGCGCACCAGGGGGTCCGAGTGCCTGGCCGACAAATGCAGGAGATCCATGCCGAACCGCCGGACAATGGCCGCGTCGTGCGAGTGAAATAGCCACCACAGCATCTTGCCGGGCGGCCAAGCCGCGAGCTCTCCCAATGGCAGCGTGTACCAGTTCTCGTAGAAGAGTCGTGAGTGAGTGCGGTCCTCTTCCGTGTGCTGATTGATCGCCCGCTCCAGCTCGTTCTGCGGCTCTGGATAACTCAGAAACCACTTGTTTAGGTCGGCAAATCCCATGATGAAGTCGATCATCACCGGCGAGAACACGAACCGCTGCTCTAGAGGAACAGCTTCCGAATTCAGCCAATCAAAGAACTGGTGACCCGCAACCCGAGACCGACCCGCGCGCAATTCCTGCCAAACACGCTTCATTCGTCCCTGCTTTCGGCATGCTCACGATGGAGCTATCCCACGCAATTCCTTGCCAACCTCCCACACGGCGCGGGCGTGAGCGCACCCAGCACCGGCGATTGTCGGCACCATATCCGCGGACGTCGAGTGTGGTCAATGATAACCCGCAGGGTATGAACTACCTCTAGGGTGATTGCTGTTCGCGCAGACGTCACGCAGCGTGGCGTGCGGTTAGTATGATTGTCGGTGCCGCGACGACGGCAATGCCTCGCTTGCGCGCGATCGCCCTCGCCGCAGCAGGCATTCGTTCGCGACGCCGAAGGCTGAGACGAAATCGTTCGAACCCCGTGACCATCAAAAACCTGCCCGGGGGTCGATCAATTGATTGATGGTCACGTGACCTGGCGAGTTCCGCCAGTGCCTTCGGCGTCGCGCCGCGCGCCTGATTCGGGAGACGCGAACCACTCCTCGGGGCGCCGAACAACGAGTCAGTTTATGGAGCGAGAGTCGCCTCCCGCGGCCGGAATCAGAAAGCGGATGCGGAAACGAGCAGGACAACGTCGCGGAACCTGCCTCGGCTTCGAGTCGCTCTGCGCAGCCATAGGCTTTGGCGCTTCTCGAGGAACCCAAACAAGCCGCCTTGGCGCTTGCCGCGCCAACCACACTTGCGTTGACGGACGACTTACCTGCCCAGCGGCTTCCAGGGGACCGCTGCTAGCCGGCCACCATGTCCTGATTCGTGCTCTCGGTGGCCTCATCCCGTGTTATCTGGAGCCGATGCAAGACGGGGATCGGTTGGGCGGAGCAACACAAGGTAGATGGCGGAACGTCTGGTTGCTCTGGATCGGGGGCACGGCCGCCTGCATCTACTTGGCGAGTTGTTCGTCGCCAAGCAAGGACGGCACGAGCTCGTCGTCTTGGACCTGCTTCAAGACCGGAAGTGATACCGAACCTTGTCAGTGTCAGACGACACCAGTCGGTGGCAAGCATGAGCTTTTGGATCGTTGCAGTCCCGACTTGGTTCAGGTCGACGGCGGGCCAGCCGAAGCCGAATGTTGCAAGGACTGGCTATGGCTCAACGGCAAGCAGGTGTCCGCTTACTACTGCTCTTGCTACGCAAAGGGCGTCAGGTCGTGCAACGTGGCAATCGGTGATGAACTCGTGGACAGCTGCCCGTGAATCGAGTGACGCGCTGACCCCAGTGCACCGTGCCAAGCGGTGCGCTGGCCAGATCTGCTCACACCGACGCTCACATACGTTGCGGTGCTTCGATGCCCAACAACTCGAGACCCCTGGCCAGCGTGCGCGCGGTCAGCGCGCACAAGGCGAGCCGTGATGCGCGCTCGGCGGGCTCGGATTTGAGCACGGGGCACTCTTGGAAGAAGGTCGAGAAGCTCGAGGCGAGGCCGTACAAGTAGCCGCACAATTTGTGCGGTTCGAGTGAGGCCTCCACTTCGACCAAGGCTCGGCCGAAGCCGAGTAGCTCGAGCGCGAGCGCGCGCTCGGCGGGGGCGGCGATCAGCAAAGTGCCAGCGCTGGCACCGCCGTCGCTGTTGGCTTTACGAATGATCGATTGGATGCGCGCGTGGGCGTACTGCAGGTAGCCGCCGGTGTTGCCTTCGAAGGCGACCATGCGCTTCCAATCGAACACGTAGTCTTTGATGCGATCGCTGCTGAGATCGGCGTATTTCACCGCGCCGATGCCGACTTGGCGAGCGACGGTCGCGCGTTCTTCTTCAGCAAGGTCGGGGTTACGCTCGAGCACGGCGGCCGCTGCGCGCTCCACCGCTTCGTCCAAGAGTTCGATCAATTTGACGTTCTCGCCGCTACGGGACTTGAGCATCTTGCGGTCGTCACCGAGCACCGAGCCGAAAGCGACGTGTTCGGCGCGCACCGGCGCGGCGAGCCAGCCAGCCATCTTGGCGACTTCGAACACCATGGTCAGGTGTTGTTGTTGGGGTGAACCGACGACGTACAATAGCCGCGTGCCGCCGAGCCCTTGCTGCCGGAAGCGCAAGGCGGCCAAGTCGGTCGCACCGTAGCCGTAGCCGCCGTCTTTCTTGCGTACGATTAGCGGCAGTGGCTCGCCTTCTCGTCCGCTGAAGCCGGGCGGGAACACGCAGAGCGCGCCGTCGTCGACCACCGCCAGGCCGCGCGCTGACAAATCAGCGGCAATTTGCGGCAGTTGCGGATTGAAGAAGCTCTCTCCGCGCACGTCCACAGAGGCCAATTGCACGCCGAGCCGTTCGAATACCGCGGCCATGTAACGCTTCGAGCTGTCGACGAACTGCTGCCAAAGCAGCAGCGTTGCGGCATCACCCGCTTGCAGAGACACCACGCGCGCTCGCGCACGGTCGGCAAAGCCCGGATCGGTGTCGAACTTGACGCGCGCGGCGCGATAAAAATCCCCAAGCGCGCTCGGGTCGAGCGACGCTGCCCCTTCTTCTTGCACGTCGACCAGCTGCTCGATCAACATGCCGAAGGGCGTGCCCCAGTCACCGATGTGATTTTGACGAATCACGGTGTGTCCACGGAACGCGAGCACACGGCACAGTGAATCGCCGATGATCGACGAACGCAGGTGCCCGACGTGCATCTCTTTGGCAATGTTGGGCGACCCGTAATCGACCACGCACACGTCCAGCACCGCCGCCCTGGGCACGCCCAAATCTGGCGCGGTGAGTAGTTCGGAGAGCGCGGCCGCCAGCACCTCGTCCTTCAACGTCAGGTTGATGAAGCCGGGTCCGGCGATCTCCACGCCCCCCGGGTTGCACAGATCCGAAAGGTCGAGCTCAGCCAGCAGCGCTTGCGCGACGTCACGCGGGGGGCGGCGAAGCGCCTTGCCCAAGCTCATCGCCGCGTTGACCTGATAGTGCGCTCGGTCGGAACGGCGCAGCAGCGGATCGGTGTCGCGGTACTCGGCGCCGAAGGCACGCCCCAGGGCCGACTTGAGCCGGTCTTGGAGCAGGAGCTCTGGATGAGGCATGCCACTTACTACTGCTGTTCCCGCTGCGGGCAAATCTTCCAGGCGTGAGATTGAGCGGTGATTCCGAACGCACGGCGTGATATCTGGCGGGCGACATGCGCTGCACCGTCCAGGCTGTTCCGTTGCTCACGCTGATCTTGCTGGCCTGCCACTCGGCGGGACCGTACGGCTTTGCCCGCACCTATCAACCGCTGAGCGCCGAACAAAGCGCCACCGAAGGCGCGCGCGAATTCGATCCAGTGATGGCCGAACGCGACAAAGAAGAGTGGAAGAAGAGCACGGTTAGCTTGTTCGGGATCGTCAAAGCTCGCACCTCGGCCAAGGGCGGCGGCGCCGATCTGACGCTCAGTATGCGCACGCTGAGCGACCGCAACCTATGCGACGACTTCGACGAAGACACCTGCCGCGTCACGGTCAGCGAACACGAGCACGCCACGTTACACGCGATCGTGAAGCTCACGAGTGAGGACGAGGTCGGCGAACACAGCGTCGGCAAGGGCTCGCTCCTGCGCGTCGTCGGTAAGCTGACGGATGAAGTCGATCCGGACGATGGCGCCTCCGTGCTACGCGTCAGCTATTATCGCCACTGGCCGCGGCATTTCTTCGTTACGACCGCCATGGCCTCGGGCATGACGAAGTGATCAGGGCGGCGGCCCGGCCGCCGACGGCAGCGGCTCTGCGTGATTGAAACCGAAGCCGAATTGGGAAATTGCAGCGAGAGCAGTCCGAATCCGCGGCCCCATCGTCAGCATTTACGAGCTCCTCCCGGCTGCCGGTCAAGCGTGCTAAGACCCCGGCGTGCGTCGTCGCTTGCCCTCCCTCACCCGCCCCTCCGCCGCTATGCTCGGCGGCGCCCTGACTGCCCTGGTCGCGCTGGCCAGCCATTCCGCGCAAGCCACCGTAGTAGAGCGAGTGGTGGCTGTGATTGGCGATCGCGCCATCTTGCTCAGTGACTTGAAATCGCGAGCGCAACCGTTCTTGGTTCAAGTCACTCAGGGTGTGCAGCCAGGCGCTCAGCGCAGCGCAGCCATCTCGCAAGTGTACAAGGGCGTACTGGACAAGCTCGTCGACGAAGAGCTGGAAGAGCGCGTCGCAATCCAGGCCAAGGTTACGGTCACCAGCAAAGAGATCGACGATGCGATCGCGCGCGTCGCCGCGCAAAATCAGATCCCGGTCAAGAAGCTGCTGAGCGAGGCCGCCAAGACCGGCGTCAGCGAGCCCCAGTACCGGGATGAGCTCCGCCGCCAGCTGCTGCAAGCGAAGCTCGTGAACGTGCGCCTACAAGGCCGCATTCGCGTCACGGACGAAGACCTCAAGCTCGCCTACCGCAAGATCGTGCTCGAAGAGCGTCAGAAGTTGACCCTGAAGGTGGCTTGGATTCGCATTCCCGCGGGCAAAGATGGCTCCGGCCGCGCGCTCGCCGAACGCCTGGCGGAAGCCGCACGCAGCCAAGACTTTGCGCAACTCGCCCGGCAATTTTCCCAAGATGCCAGCACCCGCGACCTCGGCGGGCAGCTGCCGCAAAGTAAGCTCTCCGATCTCCCGCCCGCGCTGGCGCGTGCATCGATGGCGCTGGAGGTGGGTGAATCTTCAGCGCCGCTGCGCATGGAAGACGACTTCGTGATCGTGCGCGTCAATTCGCGTGCGCCATCGCAACTGCCGTCATTCGACGAAGCGCGCCGTGAACTGGGTGACCGCGTTTACATGGACAAAATGGGCCAGGCGCGCCGTACCTGGCTCGACGGCCTGCGCCGTCGCAATCACGTCGAAGTTCGGCTTTAGCGCTTTAGTCGCTTTAGTCGCAAACCAGCCCGTAGACGTCGCGCGCCGCGGTGCCGTGGGCGACGATACGCTGGGCAGTTCGGAGCTCTTGCTGAATCAGCGCCTCGAATCGTTCGAACGGCAACGCGCCTTCGATGCGTCGGCCGTTGGCGAAGAACGTCGGCGTGCCGTTCACGCTCAGCTTCTGGCCGAGCTTGATGTCCGCGCGGATGGCGGCGTCGTGCACGCCCGCATGGGCCGCCATCAAAAGGAGCGCGCCGTCCAAGCCGGCCTTGCCTGCGAGTACGCCGAGCTCGCCGTCGTCGAGCGCGTCGGGCTGCGCGAAGATCCCGTCGTGTACCGCCCAAAACCCGCTTAGCGAGCCGCGCCCAAAGGCGTCCGCGGCAAAGTTCGCCAAGAGCTGCGCGCTCCCGTGTTGCGGCAATGGGTAGTCTTTCCAGACCAAGCGCAAGCTCTTGGGGTAACGCGCGAGCAGCGCCTGGAGCGTCGGTTCGACGCGTTTGCAGTACTGACATTCGAAGTCCGAGAACTCGACCAGAGTCACCAACGCATCGGCCGGGCCGCGCGTCGCGGATTTTCCGATCGGCGCACAGGATCGCGACTCCCCGGCGTCGCCCACGCCGATCAAGTTACTGCTGGTTCGCGTCGCGTACAGCGTGGCTTGCGACACTCCGGCTGCCGCGAGCCATGTCGCCGTGCGCTGTTCGTCGCGCAGCAATTGCTCGAGCTCCTGCGCCGTGCGCTCACCGTCGACCGCTTGCCCGTTCAAGAACGAAAACGGTGTCGACTTTAGCGCAAATTGCCCGGCAAGCTGCAGATCCGCGCGTACCTGCGGCTCGCCTGCGGCGGACAAGTCCGAGAGCTTCGAAGCGCCGTAACCCGCAGCCTCGAGCTCTGCGGTCAGACGCTCTCTGGTCAAGCTGGCCTCTCCTTGCAACACGCGGTGCAGCACATCGAAGAAGGCCGAGCTGCCATGAACGCGGGCCACACCCGCCAGCACTCGCGCCGCTTCCAGCGCGTTCGCATGTTCGCGCAGCGGGCGGTGGCGAAACACGATCCGCAGGTCGTCACCAAACCTTGCTTTGACTGCCTCGAGCGCGCGCCAAGCCCCGCGCGTGTGCGGACACTCCAAATCGCCGAAGAGGATCCAAGTGAGTGCCGCATTGCGCGTGCCCCAGATCGGCTCGCTGCCGAGCACCGGCAACACCGCGCGCGCCTCGTCGGGGAAGCTGCTCGGACCCGCGCCGGGCGCGACAATCGGCGCGTGGCGAGTGCGCGGGGGCAGCTGCGTAATTTCGGGTGCTGAGGGCAGCGGAGGTTCGACGACGGGCTGCTTTGGCTGGGGCGCAATCGGGGATGGTGCGGGATGCGGCGCGGCAGCGACTTTGGGCGGAACAGGTGGTGCCTGGCGCGTTGCGTAGACGATCGCGGTGGCGACACCGCCGAGCATCAGCACTAGACCGGAGAGGACTAGCAGGAGCGCGAGCAGGGAGGAGCGCGGCATGGTAGGCGCGCCACGCGGGAGGGGTTGGAGAGTCGGGGGGAGAGGGATTGCGGGCACGTCTACGTCCACCGGCACGGGCACGTCCCCGGGCTCGGGCACGTCCACCGGCACGGGCACGTCCACGTCCACCGGCACGTCCCCGTCCCCGGGGGGACGGAGAGGGAGATCGTTCACGTTTGCGTTTTCGGATAGGCGTGTGAGGTGGGCAGTGAAGGTGGTGACGTCGTGCGGGCGCGAATGGAGATCTTCGCTGGTGGCGCGGGCTAGGTGGGCTGCGATTTGTGGGGGAATTCGTTCGGGAAGGAGAGTCCGGAGCAGGGTGGCTAAAGCGAAGAGATCGCTTGCGGGTGTGGGGGGCCGCAGGCTGGTTCGGAGTTCGGGGGCGCGCAGTTTGGGAGCGACGAGCTGGCTTGCTTCGCCGGGAGCGCCGAAGGTGTTGGCAAGCGCAGTCACGCCGAAGCCGAACAGGACTTCGGGCTCGGGGCCTTCACCGATCAGTTCGGGAGTCAGTAAGCCGTAGGCGATACCTTGGTCGTGCAGCGGCGCGAGCGCGGCGGCGATGCGCGCGGCCAGGGCCGCCACGCGCGGAAGGGTCCAAGCGCCGCTGGGCACCTCCGCAACGCTGCCTGAAGACGGCGCCGCGAACACGACGTAGCCGCCGTCAGCATCGATGCCGGATGCCAGCAGCCGCGCCAAGCCGGGAACTCCGAGCCCAAAGCGAGCGTGTCGTTCGAGTGCTTCGCTCAGTTGCGGAGCGCTGCAGCTGAGCGTGATCTGTATCAACCAGCACGCTTGGCCGCTGGTTAGGTCCTGAACGACGGCGAACGCGTTTGCGACAGGAGCGAAATTTCGAAGCACCCGGAACCGACCGCCAACCAATGAGCCGCTCGCCAGCATCTTTGTCAGTTTGACACGCCCACGAACGGTTCAGACAGCTTGGCGCACGCGATGTCGTGCCCGGCCGCATTTGACCTGGGTTTTCACCGGGAATTGCAGTGTGGCACGCCATGTGCTCAAAGGAACCCGCGACAATGTTCAACCTGCGCAGCGTGTTCGCGTCCTGGGCGATTTTGGCCTTGTTCCTGGGTTCGGCAGGCCGGGCGCAAGCTCAGGCGGCCAGCGGCAACATCTCGGTCACGATCGCCTCTACGGGGGTGATCCGGGACCATCAGCAGCGAGCCGGCACGATTCCGGTCACGCAGATCAACTACAACGACTGCCTGAGCGAGGACTTCATCACCTTCACCTTGAACTTGGGGGTGGGTTACAACAATTACGCCCTCGAGGTCTGGGCCGGCGACTCGTGCGATACCAAGACCAACCGCGTCGGCGGCACGGCCACGTGTTGGAAGGTCGCCGGCGGGCAGCCCAATAACATCGTCTATTCCCAGAAGGTGACGGTCCGCGACATGCTCTCTGGGCGTACCGGGGGAAGCAACCTCGGCTCCGACACCGGTGGCACTGGTGGCACTGGTGGCACTGATGCCAGCGGCGGCGGTACTGCCACGACTGCGGGGACCGACAGCATTGGCAGCGCCGGAACGGACAGCGGGGGTGGCGGCGCTAGCAATGGCTCGAACGTGCCCGCAGACGCGCCCAGCGCGTGCATTCCAACCTCGGCCGCGGTGGCACCACAAGCGCTGACCTTGTTCTTCCTGCTGGTCGATGGCGGCAGCAACTCGGTCGGCCAAGCGAGCTGGAAAGCGACCTACAAGCTCACGTCGTCTGCTCCGCCCGTGAAGGTGACCCCCGGCACGGGCGAAAACATCGCGCCGATCAGCTGGACCTACGACAACAATACTGCCGACCAGTACGTCAACGGCTATCAGTTTTACTGCGACCCAGCGCCGGGCCCAGCGGGTCTGGTCGATGCAGGCGTGGTGGTGGAGCCGGGCATTGTGCCGACCAATTGCCAGGAGTCGACAGTCCTAAAAGCGGGCACGCGACCGGCAGACAAGTACAAATGCGGCACCGCGGACAAGACCGCTACGCGCGGTAACGCCATCAACTTGGTGAACAACGTGCCCTACAACGTGGCGGTCGCCACTACCGACACTTACCTCAACACAGGTAATATCTCGCCGCCTGCGTGCGCCATCCCGCAACCGGTCACTGGCTTCTTCGAAGCCTATCGCGACGCCGGTGGTGAAGGGGGCGGCGGATTCTGCAGTTTCTCGCGCCATGGTCGGCCCGCGCTGCTCTTGGGCGTACTTGGACTTGGCTTGTGCTTGGTGCTGCGACGGAGACGCGCGACGTGAAACGATTCGTACTCGTTCTGACTCTCGGTTTGCTCGGTTTGTTGCACGCTTCGTCTGCGCAGGCCCAAGGTGTTGATGAATTCGGCGCGTATGGGCGCACGGGCAGCCACGGGGAATCGTCTCAGAACGGCCTAGTCGAAGCTCGTTTCGGTGCGTACAACCCGCGCGTCGACAAGTCGGTCCCCAACGGCACACCGTACGCTGACACCTTCGGCAACAGCAGCCGCTACATGTTCGGCCTGGAGGGCGACTGGCAGGTGCTTCGCATCCCGCACCTCGGCACGTTCGGCCCGGGCTTTGGTTGGGGCTACACCCGCGCCAGTGGCTACGCGCGTCTGACGTCGGACATGAACAAGCGCTCAGACGAGCAAACGACGCTCTCGATCATGCCGATCTACGTGGTCGGCGTACTGCGCGTGGATGTGCTGTCGCGTGAGATCGGCATCCCGCTCGTGCCCTACGCCAAACTCGGGATGGGCTCGGCACTCTGGTGGTCCAGTGACGGCGGGCAAACCGCGTACGCCGGCAACGTCAAAGGTACGGGCATTTCCTACGGCCCCCAGTACGCCCTCGGCGGGATGTTCCTGCTCGACATCCTCGACCAACAGACCGCACGCGACGCCGACGTCAGCCTCGGCATCAATAACAGCTACATCTTCGGCGAGTGGTACGGCAGCGAACTCGACGCATTTGGTTCCAGCAAACGCCTCAACGTCGGCGCCAACACCTGGGTCGTCGGCCTCGCCATCGAATTCTAACTCCGCCGCTCCCGAGCACCGCTCCCGAGCACCGCTCCCGAGCACCGCTCCCGAGCATTGCTCCGGAGCACCGCTGCAGGGTGCAGTCACTGATGACCATGCAACCGCGCCATCCGACCGCGCCATCCGACCGCGCCATCCGACCGCGCCATCCGACCGCGCCATCCGACCGCGCCCCGGGTGTGGTCATCAGTGACCCATGCGCGCTGACAGTCACCAACTGCCTGCTGCACTGGGCGCGGTTCGACTGGATCCGGCATGCAAGGCGTCGCGCGCTCATGCTGGATAGCCACACTCCTCGGCTTGCTAGGCTGTTCGTCGGCCAGTTCTACGGCGGATGACGCGGGCAGTGGTGGAGTCGGCAATTCAGCGGGCAATATCGGCGTCTCGGCCAGCGGTGCCGGCAACGCTTCGACTGCGGGCGCCGGGGGCAGTGAAGCCTCGGGCGGCGGTCGACCAGCCGTGGCCGGTAACGGAAACGGCTCAGCGGCGGCTGGTTCGGCGGGGGCGCTGGGCGGGGCCGGCGCAGCGGCGGCTGGAACGGGCGGCGCGGGCGGTGGCACTGCCAGCGCGGCGGGCGCAGCGGCGGCTGGAGCAGGCGGCGCGGGCGGTGGGACCGGAATGGGCGGCGGAAATGTAGGCGGCGCTGCCGCGTGTGACTGGTCCGCGGCCCCGGCGAACGTGTCTGCCTGGGTGAACGAGAGCTGGAGTTCCGAGCTTGGCAACAATATCCGCACGCGAAAGGCCTGGAATCTCGACAACGTGATGTTGAACAAGGGCTCGATGAACTTGTGCGTGCGATGGGGCGCGACCTCGGCGGTACCGGCCACGGTGCGCATGAACCTCGCGGCGACCGTTCAGCGCTGGTTCGGGGATTGGTTCAAAGCGCTCGGCAGCTATGGCTGCTTTCCCTATGGCAGCGGGATCAGCGTGAAGGTCACCGGCTGGGCCGTAAAGCCAAGCCAGCAGGCCCTACTCGCGGGGGTCGATTCGAGCATCCCCGTCTACACCGAGACGGACGGCGACGGCGAACCCAAGTGTCCTGACTCGTGCTCGTCATTCGTGCACTGGGATCACAAGTTTACGAGCTGTCCGGGCGGCGACGCCAACCACAGCGACTACTGGCTCTGGTTCGACGACAAGCTGCCCGGCGACGGAAGCGCGGCTGCCGTGGGTGGAGACTGGGGCTTACGCATGCCGGTCAGCACCTTCCTCGACCACTTCGATGATCCGAGTTTCTCCATCGTAGAGCACGAGATGGGCCATGGCTTCGGGTTTCAGGACTACTACTCGTGGACCGGCTCCGCACCCACGGGCGGCTCGTTGATGATCGTCGGCTCGACCTCGGGCAAGCAGTCGCCCACGCTGGGCGACACTTGGCTGCTCCGCCGCACTTGGAAAGAAATGGCCGCGCTGCGCGGCTGGTAGCAACCCCCGCGTCGCCTGCGGCCAATCCCGCTACGAGCGCAGCGCCGCGCCCGCTCCGAGCGGCAGCGCGCGCCAGGCACTTCAGCCGAATGCTCCTCGCCTCCCGCGCGCGCAGCGCCGCGTTCTCCGTCGCGCCCCAGCGCGCGCCAAGCACTTCAGCCGAATGCCCGGAACCAAAACGAGCGAAAAGTCTTGGATGACCAGATCGCGATCGGCCAACGAGATGGCGGACCTACAAAGGCTGACCGACCAGGCGCGTGCTTTCCCTCAACGCAGCGCGGGCGGCCCAGCGCCCCCCCAACCGAGCGTGCGCCAACGAAAGTCTCCCACCGCGCGCCGCAGGCGCCGCGCGTCCCTCTCCCTCCCCTCCCGCGCAGCGCCGCGTTCTCCGTCGCGCCCCAGCGCGCGCCAAGCACTTCAGCCGAATGCCCGGAACCAAAACGAGCGAAAAGTCTTGGATGACCAGATCGCGATCGGCCAACGAGATGGCGGACCTACAAAGGCTGACCGACCAGGCGCGTGCTTTCCCTCAACGCAGCGCGAGCGGCCCAGCGCCCCCCCAACCGAGCGTGCGCCAACGAAAGTCTCCCACCGCGCGCCGCAGGCGCCGCGCGTCCTTCTTCTCTCTCAGCCTGCAGCGTGGAACCGCGCTGCAGACTCAGCGCGCCCGCAACAGCCGATCAATGTGCTTGTGCTCCCAGGCGAGCGCGCGGTCATGGTAGCGGAACTCACGTTCGCGGCTGGCAAACTCCGGGGGATGAATCAGGGTACGGCCGCCCACGCGGACCTCAGGCATCACGTGGTGCAAAAGCTCGTGGAACACGATGTAGGACACGAAGTAACGCGGGACCCACTCAGCGTCTAAGACGGGGTGCACCCGAATCAGGCGTTCGGAAGCGCTATAGCTACCGAGCTTGATGGTGCGGCGCTGCTTGGCCTCACCGGCGGGGCTGGTGCGACGGCCCCACGTGATCAACACGTCACCGATGCTGCCACCGAAGTAAGTCTCGTTCAGTTGGGCGAGGATCTCACCGAGGTCATGCACGTGCCCCTCGGCCTGGAGCTTGACCGTGGCGCGGCGCGACGCGCGGATCCGATGCGTATTCGTCGAGATGAAGTCCCCAATGACCGTCGAGGCGTCGCGGTCACCGTGGACCACGTAGGCCACCAGGGCATCCAGGATGCGGGGCTCCGCCCCCAAGAACATCATGTTCACGCGCACCCGCAGACGACCACGCGCCCGCGTTTGCGTCACCATGCGGCGGCGGTTGTCCGTTACGCCGAGCTGCACGGGGCCACCGAAGGCGGCCTCGAGCCGTCGCTCCAGCCGCTGCCGTGCTCCCTCGTGAATGAAGATCTGTGGACCCGACGGCAGGAAGTAGAGCGGGACCTGCGCCTGTCCATCCGGAATGCGTACGGCAGCCGTCGCCATGCGCGGCACGGATGCACGTGCGGCGCGCCGCCGACCGACACGGCCAACGGAAGCGGGGAGCCAAGGGAAACGCAGTTGAGGAGCCATGGGAGAGAACGCGGCGAGTTGCCTGAAATTGGGACTAAGGGACGAGATCGATAGCGTCAAGGAAACGAAAATAGTTCTTTCATTCTCGATACTTGACTACGAAACCGCTGACCTCCGTCGCGGCGGCCCTAACCCCGCGAACCGCCAGGACTTCCCGTGCCTTGGCAGGAGTTTTGCGCCCACAAATGGCACTCGAAGGCCCGCGGGCCGAGAGCAGGAAATATCCCAACAATCCGAACAAGTTATCCCCAGAACCGACATCCCCTCACCTCAGCACGTGCCGTCACGGACGTGCCCTCGACAAGCGCCCTCATTGCGAGGTCGAGCCCGAACGCCGCGAAGCCCGAGTGCGTCGCAAAAACGAACACACCGCGCGACGAACAGAGCGACACCGCCGGACTTGCACCGATGCATGACGACCCCGCTCGCCGCGCGGCTGCTACTGGGAGTGCTTTCGCCTAGCTCGGACGGACGTTGCCGCGCTTAGCGTTGGGGCTATTCGGGTTGTTCGGACCGTTGGCTGCGGGCCGATCGTGAGCGGCCGGGCGAACATCCGCGGCGGCGGCAGCGTTCCCCGCCGCCTCACCTTTTCCCTTTGGCTGGAGCGCCTCAGAGCCGGGCGCGTTCACATTCGGCGTTGCGCTTGCGCCAGCCGTGCCGATGCCGTGGTGGAGCAGCAACTTCTGCTCGATACGCTGCATCAGGTCCGGGTGCTGCTCCAGGTAGGTGCGGGCGTTGTCCCGGCCTTGGCCGATACGTTCACCGTCCACGGAAAACCACGCGCCGCTCTTCTGAATGATGTTCAGGTCGGAAGCGAGATCGATGATTTCCCCCGAGCGGCTAATCCCGTGACCGTAAAGAATGTCGAACTCCACCTCGCGGAAGGGCGCGGCGAGCTTATTCTTGACCACCTTCACGCGCGTTCGATTACCGACCGCCACTGGGTCTTTGCCGGCCGTAACGCTCTCTTTGATGGCTCCGATGCGGCGAATGTCCAAACGCTGGGAGGCATAGAACTTGAGCGCGTTGCCACCGGTCGTGGTCTCGGGGCTACCAAACATGACACCGATCTTCATACGGATCTGGTTGGTGAACATGATGATGCAGTGCGAGCGGTTCACGGAGCCCGTGACTTTGCGCAGCGCCTGGCTCATCAAGCGGGCCTGCAGCCCCACGTGCGAGTCACCCATGTCCCCTTCGATTTCCGCCTTGGGCACGAGTGCCGCCACGGAGTCGATGACGATCAAATCGACCGCCCCGGAGCGCACTAGCATGTCCGTGATTTCCAACGCTTGCTCGCCGTAGTCAGGCTGGCTGATGAGCAATTCGTCCGTCTTTACACCGAGCTTTTTCGCGTAGGTGATGTCGAGCGCGTGCTCGGCGTCGATGAAGGCGGCCACGCCACCCTGACGCTGCACGTTGGCGATGGCGTGCAGCGTGAGAGTGGTCTTACCGCTCGATTCAGGGCCGTAGATCTCGACGATGCGGCCGCGCGGGTAACCGCCGATGCCGAGCGCGATGTCGAGCCCCATGGAACCAGTGGGCACCACTTGAACGTCCCCGCCGATCTTCTCGCCATCTTTCAGGCGCATGATGGCGCCGTCGCCAAACTCCTTCTGGACGCTGGCAATTGCGAGTTCGAGCGCTTTGGTTTTCGGCTTTTCGTCCATGATGGTGCGACCTTCTTCGGGGGTTTGAACTCGACCTGTGAGCAGCTTGTACTGTTCGGCTGTTCAGATGTCAACGCCGAGCGCCGAGCTCGGACATAGCCTGGCAGGCGTTCGACGCTCCCCGACGGGCACCCCAGAGATCTGGTGCTCCAGAGGGGGACCTCGCACTAATTGCACGTCGTGGCGCAGTTGCGGCCGCCCTCGTCATGAGCACCCTGGGCGAACCAGTCGATCAGGGTGTTCCGTTGCGCGTCGGTCAGCGGCTCAACCGCGACGGAAGGATTGCCGGTTTCCGGCATGGTGCGGCTGGTGACCGCCGCCTGCATCTTCTGCCAGACGAAGGACGAGGAGGCCGCCGTTGGGTAGGGCGCCTGCGTGTCTTCGTAGGTCATCAGCGGCATGGCTGCCCCGTTCAGCGTCGGATTCTGATGGCATTGCTGACAGACGCAATGGACGATTTTGTAAGCATCGCACCAAGGCACCAGCCCGGCGCTTTGCGCGCCGGCAGCCCCGCCTGCACCCGCGTCGCTCGCCCCGCTGCCGGCGGTGAGCTCGGGGATGTCACCGCCGCCTTTGCGTTCGGTACTCTGATCACCACAGCCGCTGTAGAACGCGAGCGCCGCTGCCATCCACGTCGCCCCAATCAATCCGCGAGTGGATCTCGCTAACACGGTGAGCATGGGTAAGACGTCGAAGTCTAGACCAAGCCCGGGCGGTTCGGCACTGACGGATCGCGACCCCGTAGCGAAAATGCGACGGGGCGTGCGCATAAAGCCCGCCCCATCCGATTTATCTGCTCAGTCTTCAGTTCACTGGAAGCCGAGCACCGCAACCGCTCTCTCGCCGCCAGCACCAGCAAAGGGCCGCCAAGCCGTGCGCGCGTCGTATTGGACTCTCGGGGCAGTTTAGTTTTTGCAGGGACCGGTCGGCGTGGTGTCCGCGTAAGCGGACTTCGAAACTAGCCCCGTATGGGGGCAGTGCAACATCTTGGCGGCGGCCTTCGCGTTTGCGTCGGCGCCCGTGCCCGCCGCGGTGAGATGGTAGCGACGGCACGCGAATGTGTCGTGAGACTGCTCGTCCGTGACGCCCGGGGCAAAGCCTGCACAAGCGGATAGACAGGCGGGAGTTCCGGTGTATGGCGCCGCGGTCGCCGCCCCGTACGTACAGGTGGTCTCTTCATCCGTGCAGAAAGTAGTGCACGCTGCGCTAGCGCCACCACCGCCAGTGCCCGCACTCGAGCCGCCAGTGCCCGCACTCGAGCCGCCAGTGCCCGCACTCGAGCCGCCAGTGCCCGCACTCGAGCCGCCAGTGCCCGCACTCGAGCCGCCAGTGCCCGCACTCGAGCCGCCCGCGCCTGCATGCGCATTGGGGGCTCCCGCACCGGGGGCTCCTGCCGTGTGCGCAGCTCCGGCGGCGGGTGCACCCGCTGCGGGCGCGCCGGCAGCGGGCTGAGGGCTGGTCTGCCCAACGTCGCAGCCCTGAAGGCTGCCGAACCCGAACAGAACGAGTGAGGAGGCGCTAAGTGCAAGCGTCTTCTTCTTAGTCATGATTTTTGGACCCTCAGCGCGAAGGATCGGACCGACCAATAGGCCTGTCAAGCATTCCACCGGCGCTGCCCTCGCTCGGGCGGACTCAGGTGCGCACGCGGTCGGACTTGGTAGGCGTCACGATCCGCCGCACTTCGATGCGTTCGGCGCGACGCGCGCTGGCGCGGGCGACGGAGAATTGAAACCCGTGGAATTCTACGACGTCACCGGTTCGCGGCACGCGACCGACCAAATCTGCAACGAACCCTCCGACCGTGACGGTCTCCGCGGCCTCGTCGATGCCTAGGATCTCGAACAGCTTGCGCGTCTCGGCCGAGGCCCGGCACACGAACACGCCATCGTTGCGCCGAAAAATCCGCTGATCGACGCGATCACTCTCGTCTTCGATCTCGCCCACGATCTCTTCGAGGACGTCTTCGAGCGTGATCAGCCCCTGCGTCCCACCGTATTCGTCGACCACGATGGCGATGTGTCTCCGTTCCTCTTGGAACGTACGCAGAACCTTCTCCAAGGGAGCGCTCGCGGGCACCACCAGCAGCGGCGTTTGCAGCTTGTCGAAATCGATGTCTTCGCCCGTGGCCAGCGCACCATCGCGGAACAACATGTCCTTCACTAGGATCACGCCCTTGGCGTGATCGAGATCCGCGTCGGGCGTATATGGGAAGCGGCTGTGCTGTGAACGCCGAATCAGATCCAGGTTCTCCTGAATCGTGCGCTCGCCGGACAGGAACACCACCTGTGAGCGTGGCACCATGACCTCGTAGGCGGTGAGCTCACGCAGGGCCGTAGCGCCCTCGATCATGTCTGCCACGCGACCGGCGAGCGCTCCCTCGGTGCGACCAAGCGCGACCAAGAGCCGAATCTCTTCCAGTGACGTGACCGGGCTTTCGTGGTTGCCACGCAAGATCTTGGCGACCACGCTGGTCAGAAACAAGAGCGGCTTGAGGATGATCGTGAGCCCGGTCACGCCGTAGGCCACGGGCGCCGCGAGCTGCGCGACGTAGGTCACGCCGATGGTCTTCGGGATGATCTCCGAGAACAAAAGGACCGCGATGGTGAACACGAGCGAAAACGCCCAGAGCGTGGACTCGCCCATGGCGTGCACGTACATCGCGCCGCAAACAGAGGCCCCCACGGTGTGGGCGACCGTGTGAAACGAGACGATGGCGGCGATCGGGATGTCGATTTCGCGTTTGAATTCACGCAAGATCTCGGCGGCGCGCGATTTGCCCAGCACCTCGATCTGCGCGTGCTGCACACTCAAAATGACCGCTTCCGCGATCGAACAGCAGAACGAGATCGCAAGCGAACCGAGAACGGTGAGGACGAGGATCAGCATCGGCGCAGTGCGCGGTCACTCGAGCGCGGGCGCGAGCGTAGCCGAGTGGCTCGTCTCACGCGAGAGCGAGCCTATTTCGGCCGTGAAACCGGCGAACTTTGGCTGAATCAGGCGCGCGGCGCGCCTGCGACCAGCTGTTGTTGCTGTTGTTGCAAGAACTGGGCGACCGCGCGAGAGCGCTCGATTGCGAACTGCTTGACCTCGCGATTGGACGAACCAGCCAACGCATTGAGCAGCTTGGTCACTCGGTCGAGCTGACGCTTCTGGAACAACGCTTCGAAGTAGTTGTTCGCCAGGCGAACGTCGTTGGCCATCTTGACCTCGTGCTTTTGTAACAAAGCGATGACGGAATCGAGATCGCCATTTTGGCCGTACAGCGCCGATAGGCAGATCAGCGCGAGCGGGTCGTTCTCGTTGCGCTCGACGGCCTTCTTCGCCCAGAGCAGCGCCTGATCGCGCGTGGCTTCGTCCGCTGAATACAGGCCCTGCAGCGCGATGAACGGCGCGGCCGTCTTCTTGTTGGCGTCGGCTTCCGAGAGCGCAACGACGGCCTTGGTGGCGACTTCTTCGCCCTCGACCTCCTTCACGTGGGTGAACAGATAGGCCCAGGCGTCGACCGAGTTCGGGTCGATCTTGATCGCTTGTTCGATCATGGCGCGCTCGTTCGCGGGGTCCTTCTTGCCTTGGAACACCTTGGCCAGGTGCAGCACGGGCAGCGGGCTCTCGGGCAGCAGGTTCTGCGCGCCCTTGAGCGTGCCCTCGGCTTTGTCGAACTTGCCTTGCTGAAGCTGGGTGATGCCCAGGCCGAGCCAATCCTCACCGCCACCACCGAGGGCGACGATTTTGCTCATGACTTTTTCGGCGCGCTCGAACTTCCCGTACTTCATCAGCTCTTGCACGAACATGCGGGCGCGGTTCAGGTCATTGGCATCCTCGTTCCAATGCTTTTCCAGACCGGAGAGCAGGTCGTCCAGGCCGATCGCGATCGGACGGCCGTCGGCGTCCTGCACTTGCACGGCCGGGCCATTGAAGCCGAGCAGCTCCCACATCTTGTCGATCTCGAGGGCGAGCGGGCCCTTCTTCAGCTGCTCACTGAGCTCGTCACTTGGCTTGCTCAGCGGCAGGACGATCAGCGCGTTGCCGGGCACTCCCCCGGGGAAAGCACTCACGGGCGCGACAATCGCCGCACCGCCTTGCAAATTGAGGTTGGCGGCAGGGCCGTTCGGAGCTCCAGGCGGGGTCGGTTGGGTCATCGAGGGGGGATTGTCTAGCAGTGCGCTTACAGCTGGGCAATAGTGGCCGCACATGGCGAGTTCCAGGTCGACTCCACTCCGAATTTTCAGGCTAATCCTAGCGGCGTTCGCTTTCTCGGTGACGATTCGCGCACACGCCGACACCCTGATCATCCGGTCCCCTGGGGACCACTCACGCTACGCCTTCGAAGCCGAGCCGCACCTGCTCTTGGGCTGGGTCGACGCGCCGGGTATCGCCAGCGGAGCCGGCATCGGCCTGGGATTTCGCGGCACCGTGGTCCTGGTCAACAACGGCTTCGTGCCCAGCATCAACAATTCGATTGGCATCGGCTTCGGCGCCGACTGGGTGCACTACAGCCACGGAACCCAGCACTGTAATCCCAATCCGGGTCCGGCCGGGGGTTGCTATTCGTACTCGGACAGCGAAAGCGTGAACAACCTTTGGTTCCCTGTCGTCATGCAGTGGAACTTCTTCCTGAGCCGGCAATGGTCGGTCTTTGGCGAGCCGGGCCTGGCGATCCGTTACAGCGGGTTTCAGGAGGGCCACGAGCTGACCGTCGAGCCCGAGTTGTACGTGGGTGGTCGCTGGCATTTCTCCGATTGGATGACCTTGACCATGCGCCTCGGCTACCCCACGTTCTCTGCCGGTGTTTCGTTCATGTGACTTCGCTGCTCACTCAGCTACATTTTCATTCCTGAGCGCCCCACTGGTCGCAACCGAGTACGTCGGTGGCGTTACTGACCGGCCGAGTTACCCGCTCACTGCGCGCGGGGTGCCAGAAATCGACGCCGAAGGCTGAGCCGGGCGCGGGGGAATCGTGACCATCAATCAAAATCCAGGAAAAGACTGGAGGGAGATCGGGTACGAGCGCGTCCAGAGCGCTGACGGGGATGGCCACATTGCGCACGGAACCGCGCCAGGATGGCGGTGGGCCGGGACTACGCTATATAGACGGAAGGCTCATGAATACGCTCGTGCTCGTTGCGATCCTCGGCCTCGCCCTTTTGATGATCGTGCACGAGGCCGGGCATTTGCTCGCGGCACGGGCGTTCGGCATGCGCGTGGTGCGCTTCAGCATCGGCTTCGGGCCCGCGCTCTGGCGCTATCAGGCGCGCGGCAGTGAAACCGTATACCAAGTCGCGCTGATCCCGTTTCTGGCCTACGTCCAGATCGCGGGCATGAACCCGTTCGAGGACGTCGATCCGGATGACAAGTCGAGCTACGCGAACGCTTCGCTGATCGGCCGCATCTCGGCCATCTTCGCCGGCCCGCTCGCCAACTACTTGTTCGCCTCGGTGTTGTTTTTCGCTGCCTTGATCATCGGCGGTAAGCCCGTCCCCACCACCTCCGTGGTCGTGGCGGATGGCCCGGCCAAGTCCGCGCAGATGAAGAAGGGTGACACCATCTTGAACATCGATGGCGTGCCGGTCACGGATTGGGAGCAGATGCGCAAGCTGATCCTCGCCCGGCCGAACAAGCCGATCGCGATCGAAATCTTGCGCGGCCAAGAGCACCTGACGCTCAAAGTGACTCCGCAGTTGAAAGACGGCGGGGGCAAAATCGGCGTTTCGCCGATCGAGAAGCAAGTGCCGATCGGCATGAGCGAAGCGCTCTCTGCTTCCGTGCGCCTGCCTTTCAACGTAGTCGAAGAGCTGGTATTCGGGCTATCGCGGATCATCACCGGCAAAGACAAGCCGGATTTCAAGGGCCCGGTCGGCATCGTGCGCGAAACGTCGAAGGCGGCGGAACGCGGCACGCCCGAATTTTTGTGGTTCTTGGCCGCGCTCAGCGCGTACTTGGGCGGCTTCAACCTGCTGCCCTTCCCTGCCCTCGATGGTGGGCGCTTGGCGTTCCTCGCGTATGAAGCCGTCACTCGCCGCAAGCCCAACGCCCGCGTGGAAGCGAACATCCACGCCTTCGGGTTGATGCTGCTGATCGCGCTGATCACGGTCGTGACCTTTCGCGGCAACTGAGCTGCGAACCGGCAGAAACGTTCGCTCCGTCTACGCGCGGCCGGGTGCCAGGCGTTCCTGCGCCCTTGCTGGCGCTTACGGTTCACGCCGCCGAGTATGTTGAACTCACCCAAGACCGGTCATGGCGGCCTCCCCCGCTGAAGTCATTCGCCCACTTCGCCGCGTGGAATACGACCGCTTGGTCCCCCCGAGACACCTTCGATCTTGCCCGCCGCAAGCGTCCAGATCTCGTCCGCGAGCTCATGTGCCAGCGCGTGCTCGTGCGTGACGAGCAGAATCGTGAGGCCCGCGCCCGATGCGTCGTGTGCCCCACGCGCGACCTTGCGTAGCACCTCGCGCACCTCTTCGCGCAGCTCGGGATCGAGCGCGCTGGTCGGCTCGTCGAGCAAGAGCACGCTCACGCCCTGCGCGAGCGCGCGGGCGATCGCCACGCGCTGCTTTTGGCCACCACTGAGCTCGCGCGGCAGGGCACTCGCGCGATCGGCCAAGCCGACCTGCGCTAGTAGCTCGCGAGCATGTGCTTCGGCCGCGGGGCGCGCGGTGCCGCGCGCGATGCGCGGCGCGAGCGTTACGTTGTCCAGCACGCTCAGATGAGAAAACAGGTGGAACTCTTGGAAGACCATGCCTACTTTAGCGCGCAGCGCGTGCAAGGTGCGCGGGTCGTGCGCGCCCGGTTTCAGCGAAAAACCCGCGATCTCGAGGCTGCCCGCTTCGAACGTTTCCAGGCCATTGAGACAGCGCAGCAGCGTGCTCTTGCCCGAGCCGGAAGCGCCCAGCAAGGCGACGATCTTACCGTCCGCGATGGCCCCGTCGATGCCGCTGAGCACCGTGCTACCCGCGAACACCTTGTGCAAGCCCGTGATCCGGATCATGCGCTTTGGTACCTGCGTTCGAGCCAGAGCGAGAGCCGCGACAAGGGGAAGCTGATCGCGAAGTACATGCCGGCGCAGAGCAAACCGGGCACGATCCAGTCGCGCAGCTCGACGGCCACGATGGTCATGCGCTTGGTCAGCTCGACCACGGTGATCACGCTGACGAGCGATGAGTCCTTGAGTAGCGCCACGAAGTCATTGGTCAGCGCGGGTAGCGCGATACGCAGCGATTGCGGCAAGAGCACGTGCCTGAGCACCTGATAACGCGATAGTCCGAGCGAACTCGCGGCTTCCGCTTGCCCACGCGGCAACGCGGCGAGTGCGCCGCGATGCACCTCTGCCTCGTACGCCGCATAGTTCAACCCCAACCCCAAAATCGCCGCCTCGATAGGCCCCAGCCGAATCACCGACGACAAACCATAATACAGCACGTACAGCTGGAGCAGCACTGGCGTGCCACGAAACAGCTCGACATAAGCAGTGGCCAAAACTCGCGAAATGCGGCCGCCGTGCGCACGAGTCACGGCCAAGAACACGCCGAGCGGCAAGGCGAAGCCGAACGCGCACAACGAAATAAAAATCGTCACCAGCGCGCCCCGAAAAAATAGGCCGAGCTGCGCCGCCGATAGCAATTGCTTGGTCGCTGGGGCGGATGCGGGGGGTTCAGCGGATCCCGGCCTCGGAGCAAGCGTGCTGAGTTCGTCCTGACGCGCGTCCCAGAGCCGCCAGTGCTCGAGGATCCCGCGCAATTCGCCGCTGTCGATCAGGCGCGACAGCGCGGCGTCCACCCGTCTTGCAAGTTCGACGTCGGTGGGCCGCATGCCGATCACATACCTGCCCCGTGCCAAGTCTTGCTTCACGCAGCTTAACCCCGGCTGGGCACAACCGTAGCGATCGGCAATCACGTGATCGAGCAACACGCCCTCCAGCCGTCCCTGGGTGAGGTCCAAGTACGGCTCTTGTTGTCCTTCGTACAACACCACGTCCGCGTGCCGTGCCTGGAGCAGATCTTGAGCCACCGTTTGGTTCAAGGTTCCGATGCGCCGCCCGGACAGGTCAGCCAGCGTGCGCAACGGTGATCCCGCGCGCACGGCCAGGGTCTCACCATAAACGAAGTAGGGACGGCTCAATCGAAGCCGGGCGCGACGCGCCGGCGTATCTTCCAGGCCGTTCAGCGCCAGGTCAAAGTCGCCACGCTCGAGCGACGGAATCAGGTTCGACCAATCGTTCTGGTGAAATTTGGCACGGAGTCCAAGCTCGCGAGCCAGCGCTTCGGCGATCTCCACTTCGAAGCCGACGATCGCGCCGGGTTGGGTGGGGCTCTCGTAGACATAGGGCTCACCCCCCTGCAGATCCGCGCCCCAGCCGATCTCACCGTGTTCGCGTACCGAGGACCAATCAGAGCGTGCGATGGACGGCACCAAGCACAGCAATACGAAGCAACAAACGGCCCAAACGCGCACGCGAACCCGAGCTTACCATGCTAGCCTCGCCGGCGTGCGCGCCTTCAAGTTCGCTTCTCACGCGGCCGTCTCGTCTGCCGCGTTGGCCGCGTTGGCCGTTCTGACCGCATCGCTGTGCGCCTGTCGTACGCCCGCAGTCGGCCTGGGTGAGGGCCCCCGGGAATACGTAGCCTCGGACTACGAAACCGTGCTCAAGACGTGGACGCGCAGCGAGCAGCTGACGACGGTCAACGCCATGGACAACGTGCTCACCGTGACCGCCACCTACGAGTCCTGGGATTTTCGCTGGGCGTACACCGTGCGCTACGCCGAGGACTACCGGCTCACTGTGGACCAACGACATGCCCTGCTCGAGCGCTCCCTGGCCGAAACCCGCGACGCGCACGAGTTTTACGTCGCGCTCTACGCGGAAAAGCACAAGTGGAACGACCTCACCGCCAAGGAACCAGCGTGGATCGTGCGTTTGACGGATGACGAAGGCACGGAGACCGCGCCCTCGGAAATTCAAACCATCAAGAAGCCGGGCGCGATCGAGCTTACCTATTTTCCGTACTCTTCACCCTGGCGCAGCTCGTTCCGCATCACCTTCCCCAAAGTGCGCGCCGACGGCCGCCCAACGATCTCCCCTGCCGCCCGCTGGTTCGGCCTGCGCTTCGCCGGCGCCCAAGGCAACCAAGAGCTTGTCTGGGAAGTCGAAGCGGGCAGCCAAAAGTTCGCCCAGATCGCGCACCCCCACTCGGGCTGAGCCGTCGAGAATTTCGGAGCCTGGCCCGAATTCAAACTGCATTTTTCGTTCGCGAACAGGTCCGCAGTCGGCCCCCGTTCACGTCGTAAAAGTGCGAAATGCGTCGTGCGTCGCTGACCAACAAGATTTCCGCGTGTGCAGCGGTGCGTAGCGCGCTATTGGGTCGCTGCGGTATTGGGTCGCTATAGGGACTTGGCGACCTTGGCGATCTTGGCGATCTTGGCGGCCTCTCGAGCTCGCACACCGTCTCGCACTGGCGTGGCTGGGCGGTGGTGGCGCGGGTTAGCTGGCGAAGATTTCGAGCAGTGGGGGCACGCTGAGCAATAAGTCGTGGGCGATGCTGCGGGGGGCGAAGAGGACGAGCGCTCCGCCCTTGCCGGCGCGTGCGTCGTTCGGGGCTGCGCCGTTGGACAGCACTTGCGCGCCAAACAAGAAATCACCTGGACCGAGTTCGCTCTCGATTTGGTCACCGTTCAGGATTTCAAGGCGCCCCGCGGCCATGATGTACATGCCGCCGACGGCTTTGCCTTTGTTGGTCAGCAGTTCACCGGGCAATAGGCGTTTGATCTCACAGCGGTCGGTGACCATTGCGCGCAGCGAATCATCGAGCCGTTCGCCCATCGGTCCCATGGCCACGCCCGCGAGCGCCTGAAAGCGGTCGGCGAGCGTTTTCAAATCCTCCAGCACCCAGGGGTAGTCGCGCACGATACGCTTGAGCAGCTCGGCGTCCCAGACCGCGACCTCGGTTTCCCCTTCCGCGGCCACTAACCGGAGGACAACACCATCGTCCAAGTTGCCCTCACTCCAAACGATATCTCCCTTGGCTGCGCGCGCGCAGGCCAGATCCGCAATCGCCGGCATCACTTTGACGGCACCGCGCACCACCAACGCCAGACCGAAAGAGCCGATTTCTTCGTCGACGCCCAAGCGCTCGATGTGGGCTTCGCGCGCTAGGATGGCTTGTCCTTCAGGGGGAACATCCTCGAGGCCGCGGACTTCGCCGAGCAGCACGTCGGAGACGTGCGGATCCTCCTCCGGGGGAGCGGGATCCGGCATAGGCGCGTTGAGGAGAGAGAGGGGGAAGCGGTTGGAGTCGATGTGGGGTTGGGTTGGCAGTTCTTCGGAGTCGTATGCCTGGCGTGCGGGCGAAGCGGGGGGAACGTCGAGGGCGTCGTCCTCGATGACGTCGTCTTCGAGTTCTGATTCGTCGAGTTCCTCCTCTTCGTCGCTCAGCTCGACTTCGCTGTCCCGCAGCTCAGCGATTTCGACGTTCGGCGCATCGTCATCGTCATCGTCCTCGAGGATAATGTCCTCTTCGAATTCGACGTCATCGATCGGCGCGTACGACGGCAGCGGCGGGGGAGGAACGGAAGGGGGGAAAACCGAGCGCGGTGGAGCCGAGCGCGGTGGAGCCGAGTCCGGTGGGGTTGAGCGAGGCGGGGCCGAGCGAGGCGGGATCGAGGTGACGACCCCATTGTCATCGCGTGCGCTCAGCAGTTCGTCGACCAGGCGATCACCGCTCTCGAACCGGGGCAGCGGCATGGGGGGACGGCGGGAGGGCCGGGCCAGAAAAGTGACGAGGTCATCGGCCATGCGCCGCAGGTCAGAGGCGCGCCAGACGTTGCCCAACTGGTCGGCAGAGTCAGCCGCTCGTCTCAGCCAAACGATGGCGTCTTCTTGGCCGCCGCGCGTCCACTGGACCTTCGCGGTCTGCAGCGCCCACGTCACGTCGTCGTCGTCATCGTCGAGCGGCTCCGGGAATGGCGGGTGAAGCTCGGTCATGGGGCGAAGGCGGGGGTCATGGCACGCTCAGCGACGGTTACGAGAGTAGTTGCCGAAGCTTACACATGTTCCATCGAAGGCGGAAAGAGTTCGCTCTGGGCCTAGAAGCGCTCGCTCAGTGGGCGTGGACCAGGATTTCGCGGTCTTTGGCGCCATTCGGCGGCCCAACCATGCCGCGCTTTTCCATCATTTCCACGATCTTGGCGGCGCGATTGTAGCCGACCGTCATCTTGCGCTGCAGCCAGGAGGTGGAACAGCGCTGAGTTTCGGCGACGATGCGCACCGCTTCGTCGAAGCGCGGATCAATCACTTCGTCGGCTTCCTCGTTCTCGTCGTCTTCATCCGGGCAGAGCAAGATCGCGTCGTTGTACTCCGGCGAGCCCTGCGCACGCAGGTGGTCCGTGAGCAAACTCACTTCTTCTTCGCTGACGAAGGGGCACTGCACACGCTGGGTATCGTTGGCACCGTTCAGCTTGACCAACATGTCACCACGGCCGAGCAAGAGCTCGGCGCCCTGCTCGTCGAGGATCGTGCGGCTGTCGACCTTTTGCGCCACGCGGAAGCCGATGCGCGACGGAAAGTTGGCTTTGATCATGCCTGTGATCACGTCCACGCTCGGGCGCTGTGTGGCGAGCACCACGTGCATGCCCGCGGCACGTGCCTTCTGAGCCAAGCGCGCCACAGACACTTCGACCTCTTTGCCCTGCTGCATCATCAGGTCCGCAAACTCGTCGACCACAATCACGATATAGGGCAGCTTGGGCGGCAAATTGTGGCCGTCGAAACCCTCTTTCGCCGCCGGCACCATCACTGTCTGGCCATTGGCGTCGATCGCCTCCACCATCTTGACCTCGGGCGGGGGGATTTCGCCTGACGCAATTTTGGCCACCCAACCGTTGTAGGTCGTGATGTTCTTGGTGCCGGCGTTGGCGAACAGCTGATAGCGGCGCTCCATCTCGTCGACGGCCCAGCGCAGCGCAGTCGCCGCTTGCTTCATGTCGGTGACGACCGGAAGCAGCATGTGAGGAATGCCGTCGAAGGGCGCGAGCTCGACCACTTTGGGATCGATCATCAACAGCCGCAATTCATCCGGGGTGCGCTTGAACAAGAGGCTCGACAGCATCACATTCAGCCCGACGCTCTTGCCTGCGCCGGTGGCGCCGGCCACGATCACGTGCGGCATCGAAGCCAAGTCCGCATAGAACGGCGCGCCCACGATGTCGCGTCCCAGTACCACTGGCAGCGGCGCTTTCTCAGCCAGCTTGTCGAACCGCGCATCCTCGATCAATTCCCGCAGATTCACGGCCACGCGCTCGTCGTTGGGCAGCTCGAAACCAATCCGATTCTTGCCCGGAATCGGCGCAATGATGCGCACTTTGCGCGAAAGCCCCAAGGCCAAGTCGTCGGCCAGGCTCGCCACTTTGCTGACCTTCGTGCCGGCTTCGCATGACACCTCGTAGGTGGTCACGGTCGGGCCCGGATGGATCTCCTCCACTTTGCCCACCACTCCGTAGTCGGCGAGCGTCTTTTCGAGTCGGGTCGCATGCTCCAAAATCTTGTCGCGATCGAGCACGTTCAAGTTGATCACAGCAGGCTGCAAAATCTCGTAAGAGGGCAGCTGAAAGGCGCCGCGCTTGGGCGTCTTCTTGACGACCACGACGCGTTCCACTTCGAGCGCGGGCTTGGTGTCGATGATACGTGGTTCAGCGTTCGCAGCGTCGGCCGCCGCAGCAAGCGGCGCGGGCACAGTGCGGCTGGCGATCAGCAGTGGCGGCGGCGTAGCTGACCCAGGAGGCGGTGGTGAAGGCGAGCCCGCGAGCGCGCGTTCCAACGCCGAATCGCGTGCGTCGTCATCGCTCGCGGCCGAAGTCGCCGCCGGCACGCTCAGCATTTGCGGCACGGGGTCGTCGTCGCCGAGATCCAGGCTGAATTTTGCGAGCAGCGGCTGGTTAGCCGCATCTAGCGAAACGCCGCGACCCCGACGCAGTGCCTCGGAAATCGAAAGCGGCGGGCTGCCGGTTTGCACCATGGGTAACCAATCGCTGTCGTCCTCCCCGAGCGAAAGCAGAATTTGCGCGTCGTCGGGGCTGGATTCGATGCGCGGAAGCGCTGCGTCGCGTGCAGCGCGATCGCGCTCGCCGCGCAATTTGCGCGCCTCGGTCCAAGCGCTGGTGGTGCGCCGGATCAGTGCCTCGAGTCTCAACGCAAGTAGCCGGGCTAGCTCGAGCGCACGCTGGCAGCCTGCGATGAACGAGAAGCTCGCACGCCCGATCAAGATCAGACCAACGATCGTGAGCGCGACCAGAAACGAGCCCAGCGTCGAGAACGCTTCGCGCATCAGTTCGCCGAACAAGAGCCCGACGTTGCCCGCCGCCGGTGCATTACCGAAAACGACCGCTTCCGGCAGAGCTACCTGAACCAAAGCCGAGAGCACGATCGCGACCACCAAATCGCCAGCCACCCGCAGACCAAGCGCGTGTGGGCGCTGCCCCCGGAACAGCGGAGCGCCGCACAGGGCGATCTCCAGCGGCAGCAGCCAGGCGACCAGGCCGAACCCCTGAATCAGCATGGCAGCCACATTTCCGCCCACCGGCCCGACCCAGTTCGAACCGTGGACAGCCGGATCCAAGGGATCGACCCGAGCAGTAGCCAGCGCTAAAAACAGGAACGCGGCGCCAGTGAATAGCAGCAGCGCGGCAGTCTCGAATAGCCTGCCGAAAAAGCGGGAACGAGTCCGAATATCGCTGCTCGCTGAGGCGGGCGCCCCCAGGCCCGGGCCGGCTGTCGCACGAGTACTGAACAGTTTGGCGCCCATTTGTATACCTATACCTACATTAGACTACTCAACAACGCAAGCATCCGACGGCTTACATGGGCGCCTCGGCCCCCCTCATCCCGGATTGAGCCGCGTGCTTGAGTCGGGGTGCACTCGGGCGGTACTATCACTGTCTTCGGTCTCGGGTGATTTGGGCAAGAGTGCGGCAGCTCGCTGGAGCGGCCGATCGTCGCCGGAGCGAATGAGCTCCCGCAACCTCGCAATGCCCCTGGCTTTTCGCAAGTTTCGGGCAAGAGGACCAAAAGGAAAACATGGCAGGCAGCAGGCAGCGACAGAAGACGCTTGAGGGGGCGACGGCAGGCCGATTCGTCGCAGCGATCACAGTGGCAGCGGTACTGTCGCTCGGTCAGGGCTGCCGGACGAGCGAAGACGACGTGCACCGCTGGTCGAACACCGCGCAAGGTCCACGCAAGCTGGTGGCCGTGTTGACCCACGACAAATATCCGATCGACTTGCGGATCGAAGCGGCCGAAACGCTGGTCAGCATGAAGCCTCGCGGCGGTCGCCGGATCGGCATCCAAGGCACGGACGAGCAAGAAGGCTTGGTCGACGCGCTCGCGCAAATGGCACCCGCTCCGCGCAGCGCACTGATCGGCAAGCTCGTGCCCAAACTGCAGGCGGAGATGGCCAAGCCTGCACCCGTGCAAGTCGTTGGGCAACCTGCCAAGCCCGACTTGTCGGTCCCTTACAAGGACGCGGCATTCGCGATCCTGACCCACGACGACGGCGCACTCGTACCAGACGAGGCACTGAAGAAGAGTGTGCGCGCCTCGCTCGCGCAGTGGTGCTCTACCAATTTCGCCGAACGACTCGACGATTCGTCGCAGCTTTACGGCGTCGAACAGGTGCTCCGGGAGCTGAAAGCCGAGGGCGTACGCGGCCTGCCCGACCTGATATTGCCCGGCGCGGCCAAGCTGGATCGCATGGCGGACCTGACCGCCGAACTGGGTGATCCGGAGACTAAGTTACGCGCCAGTCAGCGTCTGGTCGACGTCGCCAAGAGCGTGAACTCGGACGCCTGGGTTGCGCAAAAGCGGCCCGCGGTGGAGCTCGCCAACAAGCAGTCGAAGCTCACGCCGACCCCCGAGCAGCTGAATGCTCAGCTCGCGCAGTATCAAGAAGAAGAGCTCCTCCGAGTCTTCGGCTCGATGAAGAAAATGGGCGGCAAGGCAGTCGTCGATTACCTGCTCGCCTTCGTGCAGGACAAAAATGGCCTCGAGAAGCGGCGCGCGGCGGCGATGGCCGCTCTCCAGGGCAACCTCGACCGCAATAACGCGGCACAGGCGCAAGCCATCCTCGCGATCGCTGGGGACCCAGGCACACCCGATAGCTTGCGTGACCTGAGCCTGCAGCGGGTCGGTGAGTTCCCACGTGCCATGGTGGTCGAGAAGCTGTTCGAGCTGTTCAAGAACGACAACTGGAAGGTGCGCTGGGTGGCAGCCAGCTTGGTGCTCAAGATGAGCGATTCCAGTCAGGTTCCAGAATTCATGAGCAAGCTAGGTCAAGCCGAAGGTTTGGCCATCACCGAGCCGCTCAGCTACGGCGGACTCTTGTCGGACATCAAGGGCACCCCCACCCCGGCCGAACTGGCCGCGAAATACTCGGCCGTGGGCAACTCGGTCCCCGCTCGCCTCACGGCGCTGAGCTACTACTACTCGTCGGGCGCCCCGGCCGACCTACCAAGGGTCGAGCCGTTCGAAAAGGACAATGCCCCCACGCCGAAGTGCAAGCCAGACGCCAAGGAATGCGAGTGGAAATGCACCGTCCAGGGCGCCAATGGTGCCGATGAGACCAAGGAGATCAAGACCATTGGTGAATTCGTGGAATATTGCGTGAAGCCTGCGATGCAAAAACGAGCCAAAGGGGCAGCGAAGTAGCGTGCTATGCCGCTTACGAGTGGCGCCGGAAGCGCCCGCGCGCGCCCGCACCACTCGTGGCGAACCACGCTGACGCAGGATTCATCGTATGACTTCGGATCCCAATAAGAAGACAACGCGGTCCTTTCAGTGCCGCGAGGCGCTCTGGCAGAAGTTCGAACAGATGGCGCGCGAGCTGGAATGCTCGGTCGACTACCTGATCAATGACTCGATGAAGCAGTACGCGCGGCAGCGCGGCTACGGAGCCACAGGCGGCGGGGGACAATCGATCCCGCCGCCATTGGTGACAGCTTCTTCACCGCCGTCATCGAGGCCCGGCGCTCTCACCCCACCGCCACCGCCGCCGCTGGTGGTCCCCCCGCCGCCGCCAGTGACAAGCGTCGCGCCGCCGCTTCCGCCGCCGGTCGGTGGCAGCCGAGCCGCGCCTCCACCGGCGCCGCCGCCTCCACCAGCGGGCGTCCGTCCACCCAGGCGCACGGGTGCGAACCCTGTACCGCCACCGCCCCCGTTGAACGCCACGGTCTCTCGCAAGGCGCCGCCTCCGCTCGCGCCGTCGCGCAGCATTCCGCCGCCACCCGGCGGTGCCAAACCCGTCCCCCCGCCGCCGCTGCCCGCCAGTTTGGTGCCGAGCCCGCCTTCCGGCGCGCTGAGCATCACCTATCAGGGTGAAGTGTTTCAGGTGACCAAGGATCGCTTCATCATCGGCCGCGGCAAGCAAACCAGCGATCTGACGATCAAGGATCCGAACGTTTCGCGACAGCACGCGATGATCGAGTTTTTGACCGGGCAGTATTACATCGTGGACATGGGCTCGACCAATGGCGTCGAGTACAACGGGCAGCGCGTGCAACGCAAAGTGATCAGCGACGGCGACACGTTCAAGGTGTGCGATCACGAGCTGCGCTTTTCGTTTCAGTGACTCGCGCAGGCGCCCTCCGCGCACGCGCCGTGTGCGGGGCGCTTGCGTTCTGCTGCCTAGCTCGGCCACTCGCGGCCGAGCCGCGAGCTTGGCGCGTGCCCGGCGAGATGCCGATCCCAGAGTGGGCGCACAGCGCTGAGGTCACGCGAATCGATGAGCCCATCTATCAAGGGCCGAGCAACGCCGAACCGCGACGCGGCGCGGCAGCCCGCGGGGCGCGCCTACCGGTGTTCGGCAGCAAGCGCGGTCCGGGCTGCGCGACACGCTTTCTACTCGTGGGAGCGCTCGCGTGGTTGTGTCAAGACGGCGCTCGGCTTTCGCCGGCCGCGCCCGACGTGGACGGCGAAGGCGCCCTGGCAAAGAGTCACGACGGCCTGCCCTTTCGCTATCACTTCGTCGGCGCCGATGGCTCCTTCGGCTACCGCGCAGTGCAGACCGCCGAGGACGGCGTACCCGACGCGCAGCTCTTGAAAGGCTTCGGCGTCGCGGTGATTCGCGTCGAGAAGAACCCCGCCGGTAACGCGTTCGGGCTCACGACCGAAGATCTGTGGGTGCCGATGCGCGATCTCAATCCGGCCACGCCGATCGCCTTCCACGGCCGCGAGCTTTCCGGCGCGCTGTCGGTCGCCTGGGTCACGAGCACGACGGCGTTCGCTTCACGTGCTCCCGACAAGCCCAAGGACCCGAAGCTCAAATTGAGCCGGTTTCAGACGCTGGACGTGCTCGAACAACGGCGGCTCGGCGGACACAGGTGGTATCGCTACGCTGACGAAGCCTGGCTGAGCGATCGCGATGCACGCGCGCCCACGCCCGCCGAATTGCCCAATGGGCTGCGCACGGGCGAGCGCTGGATCGACGTCGACGTCGCAAGCCAGGTGTTGACAGCGTACGTCGGCGAACGTGCCGTGTTCGCGACGCTGGTATCCACGGGCCGCGGCGGCGAGGGTTCCGCGCTGGCCACGCCGCGCGGCACACGCAGGCTGTGGGTGAAGCTCCGGGGCAGCAACATGGACAACCTGGACGACGAGTCCGCGGCTGAAAATTACGCAATCCAGGCCGTGCCCTGGGTAATGTATTTCGATCACGGCTACGGGCTGCACGGCACGTTCTGGCATCGCCAGTTCGGCAGCAAGCACAGCCACGGCTGCGTGAACCTCAGCCCACTCGACGCGGAACGCTTGTTCGGCTGGACCAGCCCGAAGCTGCCGCCCGGATGGACGGCCGCCTTACCGACGAGTTACGAGCCGGGGACCCTGGTTCGCATACGCTGAGCGTCGCGCCATTTCGGCAATAAGAAAGGGAAATCGCGGGCCGAGCTAGGCAACGCGGCGAACCGCGTGGGCGCCAGAAAGCTCAGCCCGCGCTCGAGCGCGCTTTGTTGCGCGATGGCTTCAGACGATCTTCGACTGAAGCAAGAAGGCGATCGCGAATGCAAAGAGCACCAGCGATTCCATCAGCGCCAAACCGAGAATCATCGGCGTCTGGATGCGCGGGGCAGCACCCGGGTTGCGGCTGATGCCTTCCAGAGCGGCCGCAGCAGCGCGACCCTGACCGAGCGTACCACCGAGCACGGCGAGACCGATCGCGATGCCAGCGCCGATCGCTGCCGCCGCTTGTGCGCCGGCGCCGACGCCGCCTTCGGCGGTCTGCGCGAAAGCGCTGGAAGAGATCAGGGTGGTCATCGCTACGGTGGCCAGCGCCACATTCTTCTTGGACATAATCATCGACTCCTTAGTTTTCCCAGCAGCGAGGACCGTTGCCCTCGCAGAAAGTGTGTGTGTGTGTCGCGGTACGGGCTCGCTTTAGTGCGCCTCGTGTTCGGTCGCCAGCCCAATGTAGATGCAAGTGAGCAAGGTGAAGACCAGGGTCTGAATCAAGACGATCAGAACGCCGAGGAGCATGATTGGCACCGGCACCAGCACGGCGACCAGGCTCAGGAAAATCCCGAGAATCAGGTGGTCGACAGCCATGTTCAGCATCAAGCGAACGGCCAGCGTGATGGGTCGCACGAAGAGCGAGATGACTTCGATCGGAAATACCAGCCAGGCCAAATACCAAGCCGGGCCGGCCAGGTGGGCGACGTAGCCGAAGCCGTTCGTGGCGATGCCGTATGCGTTGAAGCAAACGAACACCACGATCGCGCAACCGAGCGTGATGCTCAGGCTGCTAGTGGCGACCGGAAAGCCGGGGATCAGCGCCAGAATGTTCGAGAAGAACACGAACATCGCAGACGCACCGATCAGCGGGAAATACTTCTTGGCGCGCTCAGCATCCATGACGCTCTTGGCCAAGTCATAGAAGTAGCTGAGGAAGGCCTCGGTGAAGGTGCGTAGCGTGAGCTGCTCTTCGGGGACGACGGCAGCATCCGGGTTGGCGAGCTGCGATTTGACGCGGAGCGCGATGCCGAGCACCAAGAGCACCACGAACAGCGAGATCGCGATCGGCTCGAAGCTGCGCCAGCTGGGCGCGTCGTGGCGGATTACCGACTCGCCGAACGCGTGCGCGTTCTTGTCGAGGGTTTCGTGCATGTACGCGAGGAGAAGCGTAAACCAAGTCGTATGCTCGGGCATTTCCTAACCTTTTCCGGACGGCGCGGCTGCCGATTTGAGCTGCGCGATGACGATCCCCACGGGCATCGCGGCGTAGCCGATGACCAGTGGCAACAGCTTTGCATAGCCGCCGCGAACCAAAAATAAGACTCCCAAAAACATCACTGCGAACTTGAGCATCGCTAGCGAGATCCAAGGAGAACGCGCACCGGCGGGATGTAAGAAGCCACGCACGGTGCGAGAGATCGCCCACAGGTTGGCAATGGCCAGGAGCACCCCGAGTGCCACGCTCGAGCGGCTGCCATTGCCGAGCAGCGTGGGGGCGGCGAGCGCCAGCAACGCGCCAACGATCGCGACCGACCAAATCGCGCTTGCGATTCCGTTTGGTTCAGTGCTTTCCGTCGCCGTGTTCATTGAACTTCTTCCGCGCTTCTCGATCTGCTTCTTCTTGAGCTTCTGCCTCGCGGTTCGCGCTTTTCAGTGCTCGCCAAACGAAGCGGGCTCCAGCAGCGAACCCGTATGCCAACCCGACTAGGGTGAAGATGCCGTGCGTCCCGTACTTCTTGTCTGCCCACTGCCCGAGCCAAAGGCCGAACAAAACGCTGGCCGCGAACTCGAGGCCGACAGTTCCGTACCGGCCGACACCTTTCCAGTCTTGCTGCACAAATGCTCGCGTGAGAACGAGAGCGGCGGTCGCTTAGCATGGCGTTCGGCTGGGGGTCAATCTGCGGGGCAAAGTGCGTGCTATCGTGGGCAAATGCGTCGCGCGAGCCATGCGCTCATTACCCTCCTTCTGGTTTCCGGACATGCCCACGCCGCGGACCCCGCGCCGCCCAAGCCCGCTCCCCCCGTAAACGTGCCCGCTCCTGCCGCTCCCGCGCCCAAACCCGCTCCCGCGCCCGCTCCCGCTCCCGCTCCCGCTACCGGTACTGCTACCGCGGCCGCTCCCGCCGCTCCCGCTCCACCTCCCCCCAAGCCCGGCGCGGCCCCTCCCCCCGAGTACTACGTGGAGCCCGGTTTCGCTGCGCCTCCGCCCGCCAGCGCCGCCCCCGGCGAACCTCCCCAAGCCACCGACGCGCCCTCCGGTCCCCCCGGCCCGCCACCGCCGCCACCTGACGGCATGCAAATCTACGAACCTCCACCGCCCGGGTTCTTTCCTGGCGAGGTGTTCGAGCCGCCACCACCGCCCGAGCCGCGTCACCTCGCGCCGCGCACCGCCCTCTGGCTGGGCGCGCGCGTGGGTTGGTTCATTCCGTTCGGGGACGTCTGGGCTCGCTCGACCCGAGCAGGCGTCACGGGGGTGCCCTGGAGCGATTACGCTTCTTCGGGGCCGATGTTCGAGCTGAATGCGGGCGCCCGCCTCTCTCGCAACTACGCCTTGTTCGCGCTCTGGGAGCGCGCCTCGCTCGGATCGGGCCACGGAGATCCGCAGGGCTCGCCGAGCGGCAAAGCCGACCGAGGTGACACGGATTTCTGGGGCGTCGGCGTGCGCGCATCGTCCGATCCGGATCAGATCGGCTTCGTCACCGAACTTGCCATCGGCTACCGCCGCGCCCGCAGCAAGTTCGACAATGGCGACGAAATCCAATTCACGGACGCGCCCTTCGAAACCCGGCTCGGCATCGGCGCAGATTTTCGTTTGAACCGCGTGGTCACGCTCTCGCCCATGGCCACACTCGGTCTGGGCTCGTTCGGCACGATCGAAACGGTCTCGAATGGCCAGATCCGAGACGCAACGGCAACCTTCGATCAGTCGGCTGCGCACGCCTGGGCGACCTTCACCCTGGGCGGGCATTTCGACGTCTTGGGGAGCCCGCACTGAGCCCATGCAAGAACTACTGACGATCGTGCTCGCGACCTCGAACCACGGCAAACTACTCGAGCTACGCGCGCTACTCGCTGATTTGCCGGTGCAGTTGCGCTCCGCTGCGGAAGTCCTGGGCGAACAGCCGAGCATCGTCGAGGACGGCGCGACGTTCGAAGCCAACGCACTGATCAAGGCCCGCGCGATCGCGCAGGCCACGCGCACGCTCGCGCTCGCCGACGACAGCGGGCTCGAGGTCGACGCATTGGGTGGACGGCCCGGAGTTCGCTCCGCGCGCTTCGCACACGAGCGGGCGACCGACGCGGAGAATAATGCCGCCTTGTTGCGCGAGCTTTCGAACTTCGAAGAAGGCGCGCGCAGTGCGCGCTTCCGCTGCGTACTGGCGCTAGTCGATCCGTGGCACGAGTCGGACGAGCACGTCGCCGAGGGCAGCTGCGAGGGGAGCATCGCGCACGCGCCCCGCGGCAGCGGCGGTTTTGGCTACGATCCGCTCTTTCTGGTCAGCGGCCAAGGCGGCAAGGCCATGGCCGAGTTGTCAGAAGCCGAAAAGAACCTGGTCAGCCACCGCGGCCGCGCAGCGCAAGCCTTGCGCGCGATCTTGCTCAGGCTGATCAACGAGCGACTGGACGAAGCTGAGCGCATCGCAGGCTAGCACGTCGAGCGCTTACTCCGTCGAACACGCCAGCTCTTCAATCACTTGCCTGCCACCGGCTTGGTAGCCGTAGAAGAGCGAGTTGGCCTGTGCCGCAATCAGCTGAAGTCGAGAACCGCCATAGAAATCCACGACGGGGGTGACCGCCAAAGTGCGCGCTTCGCCCGCACCCGACTTGGGCAATCCAATGAAGCGGCTTTGCACCGTGGCGGCCGTATATTCTTCCTCGAGGAATACGAGCAGCCCAAGGAGGGTCCCGACCCGCGTGCCCGGCGCCGGGGTGCCCGGCGGCACCAGACTCTCATCGACCACGAGCCCGTCCGGCTGATCACGCAGCAGTCGTCCGATTCGTGGCGCGCCCATCGCGCTGCGCAATCCAAGATAATACCTCGGAAACCCCCGGTGCCCCCGAAATCTGGGCACAACCCGCAGCACCGCTGCCCGATTATACCGTCCCCCGCGCACTCACGCCCGCGACATCCGCCGCGCGATCGCCCAGGTGGATCCAGATCCGAGTGCCACGCGGCTCTTTGGGTTCGAAGGCGATGCTGCCGCCGTGCGCTTCGATGATTTGACGCGTGATCGCTAGGCCGAGGCCAGTGCCGTTGCTCTTGGTCGTGAAGAACGGCTCGAACAGCCGCGCGCGTGTCGCTTCGTCCAAGCCCACGCCCTC
>Ga0302322_100000059_pt1 | contig 63066 bp, 56 predicted proteins | sample Fen_T0_2_FD_203757 | JGI IMG/M metagenome (GOLD analysis project Ga0302322, IMG submission 203757) | Peat permafrost microbial communities from Stordalen Mire near Abisko, Sweden - Fen_T0_2 | ecosystem: Environmental > Terrestrial > Soil > Wetlands > Permafrost | place: Sweden: Abisko...
TACTTGTTTCGGACTTGAGTGATCTCGCGGGCTGCTGAGCAACCAGCGCACTTGCGAAGAGAAGCAGCAACATTAAACGAGGGCTGCACGCCATAGGAAACCGGAAACATTATTACACGCCGGTCACCTGCCACTGGAAAGGCCGGAACTCCGCGAGGCGGCGGAAGTCGCCTTCGTTGGCGGTAATTACCGTAATACCTTTACGTCCCGCGCTCATGGCAATCAGAGCGTCATTCACCAGACGACCCTGGCCGATCCTTTCGTAGTGATACCGAGTGGCAAGTCGCGAGAGCACTTTCCCAGTTTCAGTCCAGTCGCGCAGGTTGGGGACCAGAAGACGGTTGGCCTGAGTGAAGTCCCGTTCCAGCCGTTCAATCACGCCACGATGCGGATCGTGGGTACCGGCATAAAGCTCCGCGAGCACAACAGAACTTAGCCATAGCAGAGAGTCCGCTTCCAGTCTCCGCGATGCCAGAACAGCTTCGTTGCCCTGTCGCAGCGCGGACACGTAGATCGAGGTGTCGAAAAGGGCGAATCGCATCTACGGTTCAAGATTGCCGAAGACGTCGTCAATCTGAATCCCGCTCTTGAAAAATCGCTCATGAGCTTCCCGCGTCATGCGGTTACGCTCTTCCTCAGCGATGGCGAGATCTAAGGCACGCTCGATGGTTTCCGTCTCAGTGGTGGCGCCGAGGGCTTTTTGGGCGCGCTTGATTTTGATGGCGTCGAGTTGGAAGTGCTTGTGGGCTCGTTTCGTGGTGGCCACGTTCGCCTCGCTTCTCTTCTACTTGAAATGAAGCGTAGCACGGTAATGTACATGATTGCAACGTTTATGTACATATCGAATTCGGCACAATTTTATTGTGCACCGGTCACAGCCGCCGAAACCGGCCGGGTAAATAATCGCAGAGGATGACGCCGGAATCGCTCAGCAAGGCGCTTACTGAGTTTCTTGAGGGCTCGTGCGCCGCGGTTGTGGTCGAGGATGGCGCTGTCGTGTTTGATCTGGCTACCGCTAAGTATTCCGTCTCCGGCGAGTACAACAAGTGCCTGGTGCATTTGTGGTCGAACGAGCGGAACTTTGTGCGGCGAGTGCTGGATGCGGAGATCAAAGGGGCGACGTTGCGGCTGCAAGTGCAGCGCATGGGACAGAACCGGCCGACGCGGCTGGATATTTGTCGCGACCGCGATCAGCGAACACCGGCGGCTCGGCGGTCGGCGCGTGCGGCTTATGAGCCGGTGCTGCGGCGGGCGCTGGAGCGGAATTTTCCTAGGTGGAACATCGTGCGGCTCACGACCGCGATGGATTTGGAACGATCTTTTGGACCTGCCTTCGTTCGGGGGTGGATGCGGCAGGGACAGCGGGCACTGGCGATTGTTGGAGTGAACGATGCGGAGACGCAGACGACAGTGGACGCGGCGTTGACTTGCGGCATTCTCTGGCTGGATGCATGTCGATTGTCGGAGCAGGAGCGGCGACTGGTGGAGGGATTAGTACTGGTGGTGCCGAAAGGGACGGCGGGGCTCACGCGGCAGCGTATGGTTCATCTCGATCCGGCGGCGGCGAAGTGGCAGTTGTATGAGTTCGATCAACGCGAGGATGCGCTGTCGCGGGTCGAAACTGGCGATTGCGGGAACCTAGCGACTCGGCTGGTGCGAGCGGTGGATGAGAAGTTGGCGTTGGAACGCTTTGCTGCCTCGATTGCGAAGATTCGGGAGATTCTGCCGCAGGCTGAGGTGGCAGTGCTTTCGCCGGCACAGGTTTCTTTTCGACGATGCGGGCTGGAGTTTGCGCAGGCGCGGGTGGCGCATGATCCGCGGAATTTCATGCTTGGGGAAGAAATTGTTTTTGGAGTTGGCGCGGAAGAGCGAGTGCTTGATGATCGGAACGAAACTGATTTCACAAATCTGGTTAGGCTGGCGGCTGCGGTTCGTCACAAGGATGGGCCGAAGAATCATGCGCTGTGGCGGATGCATCCCGAGAGGTGGCTGGAGTCGATTGCTGGAGAAAACATCGAGGCTCTGGATGGACGAATGCGGGCGGACTTTGTGTACCGGCAGATGCCTGCGTTCTCGGCGGCGGACCGCGCCATGATTGACATTCTGGCGATGACGCATACGAACCGGCTGGCAGTGATTGAACTGAAGGCGGACGAGGATATTCACCTGCCGCTGCAAGGGTTGGACTATTGGGCGCGGGTTGCATGGCATCAAGAGCGCGGCGAGTTTGCGCAATTCGGATATTTCGCGGGGCGGGAGATCGCGGCGGAAAAGCCGCTGCTGATGCTGGTGGCTCCCGCGCTGCATGTGCATCCGGCTACGGACACGATCCTGCGGTATTTCTCGCCGGAGATTGAGTGGGAGCTGCTGGGGATTGATGAGCGGTGGCGGGAGGAGTTGCGGGTTGTATTTCGGAAACGGGCTGGTGATGTTCGGAATCGACGTGTGGATCGCAGGAGCGCCTGACGGCTGGAATCACGTGCGCCTTGGGTGAACCCAGGTTAGCGCCCAAAGTGCGGGCGCGAACCTGGGGCACCGGCAGTAGTTTTAGCTGCGAGCTTTTCGCGGACAGGAGTGTCCGCGCCACATTTTCAAAGCCACATTTTCAAATGCCGATGCATTTTCGCAGCATTACTAGTTGGCCGAGGTGATAGGCGTTGTGGTCGGCTACGAGCAGCGCCTCGCGCAGAATTGTCTGACCGTCGCCCCAGGGCAATTTGGCGTAGAGGGTTGTTCTCTTGTCTGCGACCATTTTGATGAGTGCCTGCAAGTCTTTCTTGAATGAACTCATGGAGTTCTTCCAGGATTTCTCGCTAGGAGGCATCTCTGATTCTGGCCAATAGCCTTCAGGCCAATGCGGGGAAGTGTGCTTGGGATTGCGGCTGAACTCGAGGATGTCCCATTGGGCGATTCGCATATGTTCGAGGAGCATCCAGGCGGTGTGGGGGAAGCTTGCCACTTTGGCGCCTGCGAGTTGCACGGGCCAGTCGCCCATGGCGGCGTCGAAGGTAGCGTGGGCTCCGCCGCCTTGGAGCAAATAGAGTAAGTGCTCGCGGAGCGATTCATCGGGTGACGCGGGCGGACGACTTTTGATCGACTTAGCCTTCTTGGCCTTGGCGTACTTCTTGGGGGCTTTCTTTTTTGGCATATTTTTCCCTCGCTGCCGCTTCTCGGAACGAAAGGTATTTTAATCCGGTTCTTGTTCTTTCGATTTCTGGAGTGCAGGTTGCGTTTCGGATATCGGAGGGGCTTCCGGGGTTTCTCCTTTATAAACTCGACCTATGCCGCGCACGACTCGGCGCATGGGCAAGTCGCCTTTTGCGTCGGCGAAGAATATCTCTCCCTTGCGGGTTCCGCGATAGCACCAGCGCTTGAGGATCGCAAGGTGTTCCAGGCGTTCGATGGCGCTGTTTGGTTCGGCGGCTGGGAACTCGGCGAGGGCGGACTGGATGCGGGCTTCCATGGATTGGGATTTGGCGTGCTCGGCGTCGGAGATTGGGAAGATATGAGGGCCGGCGATTGCGCCTGCATCGACGCGAAAGAGCGCAACGCTCTCTGGTGCGGCGGAGGGCTGCACGATCAGGGCGCGCATTCGGTCGAGGCGTTGAACTTCTTCGGGCAATTGCTGGAGGACTGGGGCTAGCTTTTCGAGGCGGGTATGGAGCGCGGCGGCTTCTTCGAATGCTAGTGACTCCGAGGCGTGGTCACGGTCGATTGAAATCTGGCGTTTCAGGGATTCGCCGCGCGAGTCCAGGAAGTTTTCTACTCGGACTACCTCGGTGCGGTACTCATCGTCCGTGCAGCCTTGGAAGCATGGGGCGAGGCACATTTTCATCTCGGAATAGACGCAGCCGGGGAACTTGGGGTCGGGATGGAGGTCTTCGACGCAGCGGCGCATCTTGAAGAAATCGAGCGCGTCGTTCATGAATTTCTCGGCCGCAACGCGCGTGGGGAATGGGCCGTAGTAGATGTTCTTGCTCGCCAGCCGGCCTAGGCGAGTGGTGACTGAGGCGCGCGGGAATTCGTTCTCAAGATGGAGTTTGACGAGCGGAGCAAAGCGGAGACGGAGGCGGTTGGAATAGGTTTGCGGGAAAGCATGCCTTAACACCTGGTAGAGCACAAAGCCGGATTCGAAGTCGGAGCCGGTTTGCGTGTATTCGATGGAGTGGACGCGGTCACGGAGGTTGAGGCGTTTGGTGCGTTCTTCTGGCGGCGACAGGAGGCGTTCCAGGCGGCGGCGCAGGTTCGCGGTTTTTGTTACGTACGGTTCGGCGGCGGGATCGGCGGGGCGCAGAAGGAAGACCGCAGGCGCAGCGGGAGCGGACGCGAAGATCTCGCGGTCGCGGGCTGGCTCGAATTCGAGGCGCTCCATCTGCACAGGGGGATTGTAAGGGAGGGCAGAGGTTAAGGTCAGAGGTTAGAGGTCAGATTGCAGAGGTGATTCGCGGGGCTCGGCCGTTCCGCTCGACACAGCTCGAAGGCTTGAACCACAAAGGACACAAAGGAACACGAAAGAAATCGGATTTACTTCTGCATTCTAACTTCTAACTTCTGCCTTCTGCCTTGCTTTACCCGAAGCTGGCGCTTTTGAATTTCTGGCGAAAGTCGGGGCCGTCCATTTTCACGATACGGCACATTTCGTGGAGGCGGGAGCGCATGCGTTCTCCGATGCGGTCGCCAAGGGTTTCGCGGCGGGTGGCGGCGAAGGCTGCTGCGGCCGGCTCATCGGGGAAATTCGTGGTGATGATCGTGGTGCGATTGTCGTTGTAGCGCGTGTTCAGGATCAGGCTGACCGTGTCCCATACCCACTCGCTCGGTTTGACTGCGCCCAGTTCGTCAAGAACGAGGACTTCGGCTTCGAAGACCGGGCGAAGGAGCTGGAGTTCGGTGGCTTGCACAGAGTCGTTGTAGGAGTTCTGAATCTGCTTGAGGAGTTCGCGATAGTCGGAGAACAGGCAAGCGCAGCTGCGGGTGGCGATCAGTTCCTTCACAATGCCGACGGCGAGGTGAGTTTTGCCGGTCCCAATGCCGCCGACGAGTAAGAGGCCCTTGCCTTCGCGTGGATCGAATTCCTGAACGAAACGGGAAGCGCTGATGTGGGCGAGCGAGATGGAGCGATCGGCGCCCGGGAAATCGGTGGTGAATTCGGAGAGTTCGCAATGCTCGTAGCGCTTGGGAATGCGGGCAGAGCTAATGAGCGAGCCGGCACGGGCGCGGAGTTGGCAATCGCAGCGCGTGACGCCGTGTTCGCGGGCTCCGGGGACGGTGCGCCAGCCGGAACCGGCACAAAGGGAACAAACTTCGGCAACTGATTTCATGATTCGCTACTAAGACTTTGCACCGGAAGCGGCTGGTTCCGCAACTTGAAACCGGGGCTGGGCTGTGTACTTCCTGTGCAGAGATGGAAGGAGCTGTGGAGAACAGCGGATAAGCAGTCAGGACGCGGGGGAAACGCGGGTTGTGCTCAGGACTCGGCGAGATCGTTCAGCAAGTGATCAGGGCTTGTTCGCGAGCTGGAGTTTCGAGGGAAAAAGCGCCAGCGTCACACTGGATGGAGATTTCTAGCACTTCCGGGGGATGGGCACCCCGCGAATGTCCGAGTGCCAAAACCGGCAACTGGCACCGCTTTCCCATTGACAATCCCTGTACAGAGAGGAGAATGGCCATCGCCGGTGCTCGCGATGTTTGAGCTTCCTCCCCGGCACAATGCGCGAGGACCGAATTAAGAGAAACAGGAGAGAGCATGAACAAAGCTGATCTGGTTGACCGAATCGCCGGAGCCTGCAATATCACAAAGGCGCAGGCCACCACCGCAATTGATACTACGGTGGACAGCATCACCTCGTCCCTTCGTAAAGGGGAACGAGTAGCTCTGATCGGGTTTGGCACGTTTGCCGTCTCGCAGCGTAGGGCCCGCAACGGCCGTAATCCGCAGACGGGTGCCACCATTAAGATAGCTGCCCGCAGAGTGGCAAAATTTACTCCCGGTAATGAGCTGAAAAAAGTAGTCAATAAAGGTAAATAGGGGCCCGAAATTTTGGATGTTCATTGAGCGGCAGGGGGTCGGCCCTGCCGTTTTCCTTTCTAGCCATCAGTCGTCAGCCATCAGCCATCAGGAAAAGCACTCCGGGGGCGGGAACTTCTCCGATCCACGCAGAAACCCTTCGTTCTCAACCTGATGGCTGATGGCTGAGGGCTGAAGGCTGACGGCGGGCTTGCTGAATCCTTCCTAAGTTCTGTAGAATCTAATGATTGAAATTAGGATAGGAACTACTATGAAACCAGCGATCCATCCCAACTACACCGAGATCCGGGTGCACTGCGCCTGCGGCAATGCGTTTGTGACCCGTTCCGCCCACAAGGGCGACATCAGCGTCGAAATTTGTTCGGCGTGCCATCCATTTTTCACCGGCAAACAGAAGATGCTGGATACCGCGGGCCGCGTCGAGCGCTTCCGCCGCAAATACGCCAAGAGCGATGCGGGGAAAGCCGAAGCTGCCAAGGCGGAACTGGCAAAGAAGTAACCGTACACAGAGGCGGACAAGAGTGTCCGCCCTACAGAATCGAGCCCTCGCTGCGGCGGGGGCTTTGTATTTGCCGGGAAAGCTAGAATAGGGACGAATGACGAAGTACTGGTACAAGCTGGAGCCTGAGCCGCAGCTGCGGGACAAAGCGGACATTGCCGGTGCAGGCGATCACTTGCCCGACGGTGCCGTCGCGGACAGGAATGTTCGCGCCACACAGGTTGGTACTCCGGCGTTTCCGGAATGTTTGCGGATTGGCGGAGTCGAGATTCGTCCGGCGACGGTGCTGGCTCCCATGGCGGGAGTGACGGATACAGTGTTTCGGCGGTTCATTAAGCAGCCTGGGGGATGCGGGCTGATTATGACCGAGTTCACGTCGGCGGATGGGGTTCTGCGGAACAAGAAGGTGCGCGGACGGTATCTGCATTTTTATGAGGACGAGCATCCGATCTCGGCACAACTATTTGGCAGCAATCCCGAAGTATTGGCGGAGGCGGCTCGGCTGGTGGAGGATCTCGGATTTGATCTCGTTGATTTGAACCTGGGGTGTCCGGCGAAAAAAGTAGTGCGGTGCAACGGCGGATCGGGACTGCTGCGCGACCTGCCGCTGATTCGGAAGATTTTCGAGTCGGTGCGGGCGGCGGTGAAGATTCCGTTTACGGTGAAGTTTCGCGCCGGGTGGAATGACGAGGAGATTGTTTGCGTGGAACTTGCGCATATCGCCGAAGACTGCGGACTGGGTGCGGTGGCGCTGCATGCACGGACTCGCATGCAGGGTTATAGCGGGACGGCGCGGTGGGAATGGATTGCGTCGGTGAAGCAGGCGGTTAAGATTCCGGTGATTGGCAATGGGGATATCCGGTCGCCTGAGGATGCTTGCGCGATGGTGGCGCAGACCGGGTGCGACGCGGTGATGATCGGGCGCATGGCTCCGGCGAATCCGTGGATTTTTCGACAGATTGAGCAGTATGCGAGTTCAGGATCGTATGACGAGCCCAGCGAAACCGATCGCCACCGGATGATTCGGACTTACTTTCAGATGCTGCTGGAAGAAGAAGTGCAGGGAGCGGAAGGCAAGATGAAGCAGTTCGCGTCGTGGTTCACGCACGGGATTCCGGGCGGGGCTACGTTGCGGAAGGCGATTTACGATGCGAAGAGTGGTCACGAAATTATAGGCCGGGTTGAAGAGTTCTTCGAGCACCGGGCCGGCTCGATTGTCGCGTCGGAGTCGCGGACTTAGCAAAAATTCTTGCTCCGGATCTCCGGAACCGTTGTAACATGCCTGCCCAGACAGGGTCGCGGATCTACTCCTTCCCAACTCGGCCCTGCAAGTCCGGGCACTCGTAAATCGTTTCGGCGTCTCTCGTTGTAAGTTCCGCATATCGCAAGCCGAGTCGAGGAATCCGGTTGTGGCCCGGCAAGGATGGATCCAATGGCGTTGTTTGATGGTCTCTATTTCTACGAAATCGCGCTGCTCGTTCTGGGCGCTCTCTTGTTTCTGGTGCTGCTGCCGGTCTTGTTGCGGTTGGCGCTGAGCAATAAGAAATATCAGCACCTGATTCCGTTCTTTCTGATTTCGGCGGGAATGATGGGATTCCCGGCCTTCACCAAAATTCAGATTGATAAAGGAAAGATCGAGATCGACAAAACGACCCATGACTTGCAGAGCAATCCGCAGAGCCAGCAGGCGCGCGCTGAGGTGGAGACGTCCCTGACGAAGATCGCGGGCCGGCCGATCCACGATCCGGCGACGCTCGCCACAGTGGCCAAGGCGCAATTTGCACTCGGCCATGACACGGAGGCCGAATCGAACGTAAATCAGGCACTCGCGGCGGACCCGACGTTGCAGCCAGCGGTCGAGCTTAAGAACAAGATCGATCTAACTCAGAAACTGACGCAACTTACGAAGCCAGGCGCCGAAGCCACGAGTCCGCAGGCCCGGGAGGAATTAAAGAAAGCCTACTCGACGTTGAGTAATGAGAAGGTCGCCAATCCCAAGGCGATTGAGGCTCTGTCGAGAGCGCGAGTGATGCTCGAGGTGAAGCCAGATCTCTCACACCAGTAGCGGGCTCGGCTATGCCAGTTTCGCGAGAGCCAGCCTTCCGCGCTCGCCTTTTTCGACGTACCCCCACGGCGTCTGGTCGTCGTGCGTGAAGACCGTCAGCCAACGTTCGGGGATGGCTTGCGCGTAGTACTTCTTGCGGCTCTCGATCGTTTGCAACGGGTACAGGTCGAAGGCCATCACCCAGGTCAGATCAATGTGCATGCTGGTGGGGATCAGGTCTGAGATGTAACAGGCCTTCTTGCCACCGCTCTCGACGATGACGGCTTGCATGTTCGCGGTGTGGCCGGGGAAGACTTTCACAGAGATCCCGGGAAGTATTTCGAGGTCGCCATCGAGCAGGACCATCTGACCGCTTTCGAGTAGCGGATCGTAGTTCGGGCTCATGTAGCTGATGGCGTCGCGTTCGAGTTGCAGGCGGCCGTGCTCCCACTCTTTTTCCTGCGCGTAGTACTTGGCGTTTGGGAAGGTCGCTACCACCTGATCGCCGCGACGGACGGTGTTCCATCCGCAGTGGTCGAAGTGGAGATGCGTGTTGATGACGATGTCGATGTCTTCAGGGGCGACTCCGACAGCGTGGAGGTTGTCGAGCAGCTTGGCGGGTTGTTTGTAGATTTGCACGAGGCGGTCGGAAAGCTTATTGCCAATGCCGGTTTCGACGAGGATGTTCTTCTTGCCGGTGCGGATGAGAAGAGAGTTTAGACCGACGTCGAGGCGGTTTTGGTCGTCGGGCGTGGCCTTCTTGGACCACATGGTCTTGGGGACGACACCGAAATAGGCGCCGGCATCGAGGAAGTAGGTGCCGTCGGAGACGACGGTGAGTTCGAAATCGCCGAGAGTTGTGCGGTGCATGAGAAGTTCTTAGTTGTCAGTTCTCGGTTCTCAGTAAAAGATAGAAATCTGCTTTGAACCAGTTGAACACTATTTCAATTCTTTGTTCCAGAAGTCTTCCATCATGTGAAACAACTGCATTCTTGTGGCGGAGCCCGAAATGCCGTGTGTTTTGTTGGGGTAGACCATCAGGCGAAATTGTTTTCCGGCCTGGATGAGGGCGTCGGACATCTGGATTGTATTCTGGAAATGCACGTTGTCGTCACTGGTGCCGTGCACTAATAGCAGCGAGCCGTGTAGGTTGCGCGCGGAGTTCACGATCGAATCGTCGTATCCGCTCTGGTTGTCCTTGGGCAAGCCCATGTAGCGCTCGGTGTAGATCGAGTCGTAGTTGCGTTGGCTGGTGACCGGCGCAACGGAAATTCCAGCCTTGAAACGATCGCTGTGCGTGAGCGCGTAGAGAGTCATGGAGCCGCCGTTCGACCATCCCCAGATTCCGGTACGGGCGCGGTCGAGTTGCGGATATTGGGCGTAGAGCTGATCGAGCGCGGTGAGTTGGTCCTTGAGTTCGACGCCGCCGAATTGCAGACGGAGAGCGGCGGAAAATTTCTTGCCGCGATTCGGGCTGCCGCGATTGTCGAGGGTGAAGACGGCAAAGCCGTCTCTCACCAGAATCTGGTGAAACATCGCATTGCCGCCGCCCCAGCCGTTCTCGACGGTCTGGCCAGCCGGGCCGCCGTAGATGTAGACGATGAGCGGAATTTTTGCCGCGTCCGCGCCGGGAGGCAACATCAGGGAGCCGTAGAGCACGGTGCCGTCATCGGCGCGGAATTCCATGTTCTTTGGCGCAATTGGATCGTAGTCGGCGACGCTACGGGCTTCCCAGATTTTCTGGCACTGGGCGCTGATGGCACAGACGGAAATTCGCGGCGGGGTCAGCGTGGTGGAGTGGGTTTCCACGAAGTGCTTACCGTTGGTGGCGAAATTGGCGCCGTTGGTTCCTGCATCCGTCGAAACTTGACGAACGTCTGAGCCATCAAGCTTGACGGAGTAGAGTTTCTGCTCGCGCGGATCGGCCTTGTTCGCAGTGAAGAATACGGTGCTGGTTTCCTGATCGAAGCCGTTGATGCCAAGAACTTCGTAGTCGCCGCTTTCGAGTTGGCGTTCGAGCTTGGCGTCGGCCGCAAGCGGGTCGCTGCCGTTAAAGCTGTAGAGATAGATGTGCGTGTGGCCGTCTCGCCAACTGGTCCACAGGAAACGATCGCCCATCTTGAGCACTTGGAAGTCGTCGTTGACGTTGACCCAGGCATCGGGAGAGGACTCGGTGAGAACCTTGCGCGTTTTTCCGGAGTGGGTCTCGATGAAGTAGAGATCCATCTGGTCCTGTTTGCGATTCAGGACCTCCGCCCAGGCCCAGCCCTCGCGAATCCAGCCGAAGCGGGGAACGTAGGTGTCATCGTCGTCGGTGAGCTTGATCCAGCGAACCTTGCCGCCGTCGCTGGAGACGGTGCCGAGGCGCACCGAGGGATTGGGGTCGCCCGCCTTCGGATATTTTTCCTGCTCGACGTGCGGGTGCGTGGGAATCCAGTCGGTGATGGGGTAGGTGGGGACGCGGGTCTCATCCATTTGAAGGAAGAGGATGTCGCGGCCTTCCGGGGACCAGAAGAAATTGCTGCGGACGGCTAATTCTTCGGCGTAAACCCAGTCCACTTCGCCGTTGAGGATGTCGTCGTCTTTCTTGTCTTTGTCCTTATCTTTGTCTTTGCCCTTGTCTTTATCTTTTTCGTTTTGCAGGAGGGGGCGCTCGCCTTCTTCTCCAGAAACCGGGTGTACGTACAAATTGTGTTTGCGGAGATAGACGAGGCGCTTGCCATCGGGTGAAAACTTTGGATCTTCGCTGGCGTCGGGGGACGAGGTCAGTTGCACGGCCGTGCCCGTGTCGAGGGTGTAATACCAGAGCTGGCCCTGCGAATCGAAGAGCAGGTGCTTGGAGTCGGGGGACCACATGTAAGCGGCGACGTGGTAGCGCGAGACACGTTCCTTCTCGCGTTCATCTTTGATACGCGAGGCCGGGGGCGCCAGCTGTCCGAGTTTTGCTTCGCTGACCAGGACTTTCTTCTCACCGGTCGCAGTATCGAAATACCAGAGCTCACCATGCTCGCCGGAGTCATCGCGCAAGACGTAGGAGACCTTCGTGCCGTCGGGGCTCCACTTGATGGTCTCGGGAGCGCGACCGGTGAGGCCGCCTTCGGCGAACAGGGCTTCGATGGTAAGTGGCTTGGCGGGTGAGGCCTGAGCGATGGACAGCGAAGTCAACGCGAAGACGAGAAACAATGCGGGAAACAGTCTTTTCACAAATGGCTCCGGATGGGCATGAACCCCAGCCAAATTCCTGGCGGGGAGTGAAACCAGAAAGTGTACAACGAGGAGCGAATAGGCAGATAGGCCAATGAGTCGAGGCCTTCGAAGACACCGCAGCTACTTGGTCGAGAGCGTTTTCATTTCTGGCCGAACAGGATGTTTTGTTTCGTAGGCAGTGATCTCGGCTTCGTGTTGTAAGGTTAGTCCGATATCGTCCAAACCGTTCAGAAGGCAGTGGCGTGCGAAATCATCCATGGTGAAGGCGGCGGAGAATCCTCGACCATCTTCCACGCGTAGAGATTCGAGATCGACCGTAAGCTGGTAGCCCTCGACTTCCCTTGCCCGGCGCATGATCTCGTTGACCTGGTCTTCGCTGAGCTGGATGGTGAGCAGGCCGTTCTTCAGGCTGTTGTTGGCGAAGATGTCGGCGAAGGTAGGAGCGATCACCACACGGAAGCCGTAATCGGCGAGCGACCAGACGGCATGCTCGCGAGAGGAACCGCACCCGAAATTCTTGCCTGCGACCAGGATCGTTGCGCCTTCGTAACGTGGCTGGTGCAGAACAAAATCGGGAATCTTCTGGCCGTCTCCGGTGAAGCGCCAGTCATTGAAAAGAAACTGGCCGAAGCCGGTGCGCTCGATGCGCTTCAGGAACTGCTTGGGGATGATCTGGTCGGTGTCAACGTTTACGCGATCGAGCGGGGCTACGATGCCGGTATGTTTGCGGAATTGTTGCATGGGGTCCTCGGTCGGTAGTCGTCGGTCGATGGTCGTTCGCGGACCCGTGATTGTGCACTATGTGGAATCAGGCACTGGCTTCCGAACGACTAACGACTATCGACCAACGACTACTTGAATTGCCACTTTCTTACGTCCGTAAAATGTCCTTCGATTGCTGCAGCGGCCGCCATCTCCGGACTGACTAAATGCGTGCGTCCGCCACGGCCCTGGCGACCTTCAAAATTGCGGTTGCTGGTGGAGGCACAGCGCTCGCCGGGCTGCAGAATGTCGGGATTCATTCCGAGGCACATGGAGCACCCGGACTCACGCCATTCAAAGCCGGCATCGAGAAAAATTCTGTCGAGGCCCTCTTCTTCGGCGACATGTTTGATGGCTTGCGATCCGGGAACTACCATCGCGCGGACTTTGGAGTTCACGTGCCGGCCCTTGGCCACGCGGGCAGCGGCGCGCAAATCTTCAATGCGGGAATTTGTACAGGATCCTATGAAGACGCGGTCTATTGAGATCTGCTCGATCGGTGTGCCCGGCTTCAGATCCATGTACGTGAGAGCCTGTTCGACGGCGCGACGGTCGGAATCACCGGCGTAGCTGGCTAACTCTGGCACGCGCGCGTTCACAGGCACGACCATGCCGGGGTTCGTACCCCACGTCACGTAAGGCGCGAGCGATGCCGCATCGATTTCAACGACGCGATCAAAACGGGCTCCGGGATCGGTGGCGAGACCTCGCCAGTAAGTGACTGCGGCGTCCCAGTCTGCGCCTTGCGGAGCGAAGCGGCGACCCTTGACGTAAGAGAACGTTGTGTCATCGGGAGCAACCAAGCCAGCGCGGGCTCCGGCTTCGATGCTCATGTTGCAGAGCGTCATGCGGCCTTCCATGGACAAGCCGCGCACGGCTTCCCCGGCGTACTCGATGACGTGTCCGGTGGCGCCGTCGGTGCCGATCTGGCCGATGATGGCGAGAGCGAGGTCTTTGGCGGTAACACCCGCCCCGAGTTTTCCGCGGACCATGATCTGCATTGCTTTCGCTTTGTTCTGCGGTAGACATTGAGTCGCCATCACGTGCTCGACTTCCGAGGTACCAATGCCAAACGCCAGAGAGCCGAACGCGCCATGGGTTGAGGTGTGGCTGTCGCCACATACAATCGTCATGCCCGGCAGCGTGATGCCCAGTTCTGGACCGATGACGTGGACGATGCCCTGGTCAGCTGAATCCATGTCGAAGAAAGGCACGCCGAATTCGCGGCAGTTCTTCTGGAGGGCTTCAATCTGCTTGGCGGCAATCGGGTCGGTGATGGGCAGGCCGCGTGGAGTGGTGGGAATGTTGTGGTCCACGGTGGCCACGGTGCGCAGAGGCTGGCGGAGGCGGCGGCCATTGGCGCGGAGGCCATCAAAAGCCTGCGGCGACGTAACTTCGTGCACCAGGTGGAGATCGATATAGAGCAGCGGCGACTGGCCTTGGGGCGCGGCAACAACGTGGGCGTCCCAGATTTTGTCGAACAATGTGCGAGCTGACATAGAACTGAGCTTCTTGCGACGGTCGCTTCAGTGGCGGTCCGCCGGATCGGGAACCTTTCCGGATATTTCTCATAGTGTATCGAATCGCGGCAGCCCGGTTAGTTAATTCGATGATGGCAACCATTAGTATTGATTTCAGATATCATTGGAGCTAACGACTCCATAAGGAACCCCGCATGATTAACGGCAAACGAATTGCCGTGGTGTTTCCCGCTTATAACGCGGAAAAGACGCTGGAAGCGACGGTGAGCGAGCTTCCGGACCTGGTGGACATCCGCATTCTGGTGGATGATCACAGCTCCGATCGCACGGTGGAAGTGGCACACCGGCTCGGTTTGCAGTCGTTTGTTCACGACCGCAACTACGGATATGGGCGCAACCAGCAGACGTGTTACCGCGAGGCTTTGGCGGCTGGCGCGGACGTTGTGATCATGGTGCACCCCGACTATCAGTACACTCCCCTGCTGGTTACGGCGATGGCCAGCATGGTTGCGTACGGCGTCTATGACGTGGTGCTCGGTTCGCGCATTATTGGCGGGACCGCGCTGCGCGGGGGCATGCCAGTTTATAAGTACATCTCAAACCGGCTGCTGACGGCGTTTGAGAACTTGTTTCTAGGAATCAAGCTCTCCGAATACCACACGGGCTATCGCGCTTTCAGCCGCGATGTTTTGACGAAGCTGCCACTGCGTGAGAATAGCGACGACTTTGTTTTTGACAATCAGATGCTGGCGCAGTGTGCGCACTTTGGCTTCCGGATTGGAGAGGTCTCCTGCCCGACGAAATATTTTGAGGAGGCTTCGTCGATCAATTTCCGACGTAGTGTGACGTATGGGTTGGGCGTACTGAAAACGACGCTGCAGTTCGCTTTCGAGCGAGCGGGGATCACGCACAATCCGATTTTCAGTGCGCAAGGCAAGACCCTGGAGGCTGGCGCCGATACTTACTACGAGAGCGGAGTTGCGGCGGGCGCTCCTCGCGCCTAGTCGGTTGATTCTGGGATGACGGACTTTCCTCGATTCGCCACAGCGAAAACTGCGAGTACCACAAACATCGGGTCCATCGGCCGGCGGTAATAGACTTCGGGACTGGTGAAGTAGTAAATCAGCGGAAAAGAAAATAGAACCAGCGCATAGGGCACGCTCACGGCGAGTCCGGCGCGAAATGCCTTGCGTAGGCCGATTAGCGCTAGGATCGTCAGCGTTGTGCACAGGAAAATATTAGGTGGATCGAGCGGTTCCTGTTGCAAGTACCAGCGCGAGAAGCTCCAGTAGCCAGTCCATAGGAACACGGCGCGCCGGAATGCGGTCCACACATACCATCCGGGATTGGCTTTGATGAAGACTACGGCCTGCTCTTTCTTTGTGGCCATGTAGCGCAGTTCGCCATCGCGCTGGAACTCAGCCCACTCGGCATCGTTGTGCCATGGGCCGAGTTCATAAGTGCCCCAGTAGGAGGTGTTTCCTTTTGTGCCCAGACGGAGGACCAGCCCCATGTTGTCGCGGAAGGGGACGACTTTGTGGAAGACCTCGTAGTTGCGAATGAACCAAGGGGCTATCACCGCTAGAAACACAACGGTTGCAACAACGTTCGGAGTAAACCAGCGGTGGCGATTTTTATGCAGCCGCCAGCACGTCCACACGCCCAGGAAGGGTAGGACGGAAAGAGCGGAGGGGCTGGTCAGAGCCTCAACGCCCCAAAGCAGTCCGTACAAAACCCACATCCAGAGCGGCTTTTCGTCTTCGAGTTCCAGCGCGATCCAGAAAAGAACACATAGCAAAAGCGTCGCGAGCCACGTTTCCCATATGCGTTCCACGGGGAAGTAAATTCCGTAGGGAAAGAAGGCCCAGGTCCATGCCGACCACCGGGCGACGCGCAGGCCAAAACTGCGGCGGGCGAAGAGGAAGATCGGAATCGCGGTGAGCGCCGAGGTCAGCGCGTTGAGGGACAGCAGCGCTAGAGCCGACGCTTTGGTGTAGATTCCGAAAATCTTGAAGACAGCAGCAACGATGAGTGGGTAGACCGGGGTCATCCACGCCGTCGGGCCAGTGTCGGAGAATAGCGGGCTGCTGAAGCCTTTGCCTTCAACGATCGAGCGCGCGATTCTGCCGGTCTCGTAGCCGAAGTGCCAGTGATCGCGCTCCGGGCTGAGTTGCTCGGGGTAGAGGAATAGCATCACGAGTAAGCGCAGGGCGAGGGCGATGCTGACGATCAGGACAAGCTCGCGAACGTTGGACCGCTTCGAATTCAATTTATCGTCGGGCAAACTTGGTTTACTCCACTCGGCAGACTAGCACCGCGGCATTTGAATAGGGGCAAGTCATTCCGGAGCGACCCGGTTGCTCGATTACGGCCCAGTTCACCCCGTATTTCTGGCGAAGGTGTTCGAAGTCCTCCTTCTGAAACCTGGGCCAGTCGCGCTGATCCTTCAGTTGTGCCAGCCATTCGGTGGAAAGAGGCGGGAACATTGACGCTGCGCCTTTGTCCTTGACCGCGTCGGCCAGCATGCTGCGCTGGGCGCGGGCCCGAAAGCCATTTTCATCCTCGCCGGGAAGCTCCATGTGATTTGGATTCAGGGCAAAGAGCGCGTCTGTCGGAGTGTTGTCGCGAATCCATTCGAACGCCTGGGCCCACGGGTTGCGCGGCTGCGCCCATGGCCATTCGATGTGCGCGCTGGCGGGGAACAGTTGTCTCTGCGCGAAGTACATTCCCAGAGCGATGGGCACGAACAACACCAGCCAGCGCCATACTTTTTCCTGAAGTACTTTTTCTCCCAACATGCCGCCGCCAATCACGATCAGAAGCATGTAGCTCAACGCGAGACAGCGAAGAGGTTCCAGTCGCGCCAAGGCTTCGAATCGTGCTGGGATCGACAGAACTGCCGCGGCTACGGTTCCGATCACGATAAAGATAATTGCAGTTCGCGAGACGAGTACCAAATTCCTGATCTTGCCGCGCCGCGCGTATCGCGCGAACCACCAGAATAGAAGAGCGGGGCCAATGATTCCGAGCCATTCATACCAAGCCCAATTCTGGAGATAGAAGTAGGGCTGGCGGAGAGCGACTTCGTGATACGCGGCCGGGGGAGGATCAAGCGTCAGCCCAAACGGCAGTATCGCGGCGAAGCCCAGCGATCGGAGAGGAAGGAGTGGCAAAACAGTCAGGAGAATGCAGAAGCCGATGGCGAAGCCTCCCATCAAGGGATGAACTGCGGCGGCAAATGCCAGCCACAGTAAGGCTAAGGCGTGGCGACGATGCAGCAATTCCGCTACGGCAAAGACTCCCGCGAACGCCGCCAGATTTCGCGGGTTCAAGTATTGATCCATGATGTAGAGCGCGGTTCCGGCCACTGGCAGAGTCAGTAGGCCCGCCATGAGAAAAGTCGCTGCCCATTTCGTGCGGTCAGATTCAAACAGTGCGGAAGCCAGACGCCAGGTTGCTGCGAGCATCAGGAAGATCGAAAGGACCTGCCAGAGGAAAGCCGCCCATGGGAGAGACAGATGACTGATTCGCACCGATGCCGCAATAAGGTTCGGATACAGAGTATGGCCGGCATGCTCGCCGAAGAAGTTTGCATTCAGCGGAAAGAGTGCGGGATTCAGGAGCTTCAAAACGCCGGGGAGGTAAATCTCCGCATCCTCTGCGTAAGGGTGGTAGCCGTGAATCAGCAACGCGGCGGCGGTCAGGCCGAGCAGGCCAAGAATCAGTTTCGGCTTCAGAACGTAAGGCTCCATTTGCGTCGGGTGCTTCACTATTACACTACAAGCGGGGCCAGTACCGGAAAGTATGCACTACCAGTGCTTTAGAGCGCCTTCCGGCTTGCAGCGCCCCCCAGCGCCACGTAGCATCTAACCTGAGAAATGCCTACGGCTACCGCAAACCGAACCGACCAGAGGGCGCACCTCGCGCTCGGCGAGATCTTCAGCTTCTCCTATGAGACCTTTTCCAGCAACAAGGTTCGTTTCGCGCTCACGGCTCTCGGCATGGTCATCGGAACGGCTTCGTTGATTCTGGTGGTGACGATCGGTCTCACAGGAAGACAGTACCTACTCAATCAGATTCAAGCGATCGGCTCCAACTGGATTTACGCGGAGTACGAGAGCGGGGGCGAGCGAATTACCAATACTGGGAACGATGCTCTCACGATCGAAGATATGGAAGCAGCGTTGCATCAGGTGAGTGGGATTGCCTATGCGACTCCGGTGATGCCGCTCAATGAGCGCGTCGCTGTGGGCGGCGGCAAAGAGCGGGATCTGCAGATCATGGGCGTCTATCCCGAGTATCAGCAAGTGCGAAACATCATCGTTCTAGATGGACGTTTCTTCGACAAAGAGGATTCGCAGGCGCATAACAAGGTTGGCGTGATTACGCCAAAGCTGGCAGTGCAGCTTTACGGAACAGAGCAGGCGGCTCTCGGCAAAACAGTGAAGTTGAGCGGGTTGCCCTTCACAATTGTGGGGACGTTCAAGGAGCGCGTAGATACGTTCGGCCAATCGGAAGTGACCGACAACACCATGTTGATTCCTTACACGGTGATGCGCTACTTTCAGGAAATTCCGACCGTGAAGCAGATTTTCTTTTCGACTGCCGATTCTTCGCTGGTGGTGCCGGTGACGGCGCAGATTCAGCGGGTGATTCAGTCGCGCCACCGTCCGGAGTCGGTGTACAGCGTGCGGAACCTCACCGAACTGGTTGCCGTGGCTGACAGGACGGCGACCGCCATGACCATGGTGCTTCTGGCTGTGTCGTTCGTCGTTCTTCTAGTTAGCGGGATTGGAATCATGAACATCATGCTGGCGACGGTCAGCGCGCGTATTCGCGAGATTGGTATTCGCAAAGCTATTGGGGCGACCAACCGCGAGATTCGTTTTCAATTTCTTTCGGAAGCTGTGCTGATTTCGCTGACGGGCGGAATCCTTGGGATCGTGATTGGATTGGCGATTCCGTTCTCGGTTCGATTCTTAACTGAGTTTCGCATTCCGATTTCCGGGCTTTCCGCGATCATCGCGATCGTGGTTTCGTCGCTGGTCGGAATTATCTTCGGTACGCTACCGGCCAGCCGCGCGGCGGAACTAGATCCGGTGGAAAGCCTGCGCTACGAATAAGGGCCAATCTCCTTCCTGAGACTCGGACGTTCGGACGAGGCAGAGCATGTCCTTCACAATGCCCGCCTGACGGCTCATTTCACGGTGCCCATGCACTTGTGGCCTCTTGACCCAGGTGGGGTTCCTGCATAAAGTGCTCGCAACTCGGCGCAACCCTGACAATCGAAACGTTTCACTTGGCGTGCGACGCATGCGTCTTCTGCCTTCAAGGACCGTTTTGTCTCCAGTTCAGGGCGAACCGGCTCTGGAAGGCACGGCATTCCACGGTCTCGCGGACTCACGTGCCTCCCATCCAACCAACGTAAGGCTTTCGTGTGGGGTACATGCCCTCCCCCAGGCATGGAGAAAACAATGAAGCACTGGAAACGTTTTACCGCTCCAGCTTTAGTGGCTGCGCTCACCGTGTTGCCGGCCACCGTCACCAAACTGCTCTCACAATCAGGCAACGAAGCCCCAACCGGCTTCACCACACCAACGCTCCAGAACAATCCCGGCAGCCAGAGCGTCAGCAACGGCTTGCCCGAACCGTCGGGAGATACGTTCGCCAACGATCAAAGTGTTTTTGAAGAGGCAGACGGAGTTGACTCCGGCTTGGGACCGATCTTCAACGCCCGCTCCTGCGCCGAGTGCCACCAAACCCCTGTCACTGGAGGTGGAAGCCAGGTAGCGGAGTTCCGTGTCGGACACAACGATGGCAACGGGAATTTCGTTCCTGCCACTCTCACCATCAATGGCGGTCAAACCTCCATTGCCAGTCGCTCTCTGGCAAACGACCGAGCCATCTGTCCAGAGGCGCAGGAACGGGTTCCCATGTCGGAGAACATTCGCACGTTCCGGATGTCGCTGAGCGTTCTGGGAGATGGCTTCGTAGAGGCGATTGACGACAACACACTGTTGACGATCGCGGCGCAACAACCGGGGCTGAGCGGAGGCAAGGTCCACGGCGAGGCGATTCAGGTGCCGATTAGTGAAGCGCCGGGAGCGACTCGAGTTGGTCGCTTTGGATGGAAGGACCAGCACGGCAGCTTGCTGTCCTTTGCAGGCGACGCCTATATCAACGAGCAGGGGATTTCAAACCGGCTCAACCCCGTGGACACGACTGCAGTCTGCAAGACGACCGCCGATCCTGAGGACGGGCCGGATGAACTCGGGATGGACGACATAGACCATTTCACAACGTTCATCAGGGGAACCAACGCGCCGCCGGTGGACTCTAACCTGATCTCAACTCAGGATGCTCAGGCCGGCCAACAGATCTTCACGAAGATCGGTTGCAGCGTTTGCCACGTGCCGTCGATCACCACAGCCCCAACGGGTACGGCGATCAATGGCGGAACTTTCACCCTGCCCAGTGCATTGGGTGACAAAGTCATTCACCCATACGGCGATTTTCTGCTGCATGACATCGGCACTGGCGATGGAATTGTGCAGAACGGCCCCGCCGATACTGCCAACAAACTACGCACCATGCCGCTATGGGGATTGCGAACCCGCGATCGGTTGATGCACGACGGATTGTCGGGATCGCGGGAACAGGCGATCGCTCGGCACAAGGGAGAGGCCACGACCTCGCGAACTAAGTTTTCAAAACTAACGCCGCAACAGCAATCGCAGTTGCTGACGTTCCTTGACGCGCTCTAGTTGTCCGAAGTTGTTCTAGCGTGGCCCACTCATTGCGTGCTGGTTGCGGTGAGTGGGATTTCTAGCTCAGTGCGTGCCATTGATGAGGCAGGTCACGCCGTCTTCTCTCCAAGACGCTTTTCGGCTCTCAGACTTGCCACTACCAGACGGATGTCGTCGAAAGTGATGTAAGGTGGCAACGCGTCTTTGACGTCGCGAAGGCGCTCGACTCCCTGCTTTAAGCATGCCGATTCAATCAGGGGCTGAGCATCCGGAGAAAGCCATTTCGGGTTGAGCTTCACGCGCCCGGCTTCGATCAGTGTGGCCACGGTGCCCACGACTGTGGAGATCTGGCGGGCTCGGAGGCGTCCGATTTCTTCGAACGATTTGCCTTCGCGCAGGAGAATTAGAGTTTGCTCTGCCGGGGAGTTTTCCGTGGTAGAAGGGGCTGCCGCCCTTGCCCCGCTGTCGTAGTTGCGCAGGACTTGCAGGATTTCCGCGCCGTAGAGATCAGCTTTGCGCTCTCCGATTCCGGATACTTGCAGCAACTGGGCGATGTTCTTCGGACGCCGCTGGCAGAGTTCTTCCAGCGTGCTGTCATGCAGCACGACGAAGGCGGGAGTTTTGTTTTCGCGAGCGGTGTTGCGCCGCCACTCGCGGAGATAGTTGGCGAGTTCCGGATCGACTTCTCGGGTGGGCGGCATCGGAAGAAAATCGTCGGAGGAGGCGATGGCTGCAGCTTTTCTGCGTCTGGGCGGAACGACTGCGGGCATTCTTGCCGTCAGCCACTCCGGCTTTTCGCCGCAGTTGTCACAAGAACCGCAGCGGTCCCATTTTGGACTCTCGCCGAAATGCACGCAGATCTGGCGATGGCGGCAGCCTTGGGAATCTGCAAAGCGGCTGATGATACGCTTGCGCGCCAGCGCTCGTTCGCGTTCTGCTTCGTCTTCGATTTTGCGGATGAAGAAATCGAGCAAAATATGATCTTGTTTCTGCCACATCAGGATGCAGTCCGCTGGACGACCGTCGCGACCAGCGCGGCCTGCTTCCTGGTAGTACTGCTCGATCGACTTCGGCAACGAGAGATGAATCACGGCGCGGACAGAGGGCTTGTTAATCCCGAGGCCGAAAGCGATCGTGCCGACCAGTACGCGGACTTCGTCGGCCATCCAGCGTTCCTGGTTTTGGCGGCGCATGGTGGGTTCCATCTTCGCGTGGTAGGGAATCGCGGCGATTCCGGCTTCTTCAAGATGCTCGACGGTCTCTTCCACGCGCTTGATTGTTGGCGCGTAGACGATGACGTTCCCCTCTGCGTAGTAGCGTAGTGCGCGGGTGAGAAGTTCCATCTGGGAGTAGCCTTCGCACTCATGCACGATGTAATTCAGGTTGTTGCGATGGAAGCTGGCGATGTAGAGATCGGGCTCGCGCATCTGCAACTGCTTGAGAATGTCGTGCCGGACTTGCCTTGTGGCGCTGGCCGTGAAGGCTGCGATTGGAACGCCGGGAAGGCGCGAGCGCAACTGCCCTAGTTGGCGATAGTCGGGACGAAACTCGTGACCCCACTCGGAAATGCAGTGGGCCTCATCCACGGCGAAAAAACCCACCGGGATATTCGCCAGCCAGTCGAAGGTGCTTTGCATGGCGAGCCGTTCGGGTGAAAGATAGATGAGGCGAAATTCGCCTTTGCGGGCGCCGGACATCACGCGGCTACGCTGGCTTGAGTCCTGAAAGCTATTGATGGCCGTTGCCGGAATGCCCATCTGTGCAAGCTGCGCCGCCTGGTCCTGCATCAAAGCAATCAGGGGCGAGACGACTATTGCTGTCTTGCCAGAGACGACTGCGGGGAGTTGGTAGCAGAGCGACTTGCCGCCGCCCGTCGGCATGACCGCGCAGGCGTCGTGCCCGGCGAGCAGGCTGCGGATGATGCTCTCCTGCTTGGGGCGAAATTCGTGGTATCCCCAGTAGCGGCGAAGAGGTTCCATCAGGTCGGGCAAGGGCTGGGGCATTGAAGGCAGTATAGCTGGAGAACGAAGGGCGAAGTCTGTGAGCTATCGACGTTGGATTTGTGATGAATCGCTAGAGCCTACCACGGAGACACAGAGGCACGGAGGAAAGCATTGAGTTCTTTCTTGCTTGGTGTTGAGATAGCACTTACTTCTTTATGATGATCGGCGTTATCTCCGACACACATGGGTTGCTTCGGCCCGAAGCCGTCGCGGTATTGCGTGGATCCGAACATATCCTTCACGGCGGAGATATCGATTCTCCCGATGTGCTATTCGAACTCGCTAAGATCGCACCGGTCACGGCTGTTCGCGGCAATGTCGATCCTGAGGAGTGGCCGAGCAAGTTGTTGCAAACGGAAATGGTCGAACTCGGCGGCGTGGGGATCTACATCATTCACGATCTCTCGCGGCTGGATTTAAAGCCGGAAGCTGCCGGAATACGAGTCGTCGTGTACGGGCACAGCCATCAGCCGAAGATGGAGGAGAAGAATGGCGTGCTGTATTTCAATCCGGGGAGCGCGGGGCCGAAGCGGTTCAATTTGCCGGTAAGCGTGGGCCGAATGGTTATCGAAAACGGGCAGGTGCGCGGCGAGCTGATCGAGTTGAGCCTTTGACGAAGACAAACGAAAAGGCCGACACCTAGTCGGCCTTCTCTTCGCTGATTGCAGTTCGCGGACAGGAATGTCCGCGCCACAGCACTACTTCTTGGGCGCGATCGAGTCCTTCGCAGCTTTCGCCACGCGGAACTTTACAACCGTCTTCGCCTTAATCTGAATCGGTTCGCCGGTCTGCGGATTGCGTCCCATGCGGGCTTTGCGGTGCGCCTTCACCAGGCGGCCGAGTCCGGGCACAACGAATACACCGTTCTTCTTGGTCTCTTTGATGGCTACGTCGGCCAGGTTCTCCAGGAAAGCGGCCGCGGTTTTATTGTTGGTGCCGAGCTTCTCGGCCAGGGTACGTGTGAGCTGAGTCTTGGTCATACCGGTTGCCATGTATTTTCTCCTTCAAAAGCCACAAAATGCTGCGTTCAGCCGAATAGTAGCGCACGCCGCTGTGGAAAAGAAGTAATTTGTGCAGATTTTATGCGGTTCCCAGAAAGGTACCCCCCAGAAAAGCTGCTAAAGATGCAGGTTTGGGGGCTCGGAATCGCCGGAAAGCGCCGCCACGGCGAGCGGAATCGACCTGACGCCACCTTTTGCCGGAGTCGCACGCGCCTCCCTGATCGGGTCTTTGGCTCGAATTCCCTTCGCGTTGATGAGGACTCTGCTTTGCCCAGCAGTCACACTTACTAGAAAAAAGTAGGGTTTGCGCTGGCTCCTGCCTGCTCTCGTTCGTTACACTGAAACCCATTTTCACGCATAAATCAGGAGGATGGTTTTATGGCAGACGCACCACTTACCGGCGGCGAATTCAAGAAACAACTTCGCGCCGGCACCCCAAAAATGGGCCTTTTTGTGAACTCGCATAGCCCCACCGTGGCCGAGCAACTGGCATGCAGCGGCTACGACTGGCTGCTCGTGGATACGCAGCACGGCCCCATGAATTTCGAAAAACTTTCAGCGATGCTGAGTGGCATTTCGAACGGCGGGGCGAAGTCGCTGGTTCGGGTCGGCGGGTATGCCGATCGTCCGGGCATTCAGCAGGCGCTCGATCTTGGCGCCGACGGCGTGCTCATTCCCTACATCCACACCGTCGAGGAAGCGCGCGAGGCGGTGAGCTGCGCCAAGTATCCGACCGTTGGCACGCGTTCGGTCTATTTTCCGCAGCGCAGCATGAACAAGGCCGGACTGCTGGGTTATGCCGGCAACTGGAACAACGAAGGTATTGTCGCGCTACAGGTGGAGACGGCCTCGTGTATCGAGAACATTGCCGAAATCGCCGCAGTACCGGGCGTCGATATTCTTTTCCTGGGGCAGAACGATCTCTGCATGTCGATGGGCCTGTACAACAAGTACGAGTTCCCGCACATGTACACTTCGCCGGAACTGGGTGCGGCGACGCAGAAGCTGATTGATCACGCGCGCAAAAACAACGTGATTCTCGGGTTATTCCTGTTTGGCACGTCACGCGTGGGTGAGTTCCTGGAGAAGGGCTTCACTTTCATCAGCATCGGGAACGATCTGCACCACGTGCTGACGCAGTCGGGAGCGTACGTCGCAGACATGGAGAAGATCGCGTCGGAAAAAGGGAAAAGCTGGAAACGGCGTCCGACGGCGCTGTTCTAGGGAATAGGGAATTTTTCACGAGCCGTGCTCAGATCGAGCACGGCTTTGTCTTTTTTGAAATGGACCGCTCTAGCGAAGCCTAGTGCGAATTCAGTCGACACGCACCTGACACACAATAGCGATTGCGTGCGAACCAGCGATAGCCGGTGCGAATCATCCAGTTGAAACCGGGCAGACTGAAAATTGCGTAAAACGGCCAGGCCCACCAGATGCGGCGGGTGACGTAAAGATAGGCGTCGGCGCCGGAGACTAGTTCGCCCGTGGGAGTTAGCAAGCGAATGTCGGCAAGGAGCAGGTCCAGCGGCATCGCCAACTTTTCACTGACCCATTTCTGCTGCAAGGCTACGGGCTCGAATCCGTGGCGGCGCAACGTACTGGCCCAAAAGCCGACCCAGCGCGAGCAAAAGCCGCAATCGCCGTCATAGAGAACCCAGCCGCGGGCAGGAACTCGAATTGTAGTGCTGTTTGCCAGGACTACAACCTCCGCCCCCGCATCACCGTAACTTCCGAGCCTTCAGCCAGAAATGCCGATGCGGGCCTTTCCCGCAAAACTGCTGCGAACTTTGGTCCGTAGAGTTTCTCGACATCGCCGCGAAACGAAGCCTCCTGCGCCTGCCAGACTCTCCACGACGGATGGGCGACTTGATACTCGACGCAGCCGCCATCGCTCTGCGCTGCATACCCCCAGTAGTGCTCCGCGATGAACTGTTCCTGGGAGCCATCGCGCAGAACATCGGGTTCACCCTGTGACTTGAAGGTGATTTCGCTCCACGCGTGCCCTGACCTCCAGCGATAAACGGCCTCGACCGCGTGGCCGGTTAGTCGAACATCATGGCTCATCGGCAAAGCGACGTAATTTTCGTTGTAAAAGGTTCGAGCGACGAAAGCAATTGCACGCCGAGGGACGATTTCTTTAATGAACACAACGCCGCGGCGCAATTTCCCGTCCACTTCACGTCGAACATAGAACCGCAGATTTACTTCATCGAAATTGCTGTGGAACGAAATGGGAATGCCGAACACGCGCGTCTTCAGGAAGCGAAACCCGACCAGGCTTACGAATGTTTTGTTATTCCAGCGATCAAGCTCGGTTCCGCGTGGCAGGAACGGGCGAAGCAGGCCGGGTTCCACCTCATAGTTCAGCAGCACCAGGTTTCGCCACTCCGCGGTAAGGAAGACCCGGGAAGCTGCCATGTATGTTGGATTGGTCGCAGCGGGGGTTCGATTCATGTCATATCTCAGCCGACATTCATGAACCGTTCATCTTGCTATTACGTTGCGTTAACAAGCGGACGCTAGCGTTTTCATGAGGGCGACGGTCTCGGGTGAGGATGAGTCGCGCCCCATATTGATCACTTCCAAGAAAGGTAAACCCTCCATGAAGAAACACTCCCTGCTCATGGCCCTGACGACTGCTCTGTGTTGTGCGGCTGTGGCACAAGTCGGCCCGGTTCCGAAAGGCGTTCCCCGTCTCGATCACGTATTTGTCATCATGATGGAGAACCACGGCTACTCCCAGATTCTCAACAATCCGAATGCCCCGTTCATCAATTGGTACGCGCAGTCGGCCAACCTGGCAACCAACTACTTCGCGATCGCGCATCCCAGCCTGACCAACTACCTGGAAGTGGTCGGGGGATCGAACTTTGGCGTGTTGAGCGACAACGATCCCGACTGGCACAATTCGTCTTGCAGCACCAACCTCGCAACGGGCATCGCTAACACGGACAACCCGCCGAGCCCGAGCATTTGCCCGATCGCGGGTACTGGGACCGACGCAGCGACGGTTGCGGTCGATACGATTAATGAAACCCAGGGAGATCCGGGGCTGTTCAACATTGATGGCGTGCAGTCCATCCCGGCGGCCAGTGGTATCGTTGGCGAAACGATCGCCGATCAACTGGTAGGGGCGAACCGAACGTGGAAGAGCTATCAGGAAAACCTGCCCGTGGTAGGACCTGATTTTGTTACCTATAGCGATGGAGTCTTCACGAACCTGACCGACTTCACCAAGATCAATCCGCAGCTCAATCCGCCGCTGACGCAAGCGGACGTCGTGAAACTGTACGCCGCAAAGCACAACCCGTTCGTCTATTTTGCCAACGTTCAGGCGAATACGGACCCGAAGAATGGTTACGGCAATATGGTTGATTTCAACACCCTGTACGGCGATCTGCGTTCCGGGAAAGTTCCCAGCTACTCGTTTATCGCTCCCAACCAGTGCAACGACCAGCATGGCCGTGGCAACGCTGGGGCATTCTGCAACTATGATCCCAGCAGCGACGGGACTCAGTCCGGGTTGAATCCGGCTTTGATTCTCCTGGGGGACAACACGGTTGGCCGCCTGGTAGGGGCTATCCACAGTTCTCCAGCATGGAACAAGGGCCACAATGCCATCGTTCTGCTGTGGGACGAAAACGACTACAGCTATGCACCGAATACCAACCAGGTGATTGCTGTGGTTGACACCAACTACGGCTTCCACCAGCTGCAAAGTGGACAACGCTACAACCACTTCTCCCTGCTCAAGTCCCTTGAGTCTGGTCTTGAGCTGCCGTGCTTGAACCATGCTTGCGATTCGAACGTTCCGGTGATGTCGGATCTGTTCGGCATCGCACGGCACGAAGCGGAAAAGAAGTAGCTCGTTCAAAGTAAGAGAGCCTAAGTTGCGATGGCAACTCAGGCTCTTTTCTTTTTTGAAAGATTCGGTTGAAGATGGTCTAGGGATCGTACACAGCGGTGTGCATGCCTGCCCGTCTCGCAGATTCCTGCATTTCCTCAAGTTCCGATCTTTGCTCTTCCAGTTGTTCTTGGAGCCGTGCTTCGCGTTGCTGTTGCAGGGCCTGCCGGCGGTTGAATACTTCGCCCCGCGCATTGGCGCTGGCGTCCACGAAGGAGATGGATGCTTTCAGCACCGCCAACCTTCTTTCCAAATTTGCTACTGTTCGCTTTTGCGCCAGGATTTGCCTGCGCCACTGTTCCGCGGCACGTGCGTCCATAGGTCTTTTCGCTGTGGCTTTGCGCACGGCGGGCCTAGTCGCGGACACTGGTGAGCCCTGACTCGGTTGGGTCTCGTCGTCCGCTGCATCCTGATTCTTTGGCAGGTCGGCATTCGTAATCACCTTCGGAGCGGGCGAGGCGAGCTCTGCCTTTTTCTCGCGGTTTTCTCGAGCCACGTCGCCGAGCGACTGTCCGTAGGAAGTCGCGAATAGGAACAGAAATGGAGTGGCTTGAAATAAGAGGTGGCTGAAACGTTGGCCTTTGATTCGAAGCATGGGGGACCTCTCTCATCGATGAAAAACCGAGAGCGGCTCAATAGTAGCGCGACGATCCAAGAGTTTCTGGATTACGCGGGTAACCTAGGGTAGGTTACTCTCGCCTTTGTTGGATGGTCCGAAAAGCCAATTCCAGCGCCGCTTCTGGCGACATTCCACTGGCCCGCAAATGGCGGATACTGAGTGAATCGTGGCGCTTGGCCAGGCGCAGACCGGAAGAATCTCGCACGAGTTCGCAATGGAAATAATCCGGCGCAGTGAGGTTGAGGGCGCGTTGCAGAAGAAGTTGGCGGGCAGTGGATTTCAAGAGATCCTGGCCGCGCACGACTTCGGTAATCTGCATGGCGTCGTCGTCAACCACAACGGCGAGTTGATAAGCGGGGACGTCATCGCGTCGCCAGACGAGGAAATCGCCGAACTCCTGGCCTGCGATATATCGTTGCTCACCGAGATTCAGGTCGGTGAAGTCAATGGTTTCGCCGTCTGGAACACGAAAACGCCAGTTCACGCCGACAGGTTCGGAGAAGGTTGTGCCATCACGCCGTGCGCGGCACTTCCCCGGATAGAGCGGTTCGTCGTCCACATCATTGGGCGCGCTGGCAGACTGCGCCAGATCTTTGCGCGAGCAAGTACAGGGATAGATGAATCCGGAATCGCGCAGCCGGCGCCAAGCGTTTCGATAGTGCGCCCGGCGCTCACTCTGCGCGTAGGGGCCATACTCGCCGCCACAGTCTGGACCTTCGCTCCAGCGGATGCCGAGCCACCGCAAATCTTCGATCATTGCCTGAGTAAACTCAGGACGCGAGCGCTGCGGATCAAGATCCTCGTTGCGCAGAATGAGGGTGCCAGTATGTTCGAGGGCCCGTTGCGATGCGATCCAGAAAGTGCGGGCATGGCCGAGGTGGAGCAAGCCGGTAGGTGACGGCGCCAGGCGGCCACGGTAGGTTGAGGACATGGCCATCGCCAATGCTTACAGCATGTGTTTCATCAGCGCGATCTGACCGGCATGGTAGGCCGCATGTTGGGACAGGCCATGAAACATATAATAAAAGTTGTAGTGCGTGCCCAATTTTCCCGGGACTTGCTCACTGAGGCGGGTATCGGAAAACGTTGAGAGTGCATCAAGCAAGTCGTCGTGCACGTGGCGCAAATGAGCGAGCACGCTCTTCCAGGCCGCATCGCTAGTATCCAAAACCGAGGGAAAATTCTGGCCATCGGAAAGGGTCACGCCTACGCCCGTCATGCGCTTCCGAACGGCGCTTTCCCACGCTGCGATGTGCAGCACTAGTTCCCAGATGCTGTGCGCGTTGCGGATGGGGTGTGCGGAGGCGCGAGCGGCGGGAATCCCGCGCAGAATTTCAAACAGCGACTCACCGTGCCAGGCTTCGCCATCAAAAGCACGGCGGAGTTCATCCGCAATTCGAGTAGTTTCGGACATGACCTTTCTCCCATTCGTAAGATATCAGGACTGACCACGTTGGGATGTTGCGGGGTTGATGTCTCCCTTAGCCTGCGGTAATGCAGATGCCCGCCGCATCGGCGGCGTGGAGAATCGCATCGCCATCCAGCAAAAGGCATCGGCCGGCATCTATAGCGAGGCAACTGGCGCCTGCGTTGCGCATCGCAGCAATCGTCGCCACTCCGATGACCGGCACGTCAAACCGCATGTCCTGCGCTGGTTTTGCGATCTTTACCACGGTTAGGGCGCGCGTAAGGGTCGAGGCTTCGCCTTCGAGTGAGCCCATCAGTTGCCCGGCGCGTTCGATGGTCGCGTCGGTGCCCTCCATGGCTTCCACTGCGACGCATGCGGCCTCCGCAATCACGACGGTCTGTCCAATGTCATATTCGGCAAGGCGACGCGCCACTGTACGTCCGTAGTCGATGTTCTTGCGCTCCTGTTCGGTGGGGGCGCGCCGGGTCAGGACGCCTGATTTCGCCAGGAGTGGTTCAAGGAGCGAGGTGGAATTCTCCAGCATGATTCCTTCGTCGGCCAGCACCTTGGCAACGGCACCCAAAAGTGAATCCGTATTTCGCGTGCCCAACGAAAGCAAAAGCTTGGCCAGTCGCCAGTCCGGTTTGATGGCGGAAAAAATCTGCTTGTGCTTGACCTGTCCGGCCATCACGGCGCGTGTGACGCCCTCACGCTTGAAGGTTTCGATAAGTTTGGAGAGTTCGCCCAGCGAAAGCCAGTGCACAGAGGCGGCGCCCTTCGATTCAATTTCGGGGAAGGCCTCCTCTTTAATGGCGGCCACGACAACTTCGTAGCCCTGTGCGCGCGCGGCGTCGAGCACGAGAAAGGGGAACTTGCCGTTGCCTGCAATGAGACCAAGGCGCGTCATGAGGCAGCACCGGGGAGGGCCACTACTTGATCACTCCGCGCTCGGAGGCCTCGATGAATCCGATCAGCATGTCTACGTCTTCGCCGCGGTCGGATTCGGCTTTCAGTTTTTCAATCGCCTGTGATGTGTTGAGCTTCGAAGCCAGCAGCACTTTGTAGGCATGATGAATCTTGCGGATTCGTTCTTTCGTAAAACCACGCCGCTCCAGACCCACTGCGTTCAATCCGTAAGCGCGGGTGCCGCGCTCGGCCGACGTCTTCGAAAACGGCAGCACATCACGGGTAATGGTAGTGCCGCCGCCGATAAAGGCGTGGGTTCCGATACGCACGAAATGGTGGACCGGACAGAGCGCTCCGACGGTGGCCCAGTCTTCAACTGTCACGTGGCCGCCGAGTGTGGCTGCGTTCGCCATGATGATGTGGTTGCCGATCTGGCAATCATGCGCGATGTGCGTGTAGGCCATGATCAGGTTGTGGCTGCCTACACGAGTCACGCCTCCGCCTTTAGTCGTGGCGCGGTTGATGGTGACGTACTCCCGAATTTCGTTGTGGTCGCCGATTTCCAGGCGGGTAGGCTCGCCCTTATAGGAAATGTCTTGCGGCGCGAGGCCGATGGAAGAGAACGGGTAGAAGCGGTTGTCCGAGCCGATCTTGGCGGGGCCTTGTACCGCCACATGCGAGATCAGTTGGCAGCGTTCCCCCAATTCCACGTCCGCGCCAATGACGCAGTAAGGGCCGATCTCGCACGAACTAGCGACCTGTGCCTTCGGATCGATGATCGCGGTGGGATGAACGGACATTTGGGAATCTGTGATTGGTAATTTCTAATTTGTAAATTGAGTGCGCGATACGACGCGCAACATCGCAAACTACAAATTCGAAGTTAGGAATCTCCTCCTGCGGGTTCTGCTGCCGGCGCTGTCATGGATCGCGGCACCAATCGGCAGGTCACGGTCGCTTCGGCTGCGACTTTTCCGTTTACGTAGGCTTTGCCTTCCAAGCGTGCTGCGGTGATTCTCCAGGCGCGTACTTCTACCTCAATGCGCATCTGATCGCCTGGTACGACCGGGCGGCGGAAGCGCGCCTTTTCGATTCCGGTAAATACCATGAGCATCTCGTCGCGATTGGGAACTTCGGTCAGCAGCAGCAAGCCGCCGGCCTGGGCAATGGCTTCTACGATCAGCACCCCCGGCATGATCGGCTTGTCCGGAAAATGTCCCTGGAAGAAGGGTTCGGTGATGGTGACGTTCTTCAGCGCGACGATGCGCTTCATGCGCACCAATTCCAGGACGCGGTCAATCAGCAGGAAAGGATAGCGGTGCGGCAGAATTTTGAAAATGTCGCCGATTTCCATCGCGGGTTTCGCGGTTGGCGGCGCTTCCTTCAAACTGGGTTCAGTATTGAGCTGGGTCGTATCCGTCATACGTTTGTTCTAAAGGCGAAGATTATACTGTAGCGCACAACTGCGGGAGTGGGACGCCGGAAAATCGGTTGGCTCACTATCCGTGCTTTCAACCGTCTGCAAGGAGTTGCCGATCCGAAGATTCGCAGCTCAAGAGGATTATCCATGAAGGTGCGATCGTTTTTCCTGGCTAGCCGAGTCATCGTCACTCTGTGCCTGATTTTCGTTACCGCGATGTGGGCGCAGTCCGCGCCGCCACAGACGTCGGCGGTCCCGGCGCTGCCCGCGGATATCCCCACGAACGCGGAACGTTATTCGCTGCTCCTCATGGGAAATCTCGCCGGGCAGCAAGCTGTTTGGACTGCTGCTGACGGAACCCTCCACCTTTTCTTTCAATTTAATGATCGCGGGCGGGGACCGAAGACGACCTCTGTGCTCGAATTCGGAGCGAATGGCGTTCCGATCTCGGAAACTGTCACCGGCAACGACTACCTGAAGTCTCCGGTCGAAGAAACCTTTACGTTTGCCGATGGGGTTGCGCGTTGGAAGAACAATGCCGAGCAGGGCGAAAAGAAAATCTCCACCCCTGCGTACTACTACGCTCTCAATGGAGCGATTGAGGAAAATGCGCTGCTCGCGCGGGCTGCGCTCAGGAATGGAGGCACGATCGCGTTGCTCCCCGCAGGCGAAGCCCATGTGCAGCGCGAGACCGCGCTCGATGTCGAAGCTGGGTCGAAGAAGAAACACGTCACGCTCTATTCCATTACCGGGCTTGATTTTGCTCCAACTTACATCTGGCTGGAAGAAGGAGCCAAGGCGACGGACAGCAAGTTCTTCGCCTCCGTGGATAGTTGGGGATCGCTGATTCCGGAGGGCTGGGAGTCCACGTTCAAGCCGCTGCTTGAGGCGCAGGACAAGGTGAAGCAGGCGCGGTCGGCCAAGTTGGCGGATAAACTCGCGCACCATCCGCTACTGCATGACGGGATCCTTTTCATGGACGCCAATGTGTTCGATGCAGATTTGGGAAGACTGATTCCTCATCAAGACGTCCTCATCGTAGGCAATCATATTGCTGGTGTTGGGCCGCGAGGGAGTTTCCCGGAACGCTCTCGGGAGCACCCCTCGAGGTTTTACTCTGAACTTGTCGACGCCACCGGCAAAACCCTTCTGCCTGGCCTCTGGGACATGCACGCGCACGTCACCGATAACGACGGCCTGCTCAATCTCGCCGCCGGTGTCACCACCGTTCGCGATCTCGCGAACGATACCGATACGCTGCTCGCCCGCCGCAAGCGCATCGACGAAGGCAAGGAGATTGGAACTCGCATCGTGCTGGCCGGCATCATCGACGGTCGAGGACCTTTCCAGGGGCCTACCAACGTCCTCATTTCCACTGAAGCGGAAGCCCGCGCCGCCGTGGATAACTACAAACGGCTCGGCTATGTGCAGATCAAGATTTACAGCTCGGTTCCGGCCACGCTTGTTCCCGCGATCATTGACGAAGCGCACAAGAACGGCCTGCGTGTTAGCGGACATATTCCTGCGGGGATGACGGCCGCGCAATGTGTCGAGCTCGGCTACGACGAGATCCAGCACATCAACTTTCTCGTTCTCAACTTTTTCCCCGACATCAAGGACACCAACACGATCACGCGGCTTACCAAGCCCGGCGAGGTTGCGGCGGGACTTGATCTCACCTCCGCGCAGGTGCAAGCGTTTATCAAGCTTCTGCAGAATCACCGCACCAAGCTCGATCTGACGCTCAGCGTCTTCGAAGATCAATACATGTCGCGGATCGGCCAGATTCCGCCGGGCTTTCAGGCGGTTGCGGACCGTCTTCCCGCGCAGGTGCGCCGCGGCCTGCTCACCGCCGGGATGACTCCGCCTGCGGGCATGGACGAGACTTACAAGAAGTCGTTTGCCAAGATGCTGGAGTTCGCAGGCGTGCTTTCGCGCGCCGGGCTTGCCATTGAAGACGGCACGGACAACATGGCGGGTTTCTCGCTGCATCGGGAACTCGAACTCGACGTACAGGCGGGCATTCCGGCAGCGCAGGTTTTACAAAATGCGACGCTTAACGCCGCCAGGATCATGAGTATGGATAAAGATCTGGGCTCGATTACGCCAGGGAAACTGGCGGACCTCATTTTGGTGGACGGGGATCCGACCAAGAACATCAGCGACATTCGCAAAGCTGTTGTTGTCGTGAAGGATGGAGTCCTTTACTACCCCGCTGAACTTTACAAGGAACTCGGTGTCAGTCAGTGAGGAAGTGGGGGAGTGATGACTGCGGCGCGAAGCATAGGCATCGGAGTCTGAAGGCTGCGGGGTACTCGGCGGTCGATCCGCCATAGGCGTGCCTGGTCTGTGCCGGTGCCGAATCGGGTAGGTCTCGTGCCTGGCAAAAATAATTTCAAAACTACTATCGCGGATAGGACACGAGTCGGTCTTTCCATCGTCAACGCCAAAAAAGCGAGCGATTGTCCCATGTATTCGCGAAATCCGGCAGACAGCTTGCAGCGATGGCGCAGGCTTATCACATGATGATTGTGACTTACGTCCTATCTGAGAAACGGCGCCCATCCTAGAGTTTGGCTCTGGCCATCAGTTCCCCCGCCAATTCTCCACTCCGGAGTACAGCATGAAGTTTCAGAGACTACTTGGGTGCCTTTGGATCGCGGTTGTGTCGTCGTTCGTCTTAGGTTCTTTTGCTCATGCGCAGATCACATTGCAGGGAACGGTTCGCAACACTGATGGCCAACCGGTGAAAGACGTCGCGGTGGCGGCCGCTGATCTCGGACTTCGAATTTTTACTGATGAGCAGGGGCGGTTCAGTTTGGCTGTGGAGAGTGCGAGTGGGTCGGTACTGTTGGCTTTCGAGGCGCCGGGATATTACGCGGAAAGCAGGACGTACTCGCTTACAGGCGCTTCGACCGTTTTAGAAGTGCAATTGACGCCGCGCACGATGGTGCGACAGGAGATTGACGTTGTTACTTCACGTCTCGACGTTCCGTTTGCGGTGAACCCGGCGGCCACGACGGTTGTGGTGCCGCAAACATTCGACACGTTGCCGCGCGGCGTGGGCGCCGACGAAAGTCTGGCCGCTGTGCCTGGCGTGAAAGTGGACAACCAAGCCAACGGTGAGCGTGTTCATGTTTCCATGCGTGGGCAGGGAATCTTGAGTGAACATGGATTGCGCGGGATTCAGGTGCTGCTCGATGGCATCCCGCTCAATGATCCGAGCGGCTTCGCGCCGGATCTGTTCGATGTCGATTGGAATGGCGTACAAGAACTACAAGTGGTTCGCGGACCGGTCGGCGTGCTCTATGGTGGAGGCTCGGCCGGAGGAGTGATTGATATCCGCACAGGTCAACCTACGGAAACGACGCACGGCGGTTTCTGGAGTACCGGCGGATCGAATGGTTTTTACAAGGGCCGCGCGGATGTGTCAGGAATCACTTCCGGCCTTGCCTATTCGCTGGCAATTTCACGGGCGGCAGGCGACGGATACCGTGACCACAGCGCCTTCTGGGGTGACAACGTCTCTGGCCGTTTTGGTTTTGCGCCGGCCTCGAGGTTGCATTTGAATGCGGTGGTACTGGGGACCGGATACTTCAACCAGAATCCGGAAGGCTTGGGCATGGATTGGCTGCAACAGAATCGGCGGCAGGCGAATCCTGATTCAATCACTTACAACGAATATCAGAAGACCCGAAGATTCACTTTTGGACTGACCGGTGACTGGATCACGGCCGAGCGCCAGCATCTCGGTTTCACGTTCTTTACGCGGCGCACCAGGTATGACGAGCCTGTGCCCTCGTCCATCGATCACCGCACGTTGCTTTCTCCGGGCGGATCGTTCCAGTATCACGTCGAATCCGGCAGTGGACTTTTCAAGAATTACTTAAGTGCCGGAAGCGATTTGGACCACCAGTCGATCGACGAGAGCATCTATCCCAACCTTGGGCAATGCAGCGGACGACAGATCCCGATTTGTGCGCTGCAGAACATCACGCAGAACCGCGCGGCCGGATACTTGATGGATCGCATGGGCCTGGGATCGAAGTGGACGATTTTTCTGAGCGGCCGCTGGGACCACATTGGCAATCAACTCCAGGACAATCTGAAGCTGGATGGAACCAATCTCTCCGGCGAACAGACGTTTCAGCGTGGTACGGCGCGCGTTGGAGTCAGCTGGACGCCGCGCAAGGACGTAACGCTCTACTCTTCGTGGGGCCAGGGATTCCTCCCTCCGGCCACCGAGGAACTAGAGTCCAATCCCAAGCAAGTTGGCGGATTCAACATGGGGCTGAAGCCTGCCACTTCCTCGGGCGAAGAAGTGGGCGTCCGCGGAAGTGTCGGCGCCCACTTTTCCTATGACACCGCGTTTTTTCACCTCGCTACCAAAAACGATTTCGAGCGCTACCGGATTGCGGAACGCCCGCTGGAAACCTTCTACGACAATGCCGGCGATACCAGGCGCTATGGGCTGGAAGCCTCCATGCGCTGGATCACGCTGCGCCGCCTTACTCTTTCTGGCGCCTACACGTATTCGCACTTTACCTATACGAAATACGACAGCCTGATGTACCCCGGAAATCAGGTGGGGCACTTTCTGCCGAATGCTCCGGCCCACCAGTTCTATGGCGACGCACTCTTGGCACTCCCTCGTCATTTCTCGCTGGGCTTGAACACACAGATTTTCTCGCACGCCTACATTGATCCAATTAACGACGCCTGGATTGGCACGTATGGCCTGTTGCATGCACGGCTCAGCAAAGGCTGGCAGCACAAGAGGTACTCCGGAACCTACTTTGTGACCGGCAGAAACTTAACGAACCGCGATTACATCGCTTTCACCGAACCCGACTATCCAGACCGGCACTCGTATCAACCGGGCCCGGAACGCGAAGTGTTCGGAGGGATCGAGGTTAGGTTTTAGCGGATCGCGTTTCTTATTCGCCTTCGCAGACCTCGCGCAGTAGCGATCGGTTCACGCACGATCGAGAAAGCGCAGGTCTTCGGGGCTAACTAGGGAGACAGTTTCTTGCGGATCCTCTGCTCCCACACTTCCCTGGCGTCCGGCTCCATGGTGGCGGCGATCGTCATCGCCTTTTCGTATGCGACTTTGGCGTCGGCATCGCGATGATTCGCTGTCAGAGCATCGCCGAGCACCATCTGCGGCGGCATGTCGTCTGGGGCGAGTGCTATAGCTGCCTGCGCTTCGGCGAGCGCTTCGGGGAATTTCTTTTGATCAAGCAGGCCGCGCGCTCTGGAAACGTGACCAAGCGCGGATGCGAGGGGCACGTTAAAGGTGCCGTCGAAGACGAACACTCCGTGCTCGATCACAGTTGTGGGACGAAGCTTGCGGAATTCGCGGTAGGGATTGAGAACGTTGGAGCCGCCTTCATACCATACGAGATCGGATGCGCTGATAAGCACCGGACCGTCAATCGTGGGCGGCGTGTCGATTTGGTCCCCGAACCACTCGGAATCGGGGATGGGCAAGGGATGACAAGGAATGCCGTAGTCGCTGAAACGGACGGCCGGCTCGACAAAATAAGCGAACCAGCAATTCTTGACGCCGCGCTGGTCGAGATAGCGTTTGACGGCTTTCAATTGCTGGGCCCAGTCGGTATTGGAATCGGTGAGGTACTTGTAGGTCTCGGAAGGTCCGCCCCACAGTTCATTGGAATACGCCATGTACGAGGTGGGAAACATACGCGCCGAGGAGACGACGTGAAACAGAAGTAGCAATCCGACCACATAGCTCCAGCGGCGGTCGCTTTGTATCAGCTTCCAGGCGGCGCCGGCGCCCAGCAATGCTCCGAAAACAAAAAGCATGAGGATGTGACGAGCTCCGATATTTAGCTTGGAGCCCATCGAGACGAGCAGGTAGATCAAAGGGGGAATGGTGAGAAATCGAATCTCACGCCAGCAACGGAATTTTTCTGCCGCCATCGCCCCCAAAGCCAGCAACAGGAGCAGCATCTGGGCGAGCGTGGATTTAATCACGAAAACGACCGGGAAGTAGAACCACACGCCATGGGCATAAACTTTGCCGAAGATGTAGCCGGGCATGCCGTTGGCCATGCCGCGGACGTCGGCTAAACCGTAAAGATAGGACTCCGGCAATACGCGCCAGCGGGCGAGGGTCATGATGCTGCTGGCCTCGAACGGGGCGATAGCCTTCACCGCTTCCGTTAGCGGAGGATTGACTTCCATCCCTGAGGGGCGCGCACTGTAACGGAAGCCATATACGCCCCAGAGAACGGTTGCGGCAATCACGACGATGGCGATGAGTGCGGTGGATAGGCGGAGAGTTCGTTTGAAGGCAGTCTCGGTTGGAGTTGCAGCGTGTTGGGTTGAGGCAGCGCCGCGGCGGAATACCTCGAAAACGGCGAGGGCGATCAGCATGGGCAACAGCAGGATCGCGGAGTGCTTGCTCGCTGCCGCCAAGCCACCGGCCACGCCGACGGCGATCAGACGCGCGATCGATGGGATTTTGACGTAACGATAGAACGCGTAGATTGTGGCGACTGTGAAGCAGGTGAGTGCAGTGTCCGTGGTGACATACGCTCCGTGCGTGACCACAGTCGGTTCGAAGACGACGAGTGTAAGCGCAAGAAAGCCGGCGCCAGTGCCGAACATTTCCTTCGCGCACAGGAAGGTAAAGAGTCCCAGCAGCACGGCGAAGAGAGCAGCGGCCATGCGAACGCGGAAGACAATCTTGTCGGAATCGTTGCTGAAAATCAGATCGCGGCCACCGAAGTAAGCCTCGAGCTTGAAGAAACGATCCTCCAGCTTCACCTGACGGAGGTTCATTAGAAGCATGGGGAGGGTCGCAACCATCTTCACCAGCGGTGGGTGCTCGGGATTCAAGCCGAAGTCGCCATGCTTCCAGGACATGTATCCGGCATAGATGTGGTCGCCCTCGTCCCACGTGAGCGATTCCTGAGAGACATGAATTGCGAGCTCCGCGACGAGTGTCGCGAGCAGAAGTACAACTCCAACGATGACGAGTCTGGGGTGTTTCACCGGGATTTCCTTGTTGCTGTTTTCAGCGGCACTCTTGAGGGGTGCCAAAGATTGGTGTACACGGCAGACTACAGGCAAGGCAGGAAAAAATCACGGAGATTTATTAGTCGCTGCTTTCGCCGACCTTGAGCACGGCCAGGAAGGCTTCCTGCGGAATGTCCACGCGGCCGATGCGCTTCATGCGCTTCTTGCCTTCTTTTTGCTTTTCGAGAAGTTTGCGTTTGCGCGAGATGTCGCCGCCGTAGCATTTGGCGAGCACGTTCTTGCGAATCGCGGGCACGGTTTCGCGAGCGATAATCTTCGCGCCGATCGCGGCCTGGATCGCCACTTCAAACATCTGGCGCGGGATCAGTTGCTTCATCTTGGTGGCCAGCGCTTTGCCGCGCTCGTAGGCAAAGTCGCGATGAATGATGGTGGAAAGCGCATCAACCGGTTCGCCGGCCACCATGATGTCGAGCTTCGACATGGGCGACACCCACGTGCCCGAAAGGTGGTAGTCGAGCGAGGCGTACCCGCGGGAGACCGATTTCAGGCGATCATAGAAATCGAGGACGATTTCATTCAAGGGCAGTTCGTATTGCAGCATCACTCGCGAAGAACTGACGTATTCGAAACTCTTCTGCTTACCGCGTTTTTCTTCGACCAGTTTCAGAATGCCGCCAACGTATTCTTCGTTGGTGAGGATGACCGCAAGGATTACCGGCTCTTCGATCTTGGCGATTTCGCTAGTGTCTGGCCAGCGCGAGGGGTTATCCACCTCGAGGATCCCGCCGTCAGTTTTGTGGATCAGGTACCGCACACCCGGCGCGGTGGTAATCAGGTCGAGGTTGTACTCACGCTCGAGGCGCTCCTGGATGATTTCCATGTGCAGCAGACCGAGGAAGCCGCAGCGGAAGCCGAATCCCAGGGCGGCCGAACTTTCGGGTTCGAAGAAGAATGAAGAGTCATTCAGCTTCAGCTTTTCCAGCGCTTCACGGAGCTGTGTGTGCTCGTGGGCGTCCACGGTGTAGAGGCCGGCGAAGACCATCGGCTTGATTTCTTCGAAACCGGGGAGCGCTTCAATCGCGGGGTGTTCATCGTCGGTGATGGTGTCACCGATCTTCGTGTCGGCAACGTTCTTGATGTTCGCGATGACGAACCCGACTTCGCCAGCAACCAGTTCGCTGACGACCACCGGCTTCGGCGTAAGTACGCCGAGCGCTTCAACCTGGAACACACGATCGTTGGACCAGAGGCGAATTTTCTGTCCGACACGGAGGGTGCCCTCGAACACGCGCGCGAGCACAACGACGCCACGGTAAGGATCAAACCAGGAATCGAACAGCAAGGCCTGTAACTGGCGCTCCGGCGCGCCTTTTGGCGGCGGGATGCGTTTCACGATCGCTTCGAGGACGTCGGGAACTCCGAGGCCGGTCTTGGCGCTGATGCATAAGGCGTCGGTCGCATCCAGGCCTACCGCGCTTTCGATCATCTCTTTGGTGCGTGGAATATCTGCACTCTGGAGATCAATCTTGTTGATGACCGGAATAATCTCCAGGCCGTGATTGATCGCAAGGTAGGAATTAGCCAGAGTCTGCGCTTCCACACCTTGCGAGGCATCGACGATCAGGAGCGCCCCTTCACAAGCGGCCAGGGATCGCGATACTTCATAGGAAAAATCCACGTGGCCCGGCGTATCAATTAGATTGAGCTGGTAAGTTTCACCGTTCAGGGCTGGATAGATCATGCGTACGGCATGCGCTTTGATGGTGATGCCGCGCTCGCGCTCCAAGTCCATCGAGTCGAGGACCTGCTCCTGCATTTCACGCATGGCGAGCGATCCGGTCAGCTCCAGCAGTCGGTCGGCAAGCGTGGATTTACCGTGGTCTATGTGCGCGATGATCGCAAAATTTCGTATGTGGGATGCATCCATGAGGGCAATTCAATTGTAGCGTGAACACAGGTTCGCAGCGCATGTAAGCCCACAAAATGCCGCAATTCCGCTAGCCGCGATGGCCTTTGAACGGGAGGAACAACATGGCGACCATGAAGGCACAGGTGAGGAATTCGATGAGCAGAGCGTAGGAAATGAGTCGGCGCGTCCGCGCAAAACGAGCCCACCACCGGGTAAATACCAGGAAGATGACGACCAGGGGCATCGCAAACAATCGAAAGATGCACGCACCGTCGAAAACCGTGAACGACCGATTGAGAGCGGGGATGAAAGTTGCGGCGACCGAAAGTGGGGCCGTCAAACTGAAGCCGAGCAGGAATTTCGCGTAGGTCGTGGAGGCCGATTCAGATTTCCAAATCACCAGCATCAGAGCGATCGTAGGCACAAAGAAAAGGAAGCAGATGAAGACTTCGAGAATCAGATCGCCGCCCGCCCACATGCCGCCCGAAGCCGCGGCATCAGCAGCATTCGTGGCGTATTGGTACATGCGGAGCAGTATGAGTAGGGCCGAAATTGCGGCGACCACTGCATAGCCGGCGCCAACGAGCGCCAGTTGGGTTCGCCAAGGGATCGGTTTCACGCGGTTATCATAGCGCCTGACACGGCAAGCCACGTTGGGTTGTGGGGAATGCGCCAATCTGAAGTAACTTGAAGGGCACCTTAACTGGCGCGCCCGGCGGCGTCTTCTAGTCCAGGGTCCATCAGTGCGCGCTTCAGGCGAACTTTCTCCTGTAAGAGCGCCTGCTTTTCTTCCATGGAAAGGCCGGAACGCGAGAGTTGATGCTGCACGTTGTCGAGTCGTCGCCGGAGTGCGATTCTGCGCAGGCCACGTACGGCGCCTTCTACGGTTTCCGGTGTCAGCTCTTCTTCTTCGTGCATCAGGATGGAAGCCAGTAGGCGGCGATCAGCGTCGGTCTTTACGAGTTCCAGCGGATCGACGGCTTCGGCTCCCGGCTCCAACAGGGCGGCGAGCAAGGATTCTCCCGCCAAGCTTTCATGCAATCGTTCCGATGTCAGCGCGTATTGTGCTTGCCGTGCTGGGTCGAATTCTTCGTCCGTTCCCTCGCGGGCCGATGTTCTGTCGTTGCCGCCGTGCATCTGGCGGGCTGAGGCCAGTGCCCGAATCAGTACGCGTTCGGCACCCGTGATTTGCGCCTCCGCGGGAGCTTTCACGGTGCTTGCCTCGCGACTGGTCGCTGCGTGCTTCAACTCTTGTCGCAGCACGCCGGAATCAATTCCCAACTTTTGTGAAATCTCCATCGCCAGTTCGTCGCGCACGATCCGGCTGGGGACCCGCTGAATGTGCGGCAGCAGGTAGTTCACGGCCTTGACCTTGGCCTCGGCACTACGAACGCCAAACTGGGCACGAGCCCGGTCAATCAGGTAGTCGAAATATTTCTGGGAGTGCTTGAGCGCATCGCCGTATGCCTCTTTGCCCTTGCGTCGAATGAACAGATCGGGATCGAAGCCGGTTTCCAGCGTGAGTACACGGATATTGAATTCTTCTTCGACCAGCAGTCCGAGTGTGCGCTCCGTGGCTCGGGCTCCGGCGGTGTCGGGATCAAAGTTGACGATGATATTTTTCGAAAAGCGCCCCAGGAGCTTCGCCTGCAGCTCTGTGAAAGCCGTGCCCGACGAGGCAATCACGTTGTGAAACCCGGAGGCATAAACTGAGATGCAATCCATCTGGCCTTCTACCAGGATTGCGTACTCGAGCTTGCGAATCGCCTCTTTGGCGTGGTCTAGATTGAAAAGCACGCGCGACTTCGAATAAATCTTCGTCTCGGGTGAGTTCAGATACTTGGGGCCAGCCTTCTCGTCGGTGGAAAGCGTGCGGCCGGTGAAGGCGATGGCTTTGCCTTGCTCGTTCGAGATGGGGAACAGGACGCGATTGCGGAATTTGGAATAGATCTGGGACTTGGGCTCTGGGCTTTGCGTTTCCGGCGCTGGGCTCGCAGCCTCCGACTCTCCGTCGGCATTCGTCGCCCCGTCCTCTGTCGCGTCACCTTTGTCATTCCGGCCGGAGGGAGGAATCTGAGCTTCCTGACGGCTGGCGACTGATGGCTGACGGCTCTCCTCTTTCCATGAGAACAAGCCGCTCTCGCGCAACGTCTCTTCGTCAAACTCGCGGCGCAAAGCATCGCGCAGCAGAAAGCCCGAATCGGGGGCATACCCGATTCGGAAATGCGCAATCATCTCGTCATTGAGCCCGCGGCCCTTCAGGTATTCGCGCGCATGTGCGCCTTCTGGGCGGCGCAAGCACTGCTGAAAAAACTCCACTGCGCGCTCATGCACATCTTGCAGGGCCATCCGCACCTTGGCCTCACGCGCCTCCTGGGGACTGGAGAACGTCACCTTCGGCATGGGTACGCCCAACTTCTGCGCGATCAGCCGGACAGCTTCGGGGAAAGAAATGTTCTCGACTTTCTGCACAAAGCTGAAGACGTCGCCGGAGGCACCGCACCCAAAGCAGTGATAAAACTGCCGCGTCGCATGCACAGAAAACGAAGGCGTCTTCTCACTATGAAACGGGCACAGCCCGGAGAAATTTTGCGCCCCCGCCTTCCGCAGCTTGACGTAGTCCCCGACAATGCGGACGATGTCCGCCTGCTGCTTGAGGGTCTCCTTGAAGTTGTCGGAAGAGTTCATGGGTGCACTGGTGCGCTTTCATTGTGAGGCTTGCCGAGGGCAAGGGAAAGAGCGCAGGCCGATGTAGCTGTGGGAAAGATGTGGAATAACCGGACCAGTAGTGGGCGAATGAGGAAAACAGGAGACACGCCGCACCTTGAAATCACACTCGCGCCCACGGTGCGTCCGGATCAACCGCCCGGCGGATCATTTGCACCAATTCCTTCATGCGCATCGATGACACCGTGCGTCGCTGTCGCTCGATCAGATTTGCCTTTGGGAGGACTTGAATGAAGTGCGCTTTCAGGTACGACACGCCGGGCAAACCAGATTCGCCAGGCGGAAATTCCGCGACAGTTGGCCCCGGCATTCCATAGCTACCGAAAGGAACCACCAACACAGAGGAGGCCCGATCGCTGAGGTTGCGACTGTCGAGCGAAACAATCACGACCCAATGGCGCTGCGACTGCTCCTCAAGGTAAGCCGTCCAAATCTCTCCGCGGCGCGGATTAAGGTTCGCGGTCAAAATCGATGCCTCGCGCCGCCTGCGACAGTGCGGTTGCCAACCGCTTCTCTTCAGCGGTCTCTTCAGGAGACATGCTGTCGAAGTAGGCCGCTGTATCGCGTTCCAACCGCTCGCGATTCTCAAAAACTCGGAGCCTCTCTATCGCCAAGTCAATCGCCTCGGCGAGATTTTGCACCTCTTTTTTTTCGATCAGCAGTTGCAGATAGGAAAACGTCGCGGGGGAGATAGTGGTGGAGATTTTCTGACGCGACAATCGAGCAACAGTCCCCATGAAATCTCCCAATCTAGGAGATACAGTATACCGCTGATTGTCGGATATTTCATCTGACATTTAAGCGATTGATTAATATATGGTTAGGACAACTCAGATTCGCAATTCCACCAGTGTAGCCCCGCCTCCGCCTTCATTCTGAGGAGCCTCCGCCACCGTCTCAACATGCGGATGCTTCTTCAAGTACTCCCGCAGCGCCTTGCGCAAAATCCCCATCCCGCTCCCGTGAACGATTCGTACTCGCGGCATGCCCGCCAGGAAGGCGTGGTCCACAAACCGTTCTACCTCTCGCGTGGCCTCGTCTACCGTTTTGCCAATGACATTGATCTCGGTCGCCGGAGCGAGATTGCTCGACTCCTTCCCTAGCGAGACGCTGATCCCGCGCGCGCGCGCTTCTTCCACCGGAGATGAGCCAGCCTTTGTAATCACCTCGGCGATGTCCTCGCGCGGAATGCGCATCTTCATGGAGCCGATTTCGACGTCGAAGTGGTTGTCGTCAATCTTCTTTTTCACTACGGCCGCGCGACCCATGGACTTGAGCTTGACCGTGTCGCCTTCGGAGACATGTTTCACCAAAGATGGTTGCGCATTCGGGTCGCCGCGATCCGCGCCGGTGGCATGCGCGACTATGGTTGAATCGAACTGTTCACGAAACTCGCGGCGGGCTTTCGCGATTCTCCGCTCCGCCTCCTTCGACAGCTTCTGCGCAGCCGCTCGATCCTGGATGGCATTCACGGCTTCTCGGGCGTGATACTCGAAATCGCGAAACAGCGTTTCCAATTTCTTCTCCATCTCGCGAACCTTGACTTGTTGCTCCTTACGCCCTTCGGTGGCGAGGTTCGACTTCTCCTTTTCTAACTCTTGCTCGCGTGTTTTCATCCGCGAGCGCTCTTCCTCCAGCGTGCGCAACTCCGCGTGCAGCCGGTCCAGAAACCGCGCTACATCTTGTGTCTGCGATCCCAGTCGTCCCTGGGCAGAAGCGATGATCGCTGGATTCAGCCCGAGTCGCCGAGCGATGTTAATACCCGCCGAAGCGCCCGGCACGCCCGTCTTCAACTCGTACGTCGGCTCAAGCGTGGCCTCATTGAAGCCCACGGCTGCGTTGATCACTCCCGGAGTATTCGCGCCGTACACTTTGAGCGAAGTGTGATGGGTCGAGATCACGATCATGCAGCCGACATCGCGGAAGTGCTCAGCGATCGCTACGGCGAGGGCGGCGCCTTCTTCGGGATCGGTCGCAGAACCCAACTCGTCGAGCAACACGAGCGAAGCCTGCGTGGCGGTGCGAGAGATCATGTCGATATTGGTGACGTGCGCAGAGAACGTGGAGAGATTCTGCTCGATCGATTGATAGTCGCCAATGTCCGCCAGGATTGCGTCAAACACGGGCAATTCCGCACGATCGGCAGGGACCGGAATACCTGCCTGCGCCATCAATGCCAGCATGCCCACGGTTTTCAGTGTGACGGTTTTTCCGCCGGTATTGGGGCCGGTGATGACCAGTTGACGGCGCTCGCCTTCCATCTCGACGGTAACTGGAACGATTGCCAGCTTCTTTAGTTTCAGATTGCGTTCGAGCAGCGGATGGCGGGCGCGGAGGAGGAGGAGGCGCGAGTCTGTGTGGGGACGGGCATTCTTGCCCTTCCCGACCGAGGGGGATTCGTCCAGTGGGCGGGCAGGAATGCCCGCCCCACACAAGCTAACCGCTACGCAGTTGTAGTCATCGGCGAAGCGAGCTTTCGCGAATTGAAGTTCGAGTTCTGCGAGCACGTCTGCGGCGGTCAGGATCGCGGTGGCGTTCTCGCCGATCTGCCGCGTCATCTCGATGAGGATCCGGTGGATCTCGGCCATCTCTTCATCCAGCAGGCGCACGAGTTCGTTGTTTTGCTCGATGGTCTCAAGCGGTTCGACGAAAACCGTTTGTCCGCTGGAACTGGCGCCGTGGACGACGCCTTGCACCCGCCGCTTCTGCTCGACCTTTACAGGGATGACGAAGCGCTCGCCGCGAATCGTGATCAGTTCGTCCTGCACGCTGCCGCCCTCAGCCAACCGTCGGAGATGGCTGCGCAGTGACTCCTGAATCGTTCGTTTCTGTCTTTCAATCTCTCGCCGAATTCGCGCGAGCTCCGGGGAAGCCCGGTCGTCGAGCGCCCCATCGGGCAGGATCTTGTTGCGGAAAGCGCGCAGGAAGACGCTGAAATCCGCGATGCCATCGGAAAGCGCGACCACAGCGGTCCATTCCGAGCGCATGGCGGCCGGGGGTTGCTTCACGATCTCGCGCCATTCGGAGGCGCGGTCGGCAACGAGCACGATGTCACGAATTTCCGTGGTTTCGAGGGCTGCGCCGGAGATCCGCGATTTTTCGATCAACTTTTCGACTTCTGGAAGGCCGCTGAATTCGAATCGTCCGCCAACCCGCCGGTATTCGCGGATTTCGGTTGTGAGAGTCTGCTGGGTCGCGATCCACGCCGCGTTCAGCGAAGGACGTAGCTCGGCGATCCGGCGCTGTCCGAGCGGCGACGAGGCATAGGCGCCCAGCAACTCGCGCAGGGTTTCAAATTCGAGCAGGCGAGCGCTCGAATGCTCGACGGGATTAGGCACAAAAGACATGCAATTTGATGGTACAACGGAAGGCAGTAGTGAGTTTCAGTTGTCGGTCGCAGCGAAGTCGAATCACGAAATCCTCGACGCCTTCTCAAAGACATCATGGTGGAACTAGAAAAGCTGATCGAAAATCCACGAGTGCGGGTGCGGCGAGCAGGCATGCCGGACCCGAATGGCACATGCGTCGTGTATTGGATGCAGCGCTCGCAGCGTGGCATTGACAACCCTGCCCTCGATATTGCGGTGGGGGCTGCCAACATTCTCAGTATTCCCGTAGTAGCCTACTTCGCGCCGGTGCCTTTCTATCCCCGGGCGAACGAGCGGCCCTATCATTTTCTGGTTGAGGGTATCCCCGATATCGCCGAAGCGCTGGAAAAACGTGGCGTCGGATTTGTATTGCGACGTTATCCCGAACACAGCCTGCTGAAATTCTGCAGTGAAGTGAGACCCGCGCTGGTTGTTGGCGATGAAAACCCCATGCGAGAGCCCGAGCACTGGCGGCAGATTGCCACAAAGAAACTACGTGTCCCTCTGTGGACCGTGGATTCCGACGTCATTGTTCCCTCTCGCCTGATTGAGAAAGAGCAGTATGCCGCGTTCCATATCCGCAAGAAATTGGAAGCCCAGCTGGATTTGTTTCTGGTCAAACCCCTGAACCCTCGCGCGAAAGTGCCGTGGAAGAAGCCAGCACACGTGCAGTCTCTGCCTCCCGACTTCGACGTCATTGATGGCTGGGCTCTTGATCGATCCGTGGCTCCTGTGAGCGGCTTTAAAGGTGGAACAAGGGAGGGCGTTCGTCTGCTGCGCGAGTTTGTGCACAAGAAACTTTCGCACTACGGGAAAGAACGGAATCACCCCGAACTTGATGGCACCAGCCGCTTGTCGCCGTATTTGCATTTCGGCCACATCGGCCCGATGACAGTTGCCCTCGCAGTGCGTGCCGCCGACGCTCCCAAGGAAGAGAAGGACGCTTTCATCAACCAGCTTCTGACATGGCGTGAGCTGGCCATCAACTTCGTGACGTATAACCCGAACTACGACAACTTCGAAAGCGGAGAGAGTTGGGCCCATCGGACGCTAGCTGAACATGCAAAAGATCCACGGCCGTTTCACTATTCTGAAAAGCAACTCGAAAACGCCGAGACCCACGATCCGCTATGGAATGCCGCGCAGATGCAGATGGTCAATACAGGGTGGATGCACAACTACGTGCGGATGTACTGGGCCAAGAAGATTCTGGAATGGAGTAGCACGCCCGCAGAGGCCTATCGCATCGCCGTCGAACTCAACGACAAGTATGAACTCGACGGACGCGACCCCAATGGCTATGCGGGGATTGCCTGGTCGATTGTTGGGAAGTTCGATCGGCCATGGTTCAAGCGTCCGGTCTTCGGGCTGATTCGCTACATGTCGGGCGAGAGTACGGGCAAGAAGTTCGACAGCAAGCGCTATATCCAACAGCAATTGCAGCCGGGGATGTTCACGTCCTAGCGCCCGGAAACCCTTGTAAAGATGGCTATTTACAATGTTGCACTGTCGTTATCTTGCCCGGTGTGGCGATTCAGGCTGCAATAAGCTGCGGAGACGACTATGCAGCTATTCGGCTTTTTGGGACTCGTAATCACGCTTGCCATTGGCATGTACATTTATTCGCTACAGGTAAAAGCAATCGACCCGACGTCGAGTAGTTCCGCAATGGCCACCGACGCACCGCTGATCGCGGGCGTGAAGAATGATCTGATCGCGATCGGGAGCGCGGAGCGCGGCCACCTCGCGAGCCAGGGCCGCTACGCGTCTCTCGATGAACTGATCTCGGGAAACTACATTACTGTCAGCCACGGCCGCCCGCCCTATGTTTACGACGTAGAAGTATCGGCCGGGAATTTCCGGGTCACCGCGACGCGCACGACCAAGGGATCTCCGTCACAGCTATGGCTGACCGACGAGATGCAGGTCCATTCGTCGGAGTAAATTTCTGTTTTTGATCTTCCCGAATTTTTTCAAGAACAGCAAAACTTTGCAGTTCGGCGTTGGATGTCGCTCGAGTTCTTGGGAATCCACAGAGAGAAGTCCTAACGACTATCGAACCTAGTTGACAGTGTCTTATGGAGCGGCTAGTCTCAGCCACTGAGGCGCGTTTGACGCGATCTCTCAGGCGGCAGGCCGTTCCCCCACGTCCTATCGCCTTCGTATCCGCCATGTGTCTGGCCCGTTTGAGAGCGGATTGACTCAACCACCGAAATCGAACCATTCCTTCTTCTTGAGGTTAGATTGTGATGAATATGAATAAGCAGTCCTGCGGTCGCACTCTGATTCTTGCGATCGTCGCGGTCGGGTTTGCATTTACAGCTTTCGCTCCCGCTCAAGTGAGCCTCACTCAGCTCAGTCAAGACACTTTCACCGATGCCGCTAGCCAGCACGCCACTGAGGTGGAACCTAGTTCCTATACGTGGGGTTCGACCATCGTTTCTGCGTTCCAGGTTGCGCGCATCTACGGCGGAGGCGGAGCCGACATCGGATGGGCCACTTCCACCGACGGAGGCGTGACGTGGACGAACGGTTACCTGCCCGGGATCACGGTGTACCAAGGGAATGGTACGTACCAAGCCGCCAGCGATGCTTCCGTCGCCTATGATGCCCTGCACAATACCTGGATGATCCAGACGCTTCCCATCGGAACCAACAACAATGTTGTGATGGTGAGCCGCTCCACAGACGGCCTTACCTGGTCGAATCCCGTCATGATCAACAAGCTGGGTTCCGCGGATAAGAATTGGATCGTCTGCGACAACACTGCGACCAGTCCTCACTATGGGAACTGCTACTCCGAGTGGGACGACACGAGCCAGGGCGACCTGATCGAAATGAGTACGTCCTCCGACGGCGGATTGACCTGGAGCAAGGAAGTCACTACGGCCAATTCTGACTTTGGTATTGGAGGCGTGCCGCTGGTTCTGAAGAATGGCACGGTGGTTGTGCCCATTAATGGATTCAATGGAGATGTCATCGCTTTCACTTCCACCGACGGCGGCAAGACCTGGAAGGGCGCAGTGAACGTGGGCACGGATAACAGTCACGGTGAGGGCGGCGGGATTCGCAGCGCTGGCCTGATTGCGGCCGCGGTGGATGGCGCGGGCAAAGTGTATGTGGCATGGCCCGATTGCCGTTACCGCTCGGGATGCTCGGCCAATGACATCGTCTACAGCACGTCCAAGAACGGAGTTAAATGGACTGCGGTAAAGCGGGTTCCGATCGATGCTACGACGAGCACGGTGGATCACTTCATCATCGGCTTGGGCGTCACGCCGGGAACCAAAGGCGCGAAAGCGAACGTGGCGTTGGTGTACTACTACTACCCAGTTTCGAACTGCAACGCGGATTGCCAGCTCTACGCTGGTTTCATCCAATCAGCGTCGGGCGGCAAGACCTGGGGCGCGCCGGTGACGCTTGCCGGTCCGATGCAGTTGACCTGGCTGCCGGACACTTTTTCCGGATACATGGTTGCTGACTACGTTGCGGTGGGTTTCGGCAAAGGCAAGGCGTTTCCGATCTTTGCTGCCGCGCAGGCGAATCAGGGAACGAAGTTCCACGAGGCGATCTACACCACGGCTACGGGCTTGGCTCCATCAGGCCCCGGTCAGGAATACCTGAGCTCGGAAGGCGATTTTGCGATTCCAGGAACGGTTTCCGACCACGGCCCGCGTGAATACTTGGATCAGGAAAATACGATTCCTGTTTCGGGTCAGAGGCCGCCAGAGAAAGACTAGAACAGTTCGTCCAAACGAAACACAGAACGCGGCGTCTCTGGATTCCAGGGACGCCGTTTTTGCTGCTATCTTACCCGCATGCCGCGCGTACTGAAGACCGTTGTTCCTCGAATCAGGAAATCGATTCAAGAACGTGGTTTTCTGGCTAGCCTGGGACGCAGCATTCTGTTACCGCTACACATTTTGCGGGAATACAGGGAGTCTCGACGGCCCGCCCGGCCTTATGCGCGGAGCCGCTTTGACCAGGATCACGGTCTGGAGACTGACGGCGACCGCGAAGGATGGACTTACCTGAGCGACTTGGATATTTCGAGTCCCAATTGGATCCACGGGACTAACTACGCGCCCATCGAGCCGGATCGCTTCCGTTCCGTGCTCGCGACACTGCCGATCAAAGTTGAGGATTTCCTTTTTATCGATGTTGGATCAGGAAAAGGGCGGGCTCTGTTGTTGGCCTCCGAGTTTTCGTTCAAGCAAATCGTCGGAGTAGAATTCTCCCCTCAACTGCACGCCATCGCCGAGCGCAATATAGCCAGCCGTAAAGCCTCTCAAACTCCTGGAACCCCGATCAGTTCCGTTTGCATGGACTTCCTTGAGTTCCCGCTACCGCCGGAGCCGTCCGTGTTTTTCTTTTTTGATCCGTGCGATGAGACTGTGCTGGGTAAAATGCTGGCGAGGATTTCCGAGTCCATGCGTCTCAAGCCGAGGGAGTCCTATTTGGTTTACGTCGCGCCTCCAACATCAAAGGAGCGGTTGCTCGATTCGGCTAGCGCCTTACACAAGCTGGTACGGAACGTGGAAGAGCATTTTTGCGTTTACAAGCTGGGCGGGACTTAGAAGGCTTTCGTCGAATCCAACAGAATCGTGACCGGCCCTTCGTTCACCAGTTCCACCTGCATCGTTTCCTGAAAACGTCCGGTCTCACAACGTAAACCCGCGGCACGGAACTTCTCGACAAAGTACTCATACAGTTCGCGAGCCGGGGCAGGAGGCGCTGCGGCGTCGAACGAAGGGCGCTTACCGCGGCGGACATCGCCATACAAAGTGAATTGAGACACGGCGAGTACTGCGCCACCGACCTCGGCGACCGAGAGATTCATCTTTCCTTCCGCATCTTCAAAAACGCGGAGGCCGGCGATTTTGTCGGCGAGATAGTCGACATCGGCACGCGTGTCGCTGGTCGCGACTCCAACCAAGACAAGAAGCCCCACTCCAATCTCGCCTGAGATCGTGTCATTCACGGTAACTTTGGCGCGACTGACGCGTTGGACTACGGCGCGCATTTAGCGACTGGCCTCGCCAAGCAGTGATTCGTGTGCCAGGATCGCCTGCCACCGGCCGTCACGATAGGTGAAAACATCCGTGAACCGTACCTTCGCCACCACTTTGCCTGCGGCGTCCATGACTTCATTGAGCCCGCGGACGAATCCAAAGTTGCCATCCACGTGCGCTCGCAGCTCGGTCAAGTGATTCGAACCGGGCTTTCGATGTGGAATGTGCTCCAGCATCTGTGCGCGCGTGTGGAGCGAACCATCCACGTCTGCCTCTTCGAATTCATCGGCGGCCATGCAGGCGACGGTGTCAGCATCATGGCGGCTCAGAGCTTCGGCCCAGTTTTGTTCCAGTTGCTTCAGAGCCGCTTCTGTTTTCGGCTGGTTCTTGGGACAATCGACGGCGAAAGCGGGAACCGCGATGGCAATGCACGCAGCAAGGAGCGTCAGTATTTTCACGTTGGAATCGTGACACGACTTCGACGAATTGAGCAAGACCGTGAAAAAATGGGGCATCAACTCTGAGCCGTACCCCTGAACGCATTGGGATTCATCTCGCCACTGAGGCGCCAAATGATTCGCATTCACAACTTCTTCGCGCTGTTGCTGTTGGTCATGACCATGGGCGCCGCTCCACCGGTGGCCGTCGAGGAGCCTCCGCAATGGGCTTATCCTGTCACGCCACCTGACTTCAAGTTCCCACCCGATGACGGCTCGATTCGAAAGGTTCCCGACAGCAAGGCGGGTTATACGCGAACACAAGTGAGCGACCGATTTCTGGCGCCGGATTGGCATCCGGAAGATCACCCTGAAATGCCGCCGATCGTTGCCCATGGCCGAAAGCCGGACGTGTTGGCGTGTGGCTATTGTCATCGCGCGGATGGTCCTGGTGGCCCAGAGAACGCGAGTCTCGCGGGCTTGCCGTACGCCTATATCGTGCAGCAGATGTCCGATTACAAGAACGGAACGCGTACGACCGCACTTCCCGATCGGGTTCCGCAAGCCTGGATGATCAAGCTGGCCAAGGCGGCCACTGAAAAAGAAATTCAGGAAGCGGCCAGGTATTTTTCTTCCCTCAAGCCAAGACAAAACATTCGGGTGGTCGAGACGGACCGCGTGCCGAAAACCTATGTGGGCAGCTGGATTCTGGTCGCAGAGGCAGGGAAAGAAAGCGAGCCGCTCGGGGAGAGAATTGTGGAGACTCCGGAAGATCTGGAGCGGTTTGAAAGCCGCGACACTCACGCGACATTCACCGCCTGCGTACCGGTTGGCAGCATCCGCAAAGGCGCATCCATTGCGAATGGGGAAGGGACCGAGAAAGCTCTGGCTTGTGCGACCTGCCACGGCAAAGACCTGAGAGGCCAGGGCACAGTGCCGTCCATTGCAGGCCGTTCGCCAAGCTACGTAATGCGGCAGTTGTACGAGTTCAAGAATGGATTCCGGGCTGGCAAGAACGCGGCGCTCATGAAGAGACCTGTCGCGGGACTGAGCGGGAACGACATGCTTTCGGTTGCAGCCTACCTTGCATCGCTGAAACCCTGAATTCCGCGGCTTTCGCGTTGACCGTTTTGGCAACGGCTCCTACAATTCCTGTACTCCGCAATCGATCCTAGCTTTCTCGGGGTTCCATACATGCGACTCATGGCGATACAAAAGCTTTCGCTCGGCTGCGTCTTGCTGGCATCAGCGGCGGCCACTTGCCAGTCTGCCAGCACTGTGCCTCACGAAATCGTCATCAAGAACGCGGTCATCCTGACCGCCTCTCACGGCACCATCAAAAACGGCTCGATCTATATCAAGGACGGCAAGATCGCGGCTGTCGGAGAATCCGTAAATGCCCCGTCCGGAGCCACCGTCATCGACGCGCAGGGGAAATACCTGACGCCCGGCATCGTGGATTCGCACTCGCACATCGCGCTTGATGATGACGTGAACGAAGCGACCAGCCCGGTCACTCCGCACATGATGATGAAAGACGCCTTCGACTATCAGGACAAGGCGATCTACCGCGCACTAGCGGGTGGCGTGACCACATCACTTTTGCTGCACGGTTCAGCCAACATGATTGGCGGGCAGGCCATCGTCATTAAGCACAAATACGGCGATTCTCGGGACGAGTTGCTGTTTCCGAACGCACCGCGTTCCATCAAGTTCGCCAGTGGGGAAAATCCCAAACGCGTCTATGGTGACCGCGACCAGCTTCCCTCAACCCGTATGGGGAACTTTGAAGTGCAACGGGCGGCGCTGGTCGAAGCGCAGGACTACATGCGCGAGTGGGATAGCTACAACGAAAAGGTAAAACGCGGCGACAAAGACGCGTCGCCACCCAAGCACGACCTCAAGCTGGAAGCACTGGCGGATGTACTTCGCGGCAAGCTTCTGGTGCAAATTCACTGCTATCGCGCGGACGAGATGCTGACCGAAATGGCGATGGCGAAAGAGTTTGGCTACAAGTTGCGCGCGTTTCACCATGCGCTCGAAGCCTACAAAGTGTCCGATCAACTCGCGGCCAACAATGTCGGCATCGCGACTTTCGCCGACTGGTGGGGCTACAAGCAGGAAGCCTGGGACGCCATCCCGTGGAATGCGGTGATGGCGATGCGCAGAGGCGTGAAGGTTGCCATCAAGAGCGATTCCGAGGATTACACGCGCCGACTGAATCAAGAGGCGGCCAAGGCAATCCGCTATGGCGGCGCGACCGAAGAGGAAGCTCTGCGGATGATTACCTTGAATGCCGCGTGGATTGTGGGTGTGGAGGATCGGGTGGGTTCCATTGACGTGGGTAAAGACGCGGACTTAGTGATTTGGGACGGGTATCCGCTGTCCAGCTACGGGGTGCCTGAGAAGGTCCTGATTGATGGCGAGGTGTACTTCGACCGGGCGGTCGCGGGGCTGGGGACGACGCACTATAAGGAGGGGGGACAATGAAGGTCTCAACCATCAGCCATCAGTCGTCAGGGAAAAGCGAGCTTCTTCCGCTCGCTTTGTTCGCGGTCGGGATGACGATTCTGTTCGGGTCATTTTCGATGCAGGCGCAGGAACACGCCATCGCTATTAAGGGTGGAAAGCTGCTAACCGTCACCCACGGAGTGATCGAGAACGGCGTGATCGTGATCGCGGGCGGCAAGATTGCCGCAGTCGGACCGGCTGACTCTGTCGCAATTCCCGCCGGAGCGCAGATTGTGGACGCCTCAGGCATGACGGTCTATCCCGGCCTGATTGATTCGGAAACGCAGCTCGGACTGACGGAAATTTCTGCGGAGCCCATGACCAACGATCTGGTCGAGCCCAGCGACGAGATCATGCCGCACATGCACGTCGCGGATGCATTTCACGCGGAATCCGAGTTGATTCCAGTAGCTCGTCTGAATGGAATCACCAACGCGGTGGTCGCGCCGGCCAGCAGCGACACCCTGCCCGGGCAGGATTCCTTCATTCAACTGGCCGGTAATTCGGCAAATGAAATGCTGCTTGTTCGGGATAACGCGATGCCGCTGAATTTCACAGGAGAGCAGCGTCGCAACAAGGGCACATTCGACAAACGCAAATTCCCCTCGACCCGCATGGGCTTGGCGGCCCAGTTGCGACAGGCTTTTCAGGACGCCTTGGACTATCAGGCGAAGTGGGTCGACCACGAACGCAAGAAGGCCGATGCGGCTCGCGACAAGAAACCGGAGCCCCTCGCTCCAAAACGCGACTTGAAGCTGGAAGCACTAATTCCCTATCTCCAGGGCAAGAAAACTATTGTGCTCGCGGCAGAAACCGCCAGCGACCTGGAAGCCGTGGTCAACCTCGCCAACGAATTCAGGCTGAAGTTCGTGCTCAATCACATCAGTCACTCGCAGCCGGTGCTTGACTATGTTGCCAGCCTGAAAGTGCCGGTGATCGTCGGCCCGATCTATGAAGCTCCGAAAGACAACGAGCGCTATGACACGGTGTACAGTCTGCCCGCCGCGCTTTACAAACGTGGAATCAAGATCGCGTTCGCGTCGTACTCCGCGCATAACGCTCGCAACCTTCCCGATGCTGCTGGCTTCGCCACTGCGTTCGGACTTCCGTATGACGAAGCGCTTAAGGCCATGACGATTAACCCCGCCGAGATCTGGGGAGTGGCCGACAAGCTAGGCTCGCTCGACGTGGGCAAGACGGCCAACATCGTGGTGGCGAACGGCGATCCGCTCGACGTGAAAACCGATGTAAAGCAGGTGTACATCGAAGGGCGAGCAATTCCAATGACAAGCCGCCAGACGATGCTCCGGGACCGTTACATGAAGTAAGAATTCACCGATCGCAGTCGAGCCATGGCGGCGGATATCCTTGTCAGCGGCTTGATTCGCGTCGCCATTCCTGGAAATATGCTGCGCCTCGTTCCCGCAACTCAAACTCCATCGCAACACTGAAGGTTTTTTACACTACAATGGCGCACGCAAGTGCTAGCCATCCGTTTAGTCCGACGTAGGTTCACAAAACTAAATTCACAAGAGGATCATAACGATGAAAACCAAAGTACTCGCATTCACAATTCTTGCTGGAATCCTGTTCTTCACTGCCTGCGACGCTGCCAAGAAGACGGCCGCAGACGAAGCAATCAAGGGAGCGCAAACCGCGTACGCTGCCGTGGCCGATCAGGCGACGCAGTACGTGCCTGACCAAGCTAAGGACGTGCAAGCTTCGATTCAGTCTGCTAAGGACGCTTTCGATAAAGGCGAGTACAGCGCCGCACTCGAATCCGCCAAGGGACTCCCTGAGAAGATCAAGGCTCTCGGGGCAGCGGCTGCTGCCAAGAAGGACGAATTGACAGCCAAGTGGAACGAAATGAGCGCGTCTATGCCGGGGTTGGTTGCGGCCGTTCAAACCAAGGTGGACGCCATGACCAAGACGCACAAACTTCCCGCTGGTGCGGCTGACAATTTTGCCGCCGTGAAGCAGGCATGGGGCGATGCGTCTTCGGCTTTCCAGTCCGGGAAAATTCAGGATGCGATGGCGAAGGCGGGTGAGGCGAAAGAGAAAATTTCTGCGCTTCAATCCATGCTTGGTATGAAACCAGCAGCCTAAAACCCAGAGACAGGGCAGAGCGAAGAGTCCTTTTCTGCTTGCAAGCCGGGCACAACCGCCCGGCTTTTCTCTGTGTGGGTGCGGTCTGCTCCGCCGTTTGACCACCATCCGTTCCGGCGTTTAGGATTCGAAAGTGCTCTTGCCGCGCCTAAGTTGCATTTCGACTCTTTGCATACTTTCCGATTCCCTTTTAGACTAATAGTTTCGATTTCAATTCCATCGCTTGCGCGGCAGGCGGTCGTAAAGCGGTAAGCGCCGGCTTGAAGAACTAGGCTGGCAATTCCCTGACTCAGAAACGAGGAGAAACATGGCAGCTGTTGATGAAAAAGTGAAACAGATTATTGTTGAGCAGTTGGGTGTGGATGAAGGCGAAGTAACGCCTAGCGCTTCTTTTGTGGACGACCTCGGCGCCGACTCGCTCGATACGGTCGAACTGGTAATGGCATTCGAAGAAGCCTTCGACATCGAGATTCCGGACGAGGACGCCGAAAAGATTCGCACCGTGAATGACGCCGTGGACTACATCGGCAAGCACGCGAAGGCGGGCAAATAGTTTGGCACGGCGAGTCGTCATCACGGGCCTCGGGCTGATTTGCGGCCTGGGGAACACTACCGACGTAGTGTGGCAGGGCCTGCTCGCGGGCAAAAGCGGCGTGGACCGGATCACCGGGTTTGACGCCTCTGCCTTTGCCTGCCAGATCGCCGCCGAGGTCCGCAGCTTCGACCCGCTCAATTTCATTGAGAAAAAAGAAGTCAAGAAAATGGGCCGCTTCATCCACTTCGCGCTGGGCGCGTCGGAGGAAGCGATGAAGATGTCCGGGCTCACCGTCACACCGGAGAACGCAGAACGCGTCGGCGTACACATCGGTTCTGGCATTGGCGGATTCGACGTCATCGAACGCGAGCATCGAGCGCTGATGGAAGGCGGCCCGCGCAAGATCTCTCCATTTTTTATTCCTGCTGCAATCGTCAACCTGGCTGCTGGCCATGTCTCCATGAGATTCGGCGCCAAGGGTCCGAATGAAGCGACGGCGACTGCCTGCACGACCAGCGCCCACTCCATTGGCGATTCCTTCCGCATCATTCAGCACGAAGATGCCGACGTGATGATTGCAGGCGGTGCCGAAGCTGCGATCACTCCCATGGGCGTTGGCGGATTTGCCGCGATGCGGGCGCTCTCTACGCGCAATGACGATCCCTCAAGAGCGAGCCGGCCCTGGGACAAAGACCGCGACGGATTCGTCATGGGCGAAGGCGCAGGCATTATGATTCTCGAAGAGTTGGAGCACGCGCGAAGCCGGGGAGCACGGATTCTCGCCGAGATCGTTGGCTATGGCATGAGTGCGGATGCCTACCACATGACCCAGCCGGCCCCGGAACACGAAGGCGGCTATCGAGTCATGCGGAACGCGTTGCGCGATGCCAAGCTCGAACCGTCGGCAGTCGGCTATGTGAACGCGCACGGAACATCTACGCCGATCGGCGACACGCTGGAAGCACATGCGATTCGCAATATGTTCGGAAAAACCGTCCCGGTGAGTTCCACCAAGTCCATGACCGGGCATTTGCTGGGCGGGGCGGGCGGTTTAGAGGCGGGTGTAACGGTCCTGGCGCTGCGCGACCAGATTATTCCGCCGACCATCAATCTGGAGAATCAGGATCCGGATACTGATGGAATGGATTTCGTGCCCAATCAGGCGCGCAAGGCGTCCTTCGAATACGCGATGTCGAACTCCTTCGGCTTCGGCGGGACCAATGGCGCGCTGCTGTTCAAGCGCTGGAGCGAATAAGAAAAGTCAGAAGTTAGAATGCAGAAGTAAAATCTCTCTGGAATCTCCCGGCGGCTCGGGACTAGAGATCTTACTTCTGCATTCTGACTTCTAACTTCTGACCTGACCCTACTTCATCGCGTCAATCATTACGTAGAGCTGCGCATTGTCCGTGACTTCCACGTACGGCTTCCCGCCCTTTTTGTTGCTGACAATCCAGATCGTGGGCGTGTGTTGCAGATGCAGGCTCATTCCGAGATCTTTGTCCGCTTTCACCAATGCAGCTAGTTTGCCGTCTGGATCCACGACGAACGGAAGGCCGATCTTGTGCTCGGCGGCGAATTTCTCTGCGAACGGGCGCAACGTCTGAGGCGTGATCTCGAGCTGATGTTCGAAAACGGTGGAGCGGAAGGCGTTACCGATCTCTCTGGAATGCGTGTCGAAATACCGCGCAAGAATGGCGGCTTGAAGAGACCAGTTGTGCATGGGAAGCGGGAAGTCGTGCTGGACAAGGGGGATCTTGTAAGCATGGGAAGCCTGTTCCAGCAACGGCGCGGTCTTTCCGCACATTGGACACTGCAAGTCTTCGAAGACCACAAGCGCGAGTTGGGAGCCCTTGGGGGGCCGCAGCGCTTCCGGCACTTCCTCGGCGAAAACCGGCAGGCAGAGCATCAGGAATAGCGGCAGGAAGCAGACTAGTTTTTGGCGAATCTTCATAATAGTTTTGGATGCAACCTGAAAAGAAATTGTATTGCTATGTTAGCGAAAATGGCCGATTCGCGCACCCTCGAACTGGTGGGAAAGCGTCGGCATTTTTGACCCTAAAATGCCGGAGATCTGCGGGGTTTGACACTCGGACAGCCGAAAACCGAGATGTTTCGCCCACTTGATCCCTGGGTTTATCCGGATTTTACTGGACGATTTCTGCCATAATCTTGCCCCGGAGAAGAACTCGTGAAACAAATCCCCGCTATTTTGGTCCTGCCGCTCTTTGTGAGCCTGTTATGCGCCATCGCCCCAGCTCAGACCCACCCAGCCGATACGGCAATTTCCGCGGAGGCGCCGGTTGCCAGGGGTTCGTCCCAATCGATCGCTGCGCCCCAAGACACAATCCTTGAATACTCCCCGCCGCCCACCGAGTATGCCCGCGCCAAGGCGTATTCCCTCACGCATTATCGTCATTTCTTCATCAACTCGTTCTACGGATTTCTCGTTCTTCTCGTACTGCTGCGCTGGCGGGTAGGCCCGGTTTTTCGTGATTTAGCTGAGCGCACTTCCTCCCGCCGATTCGTGCAGGTCCTTGTTTTCGCGCCCCTGACGCTGCTGACGATCGCAGTTCTGGGGCTTCCTTCCGACATGTGGGATCAATCGCTCCAGCGCGCCTACGGACTCAGTGTCCAAAACTGGTTGGCATGGCTGACCGACTGGATCACCAATCAACTTCTGATGCTCGTCATCGGGACTGTACTAGTTGCGATTCTCTATGCCGTCATCCGCCGTAGCCCGCGGCGCTGGTGGTTCTACTTCTGGCTGGCTTCGATTCCAGTGCTGCTCATGGTGTTCTTCCTACAACCGGTGGTCGTGGATCCTCTCTTCTTCACTTTCAAACCTTTGGCCGGTGCGCAACCAGTCCTCGTCAGCGAGATGCAGAAGGTAATGCATCGCGGCGGCATCGCCATTCCGGAAGAGCGCATGTATGTGATGAATGCCAGTTCGAAGGAGACGGGCCTTAACGCCTATGTCACTGGCTTCGGAGCGTCGAAGCGTGTCGTCGTCTGGGACAACACGCTTGCGAAAGCCACGGTTCCCGAAACGCTCTTTGTTTTCGGCCATGAGATGGGGCATTACGTTCTGCTTCACATCCCCCAAGAGATCGCTATCTACGAGATCTTAATTCTGTTCGGGCTCTATCTCGGGTTTCGGCTTGCGCAATGGATGCTCGATCGCTACGGGGCGCAATGGGGGATTCGCGGCATCGAAGACTGGGCATCCTTCCCGATGCTCTTTCTGCTGATCGGGGTGCTTGCTTTCTTTGCCACCCCCGTTTTTAACGGAGTAAGCCGTCATTTCGAACATGAAGCCGACCGTTACGGCATCGAGGTCATTCACGGCATTGTTCCGAATGAAAATCAGGTGGCAGCCCACTACTTTCAAAAGAGCGGCGAGATGAATCTTTCCGATCCCGACCCCAATTGGTTTACGAAAGCTTGGTTTTTCGATCATCCGACGCGGCCGGAACGTGTGCACTTCGTAGCTACCTACAATCCTTGGGCTAAGGGAGAAGAACCGGTCTACGTGAAGTGAGAGGTTGCGCTACTTGAGGTCTTTATCTACTTCGAGGTTGTAGAAATAGAAGAATCGCAGGCCAAGGATGCATTTGTCTTCGTGGCCAGAGGATGCTCCACACTGTGCCAGGAACTCTTTCGGCAGTGGTGGAAACGGATTCGAACTGGTGATGCTGGCCCACGCAGCCCGGTCCAGCCCCACGTCTCCCGAGGATGTATCCCGAGCCATTGCACTGACTTTGCCGTCTTTGAGAATGATGAACTCGATCGAGAGCTTCCCTTGTTTTCGAATCGGCGGATAGACCGACGGCGGCATCACGTTGTACCAGTTCTGGCGAACCACTTGTACGATACGCGTCAGATAGGGCCCAAAATCCACGCCGAGCGTGTCCGTCAAAACCTCCGCCTGATCCAGAGCCTTCGCCCCGCCTTTGCCTTGGCTTAAACCGTAATCTCCCGCGTCTCCGCCGCCGTAGTGCCCGCGATTTGCTGCTGCGGCCTGCGCTGCTTGCTCAATCGCCGATCCCGGCGAAATCGTGTTATTGAAATTCGGCTGCGGGCGGCTGCCCTGCGGGGGCGCCTGCATCTGTGCAATCTGATCGTTCTGGCGCGGCGGCGCGAAGCCAGAGTCTTCCTGGTTCGGCTGCTGCGGTTGTGGTGGAGGCGGATTCTGATTCTGCGCCGTCTGCGGAGGAGCGCCCGCTTGGGGTTGCGGCGGCTTGCCCTGTTCGCCCGGAGTTCCCGGATTTCGGCTTTGAAGGAGCTTTCTGAGATCCTCGCGATTTACCTGGGGCGCCTTACTCGTCGCGATGCGGTCCTTATCTGAAATCGCTTTTGCATCGGGACGCCGCGTCAGCTTCTGCTCATCCGGCGGCAATTCCAGAAACGTCGCATTCTTCTCACGATCGGCGTCGGTTTGAATCGCCAGCACCACCGGGCGATGCGGGAAAAGTCCGACAATCTTCTCGCTATTCCAGAGCAGAATGACGATAAACAAGTGCAAAATGACCGACAGCCATGCCGCTTCGCGTTTGCGTGCACGCGAAAGATCGTCCTGCAATTGGATCAGAAGATGAGGCACGTGATCCGGATTGAAGCCGCGATAGGCGGATTCCCAGTGCTCAGCTTCCGTGAGTTCGCGAACCCGCGGTGGTGGGGGCGGCGGAGGCACGGGATCACGAGACGGGATTTGAGTGACGGACATCCGGCAGCGACTATAACGTTAGAGCCACTACTACACTCCAAAGTTGCGTCACCAAGTGCGTAAAGTTACGTAAACAGTGGGAGTTGCGGCTTTAATCCTATTGTCGCATTTTTCGCGGCTGGCGCGGGAGTACCGGAGTAATGGCCTGTTCCGATGGGTCCATCGGAGCAACGCGGCGTCTCTGTCTGCCGAGGCGCCGAATCACCAACTACTTTCCGACGCCGACCCGGCTGGCGTGACGTTCAATCTCCGCAAGAATCGAGAGCCCCAGATCCAGTGCCTTGCGTCCTTCGTCCAGGCTGACAATGGGCTTGGTTCGATGGCGTACGGCGTCCAGGAACGCCTTGATCTCGGCCAAGAGCGGTTCTTCGGCCGTGATCTCGGGTTTCGCCATTTGAATCTGCGGATTTACGGTGGGTTGTCCCCCCGCTGCAGCAGGGGCGCCGACCGAAAACACCATCACGTCTTGCCGCCCGTAGTCGATTGAGATGTATTGGCCTTGCTGGAAGAATCGCACCTTGCGGACGCGCTCGGTCGAGACCCGGCTGGCAGTAAAGTTGGCCACGCATCCTGACTCAAATTCGACGCGCACGTTGGCGATGTCCACTTTGCCGGAGAGAATTGGAAGTCCGACCGCGCGAATCTCCTTGACCTCCGACTGGGCGAACGTCAGCACGATATCGAGGTCGTGGATCATCAAATCTAGTA
>Ga0302322_100000060_pt1 | contig 62920 bp, 50 predicted proteins | sample Fen_T0_2_FD_203757 | JGI IMG/M metagenome (GOLD analysis project Ga0302322, IMG submission 203757) | Peat permafrost microbial communities from Stordalen Mire near Abisko, Sweden - Fen_T0_2 | ecosystem: Environmental > Terrestrial > Soil > Wetlands > Permafrost | place: Sweden: Abisko...
CCGGCGAGCTATTTCCGCGCTCGCGCATCCGCCACGCCTTGCAAGTGCGCATTGCGCAGCACCTGCCCGGGAGCCACACCACCTTGCGCGCGGCGTATCGCTATTACTCCGATTCGTTTCAGATCGGCGCGCACACCACTGAATTGGAACTGCACCAGTATCTGCTGCCGCGGCTGATCGCGCGTGGCTCGTTCCGCTACTACACGCAGTCCGGCGCTGAGTTTTTCACGACCGCATTTTCGGTGCACGAAAGCTTGACGCTACCGCGCACGGCCGACTCCGATCTCGCCGCTTTTCACGCCCAAGAGTACGGCTTGAAGCTGCTCTGGCTAGCGCGCGGACAAAGCTCACTCGACATCGGCTATTTTCACTATTTTCGCGACAATGGCCTGTCCGCCAATGTCTTCTCTCTCGGCTACGGGGGCCGCTTTTGAATCGACGTTTGATCTGGATTGCGCTCGGCTTCGTCGGTTGCGCTGCTGCTCGCACACCCGCCCTGCACTCCTCGACGCTGCCCGCCGTCGAGCTCACCCGTGTCGACGGCCAAGCCGAGTCACTGAAAGCCGCGCTCGGCGGCTCCGTTGCGGTAATCGATCTGTGGGCCACTTGGTGCGCCGCCTGTGAACTGGAGCGCCCCAAGCTCGAACGACTGCACACAGCCTACGCCTCGCAAGGTCTACGCGTGATCGGCCTCGACGTCGGAGAACCCCCGCGCGTAGTCGCCGCCTACCTGGCCGAAAATCGCGTCTCGTATCCGAACTACCTCGACCCGGATTTCCGCTTGACCGACGCACTCGGTGAAAAACGGTTACCCACGATCTTAGTGGTCGACCGCGACGGGCTTATCGTCCATCGCTCGCAAACGCTGGATGCCGAAACTTTGGCGGCAATCAAATGCCAGCTCGGGTCAGTCCCGTAAGCGTAAGCGTGAACGAAAATCCCTATCGGACGGGCGATCGCGCCCCCGCGTCGCAGCTCGCTCCCCGTAGGCTTCGACGCACCTGTGTCTCGCGCGATTCCGCGCTGTGAGGCGAAATGGCTCCAGGACGGTAGAAGTGCGCCTGGCGTCAGCGTGTCTTCGAAGCTTGCATCATCGATTCGATGACGCAGCTGTTCTAGAACTAAACGTTTCCGCCTCGATCGACAGTAAAGGGCGGCTCGCGCGGCCATCTTGGCCCATGGGTTGCGCGCACTCTTAACCTTTACGTTTGATCGTCATTCGCTACACTCCCTGAGAACAGGAGAGGCAAGTCCATGGCGTTGAAGCAAAAGCATATTGGGGTGCTCGTTGGCAGCCTCCGCCGGGATTCGTTCAGTCGTAAGCTGGCTAGTGCACTCATCGCACGCGCTCCCGCAGCGTTCGACTGTGCGCTGATCGAAATTGCTGATTTGCCGCTCTACAACGAGGATTTGGAAGCCGCTCCGCCCGCCGCCTGGAGTGCGTTTCGAGAGGCGATCCGCTCATGCGAGGCGCTCCTATTCGTCACGCCGGAGTACAACCGCTCTCTACCCGGTTGTCTGAAGAACGCGACCGACGTCGGATCGCGCCCGGAGGGAAAAAATGTCTTCGCAGGCTTGCCGGCCGCGATCGTCAGCGTCAGTCCGTATTCGTTGGGAGGATTCGGCGCCAACCACGCGCTCAGGCAGAGCTTCGTCTACCTGGACCTAGCCGTGATGCAGCAACCTGAGGCGTACGTCGGGGACGTGGGCGACGTGATGGATGCACAGGGCACGATCACGAACGAGAAGACCGACGTACTACTGACAGAATTCATGCACGCGTTCGAGCGTTGGGCGGGCGCGGTGGGAGTCGGCGCTAAGGAGAGCTTCGAGGCCTTCCTGACTCGCCGCGAGGCCATCTCCAGTGACTACATTGGCGGCAAGTGGGAACCCCTGCTGGACATCTCGACCATGAGCGACCCAGCCACCTTCTTCCCGCCGAGCGGCGACCGGTTGCAGGGAGCCTCGAAGGTAAATGCCGCCAACCAGCAGGGCGCGAAGGCCTTTGCCCCGGGCAGCGTGGGGAGGTTCGAGGTGCTGCAATCTGGGTCGAGCGGCGCGCTCGGATTCTGGACCGGCATCCAGCACGCTGAGGTGATGATGAAGGGCAAAGACAAGCCCGTCTCCATGCAGCTTCGCACCACCGAGGTTTTCCGAGCGGAGCAAGGCGTCTGGAAGCTCATTCATCGGCACGCCGACATCGGGCGGGGCGACAAATGATGAAGCGTGCCTGCTTCGAACACGAAGGTCTGACCCTGTCCTACCTCGATAGCGGTGGGGACCGGCCGCTCATCATTGCGCTGCACGCGATGTGGATGGAGGCCCGCACGTTCGAGGGCTTCGCCCAAGCGATGCCCGATTGGCGCGTCGTATCGCTGGACCAGCGCGGGCATGGCCTCAGCGATCACGCGCCGAACTACCATCGAGCCGCCTTCGTCGGGGACATCGCCGCGCTTCTCCATCACCTACAGGTGTCCAAGCCGGTGGTGCTCGTCGGCAATTCGCTCGGCGGCAACAATGCGTTCGCTTACGCATGCCGACACCCCGAGCATGTTCGAGCATTGGTCGTCGAAGAAAGTCCGCCGGAAGGGCACGGATCATTCGACTTCGTGCTCGAATGGCGTGGTATTTATCCGACTCGGGAGGACCTCGAGCGCAAGATCGGAGAACGCCTGGCGTGGTCGGTGGTACCAAGCTTCAGGGAGACGGCGCAGGGCTGGACTTTGGCGTTCGATCCCAACGAGCTCGTCGCGATAAAAAACGCATTCAACGGCGACTTCTGGCCCGATTGGCTCGGGTCGAGCTGCCCGGCCTTGGTAGTTCGGGGAACCGAAAGCAGGGCGGTGGACGGCGCGTTGCTCGAAAGCATGGCCCACCAACGTCCGAATACGCGCCTCATCTCACTTCGCGCCGGCCACGTCACGCATCACGACGACGCGCCGGGATTCAACGCGGCAGTACGACAGTTCCTGCAAGACTTGCCGTAGCCTGCAGACTTTGGCTTTGCCGGCGCGTCGTTCAACTGCCCGTTCATGCTAGAAACCCGGCCTATGAAGCGCCTGTTCTGCCTATTCGTACTCTCCCTCGCTGCCTGCGGCGGGGCACAAGCTGCTCCTCTTGCAGAGCCCGCCAGCATGCCCTCGGCAGAGGCGACGCCCTCCGCTGACTCGGCGCCGAATAGTGAGGCGAAATCGAACGCGGCGCCCGCTCCGATCACGGTGCCAACGGCGTGCGTGAAGTCGGGTCGCTTCTGCTTGCCCGATCAAAAATTCAGTAAGGCAATGTGCAACGCGGGCTCGCCCTCGCTCGCGTTGTATTTGTTCGGCAATGGTTTCGGTTACACGCGCGGCTACCTCACGCGCAAGACCCAGGCTTGGAATGCCGCGGGCGGTGCGTCAGACAACTCGTTCCTGGAGTTCGACGAAGAGGTGCTACTACTCGTGGAGCGCGGCGGGGATGCGAGTGGAATGCAAGTCAGTGGGGCTGGTGGCGGCTACGAGGCGCTGCGTTGGAACGGCCTGTGCGTCACCTTGGCAAAAGAGGAAGTGACGCTCGACAAGCCTCCGTCCCCGAAGGCGGCCAAGGTGGAGTGGCGCTTCCTGGACGACAATGTGCAGGTCGCGCTCCGCGAGGATTCGACGATCAACGGAGCCGTCACGAAGCGCCGCCAGGAATGCAAGGGTGCGGTCAGTGGCGACGTCAGCATGACGTGCGTCAAAGCCGATGATCGGCTGACTCAGGTGCTCGTGGACTACCTGCGAAAAGGAGGCAAAGTGCCAGTTCCGAGCAAATTGCCGCAGTGAGTCGAGATGCCGGCCGTTGGTCAGCGCTTTTCGGAGTTGAGCCAAACGTTGGCTAACTGCCAGGCGTCCAGGGCCTCGAACTCCGGGCCGTGCACGCCCACGATGCGCACTTCACCGACGATGCCCAGCGGGAGCGTGCGTGTCGCATCCCACACCGAAATCAGGTTCTTCGGTGGGCGCCGCGCGAGCGCGGGATCGACCGCGGCTAGCAGCGCGAGCGCGGACTGATTGACATCGCTGCTGGTGGCTCGCACGAAGTCCAAGAGCAAAGCGAAGCGTCGCGAGCGTCGTGCTTCGAGCCAGGTGGCTCGGGGCACGGGCGTGGCGCGGACGTCGTTGCCAGCCGAACTCAGCAGCGGTTCCAACGCTCGTGCTAGCTCGACGGCATGCGGCGCGTCCTCACTGACCAAGAGTGGCACAGGTCCGCCGCCCCAACGCACCCCGTTGCCGGCGCCGGGTACGGCACGCACGCCGAAACGCGCGAGTGCGGCCGCGGGTAACGCGGCCGTCAGTTGGCCGGCAATGCCCGGCGCACCCCAGCTCTTCGCGGTAAGGCCAGTTCTGAGCACAATCCAGCCAAAGATCGGACCGTCCAGCGGGACCGCGCCGGCTTTGGCGCGATACAGACCGTTGCCCAACCAGCCGATGTCGACCTGACCGGTCTCGAACGCACGCAGCGCGTCGGCCAAATCCGTGGCTCGCCCGAGCTCGATGCGTTCCAGGAACGCCGCGCCGCGCGCTGCGTTTTCATTGCGCGCCAAGCTGAGCGAGCCACTGCCGAAGGTGGCTTTGAAGGCGCCCGTGCCGTCCGGCGCGAGAGGGGAGAAACCGCGAGGCACGATCGCCGTCAGGGGACTCGCAAGCGCACGCGCCAACGTTTCGGGGTTCGCTTCCGGGACGATGATGGAGAGTCGATCCTTGCCCTCTACGCTCGGCGGGCGAAACGCGCCAAGCACTGCCGCGCCGCCCAGGCCTTGCGTGCGCTTCAGTGAAAAAACCGCGTCCGCCGCCGACAGCGCCTTGCCTCGTGCGCTGAGCAACTCCGGGCGCAGTGTGATGCGAGAACCGCTCCCGCTGCGCTCCGGCAGCGCGCTGGCTAGAGTGGGGTAGGGTTTGCCGCTAGCGTCCAAGGAAAAGAGCGGATCGGCGATCGCGGTGGCGAACAATGCCGACAGCGGATCGTCGAGCGAGTGGGGGTCCAGTCCGCCAAAATACAGCGGTAAGCGCAGGCGCAATACGCCCGCGGTCGGCGTCCGGCCCAGCGCGCTGGCGGAAGCGGCCGCGCTCAACGCGGTGAGGAAGGAGCGCCGGCCCAGAGCAGTCACCGGATCAGCCAAATCCCGTCACCGGTGGCAAGCGCCAGCGGCGCCATGGCTCGACCATCGCCTGGACAGATGGCCAGGGCGTCGATGCCGCTCGGCACCGAGACGCGCAGCCGTTCGCGCAGCTGACCGTTGTCCGTGACCGTGCGCACCAGCAGCTGATCGGCGTGCCGATCGAGGCTCGCGGACGAGCTCACGATTTCCGGCTGGCCGTCTTCGTCTAGATCACCCACTGCGACTTGTGCTCCGACGTTTGGCACAATCACCTCGGGATGCAGTGAATCGAGCGCGCGTGCAAAGTCAGCGCCGACTGCGCGCGCGATGCGCAAAGTATGGAGCTGTCCGCTGTGGCTGGTCAGTGCGCGGCTATCGAAGGCGTCCACCGGGGTGCCGAAGTCCACCTCCGGAGTGGCGCTCGAACCGGGGCATGCTCGCGCCTTGCCTTCGTAGCCGAGGCCCGTGCGCCGCGTGCAGCCAGCGCCGGGCCAAGGCATCACGGCGTGCCACTTGTGCTCGACTTGTAGCGTGCCCGTGAGGTCGAGGGTGTCGGCGCGGTCGCTCGAGCCGACCCACAGTCGGCCCGGTTCGGGAACCGCGCAAGCCGCGATTGGCTCACGCAGCGGGCTCGGAGCAACCGCTGAACTATCGGCCCAATTTAGGCTGACGCGTGCCGCGAAGCGGCCGTGCTCGAGGCGCCCGACCTGTACCCGGCGCCGACCCACGACGGCGATTTCGCTCGAGCCATCGCCGCGCAGATCTCCGCATGCCAGCGCCAGAATGTCGTGCTCTGCGGTTTGCGCCTTGTCCACCCGCGAGACCACCAAGGGGATGGCCGGGAACAAGGCCCGCAGTTCCGGATCGAGCGCGGTCGTGGCAAAAGCGTGCCCTTTCAGCTTCAGCCCCGGGCTTTTGACTCGCTGCCAAAAGTGACCAGCCCCCAGGTACACGTCGGCGCTCACGTCCAAGCGGTCGCGATAAAGCGACACGGTCAGATAGATTAGGCCGCGCGCGCTACTGGCTGCGTGCTCTGCTTGCGCGAGCGTGAGCGGTTCCTTGGAGGGCTGAGCCGCGGCGCCCAGCCTCGCGGCGACCAGCTGTGCAAAGCGCCCACTGATCGCCGCGGGCAGCGCGATGCGCTCGTCACCAGCAGCCGCGCCCGCAACGATCAGCGCCGAGTCTGCTTGGCCCGAGAGTGAGTCGGCAAGTCGGCAAGCGCTGCGACCGATCGCGGTGGACTCACGATCGCAGTCTGCATTGGGCGACGGCTTCGTCGGCTCCGGCGCAGCATGCACGTGGCCCACCGTGAGCGACGCGAGCAGCGCGAGAAAACCGGAAATGCGGCGGGACATCGAGCAAAGGTGAGGCTAGCGCGGGTCGAGTGCGTGCGGGTCGTACTCATCGTTTTGTCGAGGAATTTGCGGAGTGCTCCTCGCTTGCCGGGCAATCGGCCGGTCGTTTGCGAGCATCTCGCGGAGGTTTCGCCGAAAGCGTGCCTTCTATGATATCCGGTGGAACGACTTGTTGTTCCCGCGCCCCCCCCACTCCTTGTTCGCGCTGCTGCTGTGCGCCGCGGTTCTGCTCGGCAGGCCATCCCGAGCGTCGGCCCAGTGTGTGGACGAGGCACTGAAGCAGCAATTGATCGGTGAGCGCGCCTATCGCGGCGTCGTGCCGCGACTGATCAAGAAGTCGCTCCGCCACGAGCTATCGGCCATGGGCGGTTGGTTCGCGGGCGACGTCACCGACGGCGCGCCGACCTACGGCGGCGCATACACCTTCCACTTTACGGAAGATCTGGGGCTCGAGGCGAGCTACCTGCGCACGCGCGAGCACTACGAGATCTTGGACGCGATTGTCTCCCGCCAACAGGGCCTGGTGGGGATTACCGGGTCCCCGAACGAGACTATGCAATTTTTCATGGGCCACCTGGTCTGGTCGATGGCCTATGGCAAGGTCCGCTGGATGGGCGGGGGGATCAGCCGCTATGACTTTTATCTGTCGGTCGGCGGCGGCGCCACCGTGCAACCTTCGGTGACCGGTTTGACCGGTTCTTTCGGGCCGGGCATGAAATTCTACCTGACCGAATGGCTCGCCCTGCGCTGGGACGTTCGCGATGCGATACACCAGCAGAAACGCGTGCAACTCGGGCTGGAAAAGATCGTCAACGACATCACCGTCACCGGCGGGTTGAGTCTATTCATTCCCTTTCACAGCTGAGGGTCGGCGCGCTTTGCGCCGGGCAGATTTTGGATTATCGAGGGATGGAAACGCGCGTTGCGCACGCCCCGAGGACCACATGAAAAAGCTCGTCTTGCTCCGTCACGGTTTGAGTCAATGGAACAATGAGAACCGCTTTACGGGCTGGGTCGATGTCCCGCTGAGTGACGCGGGCATCGAAGAAGCACGCGCCGCAGGCAAGCTACTCAAGGAGGCGGGCTTCGAGTTCGACGTCGCCTACACCTCGGTTCTCAAGCGCGCAATCAAGACGCTTTGGCTCGCGCTCGAGGAACTCGACATGATGTGGATCCCGGTGCATCGCAGCTGGCGCTTGAATGAGCGCATGTACGGCGGGCTGCAGGGCCTGAACAAGGCGGAGACCGCAGCCATCCACGGCGACAAGCAGGTGCTCACCTGGCGCCGCAGCTACGACATCCCGCCACCGCCCTTGGAAGAGTCGAGCCAATACTCGCCAGGCAAAGATCGCCGTTACGCGAAGCTGGGCCCGAGTGAACTGCCGAAAACGGAGTGTCTGAAGGACACCGTCGCGCGCTTCCTGCCGTTCTGGCAGAGCGACATCGCGCCTGCCATTCAACGTGGTGAGCGCGTGCTCGTCACCGCGCACGGCAACAGCTTGCGCGCGCTGGTGAAGTATCTGGATAACGTGAGCGACGACGACATCGTCGAGTTGAACATTCCGACCGGCATCCCGCTGGTCTACGAACTCGACGACAACCTGAAGCCGATCAAGCCGCGTTACTATTTGGGTGACCCCGAGGCCGCCGAGAAGGCCGCCAAAGCGGTCGCCAATCAGGGCAAAGCCTAAGGGCCCGTGAAAGGCTAAGTCGATCTCGCGCCCGAGGCATCCCGGCTGGCGTCGTTGCTCCTCAGTTACGATTACCCGCCTCGCGTCTGGCGCAGGTTAGGCGGAATTGGACGCCGAAGGCTGGGTGGGCGCGGGAGGAATTGTCGACCATCAATCAAAGGACCCGCGACGCCCGTGAACGCGTGTACCGAACAGTGCGCGAGTTGCACAAAATCGCGTCAGTTCTCGGGAAATAGCGACTCTGTCTCGCGCGCCCGTGTGCTTCTTTCCGGCACGGGCGCGTGATAGCGTCGAAAGGGCCATGCGCATTCGCTACGCGTTCCTCGGGGCCCCGCTGCTGCTCCTGTCCTTCGTGGCTCTGGCGCAGCCCAAGCGCGCCGCAAAAGAGCCCGAGGACAAGCCGGGAGCAGCCAAAGCCGACAAGGCCGAGTCCAAACCCGAGCCAGCGTCGGGAGTCGGCAGTGACGACCTCGGCGGTCCGCCGCCGCCCAAGGCTACCGCTGCAGGCGAGCAGAAAAAGCCTTCACCTCTGAATCCCGAGGCCAACGAATTCGCAGACGGTGGCAGCCAGCCACCCCCCGTCGAGTATGACAAGCTGCTCGGTGACATCGCGACGCTGCGCAGCCGAGTGTCCGCGCTCACCACCACGCTCTTTGCCAGCAAAGTGCGAGTCGTAGTCGAGACGCGCGGTACGGACGCGCGCGTCGCGAGTTTCACGGTCACCCTCGACGACGGCGTGGTGTACTCCGCGCCCGAGCGCTTTTCCGCTGAGGACGAGCGCACCGTGTACGAACACTCGGTGGCCCCTGGGCACCACGTGCTGGGCGTGGACATCGAGCGCTTCGACACGCGCAACAAGGAATATCGCACCTGGCAGAGCTCGCGTTTCTCGGTCGTGATCCCCGAAAGCCAACTGGTCGATGCGCACTTGATCGTGCAAGACAGCTCCGACATGGGCAAAGACTTCCCGGACGATCAGGACGGGGAGTACGATCTTCGGGTCCGGCTACGCGCGCGAGTCAGTAAATGAAGCGCCTCGCGCTGCAAGCGTCCACGCTGGGCGCGGTGCTCGCTTGGGGCGTGTCGGCGCACGCACAGGCCACGCAGATATCCAAGTCTCCAGGCCCGGCGCCAGTAGTGAGCGCGGCGGAGACCGTTGCGGCCGCGGCGAGCCAGCCAGCTTCGGTCGACTCGAGCGACACGCGCGGGGCATCCATGCGTGCGTATCAAGCTGCGCTCGACAAGCAAAAGCTGGCCGCCAGCGTGCCGCTGAGCCTGCAGCGGATTCGCGATGAACTCGGCTCGATCGAAGAGAAAATCTCGTTGGGGCGTAGAGACGAAGCCATCGGTGATCTAGTCTACATCGTAGAGTCACCACGCTTCGACCCGTTCAAGAACTCGGACGAGGGGCGAGCCGCCATCTATTGGCTGGGGGACGCGCTGGGCCGCGGCGGGGCCTATCAGCCAGCGCGCGGTTACTTGACCCAGCTGCTGACGGCTTCAGCCAGCGATATCTGGTATCGCCGCGCCGTACACAGCCTGGTCGACCTCGCGCTCGAGAGCGACGAGCCACAACTGATGCTGAACGATTTGAAAGACGTGGGGCCCGGTGCGCCCGACGAGGTGAGCGGCGATGTCGCGTACTTGAAGGGTCGCGTCGCGGAACTTGCCAATCGACCCGATGACGCGCTGCTGGCTTACGCAAAGGTCTCGGAGAAGTGCCGTTTCTGGGCGCAGGCCACTTACCTGTCCGGGGTGATCGCGGTCGAGCGGAAGGACTACAAGCAGGGTGAGGCACTGTTCTGTAAGGTGGCAGATCCCAAGCAGACACCCAAAAAAGCGCCACTCTTCGGCGGCACGGATTTCTTCCAAGTGCGTGATTTGGCCCGCCTAGGTTTGGGCCGCGTCGCCCACGAACAGTATCGCTTCGACGATGCGCGCTATTATTATTACTTGGTTCCGCACGACTCGGACAATTTGCCCGAAGCCTTGTACGAGACCGCGACGACGCGTTACGAAGCCAAAGACTACGATGGCGCGCGCGATTCGATTGACGAGCTGAAACGGTTGAAGGTCGAGCACGGCTATCAGGACGAAGCATACATCCTCGACGCTTACATCGATCTTGCCAGCTGCCGTTTCCCACAAGCAGACGCTAAACTGAACGCGTTCCTCAAGCGCTACGATCCGGTGCGTGACGCCGCTCGTCAGCTGAGCACCGACGACGTTGCGATGCAGAAGCTGGTGGACGCGGTGCGCGCCAGCAGCGATCCGGCCAGCGCCGGGCTGGGTGTGCCCGAAGAGACTGCGCGCTCACTCGGTGCGTTGGTGCGCGTGGACGCTGCCTATGGTCGGGCCGCCCGAAGGCTCGCGGAACTCGATCATCAGCAAAGCGGACTTCGGCGTGCCATGGGCGACCTCGACAACGCCAACGAACGGCTGGCCTCACCCAAGTCGATTCGCCCGCAGTCCAGTGAAGCGCTCGGCCAGACCGATCTGGACAAGGTGGAGCGTATCGAAGGCCAAATTGCCGAACTGAAACGGCTCCTTCGCGAAGCGGAACACGCTTCGAACGGGACCCAATCCGCCGATCTCGGCGCGCTGAAAGCCGAGCTCGAAGCGTTGCAGATTCGAGCCCGTGCGGCCCGTGCGGGGTTGCCTTCCAAGCTCCCTGCCGTCGGCCAAAAGGGCGAAGATCTCGCTGGTCTGCTCGCCGCAGATCGAGAGCGTGCCAGCGCGCTCTACAGCGACGCGCAGAAGCTGCGCGTCGCGGCCCTTGCCCAAGAGCTCGCGCTAGCCAAAGACACCCTGGTTCGGCTCGACCGACGGCTTTCGCGCCTACTGCGTCGCGCTCGACTCGGCCGCATCGAAACCGTTCTCGGGAAAAAGCGCGCCCTCGAAATCGAGGTGGAAGCCCTGTCCCAGGGTCTGCTCCCGCAGACAATCATCGATTCGCTCGATGCCGCTCGCTACCTAAGCGACGACGAAGAGTACTGGCCCTTCGAAGGTGAGGACTGGTCCGATGAGTACGTGGGCGGCGAAAACCTCAAGTAACTCCTCCAGAACGTGCCCGTCGGACGCGCCCGCTCTTGCGGCCCGCCGCGGCGCGCTCGCGTCCGGGGCTGCGTCGAAAATCGTCCCAGCTGCGATCGCCGTTCCCCGCGCAGCGAGGCCTTAACGCACCAAAACTCGAGTTGGAATTCCCTCGAGATGAGTCACATCGTTCTGTGTGGACTTCGGCTGGCTCAAGGCTTGTCCGACAATGAACACCTGGCCGCGCAGAGATTACACTGTGTTCACACTCATCGTTGATCACTACGTAGCTGTAATTTGGCGGCCCGCCAATCCTTCGGTGAGCGTTCCGAGTTTCGCAGGCGGGGGCGGAGCGGGGCAGATCCGCAAATCGTTTGGGACAGGGTTGGGTATGAAGTACGTGTCCTGTGCGGAGCACGAGCTCGATCCGCGACGGACGATGCGCTCGAAGCTCGACGAACGCAGCGCGCTCAGGAATGCTCGTGGCGCTCGCCGCGAGCCGCTGACCACTGCTCACGCCAAGTCGCTCGCGCCAGCTAGACAGCCGCGCAGGCTCGAGCCCCTCGCGCTCGGCGAATTCCCGACCGGTCAGCCCCGATGAAGCGTGTTTTTCAAGCACCGCACGAGCCTGCTCCCGCGCCCAGCGTTGGCGCTTCGCGGTCGATGTGTGCGACATCGCTCTCGGCATGGCTGTGGGCCTCCCCCCAACACTTGCCACGCGCACGCCACTGCCCCCTACGCGCCACTCGTGCACGGCTTACATTCGAGGCGACTCACGACGCAGCGCTACAGGGTGTCTTCTGTCTCTCGTCTCTTGAGTCGGGGTGGGTAGATCGGCTGATCCTTGCCGTGTGGTTTCGGTGGTCGGCCGTGCGTGCTCGCATCGCCGCGGGATGCTGCGTGCTTGTTCGGCACTACGTGCGTTACCCCGGGGGGTCCGACGGCTCGCGCGCCGCACTTCGTCTAGCGAGAGCGAGAGCGCAGTTTTCGAGGGCTCGGAAGTGCTAGTAGGGATTCTGTCCCACGTAGTTGCCGGGCGGGCTGTAGTTGCAGATCCAGATGTCTTCCTTGCCGTTTTGGCAGGTGGCAACGCCGCAGCCGACTGACGTGCTCTTGCGCCACACGATCTGTGTGTAGTGCCCGCAGCCATCACTATGGAGCGCGGTGTAGCAGGCCGTCTCGCATTGGTCGGTCGTCATCAAACCACCGAACGTGTAGCAGGTCTTTTCCGACGCCCATGCACTCACGGCCTGTTGTGCGGTGCTGCCGCCCGTCGAGCTGGTGAACGCAGCCAGGTTCTCGCCGTAACCGACGGCCTGGAGCTCCTGTGACGTGCGGTGGTGCGGGCTCGAGCACGACGTGGTGGCGAGTTGGTCTGCCCACTGTTGGGCGTATTGCGCGAGCTTGTCAGACCAAACGAGGGGCGGGAGGGGAGTGTTGCTGTCGACTGCTGCGCGGACGACGTTGTGCGCTGCCGTCATGCCGACGAGACGGCCCATCTCGACGTTCATCCCGGACATGCCCGCTACGCCCGACATCCCGGAGATGCCCGACATCCCCGCGCTGGCACCGGAAGAACCGCCCGTGCTCATTCCAGCGCCGCCCGCTCCTCCGTGGCTCATTCCAGCGCCGCCCACTCCGCCGGCGCTCAAGGACGAGCCGCCCGCACCAGCGATGCCCACGGATCCACTGCCGCCGCCCGCTCCAGCGATGCCCACGGATCCACTGCCGCCGCCGATCCCGACTGCTCCGCTTTGACCGCCCGGCGGGCCATTGCCCATTTGGGACGGCATCATCATGCCCGACGCGCCGGCTGAATTCGCGCCGGTAGAAGAACCAGCCACTCCCCCAGCTCCTGCGTTGCCAATAGAGCGATCATTGGCCGGAGGATCGCTCGCGCTACAGCCGACGGCGCCGACACAGCCGGCGGCACTTACGAGCAACAGCGTGCAAATTGACCAGCTTTGTCTCGGTCGCATGGGCATCAATCACGTGAGCCGGGCTTCGGCGGTGCGCCGTATCGCCGGGCAGGGATCCAAGAAGTAGAGCAGGCCGGTCAGCACGTGTCCAGCTGGTCCCATCGCGGTTCGGCTCCTGCGACAGCCAAAAGTTCGCGCCCCACGCGACCTCTATCCGGCTACTCGTCGGATACTCGGCAACAACGCAGATCCGGATCTCTTTCGACCCGAGTACCGGATGCGATCTTTATCATCTGCACGTCGGCGCGCAGCACCGCGGGCGGAGCCATCTCGTGCTCGGTGTCAAGGTCCTCGATCTGGTGCGAGCTCGGAGGCGCGGTGGCGGTCAACGCGGCATCGTGATCACGAAGCTAGCGGTCTGCCAAATGGATGGCGTGTTCAACCCCATCGAGTTACAGCGAGGAAGTCACGCAGCCGGCGATTGAGATTGGGGCTTTCAGCGTGATCGCACGCGTGATCAAACGACTGGATGACTGAGCCGAGCGAGATCGGCGACCCGCCGCGAGTTGCACCCGCGCAGGGCTTTGAACCCTTCCCGTCGCGGGTTGCAATGCCGGGTCGCGATCGCCCATCACTGTGCTCATGAGTTCGGCCTGCGGTACGCGAACGATGACGGTGACCTGAATGTCCACGGCGGCGCCGTCCTCGGTATTGCGCGCGGCGCTGACCAGGTAGCCGCCGTGTTGCTCAGCGAGTCGCTCGATCGCGGTCTGGGAAGTCCCTGGAGCTGCGACCTCTAGTTCGAGCTCGGCTTGGCGAATGATCTTCCGGTTCGTGACGTTCGGTTTCTGGCCGAGCAGGACAGAAGAGGCGGCTGCGGTTGGCGCCCCCGTACCGGTCGAAACACTGCTGGCTTCGCTGGCCCGTGCCGGTGGCGCTTCTGGCTTCTGGCAGCCCCGAGCGTGCCCGCGGCGAGCAAAGATCCGATGGTGGACCAACGTTGCTGATGCGTCATGGCCGAAGAACGCAGCAGGCGCTCGCCTCCTTACTGTTGGCGTATCGCCGTCCACGAAATGCCGCTATGCCGCATCGGCGTGGAGTCTCGGCGCGTGCAGAATCTTTCAGGATATTGGCGGCTTCCGAGTCTGCTCCTGTTGGCGTTCGCGTGCTCAGGCTGCCTTTTTTCGCGCATTCTCTATTACAATAAGCCGACACTCGCAGTGGTCAGAGACTTCGACGCGCGCAGCGTGCGAGCTTCGAGCGAACCGCTCTCGCTGGCGCGCAGCGAGCATGAAGCCCAATTTCCGCTGACCAGGCGCGAAGAGGCCGAGTATGGCTCGCTCGCCGCGCTGCTCGAGCGCCACCAAACGCGGGCGTTTCTGGTCATCCACGAAGATCGCGTGGTCTACGAACGCTATTTCGGTGGGGTGTCCTCGAACACGCTCCTGCCGGGCTTCTCGATGAGCAAGACCTTCGCCGCAGTGCTCGTAGGGCGGGCACTGAGTCAGGGTCTGCTCGAGTCCTTGGAGCGACCGGTCACGGACTACGTACCAGAGCTGGCCTCCGAGCCGGCGTATCGCGCGGTGACGCTGGAGCATCTCCTGCGCATGATCTCTGGCATCGATTTCGACGAAGAGTCGTTGGCTGGTGCAAAGCTATATTACAGCACGGACCTGCGGGACCAAATGTATTCGTACGACGTCGAATGGCAGCCCGGGAGCCACTACTTGTACGGCAGCGTGAACATCCAGTTGCTCTGGGACGTACTGCATCGCACGCTCGGTGGAGAAACCATAGCGCATTATTTCGAGCGCCAGATTTGGCAGCCGCTGGGCGCCGAGCACCCGGCTTCTTGGTCACTCGATAGTGAGTCGAGCGGGATCGAGAAGTTCTTCGGCGGATTCAATGCGACCGCACGCGATCAAGCGCGTCTGGGCCTTTTGTTTCTGCACGGCGGCTCGGTCAACGGCCGACAGCTTTTGCCGCGCGCCTGGGTCGAGCGCGCACTCGTGGCCGATCCGGTTGCGGGCTGGGTCCACACTACCGATGGCTGGGTGCGGCGCGGCATGTACCAGTGGTTTTTGACGGGTGACGGCCGCGGCTATTTCGCCAAGGGCTACAACGGTCAGTACGTGTTCGTGGTGCCGGCCCGGCACGCAGTTTTCGTGCGCTTCGGAGAGGGCTACGCAGACCTCGACTGGCCGGCGCTATTTCTGCGGCTCGCGGACACTTTTCACGATTGATCAGTTGAGCTCCGCGAACGAGTGCCAGTGTAGGTGTACCGCGGACGTTGCTTCGGTCACGCTCGAACGGCTATTGTCATGGGTCGGGGCCTCCGGCTCTTTTGACCGATGACGCGCATGAACCATCGTCCGAGCTTCCGAGGTGTGTGCCGCTGCGCAGTGGGGACGCTGCTGCTTTCTTTTGCGTCGGCTTCTGCCAACGCGCTGGAGGCGGGCGAGCCACCGACCATGGCGGGTGAAAGCGCGCACATCAAGCCGGCGGGTGAGCGCGCGATCGGAACGCAAGAGCGACCCACGATCAAGAAGAAGGCTGCAGAACAAGCCCGAGAACAGCGTGGTTACCGGGTCAGCTTGCAGATCCCGGAGGCGCTGCGCAAAACTCTGGCGAAAAAAATCGATCGCCGCATTCAGCGCAATCTGATCCAGGAGAAGAAGCTCCGGGGCGAGGCCATGGGTCTACTCTCGAAGTTCATCGATGAGTCTGCCGAAGGCTCGAATGAAATGCCCGAAGCCCTGCTGCGCATGGGCGAGCTCGAATGGGAAGATGCGCGCGATACCTTCTTGGAAGGCTTCCAGAAATGGGAGGCGCTGCCGCCAGAGCAACGTGCCGAGAAGGACCCGCCGACCCCCCACTACGCCAAGGCCAGATCACGCTTTCTGCGCGTTTTGAAGAACTACAAGAGCTTCAGTCAGTACGATCTGGCGCTGTACGTCGACGGTTTCTTGGCCAACGAAGAGGCCAAGTTCGACGAATCACTGGGCCGCTTCAACAAGATCATCGAGTGGTTTCCGCATAGCCGCTTCATCCCCGACGCGCACATGGTGCGCGCCGAATACGAATTCACGAAGGATGCACCGAACTACGAGACTGCGTTCAACGAGTACGAACAGGTGCTCAAGTACAAGGACAGTGAACTGTACGATCTGGCGCTGTTCAAGAGCGCTTGGACGCTCTGGCGCCTGGGAAAGCCGGAGGAGGCGGCCAAGCGCTTTCTGATCGTATTTCAGGCGACCGATAGCCAAAATAACAAGCTCTCCTCCAAGCGCAAAGACGAGCTGGACGAGTTACAAAACGAAGCGCTAAAGAACTTGGTCGCAGTGTTCGTCGAAGACGAAAACAACCGCGCCGAGGACATGTACCGCTTCCTGACCAAGGCTGGCGGCGATAAATTCGCAGGCAAAATCGTGCGCGCCCTGGCGGATGCCTTCTACGACCAGGCGCAGTACGAGCGTGGCATCGAGGCCTACCGCTTGCTGCTCAAGCTCGAACCCACGAGCCCCGAGGCGTACCTCTTTCAGCTGCAGATCGCGCAAGGGCATTCGACACTCGAAAATTGGGCGGCGCTCGAGGACGACTACAAACTCAGCGTGCGCGACTACGTGGCTCCAGAAATGGTCCAGGGCAAGCCCAAGACGCCGCCCTCCGCGTGGGCCCGCGCGCAGCGCGCAGATGACCTCGCCCGTGCCGAAAAGACGACCGAAAAGCAGCTGCGCGAGGATGCCGTTGGTCTGCACGCCAAAGCGCAAGCCGACAAAGTGAGCAAGGCCGAGTTCCAGGGCGCGGCGAACCTGTACAAAGTCTATCTGAGCCGCTTCGGCGCGCGTCCCGAGGCGTACGAGGTCAACTACAACTTAGCCGAGATCTACTTCTATCGTCTCGATAACGCGACTGGCGCGGCAGAGGCGTACCTGGCAGCGGTGCGGCTGAACCCGAAGGGGCAATACTCGCGGACGGCGTTGTACAACGCGCTGGCCGCGCTGGAAGTGGCTCGCGCCGCCGAATTCGAGGCGGCCAAGGCCTCTGGCAAGAAGCCGGAAGAGTCGCCGACGGACAAGCAGCTCACCGAAGCGATGGAGCTCTACATCAAGGAGTACCCGGACGATAAGCAGATCCCCGAGCTGCTCTTTCGGCAAGGTAAGCTTTACTACGATTACCAAGTGTACGATCCCGCCGTGCGTCAGTGGGGGCTTTTGCTGGAGAAATACCCGAACAGCAAATACACGGTCGGTGCTGGCGAGCTGATCCTCGATTCATTCAACAAGAGCAAGGACTACAGCAACATCGAGACCTGGGCGCGGCGCTTGAAGACGGCGCCCGCGTTTCAGACGCCGGCCCAGCAAACGCGCTTGAACGCACTGATCGTTGCTTCGGTCTTCAAGCAGGGCGAGCAGCTGAGCGAGCAGGGCGACCACGCCAAGTCGGCGGCCGCGTACTTGCGCGCGGCATCGGAATTTCCGAAGGAGCCGCGCGCGGCCCAAGCAGCGGTGAACGCCGAGGTGGAGGCCAAGAAAGCTGGTGATCTCGAGACAATGTCTGCTGCAGCCAGCAGCTTGATCAAAGACCACCCGCAGCGTGAAGAAGCGGCTCAGGGCGTGTGGATCGCGGCTACGACCTTCCAAGAGGTCGGGCTCTTCAGCAAGGCTGCCGACTATCACGCCACGATTGCCGACAATTGGCCGAAGAGCGAGCACCACAAGGACGCGGCGTACAACGCGGTACTCTTGCGGACGACCGTTGGCGAGCACGACAAGGCGATTGAAAGCGGCCAGAAATTCCGCAAGTACTATCCGCGAGACGACTCCGCGGACGAAGTCATCTTCCTGATGGGTAAGGCTCACGAAAAAGCCGGCAAGAAAAAGGAAGCCGAAGCGCTGTACGACCAGTATTCGAAGAACGCGCGCAGCGTGAATGGCCAGATCGAAGCCCTGGTGCGGCTGGCCGCGGTAAAGACCGAAGACGAACGCGGCGCGGGCGCTGCGCTCGATCGCGCCATTCACATCTATGCGCAGAAGAAGAATCAGCTCAGCGAACGGGGCAAATACTACGCGGCAAAGGCCCGTTACATGCAGGGCGAAGCCGTGCTCGCGAAGTACGAGGCCGTGAAGATCGAGGGCGACGTCAAGCAGCTCAAGCAACGCTTGAAACAAAAGAGCGAGCTATTGAAGAAAGCTGCAGAGACTTTCTTGGGTACCGCAGAGATGGGCGTCGCCGAGTGGACGACGGCCGCGCTTTACCAGATCGGCTTCACCTATGAGTCCTTCTCCAAGGCGCTTCTCGGCTCACCGCCTCCGGAAAAGCTCAGCGATCAAGAGAAGGAGATCTACAAGCAATCGATCGATGAATTCGTCGTGCCGATCGAAGAACGCAGCTTGGAAGCGTACGAGAGTGGTTGGCAAAAGGCGATTGAACTCGGAATTTTCAATTCCTGGACTGCCAAAATGCGCGAAGCCCTAGGTCGATTGAACTCCGAGCTCTACCCGCCGCTCGAAGAAACCGGCTTCAAGTTGCGTTCGCGCGGCAACACCGCCATGCCTCCGCTGATCGACGGCACGCGCCGTACTGCTGCCGGTGGCAGCGAGAAGTTCTTGATTGCGAGCGCGGCAAAGGCATCGAAGTCAGACAAGCCGAGCCTGAGCGACAAGCCCGAGCCGCCCGCGAAGGCAGGTAAGAAGTGACGCGCTTCCCGAGCTCCCAATGGGGGCAACTCGCGTTGGCCGTGTTGGCTGTTTGCCTCGGCGCGTGCGCTGCGAGCCAGAAGAAGCTGGATGTTCCGGCGTTGCCGCCGGCCAATGCCCAAGCGGTCGGAAAGATGGTGCAGGGCGTTCAATCGGCCAAAGATCCGAGCGGCAAAGAGCGCGCAATTCAACTGCTGCGCGATGCCGTCGCGGGCGATCCGGGGCTTTGGGAGGCGCATTACAACCTGGGTGTCCTGCTGGCCGACAAGGGTGATCTCAAGGCTGCCGAACGCGAGCTTGCTCAGGGGGCGAAGCTCGCTCCCAACGCCGAGGATGTGGCGGTCGGGCTGGCCGAGGTGCGTCGGCGTCAAGGCGACGCTTCCGGCGCAATCGATGCACTGCAACCGTTCGTGAAACAATACCCCGACGCCAAAGTCGCCCCGATCGCGCTCATCACCGCTCTACGTGAAGGCGGCAAAGTGAAGGAAGCAATCGAGCAGGGCCAGCGCGTACTGACCTACCATTCGAGCGATCCGTACGCGCTCAGCGAACTTGCGTTATCCAACGTAGAGCTCGACGAGGTCGACACCGCAGAGCTCTTGATCGAGGAAGCGCTGAAGGCAGACGATAAGTCTGCCGTCGCCGAGCGCACGGCCGGATTGATCTCGCTCAGAAAAGGCGACGACGCGGTAGCCTTCAAGCACTTCCAGCGCGCAAGCGAACTCGACCCGAAGGATACCACGGCACGGCTCAACACCGGGACGGTGCTGCTTCGGGCCGGCGTGTACGATAAGGCGGCGCAAGAGTTTCGAGCCGTGCTCGCGGTCGAGCCGGAGAGCACGGACGCGATGTTAGGCCTAGCCGCTGCGCGCCGGGGGCAAGGTAAAAAGGACGATCAATCGGGCTTCCTCGAGGCGGAGAAGCTGCTCAAAGGGGTGCTCGAGCGCGAGCCCAAGAACGTGGACGCCACCTTCAATCTGGCCATCCTATACGCGGATTATCTGAAACGACCTGGCGATGCGACACCGCTCTTGCGGCGGTTCCTGGACGACGCGCCCAAGAATCATCCCGGGCGCACCGAGGCGGAGCGCCTGATTTCGGGCGTGCAGGGCGCCAAAAAATAGAACGCGCAGCCCGTGCTGTCGCTCTGTCCTGATGCCGACCCGGGCAAGTGATTGAAACACGGCCGGAATCCGTTCGCATTGGGCTCATAAACCTTGCAATCTTTGCCCCGATGTTGACAACGTCGCGGCCGATGCCTGGTCCGAAATCAAAACTCCCAGCTATCCTCGCGCTGGTAGCCGCGCTGCTCGGCTTGCTTTTCGCTTCGAATTCGACGCTCGATTACGCAAAACATCTGGATCGCCGACTGCACGACGTGCATTGCAGCTTCATTCCAGGCGCTCCAGCGACTTCGGAAGCAGAGGCTTGTCGCGTCGCGATGTACAGCCCGTACTCGGCCCTGTTCAAGGAGCACTATTGGGGCGGCATCCCAATTTCGCTTTTCGCGCTGGGCTCGTTCGCCTTTTACGCCGCGTTCGCCGTGTACCTGCTCGTGTACGGTTCACGCGCGCCCAAGCGTGCGCTCCGTTTCTTCGGCGCGGCGAGCCTACTGCCACTGCTGGTATCACTGATCATGTTCACCATTTCGGTGACCAAGCTCGGCACGGTGTGCAAGACCTGCGCGGGGATCTACATTTCGTCGCTCTTGCTGGCCGTGGCTGGGGTGATGGCGTTTCTCTCGAGTCGAGATGACGCTCCCGGTGAGCCGCGTGCCGTGATTGGTGCCGCTTTGCCACTGATCTGGTTGGTCTCGCTGGGCGCGATCTCGCTCATGCCCGCCTTGGTTTACGCCGGAAGCGTTCCCGACGAACGCCCTTACCTCACCAAGTGCGGCGAGCTGAAAGTCCCAAAAATCAAGAACGACGAGTTCATCAAGGTGACGACCTCACGTCCGATTCAGCCCACGCTCTTGTTCGAGGACCCGCTGTGCCCGACCTGCAAGGCGTTTCACGAGCGGCTGGTGGGAGAAAATATCATCGAGAAGCTCGACATCGACTTGGTGCTTTTCCCCTTGGATAGTGAGTGCAACTGGATGCTCGACCAGGCGCTTCACCCGGGCGCGTGCATCGTCTCCAAGGCGGTCCTGTGCGGCGGCGTGCAAGCTCGCGCGGTGCTGGAGTGGGCTTATGAGGAACAAGAGTTCCTGTCCCGCGCGGGCAAGCAAGGGCCAAACGTCCTGCGGGCTGCGATCAAGCAGCGCTGGGGTGATGTGATGCTCAAGTGTGTGGACGATCGCAAGACCGAGACGCGCTTGAACAACCACCTGCATTTCGCCTCCGACAACAACATCCCGGTGTCGACGCCGCAGATGTACCTCGGTACTCGCCGCGTCTGCGATGAAGACACCGATTTGGGATTGCGCTTCACGCTCGGACAACTCGCTCCTGAGGTGCTCAAATGACACAACCTTTTAGTCCGCCTCCGGGAGCAGGCGTGGCCGCCTCCAAGCTGCCCGCAGCGGGCCTCGCGGGCCTGGCTAGCGGCGCGGTGTTCGTACTCGGCGCGGTGTTGGCCGTGCGCCTTTGGGTGTCGGGCGCCGCTGACCGGCTGAGCACGCCGGAAGCGGAGAAACCCAAAGTTGCTGTCGCCGACCAATCAGAGGTTGGCTATTGCACGCCGCAGTTCAAGCAGGTGCTCGAGCGCGTGCTCCACTCTTGCGGCCTCGCCGAAGGTGATTCGCGGCGCGGTTGCCAACCTGCGGACGTGAAAACCTTTGCTTCGATCAGCGACGAAGACTTCAACGCCCTGTTCACTCCGCTGAAGGATCGCGGCGCAGTGGTGATGTTCGACGAGGGTGAAGACAAGCTCGACGATCAGGCCAAGAAATTGCTCGAGGACAAGTGGTTCGCACGCCGCGGTGCGCGCTACTTCTTCGTCGTGGCTCGCGCATCCAAGAGCGGCAATCAAGCCAAGAATCGGGCCCTGTCCCACCGCCGCGCCAACTCGGTCATGATTCACTTGAACGAGGTCGCAAATGATCCAGAAATCGAGTCAAAAGTGGGGCTTTTGTGGCTGGGCAACGAGTTCGCACAGCTGTCCAAAGACTACTGCTCGTGGCCGAGTTCACGCGGCGACCTCAAGTGCGACGAAGAAGCCATCAACCGGAGCGCGTTCGTGTCATGGGTAGACTGCCGACTCTGAGCTTCGCACTGGGCCTGGCACTGCCGATCCTGAGCGCGTGCGATACCGTGTCCGAAAAGGACGCGCCGATGGCCACGAACGAGCGCAGCCAAGCGATTACCCAAAAAGGTCCGGTCACGGTCAGCACGCCCGCCGCGATTGGCGTCAAAACGAGCGAGCCCCCGGCGCCGAAGAAGCCGCGCTCGCTGTGCGCGGGCAAGCTCGCCGAAGCGGCTCACTCGCCGCCGAAGAAGCACGTCTCGCGCGCAGCCGCCAAGAGCGCGTTGGCCCTACCAGAGTCGTTGCCGATCGGCGCCGGTAAATGGACTTGGCTCAACTTTTGGGCAGCCTGGTGCGCGCCCTGCAAAGAGGAGATCCCGCGCTTGCTCGGCTTCGAGCAGAAGCTGGCCGCGTCCGGGGCCGCGTTCCGGGTCTCGTTCGTCTCGCTCGACGACGACGAGCGACAGTTGCACGACTTCTTGGAGAGCCAGCCAGTAGCTGGCCTGCACGCCAGCTACTGGCTCAAGGAGGGCAACGAGCGTGAGGATTGGCTCAAGTCAGCCGGGCAGAATCCGGACGCGCCGCTTCCCTTTCACCTGTTGGTCGATCCCAAAGGCAAGATCCGCTGCGCCATCCAAGGCGCGGTGGAAGATGCGGATTTTACGGAGATTTCCGGTATCGTTTCAGCTCGTTAGATCTGGAATCGGGTCCCACATTTCTGGAAATCCGTCCCACATTTCTGGAATCGGGTCCCACATTTCTGGAAATCCGTCCCACATTTCTGGCAGCGGTTTCACATGCGGGCTTTTTCCCCGCAATACCGGGATTGTGTCGGCTCCGCCGCCTTTCTTCGTGCCGACCAGCGTGGAGTTGTCTAACCTGCGCTCCACATGCCTGGACGCACTGACATCGCCGAAGTTGCCCGCCACGCTCGCGTTTCGAAGAGCACCGTATCGCGGGTCATCAATGGCGGTTACGCGAGCGCCGAGGTCAAGGCACGGGTCGCCAAAGTAATCGCCAAGCTCGGCTACACGCCCTGGACAACGGCTCGAAACTTCTCGCTTGGTCGCGCGGGTTGCTTCGGGCTCGTGATGGAATCCAGCCAGAGCGAGTGGATCACGCAGATCTTGGGTGGCATCGAGGAAGAGCTCACCGCCAAGCACATCTCGCTGCTGGTTGGCAGCTTGGTGCTCAAGGGAACGTACGATGCGACGACCGTGCTGTCCTGGATTCGCGAGCGCCGCGTCGACGGTTTGATCTTTGCGCGGCCTGGTCGCCGTGAACGCGTAGTGGTCGAAGCCGCGCGCAAAGCCAAGGTATCCCTGTCTTTGATCACGCCGGACGAAAGTTTCAAATCGGGTGCGGTGCTGCGCAGCAACAACGCCGAGGCAGGCCGTGAGATCGCCGATCACTTGTACGACCTGGGACACCGACGGATCGCGTTCTTGGGCGGTCCGAAAGAATCGCTCGATAGCCAGCAACGCTTCGAAGGCCTGGAAAGTGGCTTGAAGGCAAAGAAGGTCAAGCTGCTCCCGAGCAACGTGACCTTCGCGCCACGCTACCACGCAGAAGAAGGCAAGGCGTATGCCGAACGCTGGTTGAAGATCGCGCGCAGTCGTGCGCCAACGGCGGTGGTGCTCGCCAACGACACCATGGCCCTCGGCTTCATGCGTACGCTGCACGCGCAAAGCGTGGGCATTCCGAGTGAGGTGTCGGTGGTCGGGTTCGACGACATTCCGGCCGCGAGCCTATTCTGGCCCGGGCTAACCACGGTGCGGCAGCAAATGCGGGCGATGGGAGCTGCGGCCTGTCGAACGCTCCTCACAGCCCTATTGGAAGAACAGCCCGAACGGTCGGTGCTCGAATTCCCGATGGACCTGGTCGTTCGACAGAGTACGGGACCGGCGCCGCGCGCCGCCTTGCCGTGAACGCGCCGTTCGCAGGGCCCACGCTCGAGTTACCCGCGCAGCTCAAACGCGGTCTGCAAGCGGGCCACCCTTGGGTGTATCGGGATCACGTCCCGCGCGCTTTCCAGGCCGCGTCCGGGACCTGGGTCAAGATCCGCGCTGGTGGCTATTCGGCGTTTGCGCTGTGGGACGAAACGTCCAAGATTGCCTTGCGTCTATTTTCGGAGCGAGTCGTGCCGGACGCGGGCTGGGTGCGCGAACGCGTTGCCACCGCGCTCGCACTCAGGCGCGCGCTGCTCGACGAGCACACATCGGCGTATCGCCTGCTGTATGGGGAAGGGGACGGCATCCCGGGCCTGACCGTGGACGTGTACGGTTCGTTTGCCGTAATCGTTACCTACGCGGACTCGCTCGAGACGCTCGTGCCGTGGGTCGTGCGAGCCCTGACCGAACTCTTGAAGTTGCATGGTGTCGTGCGCCGTGCGCGGGTGCGTGACGGAGAACCGCCGCGGCTGGAGGCGCTTCACGGACGCCTGCCACCGCGTGACCTGATCATCGCCGAGCATGGCCTGCGCATGCAGGTGGACCTATTTCTAGGCCAGAAAACCGGGCTCTTTCTCGACCACCGAGCGAATCGGCGCTTTTTGGGCGATTTGTGTGCGGGTAAGCGCGTGCTGAACCTTTTCTCGTACACCGGCGCGTTTTCGCTGCACGCGGCGCGTGCGGGTGCCACGAGCGTTACCAGCGTGGATCTGTCGCAACCCGCCGCGCGCGCGGCGCGCGCCAACTTCCAATTGAACGGGCTCGATCCCGATCAACACGAATTTTTGGCAGAGGACGTGTTTGAATTCCTGGAACGGACGCGCCAAGCCGGCACCACCTACGATGTCGTGATCTGCGATCCGCCGAGCTTCGCCAACTCACGCGAGCAACAGAAGAATGCGTTGCGTGCCTATGTCAGCGTGAACAGCTCGGGATTGCGCGTGCTCGAGCCGAGCGGTATCTACGCGGCGGCAAGCTGCACTGCGCAGGTGAGCCCGGAAGCCTTCCGCGGCGTGCTCGCCGAAGCCGCAGTCAACGCCAAGCGTCGGCTGCAGATTTTCCACGACGCCGGGCATGCTGCGGATCACCCAATTTTCGTAGGGCATCCGGAGGGGCGCTACTTGAAGTTCGTGGTGGCGCGCGCGCTCGCGATCGCCTGATCGCTCTAACCCGCGCCGACCGGGTAGGCGAAGTGGACCTGCCGGTCAGAAACGCCAACTGTCGTCTCGTCGCACCAGGTGGCTCAGAAACGAAAACCCCGCTGGAATTCAAACCATATTTTCGTATCCGAAAAGGTCCTCGATTGGTCCACGAGATCGCCAACCGCTCGGCTACTGAAGGTTCCGGCGCTCGCACTGCTGCGCGGAGGCGTGAGCTGCCCAGCAGACTCCAAAACGCCAGAAGAGGGAAATGGGGGTTCGCGATCAGCGGCCGTTCGTGGATCGGGCTTCAAGCCCAGGCGCGACGAGTGTCGTTGAAGCTCGAGACCAGGTCGTGGGCGCCACTTTGACGCGCCACCTGGATCGCTTGCTCGATGTAGCCAATAGCTTCGGTCTCGCGGTGACGGCCGTGTGCGACGTGCGCCAGTGCCGATAGTACTCGCGCGCGGTCGGTCCCGCTCGGCCCGGCAACGTCCAGGGCCTCGCTCAGCACGCCTTCGGCGTCGGCGAAATTGCCAGCCCTCGTCAGCGAAGCTCCAAGCTTGCGCCCGAAGATGAGCACCGCGCGCAGCGGATCGTCTAGCTCGCCGCGCGAAATTTCTTGACGCGCTATTTCCAAACCGCGACGCAGAGCCAGCACCTCGGTGGCGGCGTCGCCGCGCGCCGTGGCGCGATCGGCGACCTGTTCCAGCAAGAGCAACGCCTGGAAGGAATCACCCGCATAGTAGGCGTGCTGCGCCCGCGCTTCGATCGGCGCGTTGATGCGCTCGCAAGCGCGCAGGGCCTTGGCGTGCAGCTCCTTGCGTGCGGTCGCCGGAATACCACTGAGGACGATCTCACGTAGCAGCGGATGCGAGGTCGACACGCGACCAGCCGCCAAATCGATCATCCCGGCGCGCTGCAAATCCGCAAGCATGGCCTCGAAGTTGTCCGTCTTGGGGAGCAGCTCGACGATCGTCTCCGGCTTCATTTCGTCGCCGATCACGGAAAGCGCCTGCAACGTCCGGCGGGCGTTGGGCTCCAGCGTGTCGACGCGTAGCGCAATCAAGTCGGCGAGCCGGCTCGGTGGATCGCTGCCGCCTTCTTGCGAGTAGCGCAACACTTGTTCGATGTACATCGGCAGCACACCCTTGGCGTCTTCGCTTACCGAGCGGGGCCCGGTTCGACCCGGGCGCAGCAGTCGCGACACCGCTGGCGGTGGTAGCCCTGCCAAGATGCGGGCCGCAGCGTCTGCGCCCCAGCCGGCTTCGAAGCCAGGGATGTGAGTCGCGATCAACAGTGCAGAACATGCGGGCGGTTCACCCACTACGTCCGCGAAGGCATTCCTGCTCGGACCATCGATGCGATAGATGTCGTCGATGGCGAGGATCACGCGTTGCTTGCCAGCGCGGCGCGACGCTGTGAGGAGGGCCCAGCGCAGCGCTTCTGCCAGCGCGTGCCGGCGTTCCGCCGGTGAGCGGACGTCCTGGCGTGTGGGAGCGCCCGAGAACACCTCGTTGAGGCCCGAAGTCGCGTCGGGGGCGGCGCCTTCGAAGCGTCGGTCATCCACCCCGTCCGGGCCAAGCTGCGAAAGCTTTCGGATCGCCTCGCGCAGCGAATAGTACGCGACCTCCGCGTAGAACGGGTCCGGGCCCGTGAGCACCGTCAGGTCGCCCTCGGCTCGCGCGCGCCCGAGCAGCTCACGCAGCAGGCGCGTCTTGCCGGCGCCTGGCTCGCCGACCAAGCGCGCCCCCACCAGGCTTCCGCGCACCCGCTGCCGGCGGTCCTCGAGCCAGTTCAAGTCTTCTTCGCGCGCGACGAGAGGCAGCGGCAGCTGCGGGAGCGTCGGATTTTCTGGGATGCCGCTGCGGATCGGGAGTCGCACACCGCACTCGAGGCAGAACTTGGCCATCGGTACGAGCGAGCCGCAGGAGCCGCAATTGATGCCACCCAAGAGCGAACTCGGCGGAAGGGAGGGGCGCTGCTCGGGGCGCACGCTCTCTGCCAAGATCAGCGCGCTCTTCAAGGCGTCGGAAAATTCGGCGGCATCCTGGTAACGCTTCTTCGCGTCCTTTGACAGCGCCTTGAGCACGACATCCACCAACGGCTCGGGGATATTACGCTCGGGAGCGACCTGACGCGGATCGGGTACCGGGATCGTGAGGTGCATCATCACGACCTGTGTTGGGCTGTCGGCTTCGAACGGCAGACGCCCGGTCAGCAATTGAAAAAGCACCACGCCGATCGAATACAAATCGCTCCGGCCATCGATCGCGTCGCCTCGCCCTTGCTCCGGCGCCATATAGTCCGGGGTGCCGCAGACGATGCCCGGGCTGGTGACACTCGGGTGCTGCGCGTCGGCCCGTAACTTGGCAAGCCCGAAATCGACGACTTTGACGAAGTCACCGCCGCGACGCAGCGGTTCGAGGATGATGTTTTCCGGCTTGAGATCGCGATGCACGATGCCAAGCTCGTGGGCCTCGCTCAGCGCCGCCAGCGCTTGGCGCAGTACTTCGACGATGCGCGAGAAGGGCAGGGGGCCCTCTTCGTAGGCGACACGCGCCAGATCCTTGCCGCGCAAGAACTCCATCACCAAGTACGGTTGCCCATCGTCGGTGCGACCGAAGTCGAACACGGCGATCGAGTTGGGATGGTTCAACTGGCTCGCGGCGCGCGCTTCGGTCATGAAGCGGAGCGCTGAATTTTCATCGGAAAGCAGGTGCGGGTGGATGATCTTGACCGCTACCGTGCGCCCGAGCGCGGCCTGTTCGGCGCGATACACGCGGCCCATGCCGCCGACGCTGATCAGATCCAGAATGTAGTAGCCGCCGGGCAGCGATTTGCCGACGAACTTGTCGTCGGTGGGCGAACCCATGGAGCCCACCGGAAAGCCACACGCGGGGCAATACTGGTGCTCTGCGTTGCAGGTTGACCCACAGTGCGGGCAAATTCGACTAGAGGCTTGTGCTGCTGACAACCAACGACTCCGGAGGTGGCTCGCGCTGTGCGCTCGCGACCCGGCCGAACTATGGACAGGGCTTCCATTCTAAGCCAGCGTTGCCTCCGCAAACTAGCCTTTGTCCTACCGGAATCCGGAAATCGGCTGCCTAGCCTTCTTTCTCCCCAGCGGAACCCGAACGTTCGCTGCCGGAACTGGAAAGCGAGCCGGGTTTGGCGGCCGCCCCGTTGCGCTTTCGCCGCTCTTGAGCTTCGCGTGTGCGAGTTACGCCGACCTTTCGGCAGGCTTCCCCGCATCTATAAGCAGCTCCTCGTCTGGGCAAGAGGCGCCAGAAACTGCCCGTCTTCTGGCGACTGAGTTAAGATTTGAGCTTCATGGTTCCCGTACGCGTCCGGCTGGGCGATCTGCTGGTCGAGGCTCAGATTGTTAGCCGTGCTCAGCTCGAGGAGATTCTGGTCGCCCAGAAGCGCGACGGGCGACGCATCGGAACCATGCTCGTCGAAGCGGGGCTCGTTACGGAAACGCAGGTCACGCAAATTCTGAGTCAGCAACTCAGCGTGCCGTGGGTTTCGCTCTATCATATCGATTTCTCGCGCCAGCTTCTGAACCTGGTAACCCATCAGCTGGCCGAGAAGTATTGCTTGGTGCCGATCTTCGTCCGCCGCGTTCGTGGCCTCGGCGAAACGCTGTACGTGGCGATGGACGACCCGAGTGACGAGGCCGCGCAGCGTGAAGTGGGGCAATGGGCGGGGCTTCCCGTGCGCGCGATGATCGCTCCGCCGACCGACATCCGGTCCGCGATTCGCGTCTACTACGGCCTGGGCAAGGACACCGCGTCGCTCTCCGAGGCGGTGGCCGAGGTCGACGCTGAGAATGCCGCGGGTGTTCGTTCGCAGAAAAGCTGGTCGCCAGAGACCGAGGCTCCGCCCGCCAGCGCGGCTACGCCCGTACCAGGAACGATGCACGTCGTGAAACCGGAAGACGCGCCGCCGATCACGGTCGCGTCAGTGAGACCGCTGCCCATTCAGTCGATGCATGATGCGCCTCCAGCGCAGCCAATCTCCGAACCGCCGGATTCTGGACCGCAAATCGAAGCCCATGAGATCTCCATGCCCGCCCCAAAAAAGGGTGGGGGGCGCTTGCTGACCCTGACCCTGCTCGACGGCACGAAGGTAAATCTGCCTGCCCGCGAAGCGCCCGCGCAGGAGAGCACAACGAAAGTTCCGGCGGTGCCTCCGGCTGCAAGCGAGGGCAATCACCTCACCGCGCGGGATTTGATCGCCGCGCTGCGTGCGGTCTCCAACGGCGCGGACGCCAGCGAGATCCTGGGTAAGGATGTGCATTGGGAGGCGCTATTTTCGGCGCTACTCTCGCTGTTGCTCAAGAAGCACCTAATCGCCGACTGGGAGTTCGTCGAAGAACTCAAGCAGGTTCAGAGCCGCTCCTAACACTACTTGATCAGTTCTTCAGCAGGAGCAGATCGCGATCGGCGTGGGCGGACACGAGTCAATGAGAGAACCGGCGAAACCGGGCGCCTGCTGCTTCGACAATCGGAGGTGACGCGGGACGGCCGGGTTCACTGCACAGCCAAAACTCAACAGCTGTCGTCACCTCTCGATCTCGCGACGAAAACAAGTAGTACTAAGACCTGTTTTCGCCCGCCTTCGCATGCGCTTCGCAGTCCCGCGTTGCAGTTCCTCAGCGCATTCCCTAAGCCTCTTCTGTGCGCTTGGTCTGCTAGCGCCTCTTCCTCGGGCTCGGTTTGAGGTTTAGCACCGGCTCTTGGCCGGTGGTCTCACCACTTGAGCGAGCTGCGTTGCGCGCGGAGCCAAGCTGACGGTTCTGTGGGGGTTGCCCCGCTCGCTTGTCTTGCAACGGATTTGGAGTCATCCACGATGCGTGCGGCCGCGGCAATGGCAGCGCACAGCAGCAAGCGGGTATCCGAGTCGATTTTCGGTTCGGTCAGTAGCTCGGCCAAATTTTTAGTGAGGAAGCCGATGTCGTAGTCGCCCGCGACGAAGTCGGGGTGCGCGACGACGCGCGCCAATAAGCCGAGGTTGGTTCGAATGCCGCCAATCGCATATTCGCCGAGTGCTCGTCGCATGCGTGAAAGCGCCTGGCTGCGGTCCTCACCCCAGACTGAGAGCTTGGAAAGTAGCGGGTCGTAGTTCGAGCTCACCTGCGCGCCTTCGAAAATTCCCGAGTCTTCACGCACACCCGGGCCGCTGGCCGTACGCAAGAGCGAGATCTTGCCTGGAGCGGGCAAGAAGCCATTGCCCGGATCTTCGGCATACAGCCGTACCTCGATGGCCGCTCCGCGGCGTGTCGCTTCCTCGAACGAGAGCGGCTTGCCATCTGCAATCAAAAGCATCTCTTTCACCAAGTCGAGACCGGTGACGAGCTCGGTTATGGGGTGCTCGACTTGCAGCCTCGTGTTCATCTCGAGGAAGTAAAAGCTGCCGTCGGGCGCCAACAGAAATTCGAACGTTCCCGCAGAAAAATAGCCGATTGCGGCAGCCCCGCGTACTGCGACCTCGGCCATTTTCGCGAGCGTTTCGGGCCGCAGTATCGGGCATGGCGTTTCTTCAATCACCTTTTGGTGTCGACGCTGGATGGAGCAATCGCGCTCGAACAAGGAGACGAGCTTTCCGTGCTGGTCGCCGAGCACTTGGATCTCGACGTGTCGAGCGTTCTCGATCGCCTTCTCGATGTACACGGCGTCACTGCCGAAAGCGCTCTTGGCTTCACTCCGGGTGCGCTCGAGAGCCGAGCCGAGCTCGGCTTCGCTCCGCACGAGGCGCATGCCCTTGCCGCCGCCACCGTCCGTGGCTTTGACCAGCACGGGATAGCCGACTCGCAATGCGGTGGCGCTGGCCTCGAACAAAGTGCGCGCATCACCGCCCGGGATCAACGGAACGCCGGAGGCTTCCATCCGCGCGCGTGCGCGCTGCTTCGAGCCCATCGCCGCGATTGCACTTGCGGGCGGCCCAATGAAGCACAACCCTTTCGTGCCGCAAGCGGCGGCGAACTCCGAATTCTCGGAAAGGAAGCCGTAGCCAGGGTGCAATGCGTCGCATCCCGCGGCACGAGCGACTTCGATCAGGTGCTCGCCGTCCAGGTAGCCGAGCGGCGAGCGCAGCTCGATCGCGCGATCCGCGCTGCGTGCGTGCAAGGCCAGCCGATCTTCGGCGGTGTACACGGCAACGGATTCGAGCCCGAGCTCACGCAGCGTGCGCGAGATACGTACCGAAATTTCGCCGCGGTTTGCGATCAGTATGCGCCGCATCGATATCGCACAGGAGCATGCCCGAAATTGCGCTCAGCCGCGAGGCCGGTTCGGAGTCAAGCTTGGTAGAGGAAGCGCCGACTCGATACAGGCGCCTCCAGATTACCGGGCGGTTCTGAATCGCCGTTGCTCGGGAGGTCGCGGACGACGCGCGCAGGGACTCCGACCGATAGCGTGTTCGCCGGTACGTCGCGGGTGACTACTGCGCCTGCTGCGACGATCGCGCCTGCACCGATTCGGACCCCCGGCAGAACCACTACACGCGACGCCAGCCACGCGCCGTCACCGATCTCGATCGCTCCGAACTTACGATCACCCGAGCGCATTTCTGCCGGACCGACTCGGTGGTCCACGGTGAGCAACGATACATCGTGTCCGATGCGGACACGATTGCCGATCTCGATTGGCGCGCCAATGTCGCAATGAAGGGCGCCGCTGATCATAGTAAACGCGCCGATCGAAATGTCTTCACACGGGTTACCTTCACCGGTTATTCGCATTGGGCCCTGCACCAGCGAACTGCGACCGATTTTCACTCCCGCTCTACGTAGCAACGCAGTACGCGTTCGGCAGAACGATTGCGTCGGCAGGCCACTGGCGAATTGCGCCAAGATACGCCGCGAGAGCAAGTTCCCGACCTCCTCGAACGCGACCCGCCTCATGTGCGGCCAGAACAGACTGGGCTGTTTCATTGGTGTGCTCACTTTGCGGGGTTGAGGTGCCAGGTACTAGTCGACAACCTTCGATAAGACTGCAAATAGTCAGCCACGGTACGCACGCGATTCCCAGGCTCAGCTCCCACTTTCTTCGAAAGTGTTGCGACTTTCGAAGCGGGGCGTCGCGCTACGGTGAGACATTGTAAGCACAACTATCACACGCGGCTGCATTCTAGGCAAGCGACGGCCTGAAAGCCGAGCGCGTTTTTTGCGACCGCATTGCAACGATCAAAAATCCGTCAACGTGGCGAGCTCCGCCACGTTGTGTCTCAGGGAGTCGATCCAGCCGTGTCGTTCTTGTCCTGAGACCATCTCGCTCGCGAGAATTTCAGAGAACGATCTGGAGCGCTGCTTTGTGAAGCTCTGCGTCGTCGGCTACGAACTCGTAGGCTGGGGCCCGACAGTCACGGCGAGTGTGCGAGAATTACGCTATTTTCACGGCGTCGATACAAACGGAGGAGCGTGTTATCGTCCGCCTCATCTTGCGTCTGCATCGGATCTTCGTTGGGTTGTCGTTGAGCTGCGCTTGCACGGTCGCGGGCTGCGGAAACCTGATCGGTTTCGACGACTACAGCGTCGCCGGTGATGGCACCGCCAAAAGCCAAGCAGGTTCCGGAAATCTTGGCGGTCGCAGCGTTCAAGGCGGTAGTTCAGGGGCGGAAACTGCCGGGGGCGGCAGGAGCGGCGCCTCGGAAAGCGACAGCGGTTCGGCAGGAGCGGGTGGGTCGGAAGAAACGAGTGGGTCGGCAGGAGCGAGCGATTCGGCAGGAACGAGCGGTTCAGGGGGAACGAGCGGTTCAGGGGGAACGAGCGGTTCAGGGGGAACCAGCGCTTCGGCGGGCAGCGGCGGTGCGCACGCTTCTTGCCCCGCTAGTTGCGATGACTCGAATGACTGCACCAGCGACAGCTGTGTATCGGGCGTGTGTTCTCACCAGGCGGTAGCAGTTGGGACGGCGTGTGGGGTCGCGCGCAGCTGTGACGCTCAGGCTGTTTGCGTGCGCTGTCGCGACACCGCCGCAGGTACCGCCCAAGATCTGGGTTGCTCGCCGACTGCGCCAATTTGCCTCGGTACCGGGCTCGACGCGGCATGCGCCGGTTGCACGTCGCCAGCCGATTGCAACGATGGCAACGATTGCACGACCGAGGCCTGCAGCAGTGGAAAATGCGTCTTTGCAACGGTTCCCGCGGGCACCGCTTGTGCGGCGGGCGTGTGCAACGGCACCGCGGCCGCAGAAAAGTGCGTGGCATGCGCGGACAACGCGGCTGGCGCGACACAAGACGCGGGCTGCACCTCCGCCAAGCCCTTGTGCGATGTCAGCGGCACGCCCACTTGCTACGCATGCCTCGGTAACAATGATTGTGCGACGGACGGCGTGAGCTGCACCGTAGAGACCTGCACCAACCACGTGTGTTCGCACGTGGCGACCGATAGCCTGTGCACGGCGAGCGGCGATATGTGCAAGCCGAACAAGTGCGACGCCGCTCTGGGATGCAAATCGGTCGACGTCAGCGCGGCGAAAGTCGTCATCGGTACCAGTTCGGCCCAAGGCAATGGCGGCTTCGAACAAGCCAGCGGAACCAGCGCTGCTGGCTGGGTGGACATCGGCACTTTCCCGATGATCTTCAATTGCACGCCGTCGGGCGTTGGCTGCGCGGGCATCAACGGCACGACGTACACGCAAGTGGGAACCGGTTTTGACTACCTCGCGTGGTTGGGGGGGACGAGCACGGCGAGCGTCACCGGAGTCGATCACTTGATCGTCCTGCCGGCAGGGACGGTGAAGCTGCAAGTCATCGCGGATATCAACTTCCAGACCAAGAACACGGCCTCGGCCAACAAGGATTCTTTCGAAGTGCGCTTGCTCGATTCTGGCAAGATCCAAGTTGGTTCAGCGCTGTTTGTCTCGTCGAACGCGACCGCGCAAACCGGTACGCTGCGGAACTGGACCCCGAACGGTATCAATGTCACGGCCGACGTCGCGGCTTACGCTTCGGGGCACGTCGGGGCAGATTCTTACATTTCCTTCTGGTCGAGCATCGATGGCAGCCAGCGCACCGATTTCTTCATCGACAACGTGCGCGTTACAGCGACCGTGTGTCAGTAAAGATTCGCGAGGATTCCGTGCTAGCCGCCTGGCCGGGTACAATTGCCGAGCCCGCCCCGCCGTGCGCTGGTATACGCCGCCGTATGCGTGGGCCGGAAGAGGTCATCAGTGTGTCTGAGTTGGACCGGCGTTTGCGTCGCTCGGTCGAGGACGCGTCCAGTCGGGTTTGGGTCGAGGGTGAAGTCAGTTCGCTCAAGCGAGCACCGAGTGGGCACGTGTACTTCAGCCTCAAGGATGAAGTCGAAGACGCGATCATCGAGTGCGTGATGTATCGCTTCAATGCCCTGCGCGCGCGTCGCCACCTGAACGACGGGGCCCGCTTGCAGCTGATCGGGCAAGCGACGGTCTGGGCGCCGCGCGGCCGTCTGCAATTCGTGGTCAATGAAGTTCGCCCGGCTGGCCGCGGAGCCCTGCTGGAGGCGCTCGAACAGCTGAAGGAGCGCCTCGCCGGCGAAGGACTGTTTGCGGCCGCGCGCAAGCGTCCGCTACCGAGCGACCCACACGTTGTCGGCGTCGTAACCAGCGCCTCAGGCGCGGCGTTTCACGATATCGTAAGCGTTGCGTTTCGGCGCGGCGATCTAAAAATCGTGCTCGCGCCGGCGCTGGTGCAGGGAGAGGGCGCGCCAGACAGCCTCGTGCGCGCCCTGGACCTGATCGAGCGTTACCCGGGCCTGGACGTGGTGGTGATCGGTCGGGGCGGAGGTTCCGGCGAAGATCTGCTGGCATTCAACGACGAGCGCGTCGTGCGCCGCGTCGCTTGCTTCCGGGTACCCGTGGTCAGCGCGGTGGGCCACGAGATCGATTTTTCGCTCACTGATCTAGCTGCTGACGTGCGCGCCGCGACGCCGTCGCAAGCCGCCGAACTGGTCGTGCCCGAGGGGCGAGTACGCGCTCTGGCCTGGATGCGCGCGCACGCTGCGTTGCAGCGCGCGACACTGGCTCGTATTCTGCGTTGGCGCGGCCAGATTGAACGCGCACGCGCGCGTCTCTCGGACCCCCGCTTTACGATCGCCGAGCGCCAGCAAGAGCTCGACGAGCTGGCGACCGCATTGCGTCGAAGAACGGCCGAAACAGTGGCCGAGCGTCGTGCGACTCTGGAGTCGTTCAGCCGACGCCTGTATACGCGCCATCCGCGAGCGGTGCTCGCTAGCGCGCGCGCCGATCTCGGCCCGCTGGATGTGCGCTTGCAACATGCCGCCCGTCGCCGGTTAGCGCGCTCCGAGGCGCGCCTAGCGGACGCCGCGACGCGCCTGAACGGGCTGTCGCCGCTCACCATCTTGGGCCGAGGCTATGCCATCGCCACGCGGGCGGACGGTCGCGCGATTCGCGCGGTGGATGAGGTCGGCGTCGGCGACGAACTGACGCTGCGCCTGGGGCGCGGGCGCCTGCGAACCCGCGTAGAAGGACAGGAATCGTGAAAACGGCCACCGAAAGCCGGCGTTTCGTGCTGATTGGCCATCCGGTGGCTCATTCTTTGTCGCCGGTCATTCATCGCGCGGCATACCTCGATCTGGGTCTCTCGCACAGCTACGAGCTCGTCGATTGCCCAGACGAGTCCGCCGTGCTGAAGATCGTCGAAGCGCTACGCAGCGGCGAGATTGCAGGCGCCAACGTGACCATTCCTTGGAAGCGCCTAGCCATGACGATGGCCGATCTGGTGGCGCCATCCGCGCAGCGCGTCGGTGTGGCCAACGTGCTGGCGCGCAGCGGCGATGGCGCGATCGTGGCCCACAATACGGATGTGCCCGCGCTGGCCGAAGAATTCCGGCGCTTGGCGGGCTCGGTCCGGCGTGTGCTGGTGATTGGCAATGGCGGGTCTGCACCTGCAGTGGTGACGGCGGCGCAAGACGCCGGCGCGGAACGAGTAGCGCTCACCGCGCGAAAATTCGCATCCGCCGTTCCCGAAGCAGAGTGGCCGTACGCCGCAGAGTTAGTGGCGCAGGGAGTCTCGCTATTGGCCTGGCCCGAGAGTGACGCGCGGGCCAAGTCTCGGCTGCGCGAAGTAGTCGCGCGCGTCGACTTGATCGTCAATTGCACGAGCGCTGGCATGACGGGCGCGGATGATGGCCAGAAATTGGCTGAAATCGTGCCGTGGGAGCACGTTCCACAGAGCGCGTTGGCCTACGATCTGATCTATAACCCGGCAGCTACGCCGTTCCTCGAGCGTGCGCGAGGCTGCGGCCTCGGCGCGGAAAATGGCCTCGGCATGCTGGTCGCACAAGCCGCACTGGCCATCGAGCTCTGGCTGTCGGTGTCACCATCGCGCGCCGTGCTCTTGGCGGCCGCCACTGCCGAGCTCGCCGCACGAGGGCATCGGTGAAATCGCGCGAGGGAAAGCGAGGCACGCCCGAGGGACCGTGGCCATTCGTCGAGACGCACTCGGATCTGCTGCCCGCCGAGCGCGAGTGGTTGCACACCAATGGTGCCGGGGCGTACTCGATGAGTACCATCGCGATGATGCATACGCGTCGCCATCACGGCGCGTTCATTGCTGCGCTGGCGCCGCCCTTGGGTCGACACGTGATCGTGAGCCATGCCGAGACGAACGTTACGGTCGACGATGATCGTCGTCGCGTGTACCGCTTGGCGACCCATCAATTCCCGAACGTGGCGCCCACGCCGGGTTATCGGCTCTTACACAGCTTTTCCCAAGATCCCTTGCCGCGTTGGGTGTTTCGGCTCGGCGCTCACACGCTCGAGCGCACCATGTGCTTGGCGCGCGGACGGAACGCCATGATCATCGGCTACACCTGGCGCGGGCGCGTCCCAGCCAGGATCAGCGTGCGCCCGCTGATGCCGCTGCGGCCAGTCGAGGGCTTGATGGTCGAGCACGGGGCCATGAATCAGGTGGTGCTGCTGCGCGGAGGCTCCGTCGAAGTGCAACCAATCTCCCAGTTGCCGCCGGTCGCGTTCAAGCATGATGGTGTGTTCATGGGCTCGCCCGACTGGTGGCGCCGCTTCGAGTATCTGGAAGATCGTCGTCTGGGCAACGCTTTCCAGGAAGACATGTGGACTCCGGGCGTATTCGAGCTTCTGCTCGAACCAAATCGCACTGCATACTTGGTGACCGCGGTCGGAGCTCTGCCTAGCGAGTCTCCCGCCGACCTGCAGTCGGAGGTCCGTGAAGCCTTGCTCGCGCAAGACCCAGGGCCGTCCCGCCCGCCACGGGTGCGCCAGATGTTCGTCGCGGCCGAGCAGTTTTGCGCCGACGCAGTGAAGCATCCAGTGATCCTCGCGGGCTACCCTTGGCATGCCGTTTACACGCGGGATCTGGTGCTGTCCGTGGTCGGCCTGCACCTGGTGCGCGGGCGCATGGATCTCGCGCGGCGGGCCCTTCGCACCGTGCTCTCGGAGCTACACTGCGGTCTCTTGCCCGAGACGTTGCTCGCCGCCGGCAAGAAACGCGCAAAGCCGGTGCCCGACGCCACGCTCTGGCTATTCGAGGTCGCGCGTGAACTGCGCTTGCGCCTACCCGCCAGTGACCCGTTGTTGAAGGACCAACTTTACCCGGCATTGGTGCGCGCGTTTCTGCGCGTGCGCTCCCGTCGCAAGCGCTTCGTCTGGTTGACGGGCGAGGGCCTCGTGGCCAACGGTGCGCCCAGCGTGGCGCTGACTTGGATGGACGCGCACGTGGGACCAGAGCTCGTCACGCCGCGCCGCGGCGTCGCCATCGAGCTCCAGGCACTGTGGACCAAGGGCGCGGAAACGCTGGCCGGCTTGGCGCGGGAATACGGGCACGAACGACTCGCCGATCGCGCCGAGCGCACCATGCATCGTGCGCGCGCCGCCTTCCGCGCTCGCTTCTGGTGCCACGAGACCGACTATCCATACGATGTGGTGAGTGAAGCGCGAGACACCTCCGAAGCGTGGGCCGATCCGAGCGTTCGTCCCAATGCGCTGATCGCACTCGCCATCGATCCGGAGCTGTTCGATTCCAGCCAGACGCGCGCGATTTTGGACCGCGTGCAGAGCGATCTGTTGACGCCGCGCGGGATTCGCAGTTTGTCGCCCAGCGACAGCCGCTATATCGGCTTCTTTTCTGGTACCACGGAAGAACGCGAGTTTTCGTACCATCAGGGCAGCACCTGGGCGCATCTTCTCGGCTTCTACGTGCGCGCCTCCCTGCGATTCTCGCCGGAAGACGACGATTTGCCTGCAGAACTGCGGGCATTGATCGAGGGCGCCGCGGAGAGCAATCTGCTGCTCGGGCAAGTGGCGCAGCTGACCGACGGCGAGAGCCCGTATCGTTCCCGCGGTTGTCCCGCTCAGGCGGCGAGCGTGGCCGAAGTGCTGAGGGCGCTCGTGGATGACTTGCGCTTGTGAGTGTCAGAACTTCACGTCCAAGCTGGCCATGAAGCTGCGACCGTCTTGGGTGATGCTGCGTTGCGTGAATTCGGTGCTGACGGGCACGCTGTAGCGCCAATCGAGCGCATTGTAGACGCCGAATGCGTAGCGCACGCCATAGCGTGGTTCCTCACCACTGAACACAAGGTCGAGAATCACCGCAGAGTCAGTCTTACCTTGCGCCGCCCGATCAGCGCTATTTTCATGACGGTCGAAGCGTGGCCCTGCCACCGTCAGCCGCGAGCCGAAGGTGAGTGCCCGATTGAGGATTGGAATGGCGCTTTTCAAGGAAGCCAAATGGATCGGCGCATTCGCAACGGAGCGCTTGTCGGTTGCTCTCGAGAACGACAGCAAATCCCCCGCGCTGTTCGTCTCCAAGAAGCGGGGGATCGAAAAGCCATAGCTCAGCGCGAACATTGCGCCCTGACGAAATTCACGACGCAGGCCGAATTCGCCGCCTAGTACGACCAAAGGTGAGCCCTCGTTCTCGTAATGCAACGGGTCGGTCCGTGTGCCCATACCCAAAGTCGAAATCAGGCGTGCTGCGTAGTTGGCATAGCCCGCAGCTGTGGCGACCAAGCTGGCAGAAAAACGGTGAGCGTGCTCGACCTCTACGGAATACAAAGATTCGGGGCTCAAATGCGGGCTTTGCACCTGGGTTGTCCCGTTGTCGTTGTAGTAAAGCTCGTAAATGCTGGGCGCACGAAAGGCTTTGCCCACGATTAGCTTGCTGTTGCCCGCTGCGTACGGCTTGACGATCAACGCCGCGCGCGGATTCAACGACGAGCCAAACGTGGAATATGCGTCCAAGCGCGCGCCTAGCGAGAGCCGAGCCCGTGAGCTCAAGGTTGCATCGGCCAGCGCATATAGCGCCCCCACCTGAAACGGTCGACCATGGCTGCCGGTGTCATCCAAGAACGTGCCGTCACCGTTGCTGCCGTGTTGCTCGACCTGGTAGTGGAGTTGGCCTTCGCCGCCGAACGTCAAGCGCAGGTGAGTCGTCGGATTGTACTCCACGCGCTCCTCGAGCCCCAGCCAAGAACCGCGATAGGTGTCGACTTCGACTCCGCCTTCGCTTGAATCGCGCGCGTAGTCACCGCGAAACGTGTAGTGGTTCCAATGCAATCGGGAGAGCACCGTGACGGTCTCCGAAACGTGCGGTTCGGCGCGCAGCTCGACGTAGCTCCTGTCATCCTTCTGTTTGGTCCGCGAATCGTTGAACAGCGTGCCGAACTCGGCGGTCGGGAGCTGCTTTTGGTAGGAATGAGCCGACCATTGCAGCGACAAGAATTTCCAGAACACGCGACCGCGGAGGCTGCCCGCCTCGAAGCCATCGTTGCGGGCGACTCCGTCCTCCGCGCCCGGGCTGCCGACGTAACCGGGGAAGTAAAATTGCCTGCCATTGCCACGCGCGAGTGCCACGGATGCCCAGGCCCCAGCGTCCTTGCCGAACCTTGCGTCGCCGCGCACACGCGCGCGAGCGACGCCGCTTTGATTGCCGGAAATGCCGGCAGAGACGCCCGTTGCGACGACGTCGCGACTGACCACGTTGATCACGCCGGATAGCGCGTTTGTCCCGTACAGTACGGAGCCCGGACCGCGCACGACCTCGATCCGCTGAACGTCTCCCAAATCGGTGAGCGCGTCGTAGCCGACGTACGAGGACCCGATCCAATCATCGTTCATTGGCTGGCCGTCGTAGGTGACCAGCAGGCGGTTGCCGTAGCTTCCGAGCCGGCCCAACCCGCGCATGCCCAGCGTGACGTAGCTGCGATCGTCCGACAGGTAGACACCTGGCACGCCGCGCACGGCTTCGGCAATCGTGGGCGGCGCGAATGCGGACAACTCACGCTCACCCACGAGTGTGACCGAGCTAGGCGCGTCTTCGACTTGTTCGCTGGCCCGCGACGCCGCGACGACCTCTTCCGACCCGGCAAGTACGACCTCGAGCCGTGTCTCGCCGTTCAAGGCCACGCCGATCCGACGATCTTCCGGGCGGAACCCCTTCAGCTCGAGATGAACGTGATGCATCCCTACTGGCAGGCTGATAATCGTTGGCGTAAACCCGCTCGCGCGACCGTCGATCTGAACGAGCGCACCCGCTTCGTCGGTGCTGATCAAGGCACTGCCGGTGAGCGGTTCGAGCCGCACCAGCACCTGCTCGCGTTCGTTCGCGCGCACCGCAAACGTTTGCTGCGCTTCGCGGAAGCCTACGTGGCCGAAACTCGCGACATGGGTACCCGCGGCCAGGGACCGGGTGCATGGCACGTTGCACGCCGTGGCGTCGGGCTCCGTGTCGATCTTCACGCGCGTGCCGGCCTCACCGATGAACGACGCCTCGCCCAGGATTGCCTTTAGCTGCAAGTCCAAGACAAGTTCTTGGCCGGGCGCGACCGCGGCCACGTCGACCACGGCGGGCTCGTAACCCGGGTACTCCGCGATCAACTTGTACGCATGCGGCGACAGTCCGAAGAGCTGTGGACTGGAGCCGCGTGCGCCGAGATCCTTGCGGTCGATGTAAAGTGTCGCGCCCGCCGGACGGGTCGTGACCCGAAGCACCATCACGAATTTTTGGATTTGGGCCAGCGCGGTACTAATTCTGAGCTTCGCATCGGCGTCGTTTTCGCTTTCGAGCGCGAGCGAATAGTAGCGGAAGGCAGCGGGGTAGGTCTTCAACTGCTCGTAGCTGCGGGCGATGTTGAAGAGCACGTTCTTGTTCGGAACGAGCCGGTTCGAACTCAAGAAGTGCTCGAGCCCAAGCTTGTACTCGCCGCGCTGATAGGCGTCCGCGCCGAGCGAAAACTCGAGCTCGGCCTGGTCCGCCAGATCGTCCGCCCGCGCTGGCTTCGGCGCTAGCAGCAGCACCCCGAAGAGCAGTGCGAATTGTGGCAGTGAACACGTCACTCTGCCAGCTTAGTCAGAATTTTTGGTGACCGCTCAACGCTGCATGAAAATGTCGGTGCCAGGCACGACCGCCTTGCCAGGTGGCTTGATTGCGGCGGGCTTTTTGGCGATCGGGCGAGGCCTTGCGGTCTCCGGCTCGACCGCGAGCTCGGCCAACACGCGGGCGTCCTTCGTCGAAGCGCCTTGCACGATGGTATAGGGCAAATAGCCGGTCTTTCGGACGCTGAACGTGCGGGGGTCCCGGGCCACGCGCGCCGCGTCGACACTGATCTGGAGCGGCGTCATGCCGAGCAGGCCGGCTCCTTCGAACACCTCGGCTCCGGCTGGGTTCGACTCGATCCGTAAAGAGAATACTGGGCTCGCGGGCTCCGGCGCCGGCGCAGCACCGGACAGGGGCAGGCTGGGCGCGGCTAGCGGAGCTTTGGCCGGCTCGCGTGGTGGCGAGCCGCGCATGGCCCAGAACGACAGTGCCAGCAGCAGCACGCTGCCGATACCTAGCGCGACTTTGCGGCGTCCGAGCAAGTCGCGTAGTTTGCTGGTCGGCGTGGAGCCAGGCGCGAGCGACGGCTCGGCCAAAGTCGCGTCGTGCTTGGAATTGCCGGTGCCTTTCAACCCGATCAAGCGCGGTCCCGAGCGTGTGAACACGGCACTGGCGAGCGTGCCGCTGTCCGTCGGGGCCAGCCCGATGGTGGAGCCCGCTCGAAGTTCCGAAAGCTCGAAGCCCATCACTGACGAGGAGCGAATCGTCGCGTCGCTGAGCACGCCACTCTCTGGTCTTCCCGTCCACGGGATGAGCTTTTCGACCAGCTCGCGCGCGGTCTGAAAGCGTCTTGCCGGGTCCTTTTCTAGACATTTGAGCACGATCGCTTCGACTTCGACCGGTACCTCTGGACGCTTGAGACGCAGCGCGGCAGGTGGATCGGCAGCGATTGAAGCGCACACTCCGGGCAGCGTCGTGCCCTCGAACGCCGGTGAGCCGGACAGCAGCTCGTGCAGGATCAGCCCGAGCGACCAGATATCGGTGCGAAGATCGACCGCTTTCGCGTCGCGTACCTGTTCCGGTGACATGTAGAAAGGCGTGCCCAGGACGCTGCGCTCGGCGGTCAGGTCGCCGCTCACTCGTTCCTGGTCCGTCCCGGTGGACTTCGAGATTCCGAAATCGAGAACCTTGACCAATGGTGCTCCGTCACTGCGTTTGGTCAGGAACAAGTTCGAGGGCTTCAAATCGCGATGCACGATGCCCTGGGCGTGTGCGCAACCGATCGCCTCGGCGGCCTGCCTGACGCAATCACACGCGCGCTCGATGCTCAGCGGACCCTGCTCGACCAGAGTCCGGGCGAGATCCTGACCGCGCAGCAGTTCCATGACCATGAACGGGGCACCGTTCGGCAGGGTGCCCACGTCGTATACGCGCACGACGTGGTCGGAGACGAGCGCAGCGGTGGCACGCCCTTCGCGCAAGAAGCGCTCGCGAGCTTCGTCCCTGCGCTCGTCTTCGTCGGATACCGTGAGCACTTTGATCGCCACGCGTTGCCCGAGATCAAGGTGCGTGGCGCACAGCACCATGCCCATTCCGCCCGAACCCACGACCGAGTCCACTCGGTATTTCCCGACGATGATTGCGCCGATCTCCGGGATGACGGCGGCGGCTTCGAGCTCCGCGGGATAGGCTTGCTTGGTCATCGGTCAGGGCCGAGCGCGACGGCGCCGGGATTCTAGCCCTGAAATGTAACCCGGATGCCCACCGCCCGGAAAGCCCAGCACGGCAAAAGTATGACGCAGCGCGTGCCGCGTGGCCTTCTATTCTTCTTGATCCGCACTTTCCGCCTATAGTGCTGGCGCGCATGGCATCTCGGGACACGACCCCGCTCGGTTACCGTCGGATCGTCATTCTGCTGGTTTCGCTGGTCGTGGTTCCGTCGTCACTGCTCCTGACATCGGGAGTGGTGCTGATATTTTTGGGCGAGGCGCGGCTCAACTTATTGATGGGCATCTTGGTGATGGCCCTCAGTGGCGCTGCGGTGACGGGCGTGGTGTTGGTGTGGGTCTTCGTGCGCCGGGAGGCGAACTTGTCGCTCTTGCAGAGCGACTTCGTTTCCAAAGTTTCGCACGAGCTGCGCACGCCATTGACCTCAATCCGTCTATTTACGGAGACGCTGGAACTGCGTCGCGGTGATGCGGTCGCGGAGCAGAAGTGTATCGACGGTCTCGCCCGCGAGAGCACACGTCTGCAAGAACTGATCGATCGCCTGCTCGATTGGGGCCGGATGGAGAGCGGCCGCCGTGAGTTCACGTTTCGCGAGACCGACTTGAAATCAGTGATCTCCACCGCGCTCGAGGCATTCGAGACCGTGCGCCAGCGCCGTTCCATCGAACTCAACGTGGAGTTACCGCCCGAATCGCTACTGGTGATGGCCGATCGCGGCGCAGTTTCCGACGCGCTCTTCAACCTGCTGACCAACGCGGACAAATACGGTGGAGACCCAGTAAAGATCGATGTCTTCGTCACGTTCGACGATCGTGAGGCGCGGCTCACCGTACGCGATAACGGCGCCGGCATTCCGCTTGCCGAACACAAGCGCATCTTCCAGAAGTTCTATCGGCTAGACGATCGCCTTTCACGAGAGCGCGAGGGCTCCGGGCTCGGGCTGGCGATCGTGAAACACGTGATGAAGGCCCATCGCGGACGAGTCGAGCTCGTCAGTCATCCGGGCAAGGGTAGCGAATTTTCGCTCGTCTTGCGCGTGGTGAAGCATTAGGTTGAGGAGATCCGAGATGGCGGTGAACGGTAAGCGGCACATATTGGTCGTGGAGGACGACCCCAGTATTACGCTTGGTCTGCAGATGAATCTGGAGGCCGAAGGCTACGAAGTGAGCATCGCGATCGACGGTGAAGACGGCCTGATTCGCGCGGTTTCCGCCAATGTCGACCTGGTGATCTTGGACGTCATGCTGCCGAAGATGAACGGCCTAGAAGTGGTCAAGGCTATCCGTGACCAGGGCAACCACGTGCCGGTCGTGATGCTCAGCGCGCGCGGCGCCGAGATGGACAAAGTGATGGGTCTGGAGCTCGGTGCGGAGGACTACATCACCAAGCCCTTCAGCTTGGCCGAGCTTCTGGCGCGCGTGAAGGCGGTCTTGCGCCGCGACGGCATCGCCCGCCAGGCCGCCGAACAAGTGGTCAGGTCGGGAGATCTGCAGATCGACTCTGGCCTGCGGCAGGTGCTGAAGGCAAACGAGCTCGTCGCGCTGACGGCGACCGAGTTCGACGTGCTCTGGTGTCTGGTCGAAGCATCCAACCGCGTGCTGAGCCGGGAGGACATTTTGACGCGCGTTTGGGGCCCCGGGCACCACGGGACATTGCGCACGATCGACAATTTCCTGCTGCAATTGCGGACCAAGTTGGAGTCCGATCCTGCGGAACCGGAGCACCTGCTCACGGTGCGCGGCGTCGGCTATCGCTTCAAGCGCTAACACTCTATTCTGGGAGCTGTCCCGCGCTCGGAACCGAGCGCTATCGCGAGCTGCGATGCGGGATCGTGATCGCCCAGTTCCCAGTTCCCAGTTCCCAGTTCCCGGCTCCCGAATCGGGGGCGCCCACGGACGGGCAAGGGCACGGGTTGCGTGAGCAACTCAGGTATCGGTCCTGGGACCGGCTGTCAGTTTCGTAAGCTCCCGAGCCGTGCTACACCCCCGGCGCTTTGGACCAGAACCTGCTCCGCGCCTACTTTGCGACCGTTTATGAGCTGCCCACCGATGGCGGGCTGCTTCGAGTCTCGATGGACGGGGAAATCATCAAAGATATCCAAACGCTGCCTCCGTTACTCCGGTCCAAGTTCGCGCTCCTGACCGCGTACAACCCGCGTTCCATGTTGCTGCCACGGCGGGTGAACGACGGTCGCCACCAGGTGATGCGCGATTTACTCATCCTGGGCTGTTATCGCGTCGAGCATTGTGTCGGCTACGACGAAGAGCCGGAGGGGGTTTGGCGTGAGCCTGCCTGGCTAGTGCACGGCATCGAGCGCGACGAAGCTTTGAACTTCGGGCGTACATTTCGGCAGAACAGTATCCTCTATTGCCGCGATGCAAAGCCGGAGCTGATCGTCACCGACCCGACGTGCGACGAGATTGGTCGCACCTTCCCGGGAAACTGGCGGTTGCGCAGCTAACCCACGTGGTATCTTTGCTGCGTGTTTAGCGCGCTCGCCTCGCCGTCTGGCTTCGCCGTGCGCGGCCGTTCCCTGGTCGTGCTCGTGCTCGCGTTGACGCTTCCCGCGTTCGCGATCCGAATCGGGTCGAGGGCTTATGCAGATGCTCTTGGGGATAGCGTTGCGGCTTGGTTGATCGCGGTGGTTCCCACGCCTCCGCCCCCGCTGGAACAGGGTTGGTCCGATGAGCGACAGCCGCTGTTCGGCAATGACCCGGCGGTCCAGAGTGTGGCGTTCGACGCCAAGCGGCCTCGTGCGCCTTCGCATGCGCGAGCCAAACCGCTTTCGGGGATCCGCATCTCTTCGGCTCAGGTTTTGGCTCTGGCTGCGCGTCGCGCGATGCCCAATGCGCTTTTCGTGAGAGCGAATGCGCAGCACCCAGCCGGCTTACTGTTGTCTGGCGTTTCAGCGCTGGGAGTCGGCTTGCAAGACGGCGACGTGCTGACCGAGGCAGCGGGTCAGAAGGCCTCATCGGTCGCGGCGGTGGTGGGCCTCGTGCTTGCTGCCCGCGCTCGCCAAGCCAGCGAGATCAGCGGCCGTTTCTATCGCGGCAGCGTGCCGTTCTTGCTCACGGTCGAGCAGCCCTACCCAAAGGGTTCCATTCCCGGTTGACGGGCGGCCCGCGCGCAGCAAGATTGCGCGTCTCATGTCACGAACCGTTCAGTGCATCAAGCTTGGTCAAGAGTCCGAAGGTCTCGAGAAGCCCCCGTTCAAAGGTGAACTCGGGCAGAAGGTTTTCGACACTGTGTCCAAGACCGCCTGGCGGCAATGGCTCGAGCACTCGAAGATGCTGATCAACGAGTACCGGCTGGACGTCACCAGTGAACAGGGCCAACGCGTTTGGATGACCGAACTGGAGAAATTTTTCTGGGGCGAGGGCGCCACGAAGCCTGCCGACTATGTGGCGCCGAAGGACGATCACGGCGGCCACGGGCACGGCGGCCACGGGCACGGCGGCCACGGCCACTGAATTCGCTTCTACGTCACGAGTGCGCTTCTACATCACGAGTCAGAGCGACCCAGCGGTAGCGAGCGCGGTCCAGGGATGATCGACCTGGGCGGCATAATCGAAGCTACAGCGCTGGCGCTTTCACGGGCGACACGCACGCAGTTGCGGCCGGCCCCCTTGGCTTCGTAAAGCGCAGCATCTGCGCGCGCGAGCCAGCTGCTACCGGTGTCGCCCGATGAGAGCGACGCCAAGCCGATCGAGACCGTGATCTGGATCTTGCCCTTGCCGGTCTCGATTGGGAGTTCGGACAGAGACTGAAGCACGCGTTCTGCGCGTAATTCTGCATTGTGCAGAGACGAATCCGGAATCACGACCACGAACTCTTCTCCGCCGTAACGGGCGACGAAGTCCTCGCGGCGCAGAAAATTTCTCACGAGGCCGTCGGCCACACGCCGCAGCACCTCGTCGCCTGCGGGGTGTCCGTAACGGTCGTTGCACTTTTTGAAGTGGTCGACGTCGATCATCAAGATGCACGGGTTCGAGCTGAGCAAGAAGGCGAGATCTGCGACGCGGTCGAGGTGTGCGTCCAACGCTGCACGATTGAACAGCTGCGTCAGCGGATCGAGCGCGGCTTTCTCGCGCACTTCATGCAGCTCCTCGTGCAAATCGGCGATCTTCTGGCTGAGTTCGCCGAGCATGCGCTTTTGGCTCTCCGAGCGCTTGGCCATCACCTCTTGCACGACCAGCACGATGCCCTCTGCCTCGCTGCGAATGGTCTGCGAGTCGTTGGACTGAAACGCACCGACCAATTTGCCGAGCTGCGCGCCGACTCGTTCATCCGCTGCCCGGTCTTCGCCAACGGTGGTCGTCAGGCAGCGGGCGAAGGCGTGTACCGCTTCGCGCAGGTTGCCCAGACTGCGGCCGACGAACTCGCGTTCGTGCGAGCGCTGAGCGGCGAAATACCGGCGAACGCCGCCAAAGTCACGCTTGAAGGGCAGGGCTTCGCCGGGCTCCAGGTCGCCGTTCTTGCCCCCGCCTACGGTGATTTTCTGGGCCCAGCCTTCGCACTCCGCGCGCGTCTCCTGGGCGCTGACGTTGTCCGTGTCAAAAGCGTTTTCACCGAATGCCTTCAGCAGGTTGGCGACCGCATCGAGAGCGGCATCTTCGCCGCTCGGGGGCTGCGGCGCGGAATCCTGAGCTGAGGTTCCGTTCGCTTTCTTCCAGAACATCGTCCTTGCTCCCTGAACGGTCGAAGATCCACATTCTTCAGGGCTGGGGGCTCTGGGCCCCGCTCAAAGTAACAGATGTCTGCACTTAGGCCACGGAGCACCGGTCCGTTTAGGATGAGAGCAGCGGCGGGCGCCGACCGAGAATGTCTCCCTATCCGATACCAGATTCTCTGCGGCTCTCGACGAACCCGCCAAGCGCGGAGCGCGCGGGCCGCATCCTCGTGGTCGATCCGGATGTGCGGCGCCGCGCTCTCGTACGCACGATGCTCGATTCCGAGGGCTATGAGGCAGTCTACTTGCCCGATGGTGACGAGGCCTTGCGCCTGACCGCGGAGTACGAGCCCGATTTGATTCTACTTGCGGTCGAACTGCCGAGCGGCAGCGGGCTCGAACTGTGCGGCGAGCTGAGGGCCAGCGATCCGAGACGCCACTACCCCGTGTTGCTCCTAGGTGACGACGCCGACGAGCAGAGCGCCGCGCGCGGCCTGCTCGCCGGCGCCGACGACTTCATGGCGCACCCGATCCGCGAAGTCGAGTTGCGCGCCCGCATTCGCGTCCAACTTCGCAACAAGCGATTCTATGATGCCCTCGAGCGGCTGCGCGACGAGCGCGACAGCTTTCGTCGAGATGCGCAGATCGACCCGCTGACGAACGTGCTCAACCGGCGCTCGCTCGAGGCAACCGTGCGCCAACGCTGCCAGTTGCGTGAGCGCTTCGGTGTGCTCTTTCTGGATCTCGATCACTTCAAGCAGGTCAACGACCGCTTCGGGCACGACAGCGGAGATCGCGTGCTGATCGCGGTCGCCAATGTGATCAAGAATGGTTTGCGTCCGGGTGATATCATCGGCCGCTATGGCGGTGAGGAATTCGTGGCCATCGTGGCTGGCGCAGGGCCGGAGTCGGCGCGCTTGGTCGCAGAACGCCTGCGCCTGGCGGTAGAAGAGATGGTCCCGCCATCGCCCGGGCCCAGCCGAGTCACGATCAGCATTGGCACCACCGTGTTCGACCCGCGGCAACTCGAGGAGACGCCGCAAGAGTTGGTTCACCGCGCCGATCTCGCTTTGTACGCCGCCAAGCGCGGTGGACGAAATCGCGTGGTCATGGTTCCGCCCGGCGAAACGTTGCCCGAGCTGGAAGCCAAAGACTCACTGCACCCGCCGCGGGCGCCGGTTCCGTCCCCGCCAGAACCACCGATCGTAATCACTTGGGGAAGGCATTCCGGGTGAGCAGCTTTTTGCAGTTCGTGCCAAGCCAAGCGCCGCAGGGCGAAGCTACAGAAGCCACCCTGCCCGCGATGGTGACGGCCGAGCCGACACCCGAGATGTCGGAGACCGAGCGCGAGCTGGTCAAACGTTTGCGCACGGGCCGCGCCGCTTTGCCCGTGCTGCCGCAGGTTGCCGAAGCCGCCTTGCGACTCGCCAACGACCCAGACGCGCGGATCAACGATCTCGCAGAGCTGGTCGATACCGATCCGCCAATCGCAGCGCGCTTCATGTCAGTCGCGAACAGCGTCGCGTATTGGCGCGGGCTGCTCACTTCGTCCACTCAGTCGGCGATCGTGAGGCTAGGACTCGCGAATACGCGCGACCTGCTCTTTCAAGTCGTGTATGCGGCCTCGGCTGGTGGCCTCAAACGCTATCAAACCCAGGTGCAGAAGTCGTTCAAGCGCAGCGTGGTGGCGGCGGTCGCAGCCCGCACCGCGGCTCGCGAACTCGAGATCGCGAGCGAGTACGACTACATGAGCGGGCTGCTCCATGACATCGGCGAAGCGCGTATTTACCGCATTTTGGATGGCCTTCCGAACCGGGTGACCGACATCAAGCTGGTCAACGATTTGGTCCAGCGCTACCACACCGCCGCCGGTGCCGAAGTCGCGATGGCTTGGAAATTACCGACTGAAATCGTCGATGCCTGCGCAGCCCACCATGACCCCCGCGCGATCGGTGTGCCGCACGTCCGTTTGGTGATGATTGCCGACGCCGTGGTCGACGCGCTCGAAGCGGGACGCTCGGCGAACCTAGAGCGCTTCGAGAGCTTACTCGTGGACGTGAGCGTCGCCCGTCGTATCATCGACCTGACGAAGTCGAATACCGCGACGAGCATGCGCCCGTAATCGAGCCAAGGGGCCTCGCGGGCCCTAAGGGCCCGCGAATGGCTCAGTCGATCGATCTCGCGCCCGAGGCGCCCGGCTGGCGTGGTTGCTCCTCAGTTACATACCCGCAGTATGGCCTTCGTCGCGCCTCGCCATCCGGGCGCCTCGCCCGCGATCTTCGGCCGACTTAGCCATTCGCGGGCCTAAGCCAGCCGCAAGTCCCGCGAATTGAAGCCCATTAGATAGAGCAGCGTGTCCAGCCGTTCGTTGTGATTCAGGCTCATGTCAGCGACTTCTTGCAGCTTGGGCTTCGCGCGGAAAGCGATGCCCAGGCCGGCGGTCTGCAGCATGAAGATGTCGTTGGCGCCGTCGCCGATGGCCACGGTCTGCTCCAGCCGGCAGGTGTACACCTGGGCCATGTCCTTCAAGATCTGAGCTTTGCGCTCACTGTCGACGATCGTGCCGCGCACCTTGCCGGTGAGCTTGCCGTCCAAGATTTCGAGCTCGTTGGCAAACGCGAAGTCGAGCCCGAAGCGCGCCTTCAACTCGTCGACGAAGAAAGTGAACCCGCCGCTGACGAGCCCTACGCGGAAGCCGAGACTGTGCAAAATCTTCACGAAGCGATCGGCGCCGGGCGTGAGCTCGAAGCGCTCGATCAGCGAGCGCGCGCGCTCGAAGGGCAGACCTTCGAGCAACTTCACCCGCTCGGCCAGGGCCTGTTTGAAGTCGATTTCGCCGCGCATCGCGCGCGCGGTGATGCCCGCGACCTGCTCTTTGCAGCCGGCCAGGTCGGCCAGCTCATCGATGAATTCGCCCTTCACGAACGTCGAATCAACGTCCATACACACGAGCCGCTTACTGCGGCGGAACATGTCGTCGCGCTGCACGGCCAGATCCACACCGAGCTCCATACCCAGGCGGAGCAGGAGACCGCGCAGCTCGCCCAGCTCGGTTGCGCTCAGCGCAGTACCGGCGGGCAGATCCACGATTAGCTCGAGGCCGTCCAGCTCCTGATCGCTGAGTGAACGGATCTCGCGGATGTTCATGGCGCGCTTGGCCATGAAGCTGGTGATCGAGGCCGTGGCCACGCCGTCGCGCAGCGGCCCGAGTACGGTGACACTGAGTGAGTTCACGTCTTTCCGCGCGTCGTGCACGGATTCGCTGATGAAAGGCATGACCTCGAACCTCAGCCCCATGTCCGTCGCCGCGAATAGTAGCTTTCGGAGCGCGTACGAGTTCCTCGGAATGTCGACGATCGCCGACAACATCAAGTAGCCGTGCAGCACGGACTGGCCGATGTTGATGAGTTGGGCGCTCTCGTCTTCGGCGATCACTTCTGCCAGGCGTGCGGTGACGCCAGGGCGGTCATTGCCTGCGATGTGCAAGACCACGCGGTCTGGGTGCTGAGTCGTCGTCATGGGGGCGCGTAAGCTACCCTCGTCGCTGAATTTTCGGAAGCAGCTTCTAGGGTCCGATGTGGGCACTTGAGTGAGTATTGCCCTGCTCGGGTGCAGCTCGGGCCAAGCCGGTTTGTGCTTGCAGTTGTTAAACCGGTGACCGAAGCTACCAAATGCCAGCGTGAGATCCTCAGTTCGTTCGTCTACATCTGCGCGAGTTTGCGGGCTCCGGTTCCTGAGCATCGGGCTCTGCTTGGCCGTCGGTCTCTTGGCGGCGGCGCGGGGGCAGGCGCAGTCTGCGCCCGCTAGCGCGTCGGCCGCGGCTGCGCCTGTAGCTTCGGCGCGACCTTTGCCCTCGGCTGCGCCGTCCACGCGCATCTCCGCGCCTGCAACAGCGACTGCCACTGCGCCCCTCATCGCGAGTGCGCCCTCCGCTCCGTCCGCGGCTGCACCCGAGCCCGCGGCCGAGTCCGCCGCGGAGCCCGCTGCCCCCGCGCCGCCCCCACCTCCGGTCCCGACTCCGGCTGTCGCGCCGGTACTCAGCGCACCGCCCGTCACGAGTGCCGTCCCAGCCTCGCCGCCGCCGAGCGCTTCCGCGTCGCCGGTGCCCAGCGCGTCGGCTTCGCCGAGCTCTGCCTCTGCGGTCGTGCGCTTGGGGGACGCACCGGTGTTCACACTGCTGGTCGCCCGCGGCAACAAGTCCGCCGAGGTTCGGGCGCGGGAAGCGAGCGACGCCCTGCAGCGCGCTTTCAAAGCCGATAAGTCCGCCCCCCTCACGCGTCAGCCCGAGGGCGACGTCGTGGTGGTACGAATCGGCCAGATCCCGATCGTCCAACTCAGCCAGGAAGATGCGAACGCGGCCGGCGAAACTTCGCTCGACGTGTACGGCGCTGGCATCACCGCGAAAGTTCGTGAAGCGCTCGATTCAGAGGGCAGGCGAGCCGCCGTTGCCAAGAGCGTCTTTTCCATCTCGCTCTTGGTCTTCTTCGGCCTGATCGCTTTCTACCTGATCCGAAAGCTCGGCGAATTTGCCGACCGCGGCCGCGAATTCTTGGACACTCGCCCCGATCGCGAGCTGTCAATCAAGGTGCAGAAGATCGAGATCGTGCGCCCGGCAACGCTGCGCAGCAGCGCGGTGATGGCGCTCAGTTTAGGCAAGTGGCTCGGCCAAGCCGTAATTGCCTATGCCTGGCTGGTGGTCGCACTCTCGCTGTTCGACGCCACTCGCAACTACACGCAACGTTTGACCGGCTTCGTGGTCCTGCCCGCGTCGCAGCTGATGGAGCGTTTGGCGAGCGCGCTGCCCCTGCTAATCGTCGCCGCAATCGCCTCGCTGGCTGTGTTCGTGCTGGTCCGCTTCGTCGGCTTGTTCTTTGCCAGCGTGGCTCGCGGAGAAACACCGCTGCCCTGGTTGCCCGCTGACCTAGCCGCGCCCACCAGCGTACTGCTGCGCTCGGCAATCGTCGTTTCCGCGTTGGTCTTCGCCGGGCCGATCGTGACCGGTGACGCCAACGGCTCGCTCGGTCGCTCCGGCGCGGTGATCTTGGTCGCACTCGGTTTGGCCAGCACGCCGCTGCTCGCGTCCGGCGTGGTCGGGGTGACCGTGCTCTTCGGGCGCCGGCTTCGGGTCGGAGAATTTGCCGAGATGGGCGGCGTGATCGCGAAAATTTCGGCGATCAACCTGCTCGAGGTTCGGCTGTTGGACGCGCAGCACGTCGAAACACGAGTGCCGCACTTGCTGTCGCTCAGCCGCCCGCTGCGCGTGCTTGGGATGCGTCCGCGGCTCAGCGTCGATGTCGCGGTTGCGTCGAGCGCAGCCCAGGACGAGGTGCGTGAAGTCCTAGCCGGGGCCTGCAGAAAATGCGGCCAAGACGCGCGCCTGGATCTGCTCGGCTTCGATGTCGACGGTGTTGTCTACCGACTGAGCGCGCTGTGCGATTCGCTGGACGCGCGACAGTCACTGGCCGAAACGGCCCTGAGCGATTTGCATTTGGCCGGGATCGCCCTCGGCCGTTCGCGCGCGGTGTCTCGGTGAACGCGGTTGCGTTCTTGCTCGGCCTATTGGTGCTCGCCTACTTGGGCAGCATTTTGGTCGGCGGTCGCACCATCCGCGGCTTCGGTCTCGCCTCGGGTGCCGAGTACCTCGTGCTGGGTTTCGTGCTCGGGCCTCAAGTCTTGTCAGTGGTGAATCGCTCGCTGGTCGAAACTTTTCAGCCCGTGATTTTGGTCGGCGTCAGCTGGCTGGGCCTCGTGCTCGGGGTAAGCTACCTACGGGTCGGCGAACGGCGCGTGCCAGTGCCGCACATTGCCCTCGGCGTCGCCATGTCTGCGCTAGTCAGCGCGTGCGTGTCGGCGGTCGTGTTTTTCGGCGCGAGTTATTTCTCACCTTTGCCGCGGATCGAGGTGATCGCGTTCGCCGCCACGGCTGGCATGGCCTGTTCCGAAACCACTCGTCACAGCGTGCGTTGGGTCGTGGAGCGTTACGGCGCCAAGGGCCCGCTCGCCGATCTCGCAGCCGATACGGCGCGAGCCAGTGCGCTATTTGCCGCACTCGCGCTTTCGGTCGTCAATGGTTGGCTACCGGGCGCGGCGCTGCCGGGGATTTCCGTGTTCGAGCGCGTGCTCGTTTCGATTGGTTTGGGCGTGGTGCTCGGCTTCACAGCGGCGTTGCTGCTCGGCCGCGAGTTCCGACGCGATGAAAGCTGGGGCATTTTGCTCGGAACCTCGCTGCTCGGTACCGGCGCTGCCGCACGGCTCAACTTGTCCCCATTCAGCGCCACGTTCGCCATGGGGCTTACGCTCGCCATCGTGTCTCGTCATCGCGTCGATATCAAAGCCATGATCACCCCCACCGAGAAGCCGGTGCTGCTGCCGGTAGTGCTGCTGGCGGGCGCATCAGTCAACGTCAAGCTGCCGATCCCGCTCTTGGTGTTGGTGGCAGCGGCGCTGGTCGCCAAGATTTTCGCCCGCGTCTTGTGCGGCTCGCTGCTCTCGGTCACAGCCAAGGCGGTGCGCGGCGTCGGCCTGGAATTCGGCGGGAGTATGCTGTCCTCGGGCGCGCTCGGCTTGGCAGTGGCGTTGGCGCTTTCGGTTCGCCATCCCGGCGTGGTGGCTGACACCGTGCTGCTGCTGGCGGCAGTGGGCGTCCTACTCGGTGAGTGGCTCGGTCCGGCCGCGCTGCGCCGAGCCTTGGCCCGCGCCGGCGAAATCAAACCCGATGTCCCACCCGAAGGCGCCCAACCGACGTTGCCGAGCGAAGCATGAGCGGGCACGGCGGACCCAAAAAAACCATCGCCACTCGCGCCATTCAGGCCGTGTCGCTGCTGGTCACTTTCGGCGTGCTGTACGGCGTCACCCGAGTAACGCCCGAGCTCGAAAGTCATTTGGGCACCGTGGCAGCAGTTGGCTTCTTGCTGCTCGCCGGTACGCTGATGAGTGAGCTGCTCGAGACCATCGGCCTACCCCATCTGTCCGGCTATCTGCTGGCAGGTATCATCGGTGGGCCGCACGTCCTGCATTTGGTGGATCACCACACGGTGACCGAGCTTTCGCCGGTGAATACACTGGCCTTGTCACTGATCGCGCTCGCGGGCGGTGCAGAATTGCGCCTCGAGACCCTGCGCTCGGTGGCGCGTGGCCTCGCCTGGGCCACGTTGATCCAGAGCACGTTCGTGCTCGTGTGCATGGCGGGAGTGTTTTTTGCCATTGCTGGTTTCGTGCCCTTCACGCAGGGCATGAATTCCAAGGCTTTGGTCGGCGTCGCGCTGCTCTGGGGGGTGCTGGCGGTCAGCCGCAGCCCCTCGGCCTGCATGGGCATCCTGTCGCAGACACGCGCCAAGGGCCCGGTCGCTACCTTCTCACTCGCTTTCATCATGCTGTCGGACGTGGTGGTCGTGATTTTACTCGCCACCATGTTGATGTTGGCGCGCCCGCTGATCACCTCCAGCGGCGGCATCTCGATCGAAGACTTCACGGTCCTTGGGCACGAGCTCTTGGGCAGCATTGCGGTCGGTGTCACGCTTGGCTTGGGCCTGGCGATCTACCTGCGTTTGGTCGGTCGCCAATTGCTCTTGGTGCTTTTGGCCATCGGCTTCGGTCTGAGCGACACGTTCTCCTACATCCATGTCGATTCGTTGCTCGCGTTCCTGGCAGCCGGCTTCGTGGTCACTAACCTGTCTGATCAGGGCCCCAAGCTCCTGCACTCGATCGAGCAGACAGGTAGCGTCGTGTTCGTGGTCTTCTTCGCCACGGCCGGCGCGCATTTGGACATCCCATTGCTCCGCAAGCTGTGGCCGGTGGCCGTTGCCCTGTGTGGGAGTCGCGCCTTGTTCACCGTGGTGGCGGGCCGCATCAGCAGTCGTCTCGCCGAGGATCCGGCGGTGCTCAAGCGCTGGGGCTGGTCATCCTTGGTCTCCCAGGCGGGGCTCGCGCTCGGTCTGTCGGTCGTAATCGCTAAAGCTTTCCCCGGTTTCGGCGAGGGCTTTCGGTCGCTGGCGATCGCCGCAGTCGCCCTCAACGAAATGGTTGGCCCGATCTTGTTCAAATTCGCGCTCGACCGGGCGGGAGAAACTGACCGCCACGCCCCCGAGGTGCGTCCGAGCCTTCCCCCAGCCGCGGCCGCAGAGTAATAAATAGTAATTGATTACAGAAGGTTAGATAACATCTTCGAATTGTACACATTCCCTATTCGCTAAGTAGGGTTATGCTGGGGCACTTCGCGATGATGATCGACCCCAAGGTGGCGCTTGCCGGACTGTTCGTAGGATTCGTGGTCGGCCTGACCGGCATGGGAGGCGGCGCTCTGATGACGCCCATCCTGGTGCTGTTGTTCAAGGTCCAACCCTTGGCCGCAGTGTCGAGCGACATCGTAGCGTCCATGATCATGAAGCCGGTTGGCGGCGGTGTTCACTGGCGTCGCGGCACGGTGAACACCGAACTCGTGCGCTGGCTGGTGGTGGGTTCGGTGCCGTCGGCATTCCTCGGCGTACTGCTGCTGAAGAGCTCCGGCCAGGGTGAAGCGTTGCAGCACCATGTCAAGTTGGCGCTTGGCGTCGCGCTGTTGGTGGTCGCCCTGGGCTTGATCATCCGTCCGCTCTTGAGTCGCGGCCGCCAAGCGGGCGATAGCATCGCGCCGCTGGTGGTGAAGAAGCTGCAGACGGTATTAATCGGCATCGCGGGCGGTCTGGTCGTTGGTCTGACGTCGGTCGGCTCTGGCTCGCTGATGATCATTTTGCTGTTGATGCTTTACCCTAAGTTGCGGCTATCCGAACTCGTGGGTACCGACCTCGTGCAGGCGATTCCGCTGGTAGCCTCCGCTGCCCTCGGTCATGCGCTGTTCGGCGATTTTCAGCTAGCGTTGACCGCGTCGATCCTGATTGGCAGTGTGCCCGGCGTATTCATCGGCGCGCAGCTTTCGTCGCGAGCGCCGGACGGCGTGATTCGTCCAGCGCTGATTTTGGTGCTTCTGGGATCGTCCCTGAAGCTGCTCGGCAGCAGCAACGGAGTGCTGGCCTTGGTGATCGCCCTTTTCGCGGCTGCCTACCTAGCGGTCCGTGCCAGTGAGCAGCGCAGCGCCCGCCTGTCGTTGAAGCTACGCTGAAGGAGCGGGGGGATATCCCCCCGAATTTGCAAAAAGGCGCTTCGAACACGCAATTGTTTGGCAGGAGTGATCGCTCACCATCCTTGGTGCACACTGGATCATCGAATGAGTTTGGTGATGGCGCCCAACAATCCGAGCTCCTCGGCGAGCCAAGACGACGCCGTCGAATTGACAGCGCTGGCGCGGCTAGCGGGCAGCGGGGATCCGGCGGCCACGCGGCGCTTCCTGGATCGAGTGTGGCCGACGCTATCGCGTGTAGTCAATAGTGTGCTCGGCGCGCGTCACCCGGAGGTCGACGACGTGATCCAGCAGTCCTTGATCGCGGTGCTGCAAGCGTTGAGTGCCTTCCGCGGCGAGTGTCACCCGGCGGGCTATGCCTCACGTATCGCGTTGCACGTCGCCTTGCGTGCCCGGCGCAACGCCGCAGTGCGACGTGCGCGTAGCCAGTCACTGGCTCAGATTTCGGCGGCCGATCCGGACGCACACTGGCCCGGCTGTGACGTTTCGGCCGAACGCCGCAAGCGCGCGCTGCGAGATCTACTCACGGACTTGCCCGAGGAACAAGCAGACGCCCTGGGCTTGCGAGTCATGCTCGGTTGGTCTTTGGAAGACGTTGCGCAGGCGACGGGCGCGCCGCTCAACACCGTGCGCAGTCGCGTACGGCTGGCGAAAGAGGCGTTGCGCCGACGCATCGAGGCCGATCCCGTGCTGGCTGATCAGCTGGAGCGTTTGCTATGAACGTGGTCGACATCCACCCGGAGGAGCTGATCGACAAGCTCGCCGAAGGGTCGCTCACATTTGCCGAGCGTAAGCGCTTGGACGCTCACCTCGCGCAGTGTTCGAGCTGCCGCTTCGAGATGGCGGTTCGGGGGGACCTGGTTGTGGACGCTCTAGCTTTCGAAGAACGTCCGGCACTAACGCTGCCTGGTGCAGTACGCCAGGAGCGCGCCTTGAGCGCGCCGCGCGAGGGGGCGACGCGGCAAGCGCGTTCGCTCCGTCCGCGCTCTCGGCGCCGCTGGCCACTGATGATGTTGGCTGCCGCACTCGTGCTGTGCGCTGGGGGCGCGATGGCCGCGGTGATCAGGGGCGCGGTCGTTAGTCGCTGGCTGCCCTGGTCAGCCGGGCCTGAGCGGGGCGAGTCCAGCGCACGCGTCAGCGCCACGAAGCCAGTCCCGAAGGCGAAGCGAGTAGTCGCCGGGCCCGCGCCTACAATCGAGCCGATCGCCAGCAGTGCAGTGCCAATTGCTTCTATCGTCGCGGCTCGTGCTCCCGAGGCCGCCGCCGTGCCAACGCCGGTGACGGTTGCGCTCGCGCGCGCGCGTTCGCAGCTCGCGGCACCCGACCCTGCGCGCGGAGTGTCAGTTGGCGCGCCAGCTCCGGTCACTGCGGTCTCCGCCGCAAGCAACCTAGTCGAAGCGTCCGCGACGCGCGCCGCTTCAGCGGCTCTGTTTGCTGATGCCAATCGCGCTCGCCGCGACGGCAACATCGATCGCGCCGTGGGCCTGTACCGCGCGCTTCAGAGTCGCTACCCGAACTCGTCCGAGACTGAACTATCGCGCGCGATGCTTGCTCAATTGCAGCTCGAGCGCGGCAATCCGGAAGCCGCGCTCGCGGGTTTCGATCACTATTTAGCAGCAGATTCACCGATTCTGGGCGCGGAAGCGCTGGTCGGGCGCGCTCGCGCCTTGGAGCAGTTGGGTAAGTCGGCGCAAGCCGCAGCCGCTTGGCGACAGGTGCAGAGCCGGTTTCCGGGCTCGGTTCACGCGCGCTTGGCAGCGACTCGTCTCGCGGCGTTGGGCATGCGGTGACGCGTGGGCGAGCAGCCGGCTATTGGGCGGCTACGAGCTTCTTGGCTGTGACGCCCGCGGCACTGGCTGCCGGAACTCCGCCGATCGTGCGCGTGTACGTCGCTGGCTCGCCGGAGGCGGTCAGCGGTTCGCGCGACGCCATTCAAGATCTGTGTTCGCGCTCCAACGTCGCGGTCGTCGTGCGCGACGCGGCTGGGGCTGACGAAGCATTGCTGGCGACTTCGCACGCGCCTGGCTTAGCCGAGGCCTACGTCGATCTACGCGTCGGCACACCACCGCGCGTCGTGGTGGTTGACGGCGAGAGCCGGCAGGATCTGGAACGTCGCACCCTGCCGGAAGGCGGCTCGCTCGAAATCTCAATCGAGACCATGGCCCACGTCGTGTGCGCAGCCGTGGAGTCGTCTTTGGCCGCGCGAACCGCGTCGCCCGCGCCGATCGTTCCGGTCGCCGCGGAGAAGGTGGAAGGAGAGGAGAAACCGGCCAAACTCGAACCCGAGCGACCGCCCGAACCCGATCAACGTTGGCAGATGCGAGCCAGTTTGTTCGCTAGTGGCGCCAACTTCGGAGCGGGTTTCCGTGCGGGCGTCGGAGCCGGGGTGGGGCTCAACCAAGGTCAGGCTCGCTGGCATTTTGGCGCGCTTTTGAGTCTGATCGGCTATCCGGCAGCAGGTGTCGAGAGTCCCGCTGGGCTGGCCTCATTCGGGCTCTTGGGTGTGCGCGCGCTGCCCCTGCTCGAATGGCAAGCGGCGCAGGGCGTGACGGCCTTTGCGGGTGTGGGTGGGGGCGGGGATTGGATTCAAATCAGCGGTGAGCGGCCGCCGCCGGGTGCGGTTTCGAGCACGACGACGACCGTGTTCGAGCCGATGGCGTCGGGCATGCTCGGGGTGCGTTTTTTGCTCGGGCATAGCGTCAGCGCGCTGTTTGCGCTCGACGCCGATGTCACGCTGGTGCGCCATCAGTACGTCGTTCAGACCGCGGAAGGAACCGAGTCCTTCTTCCAGCCCTCGCGCGTGCGGCCAATGGGCTTGGCCGGTCTCTCGCTTTCGTTCGGAGGCGGAAACGAGCAACCTGGCCCAAGGACTGAGGCCCGCCGATGATTCGCGCTGGGAAGGGCTCGCTGTCCGCGCTCGTATTGCTGGTCGGACTCGGGGCCTGCGATGGCGGAGAAATCGTCGTCTTCTCCGCAGTCCACGCAGGGTCGGCTGGAGCCAACGCTAGTGGGGCTGGATCGGGCGGCAATGCGCTCATGGCCGGGGCCAGCTTCGGCGGATCGTTGGATGCGGCGGGGAGCAGCGGCGCCGCGACGAGTGGTTCGGGCGGCGGCGGAGGAGATACGGTCGATGCCCCTTGCCAAAACAGCGACGATTGTGAGCCGACCCGGTTTTGTCAGAAACAAGATTGTTCGAGCACTAGTGGCGTTTGCCTGCCGAAGCCAGTCTCCGACGACCCAGTGCGGGCACCCGTGTGCGGCTGCGAGGACCACAGGACGTATTTCAATGATACGTTGCGCCAGCAATACCGCGTTTCCGCAAGCACGCCGAGCGAGTGCGGGTCCGTCGCCACAACCTGCAGCACCAACGAAGGGTGCGGCACCGACGGCAGCTGCTCGATCAGGCTGAACCAGATCAGTGAGTGTGGGGCCCCCGGCCTGGGCCAGTGCTGGGTCGTACCCAACGATTGCTCGACCACTATCGACAAGCCACATTTTACGGAGTGTCCGGCCGCCGGCGCCCCGCCGGGGGGGGCGCCGATGCCGTGCCTCACCACCTGCCAGGCAGTTCAATTGGGCCTCCCCTACCTGCCGGCGCCAAGAAACGCCTGCCAATGATCCAAGCGGCCTCCGGCTCTGCAGACCCTCGCGACCGGAAAATTCCATGGTTTAAAAATATCCCCGGAATTTGATCGATCTTCACTACAGCGTCACACAATTGCTACGTGAAGTTTTCGAGCCACTGGCTTGCCCAATCCTCCGCGTTCCTGTTTCCAATCTTTGGCCTCGCGCTCGCCGCCTGCGGCGGTTCGAGCGATAACCCAGCCAACGCGGCTGGTGCTGCGGGAGCGCAGGCCAGTCAGTCGGCCGGTGCTGGTGGGGCCGCCTCGGGCGACCCCAGCAAGCTGGTTGGTTCGTTCCAGGTGAAGCTCATCCCGGCCGATGATCTGGGGGCCACGGCCACGACCTCCATCGTCGGCAAAATCAACGACGGCCCCACTCCGGTCACGACGATCTGGGAAGAGCCTCAACCCGACGGCGACTGCACGCTCACCACCCCCCGCGTGCCGTTTTGCACGACCCCCTGCGGTGGCAGCGCAGCCTGTGTCGAAGACGATGTCTGCCTCGCGTACCCCACGGTCCACAGTGCGGGTGCCGTGACCATGACCGGAATCAGAGCGACCGACGGCAGCGCACCGCTAGCGCTCCTGCTGGTCGCTGGAAATTATCAAGCCCCTCCCAGCGTCCCGCTGGCGTATCCCGCGTTTGCCGAAGGCGATGCGGTAACCCTCGCTGCGGCGGGCGAGTATTTCCCGCCCTTCAGCTTGAGCAGCAAGGGCATTGCTCCGCTCGCGCTGAAGTCGACCGGGCTCGCGCTGAAGAGTGGCCAACCCTTGGCCCTCACTTGGACCAAAGGTGCGGAGAGCTCGGCCACGATCCACGTCAGGCTCGACATCAGCCATCACGGTGGCAGCAAGGGCCAAATCGAGTGTGAGACCGCCGACTCGGGCGCGCTCACGGTCAGCGCAGCGCTGATCAGCAAGCTGTTGAAACTCGGCGTCGCCGGCTTTCCCAGCGTGATCGTCACGCGCCACGCGATCGGTTCCACGGTGATTGCGCCGGGGCGTGTCGAGCTAGAGATTTCATCGACCGTCGAACAATCGGTGACAGTCGACGGCCTCAACTCGTGCACCAAAAACGCGGATTGCCCGGACGGTCAGCAATGCCAGAACGACCTGTCCTGCAAGTGAGCGCGACGAACGCCATCGTTCGCCGTCGCACGGTTCGCACGAGCGCGACGCTGACGCAGTCGGTTCCGATGCTTTTACTGCTTCGCTCTGAAGCCCTGATCTCGTGGACGATATGACTCTACGCCAATCCTTCGTCGTTCTTGCGCTCGTCTGTGGCTCGCTCGCGGCGGCATGCAGTAACTCCTCCGATTCGCCGGGCAACTCGAGCGCGGTCGTCGAAGGCGTCTGCAAAATCGGTCCCAGTGAGATTATGGATGGTACCGCGTCCACGCAGTACCTCGAGCGCATCGATTGCTCGGCCGATTTTCGAGCCATGGGCTCCGAGCCGATCGACGCGAGCATCCCGGGCGCCCGCTCGGTCAAGGTGATCCTCGATACGGCCGACTCGAACCACCAATACTTCCAGAACAGTGTGCTCTACAAAGTGCACTACGATTTCGCATCGACCCATCTGTCCGGCCACGGCTTGCCCGTGGTGCCGTCACTGGCAGAGTTCAATACCTCTCAATACTACCAGCCGGACCGCCGCTTCGTGTTGGGCGCTGTGACCTTCTACGATGGCCCCAAGGTCTGGGCGCTCGAGATGGCGCCTTACGACACCGCCAGCGCCGCCATGATGGAGGCGCTGTTTCGCAGCGTGAAATCGCACGCTTTCTTCGGGCCAGGCCTGAAATTTCACCCCACCTCCGACGCCATTGCGCTGGAAGCTGCAAAGTTGCCCAAGGACATCCAGGTCGTCACTACGGACGACCTCTATCAGGGCATCAGCTACCAACCGCTGGTGCTCTCTACGGGCGTTGGTCGACTGCGTTTCGAGACCATCGCCACGATCGACGAGGCAGCCATTTCCTACACGGACATCGTGGTCGTCGACTCTGCGCCCAACGACATTCCGGTCGTACAGGGCCTGATCTCGCAAGACTTTCAGACGCCGCTTTCACACGTGAACGTGCTGTCTGCCAACCGCAAGACACCGAACATGGGCCTGCGCGGCGCTATGTCGGACGCGCTGCTGCGCGGGTTGGAAGGGAAGCTCGTGTCGCTCACGGTCGGCGCACTCAGCTACGATGTTCACGAAGTGTCGGAGACCGAGGCGGAGGCATTCTGGGACGACCACAAGCCCATTCCCGTCACTCTGCCCGAGGTCGACAAGACCAAGACCGAGCTGAAAGACATCGCGGAGGTGACACCGGAGCCAGAAGCCGGCGGTTCGCTGCGCGATAGCATCAGGGCCGCCGTGCTGAGTTACGGCGGAAAAGCTGCGCAATACTCGGTG
>Ga0302322_100000063_pt1 | contig 62118 bp, 101 predicted proteins | sample Fen_T0_2_FD_203757 | JGI IMG/M metagenome (GOLD analysis project Ga0302322, IMG submission 203757) | Peat permafrost microbial communities from Stordalen Mire near Abisko, Sweden - Fen_T0_2 | ecosystem: Environmental > Terrestrial > Soil > Wetlands > Permafrost | place: Sweden: Abisko...
GTACCTGAGCGGCGCGAACCTGAGCGGCGCGTACCTGAGCGGCGCGAACCTGAGCGGCGCGGACCTGGGCGGCGCGAACCTGGGCGGCGCGAACCTGAGCGGCGCGTACCTGAGCGGCGCGGACCTGGGCGGCGCGAACCTGAGCGGCGCGAACCTGAGCGGCGCGGACCTGGGCGGCGCGAACCTGGGCGGCGCGAACCTGAGCGGCGCGAACCTGAGCGGCGCGTACCTGAGCGGCGCGGACCTGGGCGGACAATGGATCATCCAAGGTGCCACACGCAGCGATGGGTACGCATTCTTTCTTCAGAAGCTGACTGGAGACACTGAGCCGATGGTGAAGGCCGGATGCCGTCATTTTACTTTGGCCCAAGCTCAGTCCCATTGGGAATCAATGCGAGCTGGGACGGCGTTGCTCGTTGAAACGCGGGCCATCGTTCGATGCATGGTTGATCTTGCGCATGCGCGCGGATTGATGGAAGTTTCAAAATGAAGGAAGTGAAGAGCAGCAACATCCACGCGGTCGGCTGGACACCCGAGCACGGTCTCAAGATCACGTTCAAGGGCAAGGACGGCAAGCCGAGCGGGACGTATCACTATCCCGACGCACCGGAGAGTATCCACACCGAGCTGATGGCGGCCGACAGCCACGGCAAGCACTTCCTGGCGCACATCCGCAACAGCTACAAGGGCGTGAAGCAATGAGCGATACCAGTCCTCTCGCATTCCCGCTTCAAGGGCAAGACGCCCCGGTGTCCTACGGCATGTTGCTCCGCGACTGGTTCGCGGGGCAGGCGCTGGCCGGCATAGCATCAGCCATGAAGGCAGAGCGGTTTGACCTGATCTTGAGCGGTGTGCAGGCCGGCGGGCTGGAGGCTCATGTTGCCTATTGCCTCGCCGACGCGATGCTGAAGGAGCGCGAGAAGTGAGGACCGTCCTGATCTGCTCGCGGTGCGGCTGCGGGTTCGGCGACATCCGAGTAAACGGCGTTCCGCATGACGGTCCGCTCTGGCAATGGCCGGGCGGCAACCAATTCGGCCCGCGATGCGGCGGGATCATCGAAGCAATCATATTCACAGGAGAGACGAATGGCCGTGAGCCCCGACAACAGCGCCTTGATTCCTAACTACACGTACTGGCGCGACGCCCTCGCCGGCAAGAAGCCGAAAATGTTCGTGGATTCTCCCGAGCTGGGTTTCTACCGCAAGGGCGTGTACGTCAAGGAACCGAACGTCCGCAGCAAGCGCGTCGGCTGGACGCCGGTCGCGATCTTTCTCAACGCCAACAAGGCGCTGTGTGCGATTATCGGGCCGAACGGAAGCGACAAGATTCTGACCGACCGGGACCAGATCAACGAGTTGTGGAGCTTCGTTGCCGCCAACCCGATCAGCGAGGAGACCTATCGCGCGGTCGCGGAGCGCGGCGAGGGCTGGCCGGACAGCCACGACGCGGCGCCGGCCCTGCCGGATGAACCGCAGCCCGCCGCGGACCAATCCCCAGCCGAGAAGATCGCCGCAGCCCTGAAGGCCGACAAGGCGCTGGCCGTGGCCTACAAGGCGATCGACAGCGACGAACTCGCGAGCAAGGCGCGGAGCCTGCAGAACAAGTTCCTTGAGCACCGCGGCGCGGCCGGGAAGGCATACGATGCGGCGAACCGGCCGTTGCTGGACGAGCAGAAGGCCTTGCGGGAAATCTGGTTCCCGATCCGGGACGACGCCGACGCCGAGATCAAGGCGCTCGCCGCCGCCATGGGTCGCTGGGAGGACACCAAGCGTGCAGCCGCCAAGCTCGCCCAGGAGGCCGCCGACAAGGCCGCGCGCGAGCATGCCGAGGCCGTCCGCAAGGCCGAGGAGGCGAACAAGCCCGCCCCGCCGCCGCCCGCCGAGGTCAAGCCGAACACGCCCGCGCCGTCGGCGCAGATCAGGGGCGGTGCCGGCCGCGCCGCTTCCGTCTCCCTGCAGAAGTTCGTCACCGAGATCGACGCGGCGAAGGTGTTCGAATCGTTCAAGACGAATGCCGAGGTGATCGAACTCCTGACCGCGCTGGCGCAGAAGGCGATCCGCGCCGGCCTCGACGTGCCGGGCGCGAAATTCGAAGAGCGATCTGTCGTTCGGTAAATTCTACGGTTGACATTAACCGGCGGCGCACTCACGATGCGCCGTCTCGGAGGAAAACATGAACGCAATCGCCAAGATCGAAAAGCCGCAGCTCCTGCAGAGCATGGCTGACAAGTACCAGCTCGAGCCGGACCAGTTCGCCAAGACCGTCCGCGCAACGTGCGGAATGCCAACGGCGACCGCAGAGCAGTTCGCCGCATTCCTGATTGTGGCGAAGACATACAATTTGAACCCCGTGTTGCGTGAGATTTGGGCGTTCCCGTCGCGGGCCGGCGGGATCGTGCCGATCGTGTCAATCGACGGGTGGGCCAATCTTGTGAACTCGCACCCGCAGTGCGACGGTTTCGAGTTCGAAACGGTTCATGACGGCGAGGACATGGGCATCACCTGCAAACTGTTTCGGAAGGACCGCAGTCATCCTGTGTCGGTCACCGAATGGCTATCGGAGTGCGCGCGGCCTACTGACCCATGGAAAACGATGAGGCGCCGGATGCTGCGGCACAAAGCATTCATCCAGGCTGCGCGGCTCGCGTTCGGGCTTGCCGGGATCTACGACGAGGACGAAGGCCGGGTGATTGCCGAGGCTCCGGCACGCGACGTGACGTCGCTGCGCGTGCCGAGCCCTTCCGAGGTCGAGGTGATTGAGACGGTCGAGACCGATCACGGCACCGACAAGTACAAGCCCGGCGACGTCGTCGACATGAACCCGCCGGCCGCCGATCCCGAACCGCCGAAGGACGAGCCCAAGGCCGAGCCGGCCAAGCCGAAACTGAAGTGGCCCGATCTCAAGACCGGCTACGAGAAATGGATCACGCTTTGCTTCAAGCGGATCAACGAGCACATGGACGGCGGCGAACTCGAAACGTTCTTCGTGCAGGAGATCCAGCCGACGCTCGACAAGCTGATGCCGCCTGACCGTGATGACGTGATCGCGGCGTATGACCGCCGGCAGAAGGCATTGAAGGAGGAAGGCGATGAGTAAGCGCGTCCTGTTCTTCGATACCGAGACGACGGGCTTCTTTGATGATCGTCTCCCGGTCGACCACGAGGCCCAGCCCTACCTCGTGCAGCTTGCGGCCATGCTATGCGAGGATAACGGCGACGTGATTTCGTCGTTTTCCTTCATTGTTTCCTATCCCTACCCGGCCATGGAGATCCCCGAGAAGGCAGCGGCGGTGCACGGCATCACCACCGAGAAGGCGGTTCAATTCGGCGTCTCTGCCGAGTTCGCGCTCGGTGCGTTTGCCCATCTGTACACCCGCGCCAATATGGTCTGCGCCCACAACATCAAGTTCGACAAGGGCATTCTTGAAGTCGCGAGTGCGCGGCACTACGGCAAGACGGTGCCGATCAAGAAGCCTCTGTTCTGCACGATGGAGGCTGCCGCGTCGGTCGTGAACTTGCCGCCGACCGAGCGCATGATCGCCGCCGGCATCAACAAGCCGAAGGCTCCGAAGCTGGAGGAGTGCGTCAAGCATTTCTTCGGCGAGACGTTGGACGGCGCGCATGACGCGATGGTCGATGTGGTCGCATGCAAGCGCGTCTATTACCATCTCAAATCGCTTGAGGCCGCCAATGATCAATCGTGAACTGATCGACATCGCCGGCGAGGTGCGCGGAGAGAGCGAAAAGGCGTGGCGGATCTACGACGGCAAAACGACTGAATGGGTGCCGAAGTCGCAAGTCGAGAAGAACCCGGACGGTACCTTCACAATGCCGGAATGGCTGGCACAGGACAAAGGATTCATCTGATGGACGATGGCAAGGTCGAGGGCATCGGCTTCAAGGGCAAGAAGAACATCTACACCTGCGAGGCCTGCAAGGGCCACGTTGTCACAGTCGACAAAGACCGAGGCGTCACCCCGTTCATGATCGAATGCAAGGCGACAAACGGCTGCAGAGGCATGATGAAGTCGAGCATGTATCGCGTGTTCGATCAGGAGATGCGAGCCGACTACGAGTGGTATCGGCCGACGGCGCCAGAGGTCGTCAAACCGCGTCTGCAACATCACGTCGACCAAGGCGGCCTCCTGTTGCGCAAGGTCGGGCCGTGACCGAGATTTTCCTCCGCAAGCGCCGCGCCAAGGACGGGGAGATAGGCCTCTTCCCCGAGGGCGCCGTGTTCGAGGAGGAGTGGCAGAGCATTGCGATCGGCGCCGAAGTTGATGCCAAGCTCTCGGTCCCGGTCAACGAGAAATACCGGAAGTTCTTCCACGCGCTGTGTGGCAAGCTCGCCGAGGCGGTGGAGCTCTTCGGCGGGTCGAAGGACTTCGCGAAGGAGCAACTGCTTCTGCAGTGCCGCCACGCGACATACCACCACGACAAGCTCCGCGGCAAGACGGAGATACGAGCCAAGACCACGGCAAACCTATCGTCGGACGAATGGATTCGGCTGCTGAAGCGCGCGAACTACGTGGCCGTGAGCGAGTACCTTCCGGGCGTGCCAGAGGGCGTGCTCCGGGACGAGATCGAGAAGATGCTTGGAACAAATGGACCTCTAACCTCGGATTAACGGACATGTTCATTAAATTCAAACTTTTGTGGGCCTTGTTTTTTGGCGGGGTTCTATATGACGTGGTTGTCAGCAGCGTGGGATGGTTTCCAGAGCGCCCACTTTCCGTCAGGCTCTCGGAGGATATCCAAGTTGCGTTTTTCATCGTTGCCGCGTGGGTCGCATCGCTGATCATTCTGAGGTTGGAAAAATCCTTTTCAACCTCAGGGGGAAGGCATTGACCTTTGTCATTCATCGCTAACAGGAGCCCCGTCATGCAACGACCTGCCACACCGAAGAACGAGAAGCCCTCCGTCACGATCGCGAACCTCGTTCGGGAGAACGACAACCTCGCCGCCAGGATCGACGAGTTGTCGAAGATGAATATGGAGTCCGGCCGCGCCATGAACGAATGGCGGGACGAGGCCAAACGGGCCGATCGCGAGTTGGATCGACGGCAGGCGCTGATCGACGCATTGAGATATGAACTCGAAGCCGCCCAGGCCAAGATCGCAAAGCTCGAAAGCGTGCTCTGCGGCTACCGCCAGGCCATCGCCGACGTCCACGGACATCAGCACGAGATCGCGAAATGAGGAGCCGGGAGGAGGTGCGTCGGCTCAAGCGCGAGGAACGCGTATCGATGCGGGTTGAGGCCGCAAGGGTCTTGGTCGAGATCGCCACATGTCACGGGCTCGGCATCGACGTGTTGCGCGGCGCCCATCCCGGCCGCCCGCCCCAGATCGTGACCGCGGTGCGGAAAAAGTTCATTCTCCGGATGCGCGGTAAAGTGAGCATGTCCACCATCGCCGATCTTTTGTTCTGCGACATCTCGACGGTGCAATATCACTCCTCAGAAAAATACCGCAAGAAGAAGGAATCGAACATTGCCCGTTACACCGCACGATCCGGAGCAGCGGCGGGAGAAGATCCAAGGCTTGATCGACCGCTACCGCCATGGTGAATTCTCGGAGGCTGTGTTCACCGCATCGCTCAAGGCCGCCGGGATGAGGCCTGTCAACATCGGAGCGCTGGTCATCCGCAACCGATCAGCGTTCGTCAACTCCCTGCCCCACAAACGAGGAGAAGTTTCGTGACAAACCATAGCATAACCAATGAGTTGAAATCCAAGCTCGACGATCTCCTGTTCATTGAGGATGAGCTCGAAGCCCTCAAGCTGGAGTTCGCACAGTCCCAGGCCACGATCCTCGACCTCGACAAGGACAACAACCGGCTCCGGGAGCAGCTCGAGCGCGCCCTGGTCGACCGGGACAAGCTGCAGGCCTTCGCGGTGAACCTGACGACGCGGCTGCAGGTGATCTCGGAGAACGTCGGCAGCGTGATCCGGGAATCGGGACGATCGGCGGTTGCCGAGGCCGGCAGGATCCGCGAGCAGCGGCAGGAGCGGCACAGGCTGACGGCAGAGCCCGCCCCAGCGCGTCGCGTGCGGCAGACGATATTTGACCATCCGCCGGCCGAGACTGACTTCGAACCGGCACATCAGGATCCCACCGATTACGCGCCGGCGGCGCTGGTCGACCGGCTCCGGACCGGAACCCGGCCTCCCACCAACGAATATCGGTGATCCATGGCCATTTTCCGTTGCAAATGCGGTGCTCTCAAAACCGGCCAGCCCTATCGGTCGAATACGACCTATCCCTGGGACTGTCCGAAGTGTGCGCCGGCCAAGCAATCGCGGGAATCGGCCGACGCCGCCAAGCGCGCCAACGGCGGCCGGTCCTACCCTTCCGCTCCGGAGAGGCGCGTGTGACCGAGACGATGCTCTACCCGCGCAAGCGGCCGCGGATGTACACGAAGGAGCGAGACGCATATTTGCTGGCGAATCAAGGGGTTGACCCTGCGATCTTGGCGGATGTGCTGAAGCTTCACGTTCGATCGATCTACCGCTACCAGCGCCGGCTGGGGATTCGGCTCTGCACTTGGCACCATCACGGGACGGGAACATGACGCCGGAACAGGAACTTAACGCTGCGGCTGAGATGCTGAGGCAGATCAACCCGTTCGACGTGCTGACATTCGAACACGTCCGCGACATCGGCAACGGGATGTCAGCCCATATCATTTGGCCTGCCAGCAGTCCGCCGATCGACCTGCGCCGCCGGCGGCGCTGAACCACGACGGGCCACGGCCGGAACCGCAGCCGCGCAGGAAGCCGGCGAAGGTCTATCGCGTCGTTTGAATGAAGCTGTAACATTTCGTTACTTGCTCTTGTGCAAATTAATTGTACATTAGCGGCAAGAGAGTTGAGTCCGTCGAGGCGGCTGCGGACAAGCGCTGGTGCGGTTGGGGTTCGCCCCTCCAAATGGAAACAGACCTGCAAGCCCGCCTGCGGACCTCAACTCTCCCTCTACCACCGCCGCGGGATTGGCCCGCAGCAAGAGCCGAAGGGGCTAAAATCATGACCACTCAAATTAGCGTTCAAGTCTCGCAGGGCAACGCCAGCGTGACCGACGAAGATCGCGAACGCGCTGAAGCCGCAGCGCTGAAGGTTCTCGGTGCCTTTGAGTGGCGCAAAGGACAGCAGATGCAAATCGAGGCCGAGGAAGCCTACGCGGCCTATCAGCGCCACATGAGCGATGAAGACTATCTGCGCTCCCCGCGCGATACGATCCTCATCGCGGCGTGGGAAGCCGCGCAACATGCGGCGGATATCGCCCTCACCGAGGGCTGGTATAATCCGAACGGCGCGCACTGCGAGATTAGCGCGTGAAACCCCTCTACGCCCTGCTGCGCGACCGCTGCGGCCTCTCGCTCCGGGAGGCCGCGGAGTTTCACGGCACATCGGAAAATTCCGTGATGTCGTGGTCGGCGGGACGCCGTAATCCGCCCGCCGGCATCATCGCCGAGCTGCGCGCGTTGTATGCGCAAATCGAGACTGCCGCCGCCGATCTGGTGACGCTGGCCCGCGAGGCCGGGCCTGAGGTCGAGATCGAGCTCGGCCTCGCCGCCGACGACGCCGAGGCGCGGTCGATCGGCTGGCCCTGCGTCGGCGCCCACGCCGCCGCGCTTGGGCTCGCCGCCGCGCGTCTGGACAACCAGGTGCGCATCGTTGCGCGCGGGACCACGCTGGCGACGGCAGCGGCGGCCGATCTCAACGATAGACGGTAGATTCCGGCCCGACAAAAAGGCGGAAATTATTCCCGAAAATATTCCGGCGCGTAGCAAAGACGGTGGGTTACGGCGCGAAGGGCGCCTAACCCACCCTACGGCCGCGCCTGACAAAAAAGCCCGCCGCCCGTTCCGACGGCGTGTGGGAGATGCCGGAATAGTTGTAGACACTACGCGCTGGATGTGTAGTATCTACGCGATGAGCAAGACAGACCAGTTACGCGCGATGCGAGAGGCGAGGTTCGGCCGCAAGCCGAACGCGTTCGAGGATGCAACGCGCGGACGTGACCCGGTCAACACAGGAGGCAGCCATGAATCCGAAGTAGCAAATCCTGCGTCTCACATTGTGCATGAGCCATTGAAGGTTGAATCAGGCCGCAAGCGGAGATCGGCACCCGCCCCCCAAAGGCCCGGCGGGGAAATGCCCGGGCCAACCAATCCCGTAGCGAAAGAACCAGAGGCAAGCGGCCATAATCGTCGGGACGAAGCTTCGAGCCCCCGACACCGCGGTTCGAGTAGGCTAAGCGCCGGGCGGACGGCGCAGGACGCGGCCCCATCTTCGGATGGCGGTCGCGTCGCTATTCATGACTGCCCCGTGTGCGCCGCGCGCCGGATGGCTAGGGCTGCAGCACAGTTGAAGTGGCGCAAGGGCCGCCAAGCCGAGAAGCGGAGCAAGTGACGAGTTTACGGTGCGCCTCGGCCGATCCCAGGGGCGGAGAAAGACAATGATCAACCACCCGAACCGGAGCAAGAAGACGACCGAGCCCGTGCTGACGATGACGTTAGGCGATATCCGCAGCAAGAGCCCGTGCCGGGAAGGATGGCTGAAGCTGATTCGCGCGGTCGGCGATGACCCCAAGACCGTCGTTTCGCTCGGCGACGTTGCGACGTCGAATGATGCGGCCGACGCTGCGTGGTGCTTCCGCTGTCTGGACTGGACCGATATCGCGGTGCGCCGCGCGGTGATCTCGGCTGCGGTTCTGCCGGCGGTCAAACGAGCTTCGCAGAACACGAAAGACGCTCGTGTGTTTGAGGCGATCAACATCATTGAGAAATGGTGTGCAGGTGATGATACGGCCGATCTCAAAAATGCCAGCAAGATCGCCTACGCCGCCTACGCCGCCGCCTACGCCGCCGCCTACGCCGCCGCCGCCTCCGCCTACGCCGCCGCCGCCGCCGCCTCCGCCGCCGACGCCGCCTCCGCCGCCTCCGCCGCCGCCGCCGCCTACGCCTACGCCGCCGACGCCGCCTACGCCGCCGCCGCCGCCTCCGCCTACGCCGCCGCCGCCGCCGCCGCCGCCGCCTACGCCGACGCTCGCAAAGCAGAACGCGAGCAGCAGCGTCAGGACATCATCGCGGCGTTTCCGCCGATCGCGCTGGCCGAGAAGCGGAGCAAGTGATGGACGCGCGCCGAGCCTCGTGCTGTGGGCCGTGATCGGCGTTATCGTGTGGAGGCATTTGCCATGGTGAACGGAATCGGAATTGCTCTCGGCCTCGTCGGCGCGGCGGTGCTGCTCTATTGGGGCCCGATCGTCTACTACCTGGCTCAACTGAGGAGGCACGACCCATGAGTGTCAAGGACTGGCTACCGACAGCCGATCGCGTCCGATGGGATGGCACGGGCAATGGCAACGGCGCGCGGGAGGCCCTGACCGAGATCGAGACACTGGACCATCCCGGTTCGATCTGCTGGGCCGACTGGCTGCTGCTCGAGCTGGCAGCGCGCGGGTTCAAGGTTGTGCCGATGACGATCCTGCTGTGCATCCTGCTCCTAGCCCCGTCGATCGCCAGCGCGAGAACGTGCTACATTCTCCGTCCCACCGACTATGACTGCAAGAACGCCCGACACGTTTTGATGCTTCCCACGATCGCAGGAAGGCATATCCACAATGACCGCAGCCGCACGCAAATTCGACGCTCTCCTGCTGTCCCGCTTCCACGGCGCGACCCTCGCCGTTAGGGCCTGCTGCGAGTATGTGCGGCTGTTCACGGTCGAGGGCGGGGACGGCCAGCCCGCGGTTGAGGCGTTCTGCTGCGCGCGGCGTCACCCGAGCGTGCTGATCAGGGACGGCAAGGTGATAGGGACCAGCGCATGACAGACTTCAATTCGATCGAACCATTCCCGGTGATGACGCCATATGGCCCGGCGACGTGCATCGGGCTGTATCCGAACGACGACTGCGAGTGGGCAACGTTCAACGAAAAGACGCAGGAGATGTGGTGGTGGTCGAACGTCAATCTGCGGCGGCGTTGCAATGCCACCAACGGCCGCAAGCTCTATTCGCCATTCACGATGCTGAACAAGGTGCACCTGACACACATCAAGCGATACATCGAGAACGGCTGGCTGCCGGCGGATTACGATCCGCTGAAGCCGGAGACGTGGCCTTTGTAGGAACCAGCGCATGATCTTCTGGCTCGACCACCGCATCTTTGGCAACGGCTACGGGCTCAAGTCGCCGTATTTCGACGACCGGTTTTACTGGCTCAACGGCCGGGTTTACACGTGGATCGGCGGGTTCGGCGCTCAGTTCCAGAGCATCCAGTGGCGTCACCCGCGTGCCGGCGAGGAGCGCACCATCCTGGGGCGCAAGTTCCGGCCGTTGCACAGCGAGCGGCAGTGGTTGTGGCTTTGGCACGACAAGATATTCTCCATCCCTCTGCCGATCGGCCGCGTCAGGGTTTCGTGGTCCTGCAGCCTGCCCGGTGATGTCCACAAGGCTGGCGCCGACCTGCGGGAGTTGCAGAGCAGGCTGCTCGATAGGACGATGTGACCGATAACGGCAAGTAAGCGAGGCGAGATATGGACGCGCAAGACATTCTCAATGTGGTTCACGATAAACAGCGCAAGGCGCTCAAGGCGATGATCCGCATCTATGGCGGGGACGTCGATGCAATCCTGAATGCCCTCCATGAGATGGCCGCGAGGATCGCTATCGCGACGGGCGTCGAGCCGGAATCATTCGCTGCTGGCGTCAAGCATCATTGGGGACATATCGCAGATGTCATCAATGCCGAGATCAAGTCGAAGCAGCATTAACGCGTCGAAAGCAAACCCGCGCGCCGCGGCTCGGCGCAACTCAAGGAGAATGAGATGATCAGACCCAGCATCGGCCGCATCATGTGGTACTGGCCCGAGAAGGATGTACGAGGTGACCAGCCGTGGCCGGCGATCGTCGCCTACGTCCACAGCGACAACATGGTGAACATCAGTGTGTGGAACAGCCACGGACATGCCCAGAACGGCCGCACCTCGGTGCCTGTCGTGCAGGACGGCAGCCCCTACACCGCCGGCGACTCGCCCTATGTCGAGTGGATGCCGTATCAGGTCGGGCAGGCCAAGAAGCACGAGGAGAAGTGAGATGTGGGGGTATCGCTGGAATAAATGGCAGGAGAAGTTCTGGATGGCGCTGGCCTGGGCCGTTCCGCGCAAGCTGGCCTATTGGTGCACAATCCGCGTTGGCGCGCACGCGACCCAAGGCCAATACGGCAATCAGATTGTGCCCGACCTCGCATTCATGGACGCGCTCAAGCGCTGGTGAATGGCCGACCCCAACACCATAGCGTCCAACAACATACGACGGTGGCGGGAATCCCCCGCCACCGTTACTCGGAAGGCACATCCTCGCTCTTGGCATGGTCGATATACCGAGCCGGCCTCCCGGCCTCGTCAAGGTCTTGGAGCAAAACGCCAAGAATGCTCAACGGCGAACTGTCCGATCCTGGATTTGTCATGATGGCCGAAAGCCGCGGGTGAATGTAGGGAGCGACCTTATAGGCGATATCGACTGCGGTGGTGAGGTTGGCCCTGACCCGGTCCTCGGCGACCGTCGCGGCCTTGAGGAAGGGTTCCTTCTCCTCGTCCGATGCGGCCGAGCCCGCCAACTCCAAATTTGCCTGCATGATCTCGACATCCTCAATCGCGGCCTCCTCGAAGAACGACATTGCCGCCAACATGACCTCTTTGGGCATCCTGAGACGTTTTCCGGTCACGATGAAATATCGTTCCATCTGGATTTGCTTGACCTCCGGCTGCATGCGGGAGTTCATGATTCGCATGACCTCCTGGCCGATCACGACCTTGGGCTTGTCCTTGGATCCCTTTCGGCTCTTATGCACCGCAGGGTCAATGAGGTGAGCATTTGAGGCAAACCGCTTGCCCTTGGCGCCTCCGCGGTGTTCCCCCTTCTTGCTTCCTGGCATCAGTCGCCCCGCTTGCGCGCATTGTCCTGCGCTCCGACCACTCGCGATCGGTAGTCCTCAAGGTTCCGCTGGATGAGTTCGAACAGCTTAAGGATTGGGGTATCGGGCGGCATGCCGACGTCGACGCGACCGGTCAGGATGCCAAAGCAGGACATAAACCCGCCGACGAATGAGACGTCATCGGTCTGCACGCCCCGCTTACGCTGGTGCCGCTCATACGTCTCCAAGGATCGGTCAATCAGATTTTCGGCCATCTTGGCTCCTTTTCGGTGCAGATCGCCTCTTAGGGCGGATATGGGTTATTAGCCGGGTAGAAATGCCAAAATGTTGAGCAATCTTCGATCTCAACCCAGCGGGGTAGTATCGAGCCCCTTCCTGCTGCCGAACACGCTCGGCCAACCGGTAGATTTCTCGTATCTCTTTGACCTGCTCGGGCGATAGTTTGGTCATGCGGTCACCTGGGGCTGTGTGGCCGTCTTGGCCAGTCTCGCCATCCTCGCGTCCTCCTCATCGGTGAGGGCCTGCAGGACATCCTCAGAGGCCTTGCGGACGATCGCGGCCACCGATGGCTTGCGTTTGGTCAGGAGTTCCAGCGGTTCCGCGTTGAGCCGGCGCCATTGGGCGGCCTGTGAGACAGTTTGCGACGTTTTGAGACAGTCGATGTATTTCTCGGCCCATGTCTCGCAACTCTCGCCCTTGCCCGGGATGGTGCGGGGCTGCGGGCCCGGATCGGTCGGGCCCGGATCGCGCGGGGGCGGTTCGCTGAAGCGGGGCGGCGGATCGCCGTCGCGGGCCTCCTCGATATCGACCTCGGTAGTGTCTACCGGCTCGCGTGGTATGGCACGGGCCAGCTGCGGCCGGCTGGCGTCGGCGCATGTCTTGCAGTAGGACAGGACACGGATCACGGCGTCCGACGTGGGGGCGTCGGGAAGCACGGCCTCGACGAGCACCTTCCATTGCAGCGCATCAATTCCGAACCTATCATAAATCCCGGCCGGGTATGGCAGCCGCGCCGCGTCTCCGGATAGAGGTTTTGGCTTGTTCTTCGAACCGAGGGGCCTTGTCATTCTCTCTACCTTGGCTAAGATACGATAGAAATAAGGGAAACTATTGATGAAAAGCAAGACCAAACCGGAACCAACACTTCGCGAGAAAGCCGCAGCGCTCGCCGTGATGGCCAGCGAAGTGCTTCTGATGGTGCTGGAGGATCCGGTGGCGGCTGCTGCGCCTGCGGCCAAGCCCAAGGTTACGGTGCCCAAGCCCGCCGCCAAGCCCAAGGGTCGCCCTCCGATGACCGAGGATCAACGCGCCGCGGCGAAGGCAGCGCGAGAGGTGGTCGCCGCGCCGCCGGTCAAGCCCCAGCCGATCACCCGCGCCAGCCTCGCCGCTCAGAACGCCGCGCCTGCTGCGATCGGCCGAGAGGCGGTTGAGCCCGCGTCCTACTTCACCAAGGCCAATTGATGGGCACCGTCCTTCCCAATCAACGATGTTGCCGCGCGCGAGATCAAGACACGAGATCCAAATCTTGATGTTATTGCTGAGCTGGAAAAGTTGCTGGATATGGCCAAGAGCGGGGAAATCGTCGGGTTTGCTCATGCTGCTGTCTACCAAGGCGACCTGACCTGCTATGGTCGATCCGGCCGCAATACGCGCGGAATGATCGGTGCTCTCGTTCTGCTGCAGGGCGAAATCGTGAAATGCGAACTATCGGAGACCGTCTGATGCCCAGCAAGACGCCCAAGCAGCGCCGTTTTATGGCCGCAGCAGCGCACAACCCATCCTTCGCGCGCAAGGCTGGGATCCCCGTCAAGGTCGCGAAAGAGTTCCACAACTCCGATCGCGGCAAGTATGGTGCTCTGACGAAGTCCGGGAAGAAGAAGGATCGGTAAATGGCAAACGTTCGGATCATCGCCTACAGCGGCATCGTCCAGATTGAGCAGCGGTTGCTGAAGTTCGCCAACGCCGACTCTGTGTTCATGAGACAAGAGCCTTACCAATGGTCTCAGAAGCTCACGCTCAACGGCGCAACGCCAGTAGCGAGCACGGTCCAGCCGAACGACACGGCGACCATGGTCGTTATCGAGGTCGATGACGGCTCCGCGATCCGGTACGAGATCAACCCGAATGGCCCGCTGGCGACGGGCGCCCGGTCGGCCTCGACGCTATCGCCACGCCTTGCCGGCGAGAACGTCTTCCAATGGTTCACCGGGGCCACGATCAGCGTCGTTGACGCATCGGCTGTTTGAATGGCGTAGATTATCAAGGATTACCTGCCGTGGTTGCTCTCAGCCATTACGATTTGGATGACGCTACTCGCGGGCAACAAGCACCCGAAAGCATGGCTGATCGGTCTCGGCAATCAGGCCTTATGGCTGATCTGGATTGCGTGTGCTGGTGCATGGGGCTTGCTCCCGATGAACGCTGCCCTGTGGATTGTCTACGCAAGAAACCATTGGAAGTGGAATGGCCATGAGCGTGCAGGAACTTCGTCTGGAAGATAGCTACGGCCGCAAGATCCACGTCGGCAAGTTTGCTGGGCAGATTATTGTAACGCCAACCCTGCTCAATGACGGTCACGGCGACGCGATCGCGCTCAGCGATCATCAGTCCAAGTTGCTGATCCTCTATCTCCAAGAGCATCTGAAATGAACGAGCTGAAGCTGAGCGACGAACAGTGGTTGGTGCTCGATCTGCTCTTGCGCGCCAAGGAGCGCGGAATCTCTCGTCTCACCAAAGAGGAATTGCTATCATCCTCGAAGCTTCCACAGGCGGTCGCCATAAGGCTGGTATGGGCCGCGCTGACAATGCCGGCCAACTTGATTGTCTGGCACGGCAACGAGTTCTCAATCACTGATAGCGGCCTATCAGCGTTCAAGCTCAGGTTTGGACAGAAGATCAAGCCCACCGAGATCGCGGACGCTGTGATTTGTCTTCCTGGGCCCGATCATTATCGGAACTAACCCCATGGGCGATGCAGCCATCTCGCTAGAGGCCGTCCGCCAATCTCCGCAGTACCAGGCGGCGAAGGAAAAGCTCGCCGATCGCGAGTGGCGGCTCGACAACCTCTACTGGATCAAGAACGAAGACGGCATAGCGATCCCGTTCAAGCGGAACGAGGCCCAACTTTATTACTCCAAGCGAGAATGGTACCGCGATACGATCCTGAAATCACGGAAGGTTGGGTTTTCCACCCTGATCGCGATCGAGATGCTGGACGCCTGCCTATTCGCGTCGAACACGATCGCCGGCATCATTGACAGGACAGTAGACGACGCGACGAGCAAGCTATCGCTGTGCAAGTTCGCCTATGACCGGCTACCGCAGACGCTCAAGGACGCCAACCCGCTGGTTCGGGACAATCAGAGCGAACTCGCCTGGGCGAATGGGTCCAAGATCATCGCCGGCACGTCCTACCGCGGCGACACGCCCCAATACCTATGGGTGTCGGAATATGGTATCATCAGCGCGAAGAATCCGGACGCCGCCAAGGAAATCAAGACGGGCTCGTTCAAGTCGGTGCCCAAGCGAGGGAAGATCTGGGTTGAGAGCACGCCCATGGGGACGTCGGGCGAGTTCTACGATCTGGTGAAGGCCGGCGAGCAGCTTGCGGCGACGGGCCAGCAACTGACCGAGTACGACTTCAAGCTCCACTTCTTCGGCTGGCATCAGAAGGCCGGCAACCGTCTCCCGATCAACCTCGTACATATTCCGGCCGAGATGCGCGAGTATTTCGAGGAACTGCGGATCAAGCATGGGATCGTGACGGACGGCCTGCAGCAGGCTTGGTACGTCAAGCAGCGGGAAATCCTGGGCCCGGACGACATCAAGTCGGAAGAACCGAGCACGATTGATGAGTGTTTCTTCGCCAGCCTTGAGGGCGCCTATTTCAAGACCGAAATGAACCAGGCGCGGCGCGACGGCCGGATCGGCAAGCCGGTCCCCTACGACGACACGCGGCCGGTCCACACGTTCTGGGACCTCGGCATGGACGGGAATATGGCGATCGGCTTTCTTCAGAGCGATGGCGTTCGGCACCGGGCCATAGATTTCGCCCGGGGAGAAGGTTCGGGCCTGTCCGATGGCATCCGCATTCTGAGGGAAAAGAGCACGACCAGGGGTTTCAAGTACGGCAAGCACTATGGGCCACACGATCTGCAAACGCGCGACTGGTCGAATATGAGCGGCGTCACGGCCCAAACCCGCAAGGAGGTCGCCGCGGAGCACGGGGTAGACTTCATCGTGATCGAGCGCGTGGGCGACAAGGCCGATTCGATCGAGGCCGGGCGCCGGCTGATCAACTCGACATGGTTTTGCTCGGAGTATGCTGGTGACCTCGTGGAGTGTCTGGATAACTACAGCAAGGCCTGGAACAAAATCCTTTCCCAATGGATGGCGACGCCAGCCAAGAACGGTTTCGACCACGGCGCCGACGCTTGGCAGCAGATCGCGATGGGAATTATTCCAGATGTAATTCACAGAAAGGACATGCTAGGCTCTGGCAAGCGCAAGGGTAGCCACTGGAGCACATAATGCCTGGACGAATTGAAATGCTTGGTCTCAAAGTTGGGAGGCTTATAGTTATTGAGGCTGGGCCTAAAAATGAAGCTGGCAATCTATCGTGGGTATGCCGATGTGAATGCGGATCTGAAACGACTGTGCGGGGCCAGTTGCTTCGCGCTGGTGTGACCAAATCTTGTGGATGTTTAGCGATTGAGAAGAGCAAGCTTCGCATTACGCATGGCCAATCGCGCTGCGGCAGTCACTCTCCCGAATATCGATCTTGGCGGGCGATGCGTAAGCGCTGCGAAAATCCAAATTACCCTCAATTTCATCTCTATGGTGGGAGAGGCATCGGGGTTTGCGAGCGATGGCGTAAATTCCAGAATTTCTTGGCCGATATGGGCAAGCAGCCATCTCCCGCGCATTCCTCGATCGACCGATGGCCTGATAACGACGGCAATTATGAGCCGGGTAATTGTCGGTGGGCGAGCAAAGAGCAGCAGGGTAGAAATAAGAGCAATAACAGGATGGTATCCTTTAAGGGTAGAGAGATGACGTTCATTGAGGCGACAGAACTTGCTGGGTTGCCATGCGAAACCGTTAGAAAGCGCATAGATAAATATGGATGGACCGTAGCAAGAGCGCTTACTCAGCCGGTTCGTGGTAGCTGATGGCCAAGGATATCTGACGAATGAGCGAATCCCGCTACCGCAAGCTTCATGCCCGGATGGTCCGCGAGAAGGCAGAGCGGGATGCTGAGGCGCTCGGGGCTGAGGAATGCCGGCGGCTGCTGGCGGAATGGGCGGCACAGCCCGGGCGGACCAAGGAAGAGATCGACATGCTCAACGCGGCCAACAAGATGGATTCGTGATGATGGGCACCAAGGAACTCCGGGAAACCTTCAACTCGGTCACCGGCCCGCTGGCGACTTGTACCGCGGCGAGGCTGACCTATGAGCGGCCGGACGGAAAAGAGGTGCAAATCCTGACATTTGAGGGCATATTGCCTGACGGGATGCCGTTTTCGATCCGATCTGAGCCGATCCCGCCGCGCGGCGTGGTTGAGTTGGCGGCTCGGGAGACGGCGCAGAGGCTCTTGGAGCAGAAGCGGTGATTAGCTGCTCACATTGGGGTGTGTTTTGGCTTCAGTGCCCAGATTGGCCGCCGTCGGCGGTTAATGATTGGGCTCGCAAAATGATGATTGGAGCTTAATTATGAGCCTTTTTGCAAGCCGAGGACTTGCTAAGGAGCCTATCCCACCTGATGAAAATGATGTGCTGGTCAACGAGATCAGGGACGGTTATCCCTTCGGCCAGGAAGCTGTTGGGCTCCGAGCATTTATCCGCGTCGCGGTTTATGTGGTTCTGGAAATGAAGAAGAGGGGCCTGATATGAATCGACTGTTACTGGCGGCTGCGGCCGTTCTCGCGCTGGCCTCTCCGGCCGCGGCGCAGATTTCATCGTCTACGACGGCCTTGGCGGCCAATCAGGTCATCAAGGCAGGTCCAGGCGGGCTCTGGAGCTTTCAGGTCTCCGCAATTGGTCTTGTCGGTGCTGCATGGTACGTCATGATATTCGACGCTACGGCAGCTCCTGCCGATGGGGCGGTCACGCCGCGCAAGTGTTATGTGGTCGCGTCAGGAACTCCCGGTCTTTCCATCAACTTTGATGCGCCCGTGGTGTTTGGGACGGGCATCACGATCAGCGTCTCGACGACCGGGTGTTTCACCAAGACCGCGTCGACCAGCGCCTTCATCTCCGGCGATTTCCAATAGGAGGCTCCCATCTCTCATCTTCTCGCGTCCGTGAATCCTGAAGCTGTTGCCCTGATCCATCCTGAGGCGGCCAAGCCGCGGCTGCCCGGGGTCGGCGAAATCGTTGTCTACCATATGCGCCCGGGCCACGGCCGGAACGGAAAGACGTTCTTCCCGGCGATCGTGCAGGGGCAAGGTGACCGCGGCACGTTGATGTTGACGGTGATCATCGACGCTGGCGACTTCAACGACGAATCTCTTGTCGAGGAGCGCCGGGTCGGGACCGAGTTTCACTGCTGGGAGCGGGTTGATCGGCCGTTTGCGGCGCCTTCTGAGATTGTTGATGTCGAGGCGCGCGATCGGCTGATGGACTTGGAGGCGGCGGTATTCGGCGAGTTCGCCCGGCCTCCGGTTTCGCTCGCGGCGATCTTGGCTGATTTCGAGCAGCGCCTTTCCTCTCTCAAGACCGAGAGCGCGGATCTGTTGGCCAAGCTGAGGAAGATGGGCAAATGACATTCCCCCGGGACTACACGCTGGCCGAGATCGACGCGATGCGGGACGCTTTGGTGAGCCGATTGACAGTCGAAGGCAACTTCCCGACTGCTACGTATATTGAAGAACGCCTCCGCACCTACATGATGGCTGGGGTCACCTTGGCCGATCTGCGCGGCGGGGTGGTGAAAGAGCCGGACATGTTCGGGGATGAGGGCTGATACATGGCGGGTCGCGGCGAGGTCTTGGACGACGTAGAATACTCCGACGTGACCCAGCCGGACGCGGACGACTTCTTTACGAAGGACGGCACGAGCATCGACAAGGACGATGACGACTGGAACTCGGAAAGCGACACGGCGACCGACGCCGACGATATCCAGGCTCGCCCAGTCTCCTCGCTCGGCCCGAAGGATCAATTCGCTATCTTGCAGCGCTGGTGGTATTCGGACGCGGACGCCTCGGCCACATGGCGCTCACAGGCAACGGACGACCTTGGGTTTATTGCCGGCGAGCAGTTGACCGATGAGGACAAGGCGATCTTGGACGCGGCCCAGCGCCCGCACGTCGTGTTCAATCGCGTCCTGACGATCATCAAGGCCATCGCCGGCATGGAGATCAACGGCCGGCACGAGATCGTATTCCTCCCAGAAGAGAACGACGACACGGTGACCAGCGAGGTTCTGTCTGGCGCTTCGAAATGGATGGGCCAGCGCTGCGACGCGGAGGACGAGCAGAGCGAGGCGTTCCAGCAGTGCTGCATTACCGGAGTGGGGACGACGGAAAGCCGGTGGAGCTATAAGAAGAGTTCTAAGGGTGAGTACATCGAGGAGATGTTCGATTGCCGGGAACTGTTCTGGGACCGGACCACGAAGAAAAAGAACATGGTGGACTCGCGGCGTAGGGCCAGAGTCCGCCGGATGCCTCTTTCCGACGCGCTCCAGATGTTTCCCGGCAAGTCTCGCCGGCAACTCGATGCGAGCTGGGCCGATGCCGGGATCTATTACGACACCGGGCCGCGGTCGATCGAAGAGAAGCGCATTCGCGACGGCAAAAACTCGTATCTCGATTGGGACGACACCAACGAGGTTACGATCGTCTGCATGCAGTGGATCGAGAACGAGCCTTACTGGCTGGTCGCGGATGAGCAGACCCAGACCAAGGTCGAGATGACGGCGCGGGAATTTCGGCTTCTGAAGCGGCTGCGGAAGATGCAGGGCAAAGAGCCGCTGGACGGCGTCAGGATGACGCGCGAGGTGTTCAAGCAGGCCTTCCTTGGAAATGAGGTGCTTGGGCCAGTGAGCAAAGCGCCGCTCGGAAATCAGTTTTCTTGGGCCGTGATCACGGGCGAGTTCGACGCCAAGAAGCGGCAATGGTACGGACTGACCCGGGTTGTTCGCGATCCGCAGATGTGGGCCAACAAGTTCATGGCTCAGGTCATGCACATCATGAATACGACGGCGAAGGGCGGCATCCTAGCCGAGCGCGATGCCTTCGACGACGAGCTTGAGGCGGAAGAGGGGTATGCTCTCCCCGATCAGATCACATGGCTCAAGAACGGCGCGCTGAGCGGGCATGCCCCGAAGCTGATGCCGAAACCTGGTGCCGGCGATGCGTCGGCCTATGTCGCGCTCCTGCAATATGCGGTGCAGGCTATCCCGCAGGTGACCGGGGTCAACTTCGAGCTGCTCGGACAGCAGGACGTGCAGAACCCGGGCGTGGTCGAGGCGATGCGCAAGCAGGCCGGCATGACGGTGCTTGCCACGATGTTCGATGCACTGCGGCGATATCGCAAGCTGCTGGGCCGGATCAGGCTGTGGGTCATCCAGAACCGGCTGAGCGATGGCCGTATCATCCGGATCGTCGGGCAGCAGTATACCGGTGCGGTGCGACTGGCCAAGGATCAGGTTGCCGGCGAATATGACGTGGCGGTGGATGACGCGCCGACCTCGCCGAACCAGAAGGAAGCGAATTGGGCGATCATCGCTCAGGTCCTCCCGATGTTCAAAGACCAGCTTGTCCAGAATCCTGATTTGCTGGTGATGTGCCTCGAATATTCGCCGCTGCCGAGCCCGCTGATTGCCGGGTTCAAGCGAATCATGGCGCAAAAGACCAATGATCCGCAGGCGCAGAAGGACCAGCAGCAGGCGAAGGAATTGGCCGTCGCGAAGCTGTTGGCCGAGATCAGCAAGGACGATTCGATTGCGAACATGAACAACGCCAAGGCCGGGTCACAGCAGGGGACCGCGGCTTATGACTTGGCGATTGCTCAGAACATGCAGCATGACAATGCACTGCAGCGCGGTAAGCTCCTGATCGACGCCAAGAAAGCCGACGCGGATACGGTGCTGACGCATGCCAAGGCGGCTCGGGAGCTCGCTGGTATCCACCATGATGCGAGCGGTGCGGCGAACGATCGGGCCGGAACGGCGATTGATGCACTGAATGCGCGGACCAAGCACATCGAGGCGCAAGACAACATGCACACGAACCGGGTCGGCGCGCTGGCCGGTGCGCACCATGATCTGGCCGCGGCGTTTCAGAAGCGGGTGGCCGGGATGATGCAGGCAAGGATGCCGATCGTGGACCCGAATCAGCAGCTGGGATCTGGCAATGGGTGAACATGATCGATATCAAACGAGGCTTCGCAGCGCTGGTTTTAAAGAAGATGAGCCAATCGATGTGGATGCCTTATGGTTCGGTTCTACGGGAGTATGGGATACCGTAGATAAATGCTGGGTGAGGCGTGTTCCAGATGGAAGGTGGGAGATGGAGCAAGTGAATAGGCCACCGCAAGAATGATCCATCCTCATTCCGCACTGCTGCGCCACGCGCAAGACTTCTTTCGCTCCGACCTCTTGGGGCTCTACAGCTGGGATCGAGTGCAGATCACCAGCCCTGAGCTCGCCCCTCCGATCGCGGCGGAAGCCTCGTTGCGGGACCGGCGGGCGGCGCGAGACCGGCGCGAGGGGCGGTATCTCGGACAGGCGCGGCTGATCTTCGGCAATTGGGAAATCCTGATCTACTCGCCGAACGAGAGGCCGCCTCTCGGGGAAGTCGTGCTGCGGCCGAATGAGATCGGCGGCGCGGTGCTGGTGTCGGGCCCGATCGACGCCGCGACATGGGCCGAGATCGGGCAGAAGATCAGGAAAGAGGCCAAGATGAGGTTTTTGGGCTGATGTTCTGGCTCGGCCTCCTCCTGCCGCTCGCATTCATTCCCGGCTACACCGGGGTATCGATCCCTACGCAATGGGCGGTGCTATCGGTGGCGCTGCTGCCGGCGCTGTGGCACCATTCCGACCTGAGGGCCGTCCACTGGCTCGGGTTGGCGTTCCTGGGGTTCGCTGCGGTCAGCCTATTGTGGTCGCCGGATTTCGGGTTCGGCCTCTGGATTGCTGCGATCTGGGGCCTATCGTTCTGGTACGGCTGGACGTCATATGGCTTTCTACCGCTGTGGAAGGGGCTCGCGGTCGGGCTCTGGATCAATTCCGCCGTCGCGATATTCCAAGCCATGGGCTATGCGCCGGTGCTGATCAACGGCCCGATGCCGGCCGGGCTGATGTTCAATTCCGCGGTGCTGTCGGCCTGTGGCGCGCTGGTCGCGGTGGCCCTGATCTGCCATGCCCAATGGCACTATCTGCCGGGGCTTTATCCGGCCCTGTGGCTGGGACACTCCCGCGGCGCATGGGCCGTGATTATGCTGGCCGTCGTCGCGAAATACCTGCATTGGTCGGCCGCGGTCGGCCTGATGGCGGTCGGCGGGGTGGTGCTCTATCTCGACCATGGACAATCGGATTTCGTCCGGCTGCAATTCTGGGATATGGCGCTGCACAACCTCACATGGTTCGGGAACGGGGCGGGATCGTTCAATTCGATCTATACGTGGTATAACGGGGCCGCGTTCCACCCGGAGAACGTCCACAATGACTACCTCCAGCTTATTTACGAATTTGGCGTCGTCGGGCTGGTGCCGATCGGGATTGTCTTGGCTGCGCTCATGGGGACCAAAGCCAAGGACTGGCCGGTCCTCTTCGCCTTCGGAGCGACGGGGTTGTTTTACTTCCCGCTCTGGACCGCGATACCGTCATTCATGGGCTGCGCTGTTGCGGGCCATATTCTGCGCTATTATGGTCCTGACTTCAGTGTGTTGCGTCGCTGGGGATCTTATCTCGTACCGCGGGGCGATGACTGGGAATGGATCACTTGTGCGGCTTGGGGCCGCGATATTCCCGATTTCGAGGGAATTACGGACAAGGCAATGAAGGAAAAGGCATCACATGGTTAACCCTGAAGCGGTTGGCGACGTCGACGAGGGCACGCAGTCCGATCTTGACATTGGCGGGATGACTGCCGAGGAGCAAGCGACGTGGGACGCGATGAAAGCGGGGCGAGACGTTCCGCAACCGGATGGGGGCGGCGATGCTGACACTGGCGAAGGCGATGGGGATAGCGGCGGCGATTCTGCTGGCGACGGCGATGGCGGTGACCCTGACCCTCTGGTGGCTGGCGGCGATCACAAGGATGACGCTGCAGGCGGCGAAAAGCGCGTCCCGCCCAAGACCATAAGTTACGGGAAATACCAGCGCGAGCGGAAGAAGCAGGAGGAGGCGGCCGCGGCGCTACAAGCCCGGCTTGATGGTGCCCTGGCTGAAACCGCGAAGGAGCGGGAGCAGCGGACGCGGCTCGACGAACGCACGAAGATGCTGCTCGACGCCATTTCGGTGAAGCAGCCGGCTGCGGTTGAAAAGCCGGCTACTGAGACCGACCCGGAGCCTGACGGCGAAGACGACCCGATCGCGCATGCGGCGTGGACCTCGCGCGAGCTGAAGCGGACGCAACAAACCATCAAGGCCATTCAGGACGGCACGCAGAAGCGAGAAACGCAGACCGCTGCGGAGCAGGAAGAACGGCAGGTTTACGACACATACGAAAACGACCTGAAGCGTGAGGCGACGGCCGATCCCGCATTTGCTCAGGCCTTCGTGCATCTTCGGGAATCCCGCTATACCGAGCTGGGCTATATCTATGCTGGTATCGACATCAACGATAAGGCGGCGGTCGATGCGGCGTTGACGCCTGAGCAGCAGGGCCAGCTTGCGCAGAACATTCAGCGGTCGTTCCACCAAGAGCAGATGCTTGTTGCCCGGGAAGCGCTGAGCAAGGGCAAGTCACCGGCCAAGGTGGTTGCCAATCTGGCGCGGGCCCGGGGCTGGAAGCCTGAGGTGGCCGTGGTCCCGGCCAAGACCAACGGGAATGGGAACGGTGCAGCGCCGCCGGCCCGGCAGGCTGCTCCGGGCAAGCCAACGGTGAGCGAGGAGCTTGCGGCCATCCGCGAGGGGCAGGCCAATTCCAAGTCACTGTCGGATGCCGGCGGCTCGCCTGGCGGGGACATCACGCCGGAGCGGCTGGCGACGATGAGCGATGACGAGTTCGAGGAGTTCTACAACTCCATGCCGAAAAACAAGCTCGACAAGATGATGGGCAAGACGCTGCAATAATTTCGAGTTACCGGGGCGGAGATCCTCGGTCGGTGAGCAAGGGCGTCGATCGCGCGCAGAAGAAAGATTGCCTCCAGGTTCCGCTAACCCGGTTCGGTCATATCGCTGGTCAAGGCAATCGACCCTTGCATTGGAACATAAGATCAGGCTTACCGTTGTGAGATGAGCCTAGATGGCTCTTGAACCCGGAGGGGAAAGTTATGAGCGAGCAGAAAGCAGACCCGCGACCGATGGATGACGCGAAGCTGGCGCTGATCGCGCGGCTTTCTCCGGATATGGCGCCAGTCGTGGCCGCGCTGTCCTATCCGCCGGAGGACGATATCCCGGCTGAGTTTCCGCCTCATTCCTCGGCCTTCGAGACACTGAGCGCGACGCATCCGGTTCTGGCGTCGGCGATCAGCGTTTATGTCAATTCCGAGGTGCATCACGGGGAATCGCTGATGAAGCTGGTCGAGGACGCGAGCCGAGCGATGTTCGGGCTGGCGCCGATGACCGATGCGGAGGAACGGGCGTGGATGCACCGTCACGACGCCAAGCCGGCGCCAGTGGCTCAGGACCCGAAGAACGGACCGACGATCGCGGAATGGGTTGGCCAAGGTTATACGGCGAGTTCGTATCCACCGGCGGGCTACGAGCCCCGAAGCACGCCAGCCGAGATTGAAGCGGCGGTGAATGCTGAGAAAGAGCACGACGACAAGGTGAAAGCCGCGAAGGATCGCGAATTCAAGCTGGCCAACGAGCCGATCGCTGACCCGGTGCTTTCCGATCCGTCTCCATCGGAAATTTACGCCAACCCGGAACACGATCCGGCTGAGCATCAGTTCTGAACCGTCGCCGATCCTTCAAGCTTGCGGTTCCGGTCGAACTCAGCTACGGCTGGTTCCGTTGAAGTGTTTCCTCCCTGCTGTAGACTGCCCGGGCTTGTCCCGGGCGTTTTTTTGACCATCGCGGGATAGCCAAGTGGTTAAGGCATCCGGCCCATAACCGGAAGATCAGCGGTTCGATTCCGCTTCCCGCAACCACTCTTGACGACACAATATTTCGCCTCTATAGGTGGAACACGGTCGCTGTTCCCCGATAAGCGGACAGCACCGAGGCCAACCCTCGTAAAGTGGTTGGATGTTTGCCGGGTCAGCAAAACCCGGTCTAGCCGCCCCGGCTGAAACAATCGGCGCACCCCCAAACCGTTGAAACCCGGCGACCTCCTTCGAGGTCCCCCGATTCGCAGGGTGTAGCAATGTCCACCACTAGCTATCCGCAAAATGACGCCCTTGCGGTAAAACTCTGGGCCCGGGTTCTTGAGACGGAGGCGTTGAAGTATACCGCCATCCGCCCCCTCATCGGCAGCGACGAAAATTCGGTCATCCATCTGCAGACGGCCCTCTCCAAGGGGCCAGGTGACCAGATCACCTATGCGATCGTGATGCAGTTGGCTCAGGCCGGTTTCACCGAGAACCAGCTCGCCGAGGGCAACGGCGAAACGCTGACGACCTATTCCGACGCCCTCCTGATCAACGAGCTGATGGGTGTCGTTGGCGTCAAATCGCGCCGCACGATCGATCAGCAGCGCATTCCCTGGGATCTGCGCGACACGGCCAAGGGCCGGCTGCGCGACTGGTACGCCAAGCGCTACTCGACCGCATTCTTCAATCAGGTCTGCGGCTACACCCCGGCAACGGATGTGCGCCTGACGGGACTGAACGGCGTCCTGGCGCCAAGCTCGACGCGGGTCATTCGCCAGTCGGGCCGCGCCTCCGACGACCTGCTGACCTCGGCCGACACCTTCACGCTCGGCCTGATCGACGCTGCGAAGGAAGCCGCGATCACCGCAACCCCGCAAATCCGCCCGGTCCAGTACAAGGGCCAGTCGATGCGCGAAGGCGGCCGGTCTGACTTCAACAACACGCTGGAGGACATGTACTGCATGTACCTCCATCCGTATCAGGTCACCTCGATGCGGCGCAACACTTCCACCGGTCAGTGGCAGGACCTGCAGAAGGCCGCATACATGGGCCTGCGGCAGACCGGAAACCCGATTTTCTCGGGCGCGATCGGCATCTACAACGGCGTGATCATGCGCTCGGCCTTCGACGTCACCAACGGCGTTTCCGCGGTGGACGGCTCGGCGGTGACCACGGTCAAGCGCGCGGTACTGTTGGGCGCTCAGGCGGCCATGATGGGCTTCGGGCAGGACAACGGCCCGACCAAGCTGACGTGGAACGAGGAGCTGTTTGATCACAAGCGGCGGCTCGAAATCTCGGCTCTGACCATTCATGGTCTCAAAAAGACCCGGTACAACTCGGTTGATTACGGCACGATCGTCGTCTCGACCTATGCCGCCGCGTCGGCGTTCTAAGGGGAGATGGACCAATGACCACTGGCACTCTCGGAACCAATGCGCGGCAAGATCCGCGTCAGGTATCGAACACCCTCAAGAAGACGGTGAACTTCAACGATACCGGCATCGCGGCCGGCGTCGCCTTCGATAACCCGCTACCGCAGGGTGCGTTCATCCTGGGGGTGTGGGTCGAAATCGTGACCGCGTTCAACGCGGTGACGACCAACGTTCTGACGGTCGGGACCATCAACACGCCACCGTACAACAACATCGTCGCGGCGGCGGATGTCAATGAGGCGGTTACCGGCGTCACGACCGTGCCGCGCGCGCTCGGCCGGTCCCTGACCGCTGCCGGCGATGTCCTTCCTGTTGCCCAATATACTCAGACCGGTACGGCTGCCACGACGGGGCAGGCCATCATCGTGATCGAGTATGAAGGCGGCTGGGCCAGCTAAGGGAGAATGAACATGAATATCGGAAAGAAGCTCCTCGCCGGCGTCGGCATTCTCTCTCTGCTCGCGGGGGCTGCAAGCGCGTTCACGACCACGATCGATCGCATCAACCCCGGCACGTCCATCCCGGTCGTTACGTCGTGCGGCACCTCGCCTGCCATCACCGGCGCCGACCTAGCCGGTAGCGTCACGGTTGGCACAGCGTCGCCGACGTCTTGCACGCTGACGTTCAGCGCGGCCTTCTCGGCCACGCCGTTCTGCGTGGTGGGGTCGAACCCTCAGCTAGCCGCGTTCTCATGGACGATCTCGACGACGGCGATCGTGATTACCCAGACCGGAACGGCGAGCAACAAAATAACTTGGGTGTGCATGGGCTCGTGATTTGTGGCGGCGGCCTTCGGGCCGTCGTTTCCTCTTCTGGGAGATTGAGAATGAGCAAGGGGACGATCAGAACCCGCCGCTACGGCCAAGGCGACATGAACGGAGTTTCTCGCGGCGTGAGCACGATGGGAAGCGCTGCAATGCGAAGCTCGCGCAACAACGATTATGATTCCGACGACATGCCGGCGCGGCGCGTCGCAACGCCTCAGAAGCCGATGCGAAAGCCGATGCGGCCATTGAAGGACAGGTGACATGAAGCGGTTCATTCTTGCGGCGATCGGCCTCATCGGCCTTTTTGGTCTCGCCCATGCCGTCAATCTGACCGGCACGAACAACGCCAGCGAGTCGCAGGTCCTCAAGGGCGGCTTCTTCCGGATGTCGAACGCGAATGCTATCACGGCGCTTGCGGGTGGGGCTCAGGCCGGGGCGACGCCTCTGGTCAACGGTTACAACCGGATCGTCACGGTGGCGAGCGCGAACGATAGCGTGCTGCTGCCGCCCTGCGTGAACGGGGTTGCTGGGGACGTCGGTGCCGGCGGCTACGGCAACACTGACGGCATGTTCGTGATCGTCACCAACTCGCATGCGACGAACGCGGTCAACGTCTATGCTCAGGGCGCCACGCAGTCGATCAATGCAGTTGCGGCGTCATCGGCGTTTTCGCTGGCGGCGACCAAGACCGCGATGTTCATCTGTTCGGCCGCCGCAACCGGCATCTGGCATACGCTCCCGACGATTCCGTAACTTCGTGAAGGTGGCGCTGCATCATGGCCACTGGAGCAAGTGCGAATACGATGATCGCTCGGATCGCGTCCGAGCTCGGTCAGAGAACCGATCTAGCCCCGGGCGGGTCTAACCCGACCGTCATTACCAACGCGATCTCAGACGCTATCCAGATCTACCAGAAGGAGCGTTTTCGGTTCAACGAAAACCTCCCGCTGACGCCGTTCACGTTCATGACGGTGGCCGGGCAGCCGTATTATGACGTGACGCTGGTCCCGAACATCAAACTGCTCTACAAGATCGATTACCTCAACTACCTGCTTGGCCAGACAACGCAGAAGATGGAGCGGCTGTTCCCTGAGGAAATCTACCTCGCGCTTTTGCAGGGCGCGACGGCCGGGCCGCCCTCCACGTTCGCATGGGATGGGCAATCGATCATCATGTACCCAAATCCGAACATCCCGTACCTGATCACGGTGGGCGGCTATATGGCGCTGGCCGGTCCGGACCTGTCGATGCCGGCCGGGCTCACCGACACAACCAATCCATGGATGAACGAGGCCGAGCGGTTGATCCGGTCGCGGGCGAAATATGAGATCGCGTTGCACTTCACCCGCAATGACAAGATGATGTCGGCGATGTCCCCTGAGACTGGAAGCGGTGGCGCCAGTGAGCGGTATCTGAACGAGCTGGTCGGGGAGGCCAACAAGATCAGGGGGACGAGCCGCATCAGAGGAATGAAATTCTGATGGCATCAAACTTCGTGCCGTTCACAGCGTTCAAGCCTGATCTGACGACGCTCGGAACGGATTCGTCGTCGGTTGTCAGTGGCGTTGTGCCGCGCGGTGACGGATTCGGACCTTTCAAATCGTTCCAGGCATTCACGCAGGCTCTGCCGGCGGCATGTCGCGGGTTCTTCTTCGCGCGCAACACTGACGGATCGATCGCGGTTTTCGCCGGCACGTCCACGGACCTCTATAAGCTCGACAATACCAGCTTTATCTGGGTGAGGGTATCGAAGGGCGGGGTTTCCTATGGCACGCTGGTAGCCAGCGACAACTGGAGGTTTGCGCAGTTCGAAACCTTCGTGATCGCGGTGCAGCTCAACACGGTTCCGCAGAAATTCGTGCTTGGCTCAAGCAGTGCGTTCGGGGACCTCGGAGGGAGCCCGCCGCAGGCCTCGCATATCGCGATCGTCAACGGGTTCGTGCTGCTGACCGGGCTGCTGTCCAATCCACAGAGGGCGCAATGGTCGGACCTGTTCGGGCCCGAGACGTGGGCGGCCGGAACCGGGCTCGCGGACTTCCAGGATTTTCCGGACGGCGGCATCTGCCACCAATGCTCGGGCGGCGATGCTTACGGCGTGGTGTTCCAAGACGATGCGATCAGGACCTTGACCTATGCGCCTGGGTCGGCCGTGGTGTTCCAGATCGCGCGGATATCAACTCAGGATACCCTGTTCGCTCAGTATTCCGTCATCAATGCGGGAACGCGAACGTTCTTCATCTCGGCGCAGGGGTTCAAGGTCATCGTCGCGGGGGGCGAGCCGATTTCGATCGGGAAAGAACAGGTTGACAGGTTCTTTTTCGGGGATGTCGACGCGAACAATCTGCAGCTGATCATTGGCGCGGCCGATCCCACGGCGACGCGGGTTTATTGGGCCTATAAGTCGCAGCAGGGCAGCGCGGGGCTGTTCGACAAGCTGCTGTGCTTTGACTGGTCGGTGAAGGATAGGCCTTGGACCTTGATCCCGATGTCAGGGCAATATCTCGGTTATCTGGCAAAGCCGGGGCTGACGCTGGAGGGGCTGGACGCAATCGCACCTGGCGGCCTCACGGTGCTCGGTGCGGCGTCGGGCACGGCGGGGCGGATCAGGTTGCAACTTGATGCGGTTTCGAATGCCAACTTCACGATTGCGGGGCAGAACTTCATTGAGTTGCAGGGGGTAACGCCGTCTTACATGAACGGGTCTTGGCCACCGATCGCGGTCGATTCCACCCATATCGAATTGGGTGGGTCGACGTTCGCGGCGGCATGGGTGAGCGGCGGCCGGATCGGCGGTTCGCTTGACGCTCTGACGTTCTCGCTAGACAGCATATCGACGTCGGCTGTCTCGGCGCTATCGATGGTTGGTCCGAGTTCAACGCTCGGATTTTTCACCGGGCCGAATATCGAGGCGATCCTTGAGACGCCGGAGATCAACGAAGATTCGTTCGTGTTCATCGACGGAATGACGCCGTTTACGGATTCGCCGGATGCGCTGGGTTCGATCGGTCATAGGAATCAGGCGCAAGGTGCGATCACCTACACGGGGGAGACCGCGGTCAACAGCCGTGGCGACTGTCCTCAAAATGTCGAGGCTCAATTCCTGAAGGCAAGGCTGCGGGTGCCGGCCGGGTCGGTGTGGACCTATGCGCGGGGGATTGAGCCGAACATTCAGGCGGCGGGGGATACCTGATGGCTGGATACGCTCCGTTCGGCATTCCTCCTGCTGCGCCTGATCCCGATGCCGCGCCGGCTCAATCTCCGTTTCCGCCCGAAGTCATGGCTATGCTGCTCGACCGCGCCAAATCTCTGATCCAACAGCCGGCGGCGCCTCAGCCATCGGCTGCGGATCAGGCTGCGATGTCTCCGGAGACCTATGCCAATCCGATGGTTTCACAGATGATCGGGAGCCTCGCCACCTTGCCCAAGCGCGCGATCGACGCCGCCGGGCATGACTTCGCTAACCGTGGCACCGGAGCCGAGCCGCAATTGACCGGGCCTGCGCTGGAGGCCGGCATGCTGCCGATGGGGACAGGGGTGGTTACTGGCGTTCCAGTGCGCGCTGGAGAGACGGTGCTGAGTGCGGGTGCGGCACGTTCGCTAAAATTAGTTGATGATGGCGCGAAGATAAATATATCCCCTGAGGGGATGAAAATTCCTGATTATGGCAAGGGAATGAGCTGGGGGCTTACGGCATACAGAACTACCCCGCAAGCGGGAGTACATGCCGGAACTCCAGCGCTAAAGATCAGGGATGTTCGGTTGCCGGAAGAGCTACAGGGCCAAGGAAATGGCCTCGCATTATATGAACAGGCCGCGAGATTAGCCGCAGATGAAGGGCGCGCTTTTCATAGCGATAGCACCGTCACTAAATCTGCTGTTGGACCATGGGCGGCTTTGAAGCGCAGGGGATATGATGTGCAGACTTCCCCGAATGTCATAGACCGCCAAGGGCCGCCAGAGGCCCCCCACTTGAGCAGATATGAGACCGCGAACGGAGACCCGGTTTTTTACATCTCCCCGCGCGGGATTGTGCGCGAGGACAAAACCTGATGGCCATCCAGCTTCAGCCAACCGAGAAGAACCTCTACACCATCGTGCAGGCGATCATACAGCTTGTGACGGGGAGGCACAACGCGGGCGGCACAGTCACGCTGCGAGCAAACCAGACGACAACGACCGTTACGCATCCCAATTGCAGCCGTGATTCCTACGTGACACTCGGTGCGCCGCAGACGGCCAATGCTGCGGCGGCGCTGGCGACGAGCTACGTATCCTCCGTGCTTCAAGGATCGTTTGTGATCACCCATGCATCGAATGCCCAGGTGGATAAAACGCTATTTTACATGGTGACCGGCGGATGAGCACCCTAGTAGTCACCGCGATCGAACCTCATATGGCCAGCAACCTATGGCCGCGCGTCCGCGACCTGATCGACGTCGGATATGCGGCCGGCGACAACTTCATGCCGGAAAATATCCTTGAGCAAATCCGCTACGGGACGATCCTGCTTTGGATCGCGATCGACGAGGAAACCGGCCATATCCACGCCGCGATGACGACGGAGCTCGTACCGATGCGGTGCGGGCTGGTGTGCTGGATGGGACAGTGCGGCGGGGATCGGATGCAGGACTGGTCCCGATTCCATGTTCAAATTGAGGAATACGCGAAAGCCGAAGGATGTGTTAAAACCGTGATTAAGGGGCGTCGGGGCTGGGAAAAAGTCCTAGACGGATACCGGATCAAATCCGTTCAACTGGAAAAAGTGCTCTAGAGATGTCCGAAAGCAGCAAAACAACCGACCAGTCGCAGCAGAGCCAAACCTCTCCTTGGTCTGCGGCGCAGCCATTGCTGGATAAGGTACTGGGGCAATATGGCAGTCAGAGCACGGCTGTCACGCCTGGGCAATCCGATGCGCTGGCGAACCTGACGCAGGCGACGGCTGGACTTCCGAACTTCGGTTCGCAGGGCACTGGTGCGATCAACAACCTGTTTTCGAGCTCGACGGCGCCGCAAGTCGGGATGCTCAATCAGGCCTATGGCGACCTGAGGACCAATCTCGGCAGCACGGCGAGCGGCGCAAATCTGGACCCATATTCGACACCGGGCTTCGGCGACGCGCTGAAGACGATGACCAGCGATATCACCAACGCAACAAAGGGGGTGTATGCAGGGTCCGGCCGCGATCCCTCGGGAGCGGGATCGTTCGCCGGCACGCTTAGTCGCGGCCTGACACAGGGCCTCGCCCCGGTCATCCAGAGCCAGTACAATCAGAACTATCAGAACATGGCGAACGCCAACAATACGCTGTTCGGCGGGGCCGGGACGACGGCGAGCGGGATCAACAATCTCAACCAGACACAGCTGCAGAATGGGCTGGCCGGGATTGGGGCGGCCGGGTCGGTGCAAGGGCTCTACACCTCGCCGGCACAGGCTCAACTTGCCGCGGCGAACGCGCAGTATTCGCAGCCATATTCGAACCTTGCCGCGCTGTTGCAGCCCTCGACGGCGCTGGCCGGGCTCGGTTCGCAGTCGAGCGGGTCGGGAACGTCGACGTCCACATCGACGCCGTCCACCATGGATTCGATCGGCGCTGGGATGAAACTGGCCGGGACGGGGGCGAGTTCGCTTGGGTCCCTGTTTGCATTGTCGGATGAGCGTGCGAAGGAAAACAAGGCAAAAGTCGGTGCTCTCCATGACGGTACACCGGTTTATTCCTTCAATTATATTGGGGACAAAAAACCTCAGATCGGCTTGATGGCACAGGAAACGCTTAAGCATACCCCGGAGGCTGTTCACAGTATTGGAGGAGTTCTGCACGTAGATTATGGAAAAGCTGCTGAGAGGTCGCGTCGAATGGCGCATTCCAAAGTTGGGAAACTGGCGGCATGAGTAGTCATCCAGATGCAGTAACCGTGGCAATTGAAGCCGCAGAGGCTCGCACCATTGCTGGGAAAAAGTATTATGGAGAATTTGATCCCAGTCAGAGAAACATAGTATGAGCAGTTACCTGGACGAAATGTTGGCTAGTTTGAGGGACATGGCGCCGACGAATCCTGCTGCCTATCCAACGTCGCAGCCAACAGAGCAATACACCGACTATTCGCAGGGCTGGCCGCAAGAAATGACGCGGCCGAAAGCGCAGTTCGGTGATATCCCGCAAGCCGCGCCGGCCGCCGCTCCGCAGATGCAAGCTCAAGCGCCGTTGCTCGGGCTTGAGGGCACGCTAGGAGCCAATCCGGCACCATTCTCGCTGGCTGGTCCGTCTGTGACGCCATCGCTTGCCGCGGCGCGTGAGATGACGGCGCAGCCTCCCATCCAGCCCGGCGGCGGATTGCCGATGCCGCCTCAAGCGGTGCCGCCTGCTGGGGAGGACGCTGGCTCAGGTGGGTCGCCTCCTGACGTTCCGCGGTCGGCGCCGATGGGGATTGCCGGACCTCCTGCAGCTCCCGCGGCTCCTCCTGCGGTCGCCGCCCCTGCTGATGAGCCCTCGTTCCTCGATAGCCTCAAGAGCGGCGCAAAGAGCATGGCACCGGCTTTGCTCGGCATGGGTGCTGCGCTGCAAGGCGATCAGGGCCATATGACGGCCGCGCTGATGAATCAGCAACAGGGTCTTGCCGAGCAGGCGCAGACCCAAAATCTGACGGCCAAGGCGCTGCTGGCAAAGGGCGTTGATCCGGCTACGGTCATGGCTGCGGTGCGCCAGCCTGATTTGCTGAAGGCCCTTGTCGGCGAGCACTTTGGCAAGTCCAAATACAAGATCCAAGTCGTCGGCGAGGACCAGTTCGGCGGCAAGACCTATGCGGCCGTCAACGAGAGTGACCCGACCGACGTCAAGACCTATGTCCCGGGCAAGGGGTTTGTCAGCGCTCCTATCGGCGAGGGCGGTGCCGGCGGTGAAGGCGAGGGCGCGTCTGGCCCTGGACCGGGCGGATATTTTGGCCCGGGTGTAAAAGAGCTAGACCCGGGCAAGACCGGAGACGACTATCTGTCTCAGTTCTCGCCGGAGGCTCAGGCCGCGGTCAAGAGCTATATCAATGGAGATTCCCAGCCGACCAGCAACCCGCGCAAGGGCTGGGCCGAAAACATCAAGAAGATAGCGCAGAAGTACGGCGGGGATATGGGAATCCCGGTCAACGATCAGCTTTTCAATCAAAAGAACAACTTTATCAAAAGCTTGGGGAATACGAACAGCGGCGTCGGTATGCAGGTCAAGGGGTTCCAGCAAGGCTTGCACCACCTCGGAAGCGCGGCCGATGCGCTCGAAAAGATGGGTAATTGGGGTGGGTTCGGGTTCGGGCCGCTGGCCGAATGGGAAAACCGCGCTCGCCAACTCGGTACCGCTCAGGCGGGGCAGGCCGCGAAGGCCGCGGGTGAGATTCAGGCGCTGGCCGGCGAAACCGGAAAGCTGTTCTCGGGTTCGGCTGGCGGCGGCGTCGGCGAGCGCGCGGAGACCCGGGCCCGGTTCGATACGCGGAAATCGCCCATGGAGATCGCGGGCGCGCTGGAGGGCCAGCTCGAGCTGATGATGGGTGGCCTGCAGTCGCTTGAGCAACGCCGCGACGACATTTTCGGGCCGAATGGCAAGGATGTGCGCGGGGCGAACTTCCTGGGACCGAAGGAGCAGGCCGAAGTTGCGCGCGTGCGGGGTATCATTGAGAAGCTTCGGGGTGGGAGTGAAGCGCCGGCCACAGCCGCACCGGTGCCGGTTGCGAGCAAGGCCGATTACGACAAGCTCCCAGCCGGAAGCCCGTATATCGCTCCTGATGGGTCGCACAGGGTCAAGAAGTGAGCAACTTTTGGGAAGGTGACACGGTCGTTGCGGCTCCAAAAGGCGGTAACTTTTGGGATAGTGATCCCGTGACTGCCGCTCCTGATCCGGTCACGGTGAACAAAGTGGCGCGGTCGGCTGCGTCTGGTGTCCCGATCGTTGGCGGGCTGCTGAACAAGCTTGACGCGGCGACGAACGCGACGCTTGCGCCCGTTGTTGAACCTTTCCTGACGCCCAGCAAGGAAGATATCAGCCGGCACGGCGAAACGTGGTCGCAGCGCTACGCCAAATCCAAGGCGATGCAGGACGCGGCTGATGCCCAGATGGCGGCTGAACATCCGATCGTCGATACTGCGGCCAAGATAGCGGGCGGCGTCGCCGGGACAATCCCGGCCATGACGGCGGCACCGGCGGCGTTCGGACTGACCGGGACGTTGCCGCAGATGGTTGTCCGAGGTGCAGCATCAAACGCGGCGCTAGGCGGAGTTGACGCGGCGGTCCGAGGTGAGAACCCGACGACGGCGGCGGCTATCGGCGGCGCTGTCGGAGCCGCCGCTCCCCTAGTTGCGCGCGGTGTCGGCGCTCTGGCGCGCGGGATCAAGGACTACCGCAATCCTCCTCCGGTCGTACCGCAGAACGTCGAACGGGTGGCTGGCGTCGATGTGCCGCTAACGACCGGGCAGGCCACGCTTGACCCCCGTATCCAGTCCGAAGAGGAAGTGATGCGCCGCGGCGGCCGCGGGACGTCTGCGGAGGATATCGCGCGGCAGGCCGACCAGCAGGCGCAGCAGGCCGTGGCTGAGGCGAGCGGCAACATCTCCAAGTCGATGGACCCGACCGGCACGAGCGCCACCACGGCGCCGCAGGCGGCCGGCGGGGCGGTGCAGACCGAGTTGGCTGCTCAGGAGCAGGCGCGGCAGGCTGCGGCACAGGCGGAAGCTCTCCGGGTCCAGAATGAAGGTCAAAGCGTCGCTCAGGGGCTCGGTGGGGGCGCGGCTCCGGTATCCACGCTTGACGCTGCGGAGGGGACCGGGGCCGCTGTCGCCGCGAAAGCTGCGCAGGCCAAGGCCGACGCTCAGGCTGCCTATAAGGCGCGCGATGCCGTTCCTGGCGCGTTTGACGAGAGCGTACCGAAGGGGCTCGCGGAGGATATCCGCGGCCGGCTCAATCAGGGCGAAAACCCGCTCTGGGTTGACCCGACGAACGAGTCGACGGCGAATAATGCGCTGAAGTTGATTGATCAGACATTGGGCAAGGATAGTGGGGTATTTGCTAATTCGGCCGCACCGATCGCGAAGGATACCGGCTCTGTCGCGGCTGCCGCCGAAGATGAGACCACGGCCGCACTGCGAAAGAAGTTCGGCGATGAGGTGGCGAACGCCTACGCAAAGCAAAATCCAGCACCGGTAACAGCCGTGCCGGTGGCTACTGCTTCGCCTGCCAAGCCGGTCGACCTCAAGACCATAGACGAGGCCCGTAAGCGGCTATCGACGATGTTCGGCGATGCGAAGGCTGCAGCTATCCGCTCTGGCGACCGCTCCGACATGCGCGCCATGGGCAAAATCCTGCATGAGTTCGATAACTCGATCAGCGACGCGCTGGAAAGCGGGAAGTTCTCGGGCGACGCGAAGCTTGCCAAGAAGTTGCAGGACGAGGCGCGGGCCGCGCATGCCGAGTATCGGCAGACGTTCTCTAGCCGCGGGCCGGGGGATGAAACCGGGCGGGCTGTCGAGAAAATCCTCGGAAAATACACGGACACGGCGGCGACGCCCGACGAAATCGCGGCCATGTCCTACGGGCCAAAGGGCGAGCCGGGAGGCGGAAAAGCTGAACGGGTAGCCATTCGGCTGAAGAAAATCCTCGGCGATCAGTCCCCGGAATGGGGTCGGTACAAGCAAGGTCTATTCGCCCATGTCGTCGGGGATGATTCGCTATCTTCGGCTGAGAAGGCCGCACGAATTGACAAATTCCTGACTGGCCGCGGTCGAGGTCTGGCCAATGTCGCGCTCGAGCCGGCAGAAAAGCGGGCATTGGCGAGTTATTCGACCAGTCTCAAGGGCATTGAGCCGGCCGGCAAGCCTACTGATCGGGTCGGGAAGGCATTGCAGCGGATCACGGGAGCCGATGGTCATCCGCCGGCAACGAGTAACGAGGTCGTCAATACGCTGTTTTCGCGGAGCGCCAAGGGCGACGGTCTGTCAACCGAGCTCGCGGCCTATCTCAAGAAAAACCTGTCTCCGGCCAGTTGGTCGGCGCTGAAACAGGGCGCATTCGAGCACTTGGTGGCCACGCCGGAGGGCGCGAAGGACCTGACCAGCAACGGCATTGCGAAGCGGCTGAGCGCGTATCTCGATGGCGATCTGTCCAAGGTGCTGAACACGCCGGAAGAACTCGCCGAAATGCGGAAGCTGATGCTGGTGCATAACAAGCTGACGCCGTTGCCCGGCACCACGAACCCCTCGGGGAGCGCGTTCTTCGGGCAGAAGATGCTCAAGACTGCTGGCAAAAACTTGATGACGATGCTGGGTTTCGCCCATGGCGGGATCGGTGGCGCCGTGGTCGGGCACGGGCTTGACGCGGTCGGCGGCATGGTCAAGGACGCGCGGGCCGGCAAGCAGGCGACGCAATTGTTCTTCGGGAAGCAGGCGCGATCGCCAGTCGTACAGAGCCGGATACCGCAATTGCTTGCCCCGACTATTTCGCAGCGGGCTCAAGGTAGCGCGCAATAAAATAACAAGATAGGATGACGACGACGCTGGCCCACGGCCCAAATAGATAGACGAGTTCGATAGCGGCGAGTTTCAGGCCGAACAGGATCAGGAAGAGAGAGACTAGCAGCACCAATGGCCTCAATGAATCCAGAGCTGGCGTCGGCGATCATAGCATCTGCAAAGAGGCTTGGCGTCAATCCGTTGGATGTCGGGACGGCTATTTCCTATGAAACTGGCGGTAAATTCGATCCAAACCTCTGGGGAGGCAAAGATCGGAACTACCTAGGGTACATCCAATTCGGTCCGGAGGAGCGCGCCAAATATGGCGTGAAAGAGGGCCAGTCTCCGACCGAGCAGATGGGCGCGGTGGAGAATTTCCTGCGCGATCGTGGCGTCAAGCCGGGCATGGGCTTGAAGGACATCTATTCGACGATCAATGCGGGGGCGCCCGGGCTCTACAATCGCAGCGATGCGGCAAACGGTGGCATGCCTGGTACCGTGGCGGACAAAGTCGACAAACAGATGGGGCCACACATGGAAAATGCCGCTACGCTTCTCGATATGGCGCCGGTCGGCGCGCTCGCGCAAGACCCGACCAGCCCGGTAGACCCGACACAGACGGCCGCCGGTGCCGCGGCCGCGCCCCTCTCGCTGGCGCCCGACGCGGTGGGGGCGTTGGCACCGCCAACCACGGCGCAGACGCTGGCGAAGCTCGGCGCGACGCTCAACCCCGCTCAGGCTGGTCAACCCGCCGCCCCGCAAGGATCGCAATTCCTCGCGCCGCAGCAAATCCAGATGCCTCAGATCAATCCGCAGGCGCAGCAGATCGCGGCGCTGATCGCGAAGCAGTACGGCATGGGTGGGGCCTGACATGGCGTTCTGGCAATGGTCGCGAACCGCATCGAATGACGCTACGGCGGACCCGACCATAGGGTGGTCTGAGGGCATGGCCCCGTCTGCCGTCAATGATTCGGCCCGTGCCATGATGGCTAGACTTGCCGAAAACCGTGACGACATTTCAGGGCTCCTCACCACGGGAGGAACATCGACGTCTTACACCCTTTCGACTTTTCAACTTGCCGGTGGGAATGGCTTAGCGGCAACGCCGAACGATGGCCAGCTGATCGCGTTCTCTCCGCATGCCGTGAATGGCATCGCCCCGACACTGACGGTTGACGGCGGCACGACTTACCCAATTCAGTCGTCTCCTGGTGTCGCGATTTCTGCGGCTTCTCTCGTTACTGGCTCGCCGTACTCGGCGAAGTTCTCGCTGAGCAACCTCTCATGGATTTTGTTCGGGTTCTACGCCAATCCGTTTAACATTCCGCTGGCGTGCGGCATGGATTTTTGGGGTCCGTCGATCCCGAACAGCAACTTTGCTTTTCCCGCCGGCCAAGCAATTTCGAGAACTACATATTCCACGCTGTTCGGGTTGATTGGTACAACCTACGGCACAGGCGACGGCATAAACACGTTCAATCTTCCGGACAAGACCGGTCGCGTATCCGCGATGCGTGAGACGGTGATAAGCCGGCTTACCGCAGCGTATTTCGGCGGGACATCCTCCAACTTGGGAGCGGTCGGAGGATTTGAATCCGAAACCCTGACATTGGCACAATTGCCAACTAACATCACGGTCACCGGGACAGTGACAGTGAACCCTAGCGGTAATAATGGGCTGTTCGTTCCGGTCAATAATACATTCTGGACCAGCATTAACGCCACTTCCGGCGGCACGACTGCTGTCGCTGCTTCCGGAGGAAATGCTGCTGTGAGCGGGGTGAATCAGTTTTCGGGGACGAATACCCTGACATCCAACAACACCAGCGGCAATCCTCATGCGAACGTCCAGCCCACGATCATTTGCAATTACATCATGAGGATCATCTGAATGAGCGTGGTGCAGACCGATCTTCGGCAGACCCGACCGAGCGCGCGGGAGACCAGCTATTCGCCGGTCGCGCCGTTGACGGCGTACAACGTTCAATTCGCAATTGAGCAGGTGCAAGCCGAGATCGTCGCGAACGCCTCGAAGCCTCCGGCTATCGTTGCAACATCCATCGCCTTTGCGAATTCGCCTTATACAGTTCTGGCAACAGATTATTTGATCGATGTCGATACAGTCGGCGGCGCTGTAACCATCAATCTTCCGTTAGCGGCGTCCCGTAATAATCTTGACGTGACGATCAAGGATTCAACGGGTCATTCGTCGACGCCCGGAAACGCTATCAGCGTTGTTCGCGCTGGCGCTGAGACGATCGATGGGCTGACTACATACCCGATAGCGAGCGATTTCGGAGCCTACAAGTTCAAGCCGATAACTGGCGGCTGGGTGGTGATCCCATGATGAAGCGAATCTTTGGCGCGTTGATGGGATGTCTGATCGCCTCGGCGGCGATGGGGCAAGCTCAGGTTGGGCCCGGCAATGTGCTCGGGAATACGACCGCGGCTCGCGCGCCGGCTGCGGATTCGTCCGTCACGCTCTTGCTGGATAGAGCTCTAGGCTCGACGCGGGGCTCCATCATTGAGCGTGGGGCATCGGGCTGGGCAATCGTCGGTCCCGGCACCACGGGCAAGCCTTGGGTCAGCGGGGGGGCTGGCGCCGATCCGTCCTACGCCACGCTTGGCATCGTGGGCGGCGGCACAAATTGCGCCGCAGCCTCTGGAACGTGTCTCGACAACATCACGGGGTTCGCTTCGAACGGATACATCAAGCGGACTGGTGCTGGCACATATTCGCAGGTTGCAACCGTCCCGATCGCCGACGGCGGCACTGGGCAAGGTAGCGCTGCAACTGCGATATCAGCCCTGATGCCGACGCCGACGCGCGCTGGCGACGTGGCTTATTGGAACGGATCGAATTGGGTCACACTTGCTGGCAATAATTCGGGGACGCAATTTTTCTCGGAGAATAGCTCTGGAGTTCCTGCATGGGCAGCGGGGTCAGGAGTTACGAGCGTTGTATGCGGAACTGGTCTTGATGGGGGCACCATCACCTCGACCGGAACGTGTTCGCTGTCTGCGGCACGCCGCACCCTTCCAACACGACAGATCTTTACGTCAGGCACTGCTGCGACCTATACGGCTCCCGCCAACGTATTATGGCTGCGCATTCGCATGGTTGGCGGCGGCGGCGGCGGCTGTGGATCTGGAACAAGCCCTGGATCGGCTACCGCGGGGACTTCGAGCACCTTTACCGGATCGGGGACGACGAACACCACGTTGACCGGAACCGCAGGCACTAACTGCTCGGCCAATGCTGCTGGTACTGGGGCGATTGCGACTGGAAGCGCTTCGGATGTACTTTTGACAGGTGCCAACGGAGGGCCCGGTGCGGGCACAGCGCAAACCAACGGCGGCGCTGGCGGGATATCCTGCTACGGTAGCGGTGGCATTGGCGGCGTTGCTGGCGGCGGTGGCGGATCGGTAGCCGGTCCTAATTCCGGATCAGGCGGCGGCGGAGGCGGCGTCAACGCTACTGTTCTCGGAGGCGGCGGCGGTGCGTCTGGCGCATGCGCTGAGCGTTTCCAACTATCACCCTCGGCTACTTATACCTACACGGTTGGAGCTGGCGGGAGTGCCGGCACGGCTGGCACCGGTGGTGCTGGCGGCGGTAACGGGGCGGCTGGGTTGATTATCGTTGAGGAATTTTACAACTGATGAAGGGCAACTTCCGATGAAGCGCTTATTGATGATCGCCTTGGGGGTATTCTTGGCCGTCGCTGTGTCGAGTCGATCCGATGCACAGACGACCACCACTGAGACCTGCAGTTTTGCGGCAATCCCTGTGCTGCAAGGCGACCATGTCATTTGCAGCTACACGGCTGCATTCAGCGGACCGTGCAATGGCTCTGACCTCTACAATCAGTGGACGGTATCGTCCAGTCCTCAGTCAGATCGGACCTGGGCGATCACTCCTTGGGAAAATCACTGGATCAAGATCATCGGGCATTCGATCGTCGACAAGTCTGGGAACATCAATCGAAGCGCTTGGGAGATCGGGTCAGGCTATATCGCCGATATGCAAGGGTATCTTGGCGCCGACAGGAAAGAGACCACTGTGTTCTACCCGGCTGGGTACGTCTGGATGTACCCGCCGCGGGGGTATCTGCATGGTCCGGGCGATCCGGTGAAGGACGTTCACGGCTCATGCACCGGCGGCGGTACCGCAACCGTGCAAGTCACGTTCTACTACGTAAGCGCTGAAGGGCTTGTGCCACCGGCACCGCCGCCGCCATTGTGCACGACATACGCCACGCTCAATCCTGCAGATAAAGCCCCGGGCATTGCTTTGTCGAATGGCAATCTGACGGCAACCAGCAACGGGGCCAACAGCCATCAGATGGTGCGAGCGACGACGGGTATCGCACCGAACACATACCGAGTGCATTACGAATTTACGATTTCAGGCATGGGCGGCGCGGGGACGCCGATCAACGTGTTCGGCCTTCAAGACGCGAGCGCTCCGACGAATACGCAGCTCGGCTACACCGGAACGTCGTTCGGCGTTGGTTACAACGCGGGGAATGGATACACCTATGCGGCCAACTTCTCGCCGGCTGGGGGTCCATCGTTTCCGATGCCAAATGGGACGTATGCCGTTGACTACGACAGCTTCTCAGGTGTCGCGTCGATCACCGGACCAGGGATCATCTTCTATACGTCGCGGACGATGACGACCACTGCAACGTTATTTCCCGGATACTCGGCTTATGGATCGACATCCGGCAGCGTGACATTCAATTTCGGAGCGTCCACATTCTACTATGGCACGCCGGCTGGATATCAATCGGGGCTCTGTCAATAATCGAAATCGTGAATTAAGGTTCAATCATGGCAAACATAGCTGCTTTGACCGCGAAAAACTCAGCCCGTTGGCAGGCCTGCCACGTCAGGTCAGACCTGGCCGCCACGATCAACCGCGTGGCGAGCCGACTTGTCAGCGCTAAACCGCGCTATCAGGCGGTTGAGGCATCCACCAAGGTTCCGTGGTCGATCATCGCGGTAATCCACGAGCGCGAATCATCGCAGAGCTGGCTGGCGTCCATCGCGCAGGGCGATCCTTGGAACAAGGTGTCCATCCATGTCCCGAAGGGCCGCGGACCGTTCAAGAGCTGGGAAGAGGCTGCGGTTGACGCGCTCGTTCACTGCGCTCCCTACGCGGCCCGCTGGATGGACTGGACCATGGGGGGCGCTCTGACCCTGCTTGAGCAATACAACGGCCTCGGCTACGCCGCGCGCGGGCTGCCATCGCCCTACATCTGGGCATCGACGGACCAGTACCACGCCGGCAAATACATCGCCGATGGCCATTTCGACCCGAACGCGGTTGACCATCAGATCGGGTGCGCGGCGCTGCTGAAGGCCATGATGGCTCTGGATTCCTCGATCGCGGAGGCCGCGGTATGAGGTTCTGGTTCGCCGTCGCCATTTGTATCGGAGTGCTTATCGTCTGTGCCTACGGCCTTTATGCGGCCTCGCATATCATCACCATCTCATCGCTCTGGAGCTAGCAATGAACCTGACACCTCTGCAGATCATCGGAATCGTCTTGGCCATCAACGGCGCGCTCACGGGCGCCACCGCGCAGCTCACCGACCTATTCGGCGCCCTTGTGGCTAAGGACATTGTCTCGGTCGCCAGCCTTGGCAGCGCGATCCTGGGCGGCATCATCACGGCCATCTCTGGGCAGGCATCGCAGATTCGGAACGTCGCGGCTATCCAGGGCGATGACGGCAGGCCAGCCGTTCGGATCAACGTCAACGCCAACGCGACGCCGGACCTAGCTGCCATGGCTGTGGATCCCAAGCAGCCAAACGTCGGCGCGACGACGCCAGCGGTTCGTGAAGTCCTCAAAGACACCGCCAGGAGCGCTTGATATGAAGTGGATCGTCCGCCTTCTCTTCGTCTCGTTCGCCATTTCCTTTTGCAGTTTCGGTCCTGCGGCAGCGCAGACGAAGCTGAAGCTTCCGATCGATCCGCTCGGGCTGAATGACCGGGCCGCTAAGAGCAGCGGCAGCCCGCTGGAGGACATCATCGGAGCACTCGACGCCAAGTTGCTGCCCGACTTGGAATACGCGCTCAAACTCGCCACGGCGTCGAACAGCAAGGTCACCGCGCCATGCTATCAGGCGTGGATCGATATCATCAATGTGCGGCAGAAGGCCGTGCAGGATGCCAACGGCGCGGACCTCCCGATGCCTGATCCTGCGATCATCACCAAGTTCGAGAAGCTAGTCGAGATCAGGGAGTCGCTGCGGCCCGATTCCAACTTCATGATCAAGTGCTCGCCGGTCGCCAGCATGATCAAGAAGGACATCGTCAGCTTCATCGCGACCGTGCTTTCCGGCGGGGCCGGGCTTGCGGCGCTGGGTGTTGGTCTCTGATGGAATACCTCCCCGACATTGAGCGCTTTCTGACCATGGGAGTGGCGCTAATCGCCGCCATCGGCAGCATACATAACGCGCGCAAGATCAAGGAGGTTCACATCTCGATCAATAGCCGGATGGATCAGTTGCTGACGGCCACCGGTCAGGTATCAGAGGCCAAGGGATTGGCCGAGGGTCGCGCCGAGACGCGCGAACTTCCGGACGATCGAGATGGCAACGGGCTGCTGGACAAGCTGAAACGGTAGAAGAAACGCGACCATGGGCGTGATCATTCTACGCTTTGTCCACAACCCGTCCGGCTCTTGGCTGTCGCGCCTTCTGGTGCGGCTCATCCTGTTTCAGATGAGGTCGCCGACCGGGTATTCTCATGTCGAGGCCCTGACGCCTGACGGATTCTACATAGGAGCGCATTCGACTGGGGTTGAGAAACGATGGATGGATTATGATGCCGGGACGCCGGGACTGCGTGAGAAGTTCCTGGCTATAACCGTCACCGCGGAGCAGGCAAGGATCTTCTATCACTATCTGAATGCGCCGCAGGTGTTGGGCGAGCGCTACGGCTTCTGGGATATCGTGGGTTTCACCTTCTATTTCAACATCCACAAGCGTCACACGGTCGTGTGCTCGGCGCTGCAGGCGCTGGCATTACGTGCCTGTGGGGTGTTTCCGGTCCCGTTGCCGATGTTCGCGCACCTGATATCCGTGTCCATGCTCCTGATGATGCTTACCGAGCGTCCGGATGTCCGTGTCGTGGAACGGACCGACCCCGCATTCGTTGCCCACATAGCGGGAGCCCATGGCTGACAGCTTCCTCGGTCTGGACTTCAAGCTGATGATTGCCGGCGCCGGCGGCGGGCTATCGATCATCTACGCCTTGAAAAAACCGGAGGCGTGGGAACTTATTGCCGGTCTTGTGATCGGCAGCTTCACTGCCAATTATCTGACCATTCCGGTGTCTAAAATCTTCCCTTTCTCGTTCATACCGGCGGACTACATTCTATCGATCGCGTTCATGGTCGGCATCGGAGGGAAGTTCATATGCAGGCGCGGCCTGGACTACTGGAAGTCAAAAACCAAATTCAAGAGACAGTAGCATGACCTATGAAGCCACACCCCCGATCCTGATCTACCTCATCCGCACCGTGCTATGCATTTCGGCGCTCCTCGTGATCGTCCTGATGCAGAAGGCAGAGCACGACAAATCCATCAACCGGCTCGATTCCAGATCACTGCGATCGTCGCGGCGGATGTTCTTCATCGCCATTGCCGGTGCCGTCGTGATTCTGCTGCTCACCGATATGGATGGGATACCGCAGCCGATCGCTATTGCGATGCTGCTGCTGTTCACGGCGACGTCCGGGGTGCTCGCCGTCGATATCGTGGCCCTGAGCCACCGGCCTCCCGCCACCGGGCACAAGGCGGCATCGGAGCAGCCTGAGAGCTATAGCGCAGCGCCGTCACGAATGGCTAGGGTCTGGCGGCGACTCTGATAGCTCATGCGACCCGGTCGTGACGTGCTTCCTACCGGGGCCGATGACATGATCGGGGTCGCGGCGCCGGATGAGGCGCTTGCGGGCCGACGATCTTGAAGCGCAGATCGTATCTTGGCTTTCCATCATTTCGAATCCTCTCGATAAGTAGAAGTTAGTGCTTCCTTGCCCGCTGCTGTCAGCGTCACAAAGCTTTCATCGGTCCTGTCGTCGTGCGAGCTGACGAGCCATCCAGCGTCATGGCATTGATTGAAAATGTCAGGGTGCGTCAACGTCGATCCGTCGTCACAGAACGGTGCTAGGCATTGGCTTGAGTGCCCGGTCCGGCCGCCAGCGGCTTCGATAGCCTTGAGGCAAGACAGCCGCTCTGGTGTCATCTCATCGTATCGGATCATAACTCGACTCGCTGTTTCGTCATTAGCGCCGCGTTGAATCGTCCAACACTTCACCGGCTCGTCATATTCATCTTCGCGTAGGTTCTGGAACGGCGGGGTCGGCTTCTTCCCGCAGAACGGACACGGCAGCAGCGCGCTCGGCTCGGTCATGGCTCAGCCCTCCGTTGTGTTTATGGCCTTGCGCAGCCATTCATGTGCCTTGCGCTCATCCTCGCTCTTGCTCAGCGGATTGAGCCGGCCCATAGCCCATGCAATGTAAGACCGCATGCGCCCGATATCCGTCTCCAGATCCATGATCCTCGCCTGCACCAGACCGAGCTGGTAGCTGTGCGACGTGCGGTCGATGTCGTCGGCCATGTCAACGCCTCCCCTTGCGGATGTTCTCAAGCCGGCGAGCGCGATCGTTCCACGGCGGTTGCTGCAGGCTGGCCGTCGGTCCGCCCTGGTTGCGGAGGATGAGCAGCAGCAGAGCGAGGCCAGCGATCCCGATGATCAGCATGGGTCAGAACTCATCCATTCCGGACGAGCCCCGATTTCATCGGGAGATTCATTCACGCATATGTATGCTGCCTCGTCTTGGATGACGGCGGGAAACGTGATGACAGAACCAGTCGCACCATCGGTAGTGATGTAGCAAACCTGATTCATGTTGACGATAACGGTGCGCTCTGCAGCGCCCTTACCCTGTCGAAATCTCATCATTAATGGCTTCATGTCTCAGTCCTTTTCGGTGCCATGTCAATTCCCTCGTTAATCCCCAACTATCGGTTCACGTCTTCGTCCGGAACCTCGGACAGCTTCGCCTCAAGTTCCGGCGGCCAGGAATCCGGCAGGCCGTGGATGTCGAACATGTACGCCAGCTTCGCGATCCTGAGCGGGATAGGCTTTCGGCCGTCCTCGTATGATCGGATGGTGTTGTTGTTGGTTCGGCGGCTGCCTTCATAGCCGAGCTCGATCGCGAACTCGTCGAGGGACAGGCCGAGTTTCTGGCGAATCCGCCGGAACTCAGCCTTTGACATGGTCTCTCGACTGTCGTGGTTCATCGCAGCACCTCGCGCGCCCAATCTGATAAGCCAAGCCGTCCGGTTCCTGTCCGATGCAGGACATCCATGCTGCTGAGTGACCCGGCAATGTTGTTGAAGTTGCCAGACCCGGGAGAATATCCGGCGTTCGTAGCAAGATCGTCGCGCGCCAGATCGCCGGATGCCTGCAATGCCGCCTCAACAAGGCGTTTTTGTGGGTTCTCAAAAACAGACCAAAGCTTGTCTTTGGCCTCGCTCAGCGAGATCCCCTCAAACTCGACATTGAGCGCCAGCCGGCCGGGGCTTGGAACGATGGTCTGCCCCATCGTACCAAGGCCGCCGATGATGTTGTTGAAGTTGCCGGAACCTGGCCGATAGCCGGCGACCGCGGCGACCTGCTCGCGCGTCGGTGCCTCGTGACCGATCGATTTCCAGAAGGCCAGAGAGTTCATCACCCGCCGCTGTGGCATCGTCAGGCCATCCGCTGGCGCTTCGGCCGGCGCCCGCACAGGATGGGCCGCAGGAGGCCGCACAGGCGTCACGGCGCGAGCGGCGGCGAAGGCTGGCGGCGCCTGCTTGGACCAATGCTCGAGTTGGGCAGCCGCGCCCCTGGCGTTCTCCAGCGCCTTAATGACCGTCGCCGATTCCGTTGTCACCGCGCGGATTGCGTCGGCATAGCCGTCCGTCTTGCCGCGCGCATAGGCCGCCGCTTCGGCCTGCCGAACGGCATCCTGATCCACGCCGTTTGCCTTCGGCTTCGCTGCAATCTCACGCTTGAGACTGGCGATCTCGGCTTTGAGAGCATTCGGATCGTTGGCCTTGGTCTCGGCTTCGATCGTCGAAAGCCGCTCCTTCAGCTTGCCGAGGTCAAGCGGTTTGAGTTCCGCCGTCCGCTTGGACTCGCCGCGCCTCGGCGTGCGCGAGGAATCGAAAGTCTGCTTTTCCGGAAACGACGCCGTCTCCAAGATGCCGCGGCCGGGCACCCAAACCACGCCCTGGCCACGCTGCATCGATGGTAGGGACGCGAGGATGGCCTTGCCCTCCTGCTGGTCGGCCTGCCCCTCGATCCATGCACCGATCGCCGCGCGGTCCTGAGAGGCCGTCAGCTTGAACGCGATCATGCCGTCAGCCTGACTGAGGACGTCCTTCGAAAGCACTGCCGGCCGCTGGGTAATGAGCCACGGGATGAAGCCGCGCACCCGGCCCCGCCGAACCACGGTCTCCATCATACCGAGCAACTTCGCGGCCTCGCCGTCCTTGTCAAGCAGGCGTTGCGGAGCGAACATATCGGCCTCATCGACGACCAGATGCAGCGGCTCGCCGGCCGACTTGCGATAGAGCGCGGTCAGGAACGCCAGCATGAACCGGCGCTCGCCGGCTTTGGTCCCGATCTGGCTCAGGTCGATGATGCAGCTCTCGGCCATCGCGGCGACGGTCTCACCGATCAGTGATCCAGCGTGCTCGTTGATGGCGATGTCGCCATGCGGTCCGCCGAAGATCACGACGTTGAACGGCGACTCCGTTTTGCCATCCGGCCGCAGCCGCAGCCCCCACCACACGCCGAGCGGATCGGTAATGACCACACGCGCCTTGCGTGCCAAAAGCATTTCGACGCCGCTGCCAGCATTGTATGTCTTGCCGCTGCCGGCTGTGCCGACAAATGCGAGCCGGTCGTCAAGAGCAGCTTTCGGTATCGGATAGGTCATGACTTCCTCATCTCATCAATCCACCCGTCCGGCCCCCAGATGCTGGGTTTGGTCTGTGGATTCGATCGGACCGGCCACACCTCGGCCGGCATCGGGTCAAGGGCCATGTTGTAGACTTCGGCCAGCACGTCGCAGGCGCGATCATAGCATTCCTTGGGCGGGTGTCTGAGTGCGCGGGCGGCTTCCAGCTCTTGGTGGAAGCACCGGCGGGAGACTTCGGCGGCTATGAGGTTCATGGTCAAAACGGGATCTCCTCGTCATGAAGAACGCTGCAGGCTTTGCGCGGCCAGATGCGCGACAACACGCGATGCAGGAACATCCGGATCGGATAGGTCAGGCCGCGCCAGAACTCGCGGCGCTCTTGCTGGCGGCACCACGTATCGTATTCGGCTTGCTGTTCGCGCTGGCGGTCGATCTCGATCCGATCGGCCCACCACGTCGCCGAGCATGCCTCGCAATGCGCGCGGCCTTCCATGTCGATCTCGAAAACCTCGTGGTCGCATTCGTCCTCGGTCCCATCGTCATCCGGCGACCGGAGCTTCCACTCGTCGTAACTGTCGCGCCAGCTGTCGTCGTTCCAAGGCATCACCGCCTCCCGATCACGACCGGCTCGACCAGAGCGCGGCGAATCACTTGCCTGCCTCAAGATCAGCAAGCCGCTTCATGTCGGCCAAGGCATCCTCGTTTGTATCGAAGAATTTAACCGGAGAGATTGTCTCTATGCATGAACTCGCATCGTAGATCTTCATTGCGGCGACCGTGGTATCGAAGAAGGACTCCAGCGCCTTTCCGGCCTCGCCTGCCAGCGTAACGACCCAGCCAGCGCGGCAGTGGGTTTTCTCGCAAGTATGCCAATCGGTCATGGCGAGCGCCTTCGGCTGCGAGGCGGCGGCGTATACTGTCTGGTGGATATTTTCGATAACGGGGACGGGCGGCGGCCCGGCCGGAATCTTGCTCGGTTCTGCTTGGAGGTTTTGTTTGTAGTCGAGTTTGGCAATATGCGAGCAGCCCGAGCAGTCCGAGCAGCGCGAGCAGCCCGAGCAGTCCGAGCAGCGCGAGCAGCCCGAGCAGTCCGAGCAGCGCGAGCAGCCCGAGCAGTCCGAGCAGTCCGAGCAGCGCTAGCAGCCCGAGCAGACCGAGCAGTTGACGCAGTTTTTGCAGTGCTCAAGGCTGTCCAATGCCTTTTGCGCCGCCTCATTTGTCCCAAAATATTCGATGGAACATTTGTTGCCTTTATCGTCATAAAGCCAAGTTGTCATGTGACAGTCTCCTATGCTGGTTCGTGGAGTGCGCGGCGAAGTGCTTCCATCACTGCGGTTTCGTCGTAGCGGCTGGTGTAGGTGTGCCAGCGCCAAGCCTGCATGTGAGCGTCATGCTGTCGATCACCAAAGAGCGCCTCGACCAGAACCTCAATAGGACCGGTGACCATCGTGTTAGCGGGGAGGGTAGTGAAGGGACTGCGGCGCATGGCTCAGGCCTCCACGCGGTTGTCGTAGACCAGCACGCCGTCATTCCAAATACGTCCGTTGTAGGAAAACTTGCCGATGTACCCGCGCGGTCCGTCGCAGCCTCCGCGAACCGTAGGCTTGGGAAACGTCGAATTGCCCTCGCCGCTCTCGTCGCGAGCCTTGCAATACAGCGCGGACAGCTCGCCCATTGTGGCGGCGGTGAAGGTCTGATTTCGCATTTTGAAGGAGTAGGGCATCTCGTTTCCTTTCGGCGTGCCAGTTTGGCCACGTCCTCAACCTAATCCCTCCATGGGCCATGTCAACTATTATTTTTACAGAAACGTGGATTGCTGCGGCGGGCGGGGACCGAGGAACCCGGGCGATTCGGGAGATGGTCCGTAGGCCGGATTCCAGTTGCTGGTCCGCTGGTAAATCGCGAGGATCGGCCGCCATTCCTCCGGGGTCAGCTTCCGGGGATCGACGCCAGAGGCTCCGGACGGGCTGGGCGGCCGTGGCGCGGCCCCCAGGCGATCCGCCGTCGACCGCACCCAGTTGCGCCAGGTGGCGGGCCAGTCCGCCTTGACGCCGTCCTTACCGGCCTTCGCCGACCAGAAATCCCGGAACCGCTCGGCCTCGCGCACGGCCTGCTTTGAGTTGAGGCCCTGGACCAGAGCATAGGCGAGATCGCAAACGAAATCCGCCGGGAGCCGCGTGGCTCGGTTCGGCGGATCGGGGACCAGATCCAATTGCTTCGGCTTCCGTTTCGCCGGGCCGGTCGATGCCGCCCCGGCTGCGAACGCCTTGGCGACCACGTCGCTTGCATCCGATATCGAAACCCCAAGCCCTACCAGCCGCTCGACCAGCCCGCCGATGTCGCTCATGTGGTGCTCCTTGGTTGATTGTTCATTCTGCGGCCTCTGCGATCTTGGGCCGATAGGTCGCCGCGATCCATCTCGACAGCGGCAGCGGAATCTTCGCGATCATGGCGCTGGCCATCTTACGCTTTGGCGATCCCTTGTCGTGCATGCGGCCAGGTGAAATTGACCCGCGCGCCTTTTGCTCGGCATAGGAGCCAAACCAACCTCCGCTCACTTTGACGCCCCGATCATCATCGCGCGTGATATGCTCGCCCGGGTTGGTCAGGTGTCGCGTATGGGCCACTGCTGCGCTCTGGAAGCTTCCGCCATTTCCATCGAAGCTAAAGCCCTTGACCTTCGTTGCCTTGTAGACCGATGGCATCAGCGCCGGCACGTCGCCCCACAGATAGAAGCTGCCGAACGACCAGCGAGCTCGCCCAACCCACGGCTGCGCGCCCTTAACGTTCTCGACCACCATCGGGATATGCCGGCCGGCCGCCTCGCAGGCCTCGCGCTGGATGCGGAAGCATGCGTTAAACAGCGCATTGAGTTCGGCGAGTTCGGTCCCGGTCTCGTCGGCGCGGATCGCCGCGGCCTTCGCCTTCGCGCGGCTCCACGGCATCGCCATCCACGAATATTTCTGGCACGGCGGCGAGGCCACGATCAGATCAGCGTTACGAAACTGCGAGCCGTGCAGCGTCAGCACGTTCTGAATGACAAGCTGCACGTGCTCCGGCCGCGGCTGCCCGAATTGACCGCACATGTCCTCAAGGTCGAACCCGACGACGCGCCAGCCTTCAGCAACCAATCCTTCGGACCAGCCGTGCAAACCCGTGAACAGGTCAATCGCCAGCGGCCTAGAATGCGAGTTGTTCATGAAATCCCCGCCGCGCTTTCGATCGCCTGATGCTTGTATCGTTCCCATAACCGGTCAAGGATGCGCGCCAATCGCACGCCCTCCAACCGCAGCGGCGATCCCCCCGGATGATCCCAATATTCCAACCCACCAAGGTTTCGGCGGTACCGACGGAAAAGGCGGCGATAGCGCAGGCGGAGTGTTTTGGAGGCCATCCGCCCATGCTTCCCGCAGATGATCTCGCTGCACCCGGGAAACTTGTCTCGCGGAGCGGTGCGCCGGCAGAACGGGACGCAACATCGGATTCTAGAATGCGAGTTGTTCATGCATCGCCTCACTGCGCTGCTCGATCTCGTAATCGCTGTTCCGCACTGCGTTCGACGCGATGTCACAGTAAACCTCGATTGTCCCGATGGGACCCATGCGGTTTTTCTCAACGATCAGCATCAGCTTATTGAAGCACCGCGTCATGGCCTCCTGCCACACGACATGCTCGGCGGTGCCGATCGGCGGTTCTTTCCGCTCGAGGTAATAGGCCTCGCGGTAAACCATGATAATCACGTCCGCGTCTTGCTCGATGTTTCCCGAATCTCGAAGGTCTCCCATGTTCGGCCGCTTGTCCTCCCGGCCCTCAACGCCGCGCGAGAGCTGCGAGAGCACGAGGGCGGCGCAATCCAGTTCCTTGGCCAGCGCGCGGAGCCCCGATGTCAGGTCGCCGATCTCCAAATTCCGGTTTCCTTTGTACCGGGCCGGCGCTTCCATCAGCCCCAGGTAATCGACGATGAAGAAATCCAGCCCGCGCCGCCGCTTCTCCTGCCGGGCCCGGGCGCCAAGCATAGCCAGAGTCATCTTGGGCTGCTGCTCGATCCGGAGCGGCAGGCCGCGCAGCCGCAGCGCCGCGTCGCGGATCGCGGTGAAGTCTGCCTCGGTGAACCGGCCCGACCGCAGCTTGGTGTACTGGACCTTGGCCCGATCGTAGGCCTCATCCGTAATCATGCGCTGCGACAGCGCCACGTCGCCCATCTCAAGCGAGTAGAAAATCCCCTTGTGCCCGGCCGAGGCCATGGCGCGGGAAATTCCAAGCGCGACCCCGGATTTTCCACTCCCGGGGCGCCCTGCGAGGATGGCGAGTTCCCCCCGTTGCAGGCCGAGCAGCTTCCGGTCAAGATCCCGCAGCCCGGTCGTCAGACCTGACAGCATCCCATCGCGCTGGTAGGCATGGGCCGCAGCATCGACCGCTCGAGCAATGGACTGGTCCAAGGTGAGGGACGGAACCGCCGAACCGACGCGCGCCGCCGCGATCTTGTCCAGCTCGTCGATGCCCCAAGACGCCAGTTCGGCAGGGTCCGGAGCTTTCGCGGTCAGGAGCTGGTTTCCCACGGCGGAAACGGCCCGCCGGTGCGCCAGGTCGCGGACCATGGCGGCAAGGTCCGCCGCCTCCCCCACCGTACAGGCGGCCGCGGCAAGCCGCGCGAGGTACTGTTTTAGGTTCACCCCCGGCGCGATCTCCATTTCGGACGGCAGGAACGGAACCACGGTCAACGGGCTGGCCAGCTTCCCCATCGAGATCAGAGATTCGCAGACCTCGAAAATCTCACCGTGCACGGGCTCGAAGAAATCATCCCGACCCATCCGCGCCGAGATAAGGGCGAATAGGTCGTTCTTTATCAGCACGGCGCCGAGGATCGCCTGTTCTGCCTCTGTCGAATCGGTCCTCATGGCTTGTTCGCCAGTTCGAGGAGCACGGCGGCGTGACAGGGCTTATCCAGATGGCAGAAACACGCCAGATTCTTGCCGCGCAGGAAGCTCAAACCCTCCATGATGCCGGCCCGCCTCTTGTCGCTCTCCGGTCCCTGCCACCAATCCCGGCCGCTCTGTGACGGGCCCAGCCAATCCCGAAAGCAGTCGACCACAAATTGCTGCGCCGTCTCGGCAGTGGCAAACCCGCTTTCGATCGCGGTCTCGATATCGAACGGGTTTCCGAACCGCCCCGGCCGGCAGACGTTGATCGTGTTCGGCGGCATCTTCCAACCCTTTGTGCGTTTGCGCTGGATGCGCTGTGGCTGGGTGCTCATGCCGCCACCGGGAATTGGCGGACCACCAGAAAGTTAGGAGGGATCGGCCGTTTTCCGGCAAACTGCTTGAAGAAATACGCCACTCCGGCCTGCTCGCAGTCCCAGCGGATATCCTGTTCCCAAACCGCTTTCATTGGACGATATCCCGAGCCGCTCTCGCCGCCGCATATCAGCCAATCCGGGTAAGGACCACTCAATGGTAAACGCAGCGGCCCGATCGCCGGCTCATAGCTGATGAAGTGGACTGCGGCCGGGATATCGCGCAGGATCGGCCAGCGGCGATCGTAAGCCTCTTGATCCTCGCATGTCGTGCCGAGCCACACGTTCTCGCGGCCATCCCCCCAATTCGTCGGGAGCATCTTAGCGACGTTCTCCGGCCGCTTCGTCAGGATCAGCCAATCAAGTTCCTCCGTCGCATCAATCAAATCGAACAGATCGATTCGCCACGATTGTTCGACGTGGTTGTCGAATACGTCGCCGAGGCTGGCGCAGAACACGCGCGGCCGCCGCCCGGTGCCACGAGCCGCTTTGGCCCAGCGTAACGGCTGTTTCCAATTCGCCTCACTAGTGCGCTTCCGCTCGCCATGCGGTCCCCACTCAACCTTGTGATAGCGTTTGTCCATCAGCGTCTCGGCATAGCAATTATCGCACCCAGCCGAGACTTTCTGACACCCAATCCAGGGATTGAACGTCGAATCACACCAAGCAATTTCGGTCTTTTCGGCCATCTGGTTCTCTCCATACGGATGGTCTAGAGTTTATTCGGCAGCTTGGAGGTCAGGAAACGGATCGGCGTCAGACCCCCCAAGTTCGAGGGACCCTTGTTCTTCCTCTTTGCGGCCCTCGTAGGCGACCTGAATGTTCTTGATGGCCTGCCGATAGTAGGAGGGCTTCAACTCAATGCCGATGCCGCGGCGCCCATTCTGCAGAGCGCCGTAGACCTCCGACCCCACGCCCATAAATGGCGTAAGCACGGTTTCTCCCGGGCTGCTCCAAAGCGTGATGACCCGATCGATGACATCAAGCTGCAGCGCGTGGACATGCTTCTCGTCCTCGTCATCCTTGGCCTGACGGAACGGCAGCACGCGACCAATGCGAACGTCATCCCAAAATGCAGAGGCGTACTGTCGCCAGATCCAATGAGAATACCTGTTCTCGATCTGGTTTCCAGTCCAACCGCGGTACTTCAAGAGTTCGGCTGGGATCTTGCGTTCGCCGGCATATTCCAAAAGCCCGACCGGGTGAGTGATCGGAATTTTGTTCTCGCCGTTGCGGCGGAACACCAGCAAGTAATCGGCAGACGCAACGCCACACCGCGAACTATCCTCGACCAAGGACCGATGTGCCAGGTTCTTCGCCATCGTTCGATTTCGAACCGCCAGAGGCTCTTTCCAAACCGCATAGCGCGCCTTGAACTTCCACCCATGCTTTTCGTGCAGCCGGATGATATCACCCGGGAAGTCTGTCAGGGTGTCGTCTCCGGTGTTGCCAGATGGAACATCCATGCAATGAACGGCCGTCATCCGCCCTGGATGGGTGACGCGGGCGAGTTCCTTCACCACGAAGGAATAGTGCTCGAAAAACTGATCGTAGTCCGTGCAGTTGGAAAGGTCTCGTTCCGAGCTGCTGTAGCAGAACAATCCGCCGAACGGCGGCGAATAAACGGACAGATGGATCGACTTGGACGGCAGCGCCGTCATGACCTCGATGCAATCGGCATTGTAAGCCGCGTACCTGTCGGTCAACTTCTGTTCGACGATTAAAGCCATGATGGGATGCCTTCTTGGTTGGTAAACTTCATGCTGCGTTCGATGTTGAGTCCGCCGTTCATATGGCGGATGAGGTCCGAGAACATCTTGTCCGCGGCAACTCCCTTGCGTTGCAGGTTGACAAGAACGTCCTTCTCGCCCTCGGTCGTGACGATGTCCGAAATCACTTGGCGCGTCTGACCAAACCGCCAGCACCTACGGATGCTCTGATAGTAACCCTCATAGCTGTGCGTCGGGAAGGAAACCGAATGGGCGCAGTGCTGGAAATTGAGGCCCCATGCACCAATTTTTTCCTTAGTGATTAGCCCGCGCTTCTGACCGCGGATAAAGGCCAAAAACTTCGCCTCTTTGGTATCGTCCTCATCCTTTCCGCTGACCTGGACAGCATCAGGGATAAGCTTTTCAAGCAGATCGCCCTCGTCATTGAGAGAGCACCACACGATGAAGGGCTGGCCCGTGCCGTTGACCAGTTCTGCCGCCTTCTCGCACCGCTCTCGCAAGGTCCGGCGCCGCTCCTCTCGCTGCTCGCTCAACCCAAACGCAGGAAGAGCGAACAACATTCCATCGGGATTGGTCGTAGCCTCAACCAGATGCTGCCGCTCGATCAGCGGAGGCAAATCATAGTCCCCGTTGTCGAACCCCAGATCGGAAGGCTTCCGAACCGCACGAGCCCACGAGCAAACCCATTTCCAGAACGGTTCCTCCGCATGGCCCTTGAAGCGCCACTTGGCGCTGTCGTCCAACTGATCAAATTTCGCGCCCTTGTGCCGGAAGATCGCCGGCTTGATCGAATTCCCTTGGTTGTTTTTGAAGAACCTCGCCAGCATATCCATGTAGCCAAGATAGCCCAAGGCCTCGCTGCTGGTGCCGAGTTCGATATATTCGTTGGGGCTCGGGGTCGCCGTGCAGAGCAGCCGGTATTTCATCTTCCGCATGAATTCGGTGATCTGCTGCCGGCGAACGCCGTCAAAGGATTTCAAGATTGCCGATTCGTCGCAGACCATTCCGGCAAAGTCGTGCGGGCTGAACAGATGGAGTTTTTCGTAGTTGGCGATATTGATGCCGGGGTGCGGCATCCCTGTCTTGGATATCGAACATTCAATCCCGAACTTTTTGCCCTCCCGCATCGTCTGGCTCCCGACAGCCAGCGGCGTGAGGATCAGCACAGGCCTGTTCTCGTGCCGAACGATGTTCTCGGCCCAGGTCAATTGCATCAACGTTTTGCCGAGGCCGGTATCTGCGAACAGTGCCCCGCGGCCTTTGAGTAACGCCCACTCGACCAAGGATCTTTGAAAATCAAACATTCCGGGCGGGAAAAACTTCCCCTCGAATCCATCGTAGCTGCCGAGTTGCGTTTTCTTGCCTAGAAAATCCTCGTATTTACCCATGGGATGCGACCTTCTCGACATGGTATCCATGTCCTGTTGCATCGACCGTCCATTCCCGCGAGCGGTTGATTGCCATTTTGCGGTCGACCTCAGCCATCAGGCTGTAACCCATCCGCGATGCTAGAACGAAGAGTAGGATAACCACATCGGCCGCCTCTTGGATCGCGTGGGCACTCTTGTCGTTCTCTGCAAGATCGCGGAGCAATTCGCTCATTTCTTGGTTGGCACGCACCGCCGTGCTCATGTTTGAGGGTTGTGCAGTCCCGAAAGTCTGCACCGCCCATCGGCTTATCGTCGCTTGTGTTTCGATCATCTGTTTTTCCATCTGGTTGCCTCGCGCGTAACCCTAACCCTTACTTTCTTCCTTGTTGGCAGACCTCTTATGTCCTTCTTTCTTAAAGACAAAAAAAGTCCTGTAGAGCCCTCCGCAGCGCAAAATTGTTGCGCGTCGGAACCTACATCAGGGCAGTCGGAATAGGCGCGTTTACACATCAGACCCGGTTATCGCGGCAGAAACCGGAAAACTGCCATTCCATATTCGTAGAGCTCATCCTGATGCTTATCGCAGTCTGCCGACCTCAGATTTTGCTAGGGCTAGGACTACGTGAGACCATCCCACGCCAAAAATACCCCGCGCCGTCGTTGCGCTGAAACCGATGAGGATTTGGCTGGTTGAGGTCAGGAGGGTTGACGAAAGAGCGATATCGGCCTAAATCAATAACACGCCTTTGGCGTGCCCCCTGTCCGACCTCTGCCAAGATCATCGGACTTAGTTTTCGGCCCCGGCTTCAGCACCCGGGGCCGTTCTATTTGTGGCTCAACGTCGTAAAATCGTCAAGGCCGAATAAAATCAACGGGTAGTGGTGCGACAGAGAAGCCAGTCTAGGGATTGATCCTGTCACAGGAACCCGCGCCGCTCTTGCCCATACAGCCCCAACAAAACCGACTCGGCTCGGTTGTGATCGCGCTTCCGTCCCAGCCACGGCGCGGCGGCCGGAACCAGTTCCAGTGCCTTCTGTCGCGATTGTTCCTTGTCCGGCCCCTTGAGGCCATAGTACCGTTTCCAGACTTGGGGATGGATCAGCTTCACCTGAAGCCCGTAGCAGACTGCAATGGCACGGATCTGCCCGACCGCGAACCCGAACCGGAACGAGCTCGCCGCCCCCATGCCGCGCCGGACGCCGTTGGCACCGGGAATAGACGGCATCGGCTGGACGTTCTCGATGATGGCGATCCGCGGCTTCCACTTGTCGATCCGCCTACAGATTGCCATCACGTCAAGCTGACGATTCGATCCATCAGCAATCGTGGGGGTATCCAAGACCTCGACGATAACCCCGGCCCTCATGAAGCATAGGGCACCAGAAAGGCCGGGGTCACATGCCAGAAGGTCCATCAGTTCATCTTGTCCGGAGAGGGGACGCCGTTCGCCTCGCGCGCGGACTGCAGGGTTGACATGCGATCGGCCGGCGCGTCGTCCTCGACCAGTTGCTTGATCCCGGCCTTGAGGCGCCGCTCGGTCTCCGCGTGGTAGCCCTCCATGTATTGGGCATGCTGGGGGGTGGACGGATCATAGGACGGATGCGCGGTTTTTCCGTCCATGCTGTCTTGCGTGCCCTCGTCATAGGCGCGATCGACCGCCGGGGTGCGGTCCGGCTCGAGGAACAGTGCCAACTGCTGGCCGATCGCCGCGCCGACATACTGAGCGGCGATAAGCTGGTTCGCCGTCTTCATCCTGAACTCGGCCTCGCCTTCCGGCGTTTCGAGCTTGTCGCCGAGCTTGATCTGTTCCAGGTGGAAGCCATCGGATTTGATGACCTTCTCGTGGGCACGCCGTTTTGCCGATGCGCTCTTGGCGGCCTTGTCCAAGGCTTGCCACTTGCGGAGGTCGGACAGGAACAGCGCCCGCTTCTCGGGATCAATGCCGAGGTTGTGGCCGACGTCGACCGGCGCGGCGGCCTTCGGGGCGGCGCCGGGCATCTCGTCGGCGAGCTTCTTGGCTTCCTTCGCCTGCTTCTTGATCTTCGGGCCGAGGTTTTCCTTCTTCGGCTTCGCGGCTGGTTTCTTCGTCATGTTAAGATTCTCCACCTGAGTTGAGGCCGATCTGGACCAATTCCACAACGATCTCGGGAGGCGATCGGGAGGCCTTCCGAGCCCGTTTCTTGACTAAATCCCACGTTTCGGTCGGGAGGTTGACCTCAATCGTGACGCCAGGCCAGATGTCATCCTCGGTCAACCCGGTGATTTTGACCAGCTTGGCGGCGAAGCGGCGGGGGAAGCCCTTCCGCATTCCATAATTGTTGATGCTCTGCCTCGTGACGCCGAGCTTGTCGGCGAGCCACGTATCGGCCCCGCGCTCGGAGCCGGTTCGATCCTTGTGCGCGGCCCTGACCACAGCCATGACCCGCGCGTGTCCGGTGAGAAAATCTGCCATCTCAGTCCATCGGTACGACGACTTCGCCGTGTTCCTGGCACCACCACATGGGTGTGTGGTGCGGCTCGGCACAAGTGCATTTCGCCCCGAACTCTCTGGCGCTGGCGGAATGGCCGCATTTGATGCAGTCGATGCCATTGTTGCTATAGCGGCCTACGTTGTCAGAGCTGCACTCTGGACACTTCATGGTTTCTCCCGTTTTCTGAGGCCTAAGATTGCCTCGCCATGGCAGCGGCTTAGCAGAAAGTTCGGCCTGTGTAAAATAAATAGTTGACAACAACGTGGGGACTATTAAGGTGCGCTTGTGGCCGAACCGGCACGCCGAAAGGAAACGAAGATGATCATCGAAACCTCCGCTAACCGCTTCTACGAAGTCACCGAGACCGGCAACCCGGACCTAGCTCATGTTTGGAACGGCATTGAGGTCAAGCTCGTCAGTGGCCGTAAAGGCACTTGGGCACCCAAGAAGAATGCTCGCCCCGAACTGGTCCGCAAGGCCGCCACTCGCATCGTGCAGGCCTGAACCATGGCCGACAAAATCCAAATTCAAATCTGGGTCGTGATGAACGAGGACGGCGAGTATGCGGTCAGCCCAGACCGTGACGGCGCGATAGAAAGTTTCGACGAGAACTTTTCCGGCGACGCGCGGCGGGTGGTCAAGCTCAACGTCTGGATTGCGCCGCCTGAAGTGATCGAAGCCAAGGTGACCGTCGCCGATGACGCCGGCACCGTGACGACGGAGCCCTGACATGCTGCGGATTGTTCTGGAGCTATCGGGCGAGCTGCTTGCGGTCTCGTTCTTCGTGGCGGTGCTCGGGCTGTGCCTCGGGCTCGCGGTTGGGATCATCTGACATGAGCATCATTGAGCGGGTTTGCTTGCCTGAAGGGCAACGCGGGAAATGGACGGTGAAGCGATTCACCGTCTCCAAAGAAGAAGCAAAGTTCACCGCATTGCGCGCGGCCATGAAAGGCCGTGGCTACGTTCCGGCAGGGACATACACGCAACTGCATTGCCAAGGGCGCGGGATCGTCATGTCTGACACGCCGGACGAACAGCGGGACCACTATATAGCTGTTCGGTATGCGCGCGGCCACGTTCTGATCAACGGGCTTGGCATCGGCATGGTGCTTGCCGCCGTACTCAAGAAGAGCGAAGTTACCAAGGTCACGGTGGTTGAGTTAGACCCCGACGTCGTCGCGTTGGTTGGACCGTCCTACACGGATAGCCGCGTCCAGATCGTGACGGCGAGCGCCTACGACTACCAGCCGCCTAAGGGCGAGCGTTACGGCGCTGTGTGGCACGACATCTGGGATGACATCTGCGCAGGTAATTTGCCAGAGATGACGAAACTGAAACGCAAGTACGGCCGCCGCACAGACTGGCAGGGATGCTGGTGCGAATTTGAATGCAAGCGCCGCCGTTGAGCGGTTGGGATCATCTGAAACAGGAGAAGGCAATGACTGAGCTACGCAAGGGCGACAAGGTGTCTGTCACGGGCACTGTCAAGTACACGCCGGACGCAGGCGAACGGGTGTTCGTCGCAGTGAAAGGAGGGACCGTAGACCTGTGGGTCGATCAGTCCGAGGTCAAGCTCGTGCAGGCCAAGTTCGAGGTCGGCGACAAGATCGCGTTTGTCGCTCGCCAGAACGAGCACGGCGGCGACGTCCAGATGAAGGGCGAAATCCTCGCGATCAGCGGCGAACACGCGTGGATCGAATATGCGAACGGCGAATACTACACGCGCACGTTCTCGTCCATCGAACGCCTGCCGGACGAAGAGCCGGAAGCGGTTGAGCCCGGCACGGCGGCGGGAAGCCTCGACTGATGAAGCGCCCGGCCCGCAAGAACATCCCGCGCGCCGTCAAGGATGCGGTGTTGGTCCGCCAGCACCACCGATGCGCGGAATGCGGCAAGCGGTTCGACTTCAACGAGGACAAGATCGAATACGATCACCGGCCCGCGATCATCATGCGATCCGTGAACGTGGAAGGCACCGACTATCACCCGCCGCAGAACGATCCGGAGCATATTGACGCCTTGCACAAGGGCTGTCATCTGCGGCGGACGGTCGGGCGGCTTCCCGGCGCGGAGAAAACCGCGACGACGAAGGGCAGTGACGCATGGCTTGCTGCGAAGTTCCGCAAGATCGAAGGCAAGAACAAGCCGAAGCGGAGGCAATCTATCCCGAGCAGACCATTCCCCACAACCAAGAGGAAATTTGGACAATGAAATTCAATATCTTGAATAGGTTTAGCGGTGCCGTTCAATTCACCGCTGAAATCGAATGCGCAGGTAGTGATCAGACCAGCACCAAAATCGGCCTGTCTGTTAGGTGGGCGATCAAAAACGGCGCGAACCTGATCGGCGCGGACCTGAGCGGCGCGTACCTGAGGGGCGCGTACCTGAGGGGCGCGAACCTGATCGGCGCGAACCTGAGGGGCGCGTACCTGAGGGGCGCGAACCTGATCGGC